>Ga0315338_1001247_pt1:0-32500 | contig 34424 bp, 17 predicted proteins | sample ASW8metaG_FD_204518 | JGI IMG/M metagenome (GOLD analysis project Ga0315338, IMG submission 204518) | Ammonia-oxidizing marine archaeal communities from Monterey Bay, California, United States - ASW #8 | ecosystem: Environmental > Aquatic > Marine > Coastal | place: USA: California... | reverse complement strand
TCAGTAATATTAAACTGATTCCCATCGCCTACGGCTTTCGCCCTCGGCTTAGGGGCCGACTAACCCTGAGAAGATTAGCTTGACTCAGGAACCCTTAGGTTTACGGCGACAGGGTTTCTCACCCTGTTTATCGCTACTCATGTCCGCATCATCACTTCCATACTCTCCAGCCCTCCTCACGGTAGACCTTCGACGTGTATGGAACGCTCCCCTACCGACTCGAAACTCCGAAGAGAATCGAGCCCCGCGGCTTCGGTACATTGCTTAGCCCCGTTACATTTTCGGCGCGAGTTCACTAGACCAGTAAGCTGTTACGCACTTTTTAAATGGTGGCTGCTTCTAAGCCAACATCCTGGTTGTCTAAGCGCTCTCACTTCCTTTCCCACTCAGCAATGATTTAGGGACCTTAGCCGGCGGTCTGGGTTCTTTCCCTCTCGACCACGGATCTTATCACCCGCAGTCTGACTCCTGCGTAGTACTCACCGGTATTCGGAGTTTGATTGGGTTCGGTAATCTGGTAGGACCCCTAGCCCATTCAGTGCTCTACCTCCGGTGGTATTCGCGCAAGGCTATACCTAAATATATTTCGGGGAGAACCAGCTATCTCCAAGTTTGATTGGCCTTTCACCCCTATCCACAGTTCATCCGAGTAGTTTTCAACCTACGGCGGTTCGGTCCTCCACTCAGTCTTACCTGAGCTTCAACCTGACCATGGATAGATCACTTGGTTTCGGGTCTAACCCCAGTAACTAGACGCCCTATTCAGACTCGCTTTCGCTGCGGCTACACCTGGCGGCTTAACCTTGCTACTGAGGATTAACTCGCGGACCCATTAAACAAAAGGTACGCAGTCACTCATTACGAATCCGAAGATTCGTCATAGAGCTCCTACTGCATGTAGGCAAACGGTTTCAGGTCTATTTCACTCCCCTCAACGGGGTGCTTTTCACCTTTCCCTCACGGTACTGGTTCACTATCGGTCGGTAGGTAGTACTTAGGCTTGGAGGATGGTCCCCCCAGATTCCCACAAGGTTTCACGTGCCCCGTGGTACTCGGGATACTCCTAGAGCTCTTCAAGATTTCGCATACGGGGCTTTCACCCTCTTCGGCCGGCCTTTCCAGACCATTCCGCTATCCATCAGAGTCCCACATTGGAGTCCCACAACCCCGGAAGGAATTGCTTCCCGCCGGTTTGGCCATAATCCCGTTTCGCTCGCCGCTACTCAGGGAGTCTCAATTGATTTCCATTCCTTCGGGTACTGAGATGTTTCAGTTCCCCGAGTTTGCCTCTTCCACCTATGTATTCAGTGAAAGATGACTGGGCATGACCCCAGCCGGGTTTCCCCATTCGGACATCGCCGGATCAAAGCTTGCTTAGCAGCTCCCCGACGCTTTTCGCAGCTAACCACGTCCTTCATCGCCTCCTACCGCCAAGGCATCCACCGTCTGCCCTTTGTAGCTTGACCATAAGATCAATTATCGGGCAGGTCGTCTCTATGGCTTTCGCCATTCGAGTCGACTTACAATTCTAGTCTTGCATGCAAGACGCTCTCAGCTCGGAAAGATATTCAGTTATCAAAGATCGACAGATCCGAAGATCATCTACCCACCTGTTCGGGGTGGGCGTACTCACGAGGAGTACCTTTTATATTTTCAACACTCGATCTCGAGTGCATCGCGACCCACGAGCCTTCCGAAGGAAGGCGAGACGGTCGCGAATGAAAATTTGGTGGAGCTGGACGGGATCGAACCGACGACCTCAGGCTTGCAAAGCCCGCGCTCTCCCAGCTGAGCTACAGCCCCCTCTTCCCAGCGCCGACTATCTATGTCATGGCAGCGCAAGAAAACGGTCCAGGAAAACCTCGACTGGCGAACCAACGAGGTCAAACGGATCCGACCGGTCTCTGGTGTCGCAACCCTGAACCCAGCTCCGCTCGCAGTACCCAGTTGGTACGCGCGAAGCGGGGAAGACTCCCGCCTCCGCTTTCCGCAACGATCAAGCTGAGTCGCTGCGAGTACAGAAGGTTACTGGTGGGCCTGGGTGGACTCGAACCACCGACCTCCCGCTTATCAGGCGGACGCTCTAACCAGGCTGAGCTACAGGCCCTTCAGGACCCGCTCGAGCTTCCCGATTGAGTCCCGTCCAACGGAAGATCTGGGTTCGGAACGCCTTCCAAATGAATGGACGGACATCTCGACACTCCGGTCTCCAAAAACTGAATAGCGTGTAGTGCGGAACGAGCGTCGATCAGAAAGCTCCCCGATTCAACGAGTCACCGGGAGAACCCGGGATTCAAACTTTCTTTTCGTTCGATGCTGCCTTGCAGCAACTTCCAACGAAGCGATCAACGTGACTTCTATATTGCTCCGTCATCCGCCCTTTCGAGCAGAAGGCCATCGAATACCTCGAGACGCGAACGCCTCAAGAGTAGAGAGTGGCAGGAGCTCCTTAGAAAGGAGGTGATCCAGCCGCAGGTTCCCCTACGGCTACCTTGTTACGACTTCACCCCAGTCACCAGTCATACCTTGGGCGGCTCCCTCCCGAAGGTTGGGTCGCCGACTTCTGGTTCAACCAGCTTCCGTGGTGTGACGGGCGGTGTGTACAAGGCCCGGGAACGTATTCACCGCAGCATGCTGATCTGCGATTACTAGCGATTCCGCCTTCATGAAGTCGAATTGCAGACTTCAATCCGAACTGAGGCCGGCTTTGTGGGATTGGCTTACTCTCGCGAGTTCGCGACCCTCTGTACCGACCATTGTAGCACGTTAGTAGCCCTGGACATAAAGGCCATGAGGACTTGACGTCGTCCCCACCTTCCTCCGGTTTAACACCGGCAGTCTCGCTAGAGTGCTCAGCCGAACTGCTAGCAACTAACGATAGGGGTTGCGCTCGTTGCGGGACTTAACCCAACACCTCACGACACGAGCTGACGACAGCCATGCAGCACCTGTCATCCGGTTCCCGAAGGCACTCTCTCTTTTCAGAGAGATTCCGGAGATGTCAAATCCAGGTAAGGTTCTGCGCGTTGCTTCGAATTAAACAACATGCTCCACCGCTTGTGCGGGCCCCCGTCAATTTCTTTGAGTTTTAGTCTTGCGACCGTACTTCCCAGGCGGAGAGCTTCATGCGTTAACTTGGTCACAGCAGGGGTCAATACCCACTACGACGAGCTCTCACCGTTTACGGCGTGGACTACCAGGGTATCTAATCCTGTTTGCTACCCACGCTTTCGAGTCTCAGCGTCAATTACCGTCCAGGTGGCCGCCTTCGCCACTGGTGTTCCTCCCGATATCTACGGATTTCACCCCTACACCGGGAATTCCGCCACCCTCTCCGGAATTCTAGCCTAACAGTATCGGATGCAGTTCCAGGGTTGGGCCCTGGGATTTCACATCCGACTTGCTAAACCGCCTACACTCGCTTTACGCCCAATAAATCCGAACAACGCTTGCACCCTCCGTATTACCGCGGCTGCTGGCACGGAGTTAGCCGGTGCTTCCTTTGGAGGTACCGTCAAACCTACGGATTATTTACCCGCAGGCATTCTTCCCTCTCGACAGAAGTTTACGACCCTAGGGCCTTCATCCTTCACGCGGCGTTGCTGGGTCAGGCTTTCGCCCATTGCCCAATATTCCCGACTGCTGCCTCCCGTAGGAGTCTGGACCGTGTCTCAGTTCCAGTGTGGCTGATCGTCCTCTCAGACCAGCTATTGATCGGAGCCTTGGTGAGCCTTTACCTCACCAACAAGCTAATCAACCGCGGACTCATCCATTGGCGATAGCTTTCAAGAAGAGGCCATCTTTTCCCACATCGACCTGAATCGTCGTGGTCTTATTCGGTATTAGCTCCGGTTTCCCGGGGTTATCCCAAACCTAAGGGCAGATTATCCACGTGTTACTCACCCGTGCGCCACTTTACTCACCTCCGAAGAGGCTTTCTCGTACGACTTGCATGTCTTAAGCACGCCGCCAGCGTTCGTCCTGAGCCAGAATCAAACTCTCCAGTTTAAAATTGGCTGACTCTCCATCTTTCGCCTTAGCTTTCGCCTTGGCTAGAGCGGAGGTCATGATCTCGAGCAGAACTCGCGGCCTAACACGACTCTTGCGAGCCGACTGTTAGTCCACGTGCCCTGCAAGGGGACATGGTTTTGTTGTCTCGATCCGCTTCGCCGAGTATCCCCGACTGGGCGGACCACACGCTATTCAGTTTTCAAAGAGCGACCGAGGCCCTGGGAGCTTGTTGAGAACTCCCGCAGACAGACCTGTGCCGGACATTTAGAACAGTGGCCAGGAATCCCACCGCGAAGCGCTCTCCGTGGCGGGCGCCGGAACTTACGTGAGTGCAGCAGGCGGGTCAAGGGGCTTTCTAGGCTACCTAGAAGGTTTATTCATCGCCCCTCGGGGCCAGCCCTTTCGACGCAAGACTATCTCCGAATTCGCACCCGGGCAAAACGTCGTTTTCCGACCTGGACCGTCGATTCGCTGACCTCGAACGACCGAGTCGGGTCGCTTTGGCGTTCACCCTCGAGCGAAACCGCCCCTTGTTGCACGAGACGCCGCGCCTCGCTCTTGCTCGGCGCGAGCCCTGCCTCGACGAGCATCTCGAAGAGCTTCACACTCGCGCGGCCCGACAGCGAGAGATCGACCGACGGAATCTCGGACGGCGCCTCTTTGCGCTGAACGACACGCCTGAACTCGTCGGCGGCAGCGTCCGCCGCAGCGTCTCCCCGGATTCGGGCGACGATGCGACGCGCCAGCGAATGCTTCACCCCCATGGGATCGCCAACCCCCTTCGCCAGGTCCTCGAACTGACCCGCGAGATCGTCCCAATCGCCGAAGGACAGGACACGACACCATTCCTGCATGGCGTCGTCGGGAATACTCATGACCTTGCCGTACATCTCGGCCGCTGGATCCGTGATCCCGACGCTGTTCCCGAGGCTCTTGCTCATTTTCTCGTGCCCATCCAGCCCGATGAGCAGCGGATGCGTGATCACGGCCTGAGGCTCCTGCCCATACGTCCGCTGGATCTCTCGGCCCATCAGGAGATTGAACGTCTGATCGGTCCCACCGAGCTCGACATCGGCCTCGAGTGCGACCGAGTCGTAGCCCTGCACGAACGGATAGAGAAACTCGTGGATGAAGATCGGGATCTCGCCCTTGAACCGCTTCGAGAAGTCATCGCGCTCGAGCATGCGAGCGACGGTCGTCTGCGAACAGAGACGCACGAAATCGCTCGGCGCCATCGAGTCCATCCACTCGCCGTTGAAGCGAACCTCGACCTGATCGACGTCGAGGATACGCGCGACCTGCTCTACGTAGGTTTTTGCATTCTCCTGCACCTGATCGGCATCGAGGGCGGGCCGAGTCTTGTTGCGCCCCGAAGGATCACCAATGCGCGCGGTAAAGTCGCCGACCAGGAAGATGGGTGTATGCCCGAGCTCCTGAAAGCGCCTGAGCTTCATGAGCACGACGCTATGGCCGAGATGGAGGTCCGCCGAGGATGGGTCCATGCCGAGCTTCACGCGCAGCGGACGCCCCTCTGCAAGTCGCCTGTCCAGGCGCTCCGCGAGTTCGTCTTCTCCGTAGAAGTCGACAGCGCCCTCCCGCATGATCGCGAGTTGACGCTCGACCTCCTTCTTGCGCTGCGCTGCTGTCATCCTACTCCGCTCATCCGCATCCATGCGGACGGCTGAAACCTGCCGTCGCCCACGCACGCTTCGAGTCGCGCATGCCGCCGATCACGTCCGCGCCGTGAACTCCGCCTCGGTCACCACGCCATCCATCGTCACATCGAGAGATCCTCGCGGAACGACGTCGACGATCTGAACCGCAAATGCCAGCCCGATGAATGTCGGACGAGCGCGCGCTGCCGCATAGTCCGCGAGAGCACGATCATAATAGCCCGCCCCTCGGCCGAGGCGTCCGCCTTCTCGATCGAAGGCAAGACCCGGAACCAGAACGATGGCATCCACCGGCAGTGGTCGTGCCGGGATGCGAACGTCGGGCTCTTTCACTGCGTGGCGACTCGCGCCGAGTTGCTCCGGCCGATCGACGGGCACGAACTCGAGAGTCGAGCCAGCGATCATCCGGGGAAAGACGATGCGCCTACCCTCGTCGCGGGCACGCTCGATCACAGGCTCGGTATCGATCTCACCCGGCATCGTCGCGAAGACCGCGATCGTCGACGCGGACTGCCACCCGGACCAGTCGGCGAGCCGAGCGATCGCCCCCTCCCCTGCAGCAAGGGCTTCGGATTCGGAGATCGCGTCCAGACGCGAGCGCATCTCGTCTCTCAGCCGCTGTTTGCGACCGCGAATGTCGGCAGAGATCTCTGACACGGAAAGGAGAATCTAGGAAGCGCGGTCGCGGCCACCGGAGGCGACTCGCGCTTCGGGCATCGCGTCTTCGCTCGATCCGCCAGCATGGACGCCCGACGAAGCCCCCGTTCGATCACGCAGCGCTTCGACGCTCGGGAGATCGAGCGTTCTCGGCATGTCGGGCCCGCTAGCGGAAGAGGATCGACCGGACGACGCAGTATCCGCCGCCTCGTCCTCGGCGTGCATTGCGGACGCCTCGCCGCCGAGTGCGACTTCTACGCGCTCGGTCAGCTCGCGCAGTCGCCCTTCGTCGAAACCGCCGCTCTTCTGCTCGCGAAGCGCGAGGATCTCGCGCGCGAGGTTGAGGCAGGTCAAAACCGAGATGTCCAGTGTGTCGACGGTCCCGGTCCGCTGCCGCACGCGATCCATAGCGGCGTCGACATAACGTGCAATTTCGCGGAGCGATTCGCCGTCGCCTTCACTGAGGATCTTGTAGTTGTGCCCAGCGATCCGAACGGCGACCGACTTCTTGCTCATGAGCTGGCCTCGGCGGAAGCGGCCACGCTTCCCTGCAGCTGGTCGAGTTTACCGAGAATCTTGTCTACGCCTTCGATCGCGGTCGCGCGCTTGGCTCGTTCGCCATCGAGTTGGGACTCGAGCGCAGCGATTCGATGTTCGCGATCCATCAACTCGGAGAGCAACGCCTCGCGTTCGCCCGAAAGACGTTCGTGTTCTTCGATGAGGAACTCGACCGATCTTTCGAGTCGATCGAAGTCGTACCCGTTCGCGGGCGAAATCTCTGCGTCGCGACGACTGGAAACGCTCATGCGATTAGACTACACGATCAAACGCGTATGGCGCAGGGATTTGTAGGATTCGAGCTCTGAGACTTCTCGCCTTCGCAACGTATCCGGCACCGATCTTGCCGCCTTGAAGCGATAGGTCGGCCACTGTCCCGAGGTCCGTTCGGCTCGGAGGGAATGGTCCCGCGCCCTTGCTCGCCCGCGTCGACAATCCACTGATCGATCGGTTCGACAGGAGACGCCACACAGCGCGAGTCCTAGCCCGGGAAGTTCCCCATCGTGCCTCGCACCTGCAGCCGAGAGTCACCCATCAGGTAGCGGTCGACGACGCGTGCGGCCTCACGTCCCTCCCACTGCGCCCACACGACGAGACTCTGACCGCGACGACAGTCGCCTGCGGCAAAAACCCCCGGCTCGGACGTCCGGAAATCGTTGGGCGGCGTCTCTACATTGCCGCGGGGGTCGAGTTTCAGGCCTAGATCCTCGATCAAGCCGGACTGGACGGGCCCCAGGAATCCAAGGGCGAGGAGAACCAGGTCGGCCTCGATCTCGAATTCGCTGTCCGGCACCTCCTCGAGGGCCGGTCGGCCAGAAGCATCGGGATCACCGAACCGAACCTCGATGCCGTGCAGATGCTGTACGCGGCCATTTTCCCCCGAAAACTGCTTCGTCATCATCGCGAACTTGCGCTCGCCGCCTTCATCGTGAGAACTCGAACTGCGAGCAATCACCGGCCACATCGGCCACGGTGTCGAAGGATTGCTGCCCTCGGGCGGCTCCTCGAGCAACTCGATCGAGGTCACCGACCTGGCCCCTTGTCGATGGCTCGTCCCCACACAATCCGATCCCGTATCACCGCCACCGAGAACCACGACACGCTTCCCGTTCGCGAGGATGTCTTGCTCGGCGGGGAGCACGTCGCCGTTCACTCGCTTCGTGGCCTGGGGCAGGAAGTCCATCGCGAAATGCACGCCGTCCAGCTCGCGACCATCGACGGGCAGATCCCGCGGCTGCTCCGCTCCCATGCAGAGCAGCACGGCGTCGAAGTTCTTTCGCAGGTCGGCTGCCGTCAGATCGACGCCGACGTGAACACCGGTCTGGAAAGAGACGCCCTCTTCCTTCATCTGGTCGAGCCGCCGATCGATGATCCACTTCTCCATCTTGAACTCGGGAATGCCGTAGCGCAGCAATCCTCCGATCCGGTCGCTCTTCTCGAAGACGGTCACCGTATGTCCGGCGCGGCAGAGCTGCTGCGCGGCCGCGAGGCCCGCAGGTCCAGATCCGACGACGGCGACCGACTTCCCGGTTCGCTTCTCCGGGACGACGGCGCGAATGATGCCGCTGTCCCAGCCGTGGCTCACGATCTTGAATTCGATGTTCTTGATCGTGACCGGGTCGTCGTTGATGCCGAGGACGCATGCGGATTCACAAGGTGCGGGGCAGACCGAACCGGTGAACTCGGGGAAGTTGTTGGTCGAATGCAGGCGCGCGATCGCGTCGTCCCACTTTCCTCGATAGACGAGGTCGTTCCAGTCGGGGATGATGTTTCCGAGCGGGCAGCCTCCGCGGCCGGAGTTGGGATTGCTGCAGAAGGGCACACCACAGTCCATACAGCGGGCTGCCTGGTCCTGGAGCGTCTCGTCGGGGATCTCGAGCATGACCTGCTTGAAATCCTTGGTGCGCGTCTCGGTGGGGCGATAGCTCGCGCCCTGTCTCTTCGTCTCGAGGAATCCTGTCGGCTTTGCCATGGAATCGTCTGCCTCAACGTTCGGTCTGCGGCGAATCCGTGCGAATCCGCCGTGAAGAATGAATCGAACTACGCCGCCCCGCCCGGGCCCATCGCTTCGAGGGCCGCCCTGTACTCTCGCGGATAGACCTTGACGAACTTCGGCGCGAAGGTCTCCCACTTGCGCAGGATGTCCTCCGCCCGACCGCTGCGGCAATAGTCGAAGTGCTTGCGAAGCATGTTCTGGACGTACTCGACGTCGGATTCGTCCAGGGGCTCGAGATCGACGTCGGCAAGCGGGTTCAAGCGTCCCGCAAAACCGCCGTCCTCGTCGAGCACATAGGCGATTCCGCCGCTCATGCCCGCCGCGAAGTTCAAGCCCGTCTGTCCGAGGATGATCGCGCGACCACCGGTCATGTATTCACAACCGTGATCGCCGACGCCTTCGACGACGGCTTCCGCGCCGGAGTTGCGAACGCAGAAGCGTTCGCCGACGAGACCGTGGAAGAAGGCTTCGCCCCCCGTCGCACCGTAGAGCAGGACGTTGCCCGCGATGATGTTCTCGGTCGGCTCGTACGTCGCGGTGCTCGGCGCACGCACGATCACGCGGCCCCCCGAGAGGCCCTTGCCTACGTAGTCGTTGGCGTCGCCCTCGACACGGATCTGGATTCCCTTCGGCATCCACGCCGCGAGACTCTGCCCGGCGGATCCCTTCAGCTCGATCTCGATCGTCGCATCGGGCAGGCCCTCGAGGCCGTACTTTCGCGAGAGCTCGCTGCCGAGGATCGTGCCGACCGCCCGATTGATGTTCTTCACCGGAAGCGAGATCTCGACCTTGGTCCCCGAGCTGAGAGCCGGCTCTGCCAGCTCGAGGAGCGTCATGTCGAGCGCTTCCTCGAGACCGTGCTCCTGCTTCCCCGTGTGACGGCGGTCGTGGGGCAGCTCCGACCTGTAGAGCAGATCGGAGAGATCGAGTCCGGACGCCTTCCAGTGATTGATCGACTTCCGCATCTCGAGCCGATCGACCTCGCCGATCATCTCGTCCATCGAGCGATACCCGAGCTGGGCCATCAGCTCCCGGACCTGCTCGGCCACGAAGAAGAAGAAGCGCGTGACGTGCTCCGGCTGACCCGCAAACTTCTCGCGAAGCTCGGGTCGCTGGGTCGCGATGCCGACCGGACAGGTATTCAGATGGCACACGCGCATCAGGATGCAGCCCATGGCCACCAGCGGCGCCGTCGCGAAGCCGAACTCGTCGGCCCCCATCAGCGCTCCGATCACGACGTCGCGTCCGGTCTTGAATCCGCCATCCACCTGGAGTCGTACCCGACCTCGCAGATCGTTCTCGACGAGGGTCTGTTGGGTCTCGGAGAGACCGATCTCCCAAGGACAACCCGCGTTCTTGATCGAGGTGAGCGCCGAGGCGCCCGTGCCGCCGTCGTGTCCCGCGATCAGGATGCCATCGGCCTTGCCCTTCGAGACACCCGACGCGATCGTGCCGACGCCCGTCTCGGACACGAGCTTCACACTCACGTTCGCGAACCGGTTGGCGTTCTTCAGATCGTGGATCAGCTGTGAGAGATCCTCGATCGAATAGATGTCGTGGTGCGGCGGCGGCGAGGTCAGTCCGACGCCGGGCGTCGAGTAGCGCGTATTCGCGATGATCTGATCGACCTTGTGTCCGGGGAGCTCGCCTCCCTCACCCGGCTTTGCGCCCTGCGCGATCTTGATCTGCATCTCGTCAGAATTCACGAGATACGCGCTCGTCACGCCGAAGCGGCCCGAGGCCACCTGCTTGATCGCGCTGCGTCGGGAATCGCCATTGGTATCCGGTGTCCAGCGCTTCGGATCTTCCCCACCCTCGCCCGTGTTGCTGCGACCGCCGAGACGATTCATTGCAATCGCCAGAGTCTCGTGCGCCTCCGCCGAGATCGACCCGTAGGACATCGCCCCGGTACAGAAGCGCGTCACGATCGCCGCCGCTTCCTCGACCTCTTCGATTGGAACCGGCTCGCGATCGAGCTTGAAATCGAGCAGTCCGCGCAGGGTACGCATGCGAACGGCGTCGTCGTTCGCCGACGAGGCGTACTCCTCGAAGCTCTTCCAGTTCTCGTTGCGCACCGCGTGCTGGAGCTTCGAGACCGAGTCGGGATTGAAGGTGTGCTGCTCGCCCCTCAAGCGCCATTGGTACAGGCCGCCCGGGTCCAGCTCCGGATACTCGTAGGCGCCCTTCGGAAAGCCGCGCTCGTGACGCATCTCGGCTTCGCGTGCGAGCACGTCGAGACTGACGCCCGAGACGCGTGAGTGCGTACCCACGAAGGCAAGGTCGATCACTTCGTCGTGAAGTCCGATCGCCTCGAAGATCTGCGCGCCTCGATAGCTCTGGAGCGTCGAGATGCCCATCTTCGCGAAGATCTTCAGCAGACCGAGATCGATGGCCTTGAGGTAGTTCTCTTCCGCGGCGGTGGAATCCAGATCGGACGGGACGTAAGCGCCGTCCGACACGAGGTCGTGCACCGTCTCGAAGGCGAGATACGGGTTGATCGCACCGGCCCCATAACCGACGAGCAGCGCGTAATGCGCGACCTCTCGCGCCTCTCCCGTCTCGACGACCAGGCCGCATCGCGTCCGCGAACTCTCTCGAATCAGATGATGATGCACAGCACCCGTCGCGAGGAGAGCCGGCATCGGCGCCAGGTCTTCGCTCACCCCACGATCCGAGAGGACCAGGATGTTTGCGCCGCCGGCGATCGCCTGACTGGCCTCACGGCAGAGCTGCGCGATCGCGCCGCGAAGTCCGTCGCCACCGTCGGTGACCTTGTAGAGGGTGCTGAGCGTCTGCGCCTTGAAGCCCGGCTTGTCGATTTGTCGGATCGCTTCGAGTTCGGCGTTGCGCAGGACGGGACGATGCAGACGAAGGAGCTCCGCGTGCTCCGGCGTCTCGTCGAGCAGGTTCTTCTCGGCGCCGAGCGTCGAGTCGAGGGTCATCACCGGACGTTCCCGGATCGAGTCGATCGCGGGATTCGTCACCTGGGCGAAGTTCTGCTTGAAGTAGTGGAAGAGCAGTCGCGATCGGTCCGACAGACACGCCAGCGCGGAGTCCTCGCCCATCGATCCGAGCGGTTCCTTCCCGTTCGCCGCCATCGGCGCGAGCAGGAATCTCATGTCCTCGAGCGTGTAGCCGAACGTCTGCTGCAGACCGAGACGCACCGCTGCGCTCGACTTCTCCGCTTCGTCCGCCGCCGCGGCGTCGATGTCGAGATGCTCGAGTCCGATCTGATGCGTCTCGACCCAGGTCTTGTAGGGATGAAGCGAGATGTAACGATCCTTGAGCTCGGTATCCGCGACGATGCGCCCCTCTTCGAGGTCGGCGTAGAAAATCCGTCCCGGTTCGAGCCTTCCCTTCACCTCGACGTCCGCAGGATCGATGTCGAGGGTCCCGACTTCCGAGCCCATGACGAGCAGACCGTCGTGCGTCAGGACGTATCGCGACGGTCGGAGCCCGTTCCGATCGAGGACCGCGCCGACACCATCGCCGTTCGAGAAACACATCGAGGCCGGCCCATCCCAGGGCTCCATCATGCAGGAGTGATACTCGTAGAAGGCGCGCCGCTCCTCGGTCATCGCCGTCTGATTCTCCCAGGCCTCGGGAATCATCATCAGCATCGAGAGCGGCAGATCACGCCCCGCGAGATGCAGGAACTCGAGCGCATTGTCGAATCGCGCCGAATCGCTCGTCCCCTCACGCATCACGGGGAACAGCTTCTTCAGGTCGTCGCCGAAGAGATCCGACCGGAGCGTGCCTTCGCGCGCGTTCATCCAGTTCTGGTTGCCGCGAATCGTGTTGATCTCGCCGTTGTGCGCGAGATACCGGAAGGGCTGAGCGAGATCCCAGGTCGGGAAGGTGTTCGTGCTGTAGCGCTGGTGGACGACCGCGAGCCTCGACTCCATGTCCTCGTCCTGCAGATCCGGGAAGAAGGCCGGAGTCTGGTGGGCGAGGAACATGCCCTTGTAGAGGAAGGTCTTGGAGGACAGGCTGGCTACGTGGAAGGCGGTGCCGAGTTCGTCGATTCGCTTCTCGACGAGACGCCGGATGACGTAGAGCTTCCGCTCGAAGGCCGGCTGGTCGAGGCCATCCGCGGCCCCGATGAAGACCTGCTTGATCTCGGGCATGCCCGAGCGGGCGATCGAGCCGATCGTGTCGGGATCCGTCGGAACCTCTCGCCAGCCGAGCAGAGTCTGCCCCTCGGCGGCCACGACCTCGTCCATGACCTCGATCTGACGCGCGCGTTCGGCCTCGTCCGTCGCGAGGAAGACGAGCGCCGCAGCGTAACGGCCGCGCTCGGGAAGTCCGAAGCCACTCTGGTCAGCGACCTTGCGAAGGAACTTGTCGGGCGTCTGGATCAGCATGCCGGCGCCATCGCCGGTCGCCTCGTCCGCGCCGGCCGCGCCACGATGCGTGAGGTGACAGAGGACTTCCGTCGCCTTCTCGAGGATGGAATGGCTCGCGGGCTTTCTCAGATCGGCGACGAAGCCAATGCCACAGGCATCGTGTTCGAGAGAGGGGTCGTAGAGTCCCCGCTTCGGCGGCAGTGAGGTTCGAATCATGAGCGCGCCCGACTTTCCTTCCTGTCCGGGATGTCTCGCAGAATGCTCGACGAATCCCGACGATCGTCGTCGGACCGAACGACACGCTGCCGTCCTTGTACGCCCCTCCTCGCCTGCCTCTCCCTCGAACGTGGCTCGACCTTGTCATTGCCGTCGCGCGAATTTGCGCGCCGGGTCATCCGGGAGTCGCGTTCCGAGTCGAGCTCGGTCGAATCGAGACGTCGGGGTCGATTCTCGGACGCGGACGTCTTGCGTCGCTTCGTTCGAGTTCGCCCAACGGAGGGCTAAGTCACCGCGGGTCCAACGTTTTTCGAACTCGCGACCGTAAGCCAACGGTTTCTGAAAGTCAACCTGATCGAGCTGCAACGAGACGCGGCAACCCGCCCGCCATCAAGCCTTTTCGCGCCCGGCGTCCCGGCCTTCGAGGATCGCCTGGAGCCGAGTCGGGTGGTTCGTGATGATGCCGTCCACACCGCAGGCCAGCAGCCTCTCCATCTCCGCGGAATCGTTCGCGGTATATGGGTACACGCGAAGATCGGCCGCGTGCGCCTCGGCGACGAGGTCCGACGTGACCAGTCGCACGTCGGGGTTGATTGCCTCCGCTTCGAGCGCCCTCGCCCGGTCGACGATCTTGAAGTTGGCCCGCGGGGAAACCAACAATGCTATGCGAGCCGAAGCACATCGCTCGCGCAGCCGCCGGAGCACCGGATCGTAGAAGCTCGAAAACAGGATCCGCGGAAGTAGCCCGCGCTCCTCGACCGCCGACACGACGACGTCTTCCATTCCCTCGTAGGCTTCGTCATCAGCGCCCACTTTCAGCTCCAGATTGAACTGCACCCGACTCGCGAAGCCATCCAGAATGTCGAGCAGCGTCGGAATCCGCTCGGCCGTCGACAGGCCCGGTGCCGCATTCAGCTCCGCGAGTTCGGCCGCCGTGCGATCACGGATCTCGCCCGCTTCGCCCAGCCGCTCGAGTTCGGCGTCGTGATGAATCACCACGACACCGTCCCGACTGAGATGCAGGTCCGTCTCGATCATGTCCGCCGCATCTTCGATCGCACGCTCGAAAGCCGAGAGCGTGTTCTCGGGCCGCTCACCAGACGAGCCGCGATGCGCGATCACCAGGGGACGCGTCATTGGTCGCCCTCGGCCCAATTGCGCGATCGCTCGACGGCCCGGCGCCAATTCCGGTAGAGGGACTCCCGCTGGTCTTCCGACATGCTCGGCTCGAAGAGGGTCCCCGCCTCCTGCCGTGCGTCGAGCTCGGAACGATCGCGCCAGAATCCGACCGCCAGCCCCGCCAGCGCGGCGGCACCCATGGCCGTCGCCTCGAGCACACTCGGACGCTCGACCGCGATCCCGAGGATGTCGGCCTGGAACTGCATCAAGAAATCGTTCTCGCACGCACCGCCGTCGACGCGAAGCACGGCAGGCGCGATCCCTGAATCCTGTTGCATCGCCTGCATCACGTCGCGGGTCTGATATGCGATCGATTCGAGTGTGGCGCGCGTAATGTGCGCGCGGGTCGTTCCCCGGGTGATCCCGACGATCGTGCCGCGAGCGGCTTCGTCCCAGTACGGCGCCCCGAGACCGACGAAAGCGGGGACGACGTAGACCCCATCCGAGTCGGCCACGCTACGCGCGAGCGCCTCGGTCTCGCGCGCATGGGCGACGAATTCGAGCCCGTCGCGAAGCCACTGGACAGCCGAACCGGCGACGAAGATCGAACCTTCGAGCGCGTAGGTGAGCTCGCCCCCCTGACGCCAGGCGACCGTCGTCACGAGGCCGGCCTCGGATCTCGGCGCTTCGCTTCCCGTGTTCATCAGCAGGAAACAACCGGTGCCGTAGGTATTCTTCGCGCGGCCTTCGGAGACGCAGCCCTGTCCGAAGAGCGCGGACTGCTGGTCCCCCGCCATCCCGGCAATCGGAATCTCGGCGCCGAACCACTCCGCGTCCGTCTCGCCGAGCACGCCCGTCGAGTCGTGCACCTCCGCGAGCATCGACCTTGGAATGTCGAGCGCGTCGAGGAGCACGTCGTCCCAATCGCCTTCGTGAATGTTGTAGAGCAGCGTACGGGACGCGTTCGACGGCTCCGTCGCGAAGACCCGCCCCTTCGTCAGCTTGTATACGAGCCAGGAATCGATCGTCCCGAAACAGAGCTCTCCGGCCTCGGCACGGGCCTGGGCGCCGGGAACGGCGTCGAGGATGAAACGGATCTTCGTACCAGAGAAGTAGGAATCGATGAGCAGTCCCGTGCGCGCACGCACCTCCTCCTCGAGCCCCTTCGCGCGCATCGCATCGCAGACGCCAGCCGACTGTCGCGATTGCCAGACGATCGCCGGATGGATCGGCTCGCCGGTCCGGCGATCCCAGACGACGGTCGTCTCGCGCTGGTTCGTGATGCCGATCGCGGCCACGTCGGCACCCCGGGCCTTCGCATTCGCCAGCGCCCCACGCGCGGAGCTGAGCTGGCTCTGCCAGATCTCTTCGGGATCGTGCTCGACCCAACCGGGCTTCGGAAAGGATTGCGAGAACTCGAGCTGGTCGACACTCGCGATCGAGCCGCTCGAATCGAAGAGCAGCCCGCGCGAGGACGTCGTCCCCTGGTCGAGTGCGAGTACGAAATCGGCCACGCTTTTCCCCTCCCGACTTGCGAGCACCGAAGGCCGGTCGCGCCGTCCCCTGCCCGGCTCGCAAGCGCTGAAGCGTAACCGTCGAGCCCCGGCTAGTCAGCGCCGTCGCCGAAGAGGGCATCGACGAATTCGGTCGCATCGAATTCGCGGAGGTCGTCGATCCCCTCGCCCACGCCGACGAAGTTCACGGGGATGCGGAACTCGTGAGCGAGGCCGACGATGACGCCGCCCTTGGCAGTGCCGTCCATCTTCGTGAGGACCAGCCCGCTCACCTTCGCCACTTCGGTGAACAATCGGGCCTGCGAGATCGCGTTCTGGCCGGTGTTTGCATCGAGGACGAGGAGGATCTCGTGTGGCGCGTCCGGCACATCGCGCCCGATCACGCGGACGATCTTCGAAAGCTCCTCCATCAGGGGCTTCTTCGTCTGCAATCGCCCAGCGGTATCGATGATCGCCACGTCGGCGTCACGTGCGACCGCGGCCTTCACCGTGTCGAAGGCGACCGAGGCCGGATCGCCCCCGGCCTCGCCCGAGATCACATCGCAGCCGACTCGCTCACCCCACGTCTGGAGCTGCTCGATCGCCGCCGCACGAAAAGTGTCGCCTGCGCCGAGCAGAACACTCCGCCCGAGATCGCGATGCCGCGCTGCGAGCTTGCCGATCGTCGTCGTCTTGCCCGCGCCGTTCACGCCGAGGACGAGGATCACATGCGGCTGGCCCTTCAGCACGAAGGCGTCGTCCGACCGCTCGGCGCCAGAGAGCATCTCGGCCATGGCGTTCTTCAGCAGACCACGCACCGACTCCGCGTCGCCGCCGCGCCCTTCGGATCGCACCCGCTCGAGCAGGGCTTCCGCGGTCGAGACACCGAGATCTGCCGTGAACAGGATCTCCTCCAGCTCTTCGATCAGGTCCTCGTCGAGGCGACGCCCACCGAGCGCGAAACTCAGTCGACCGACCAGCGCCTCACTCGTCTTGAGCAGCCGATCGCGCAAGCGTGCGCGCGGCGCTTCAGGCGCCGGGGCAGCCACCGTCGGTTCTGTCTCGGGTTCAGACTCGGGCTCGGGCTCGGGCTCGGGCTCGGGCTCGGGAGTCGCATCGGCGACCGGAGCGGGCTCGGGCTCTGGCTCGGGAGCAGGCGCAACGACAGCGCGCTCCTCTGTGCGCAGCGCTCCGGGCGCGATCGCCTCCGGCGCATCCGCAGCCGCGGCATCGGCCGGCTCGACCTCCTCCTCGGCAGGGGCGGATGGGCGGCTCCATCGCTGCACGACCAGGCCGAGCAAGAGCGGCCCGAGTCCGGTGATGGCCACGAGCGCCCAGGGATATTGTCGGATCCAGCTGTCGAGATCGGAGAGGATGGGGTCCATGCGGCGCGGATTCTAACAGTACCGCCGCGGAGATCGAGCCCTCGCGCCGGGCTACTTCGAGCGCCGAACGCGTAGGACCATGCGGCATCCGAGATCGGGACGCGGCCAGCACCGACGAAAACCGACTAACACGCCTCGTCGAAGAAGGCGAGCGTCCGGACCTCGATGCTCTCCCTCGCCGGTGCGTCGGGTGTCGTTGCCGGGTCGGCGAAGGCCGAATGCGCAGTAAACCGCGCCCGTCCATCGCGAGCCGAATCGAAACACTTGAGCAGCATCACCTCCGACGCTTCCATCTTGGGGAAATACAGCCAGCGATGCTCCGGGTCGAAGCGAAGAGACTGGATTTCGCCCATCCGATCGGGATAGATGAGGTCCATGGCGACGAGGTCATCGGGGGCCATCGACGATGCATCGAGCACCGCGAGCGGCGACTCCTCGACCCTCGCCCGAGTCGGACGCCAGACGTTGATCACGGCGAAGCGCTTCTCGAGCAGCTCGTTCGCCTCATCGGGAACCAGATCCCTCACGCGCTGTGGACCCGACTCCTCGGTGTAGTCGTTGTGCGCGAAGAGGACGGGGAGCTGTGCGTCGTGACGCTTCTCCGAGACCAGGTCTTTCGATCGAAGGTTGTGATCGAATGCGATGACGCGGACGGCCCCGGTTTCCTTCATCACGAGTGATTCGATTTCAGGGTAGTACGCGTCGCGCACACGGTCGGGATCGTAGAAATCCTCGAAGGCGGTCGGCGCGTCGACGAGCACGACACCCTGATCATCCAGGGAGAGCGTGTCCCGCCCAGGCCTCCCATCCTGGATCAGCATCGTCCGAGGCCCGAGCTGCGGGCCGCGTCGCGGATTCTCGGGCAGAGACTGACGGAGATAGAAGGCGGGCTTCTCGGCGGGAACCTCCTTCAGATAGTTCAGATCTGCACGCACGAGCCCACTCGAAACGGTGTCATCACTCATGATTCGAGTCTAGCGACTGCTGAGCGGCGTGTTTGGCATCGGACCGATCGAGGCGCGCCGAGACGCTTGACCAGCCTCGGACGAACCCCTACGAATCCCCCATCGGAAGAGTCGAGACCACGCCTCGAAGGACCGGCCCATGCAAGGGACCCCCGACGAATCTTCGACATCGCGATCGCATCCGCGATCCGAACCCCGCCTACGATCCGGCCGAGCACATCGCTGGCTCCGCAGGGCCCTCGGCGCGATCCTGCTCGTCGCGACCCCGGCCTGCAGCGGTCCCGAGAACCAGTCGCGCGGCGACGCGATCGGCGCGACGAATGACGGCGCGACGCCTTCGGCCCAGAATCGAAAGCTCGCCGACGAACGCGACGAGATGGTCGAAGAACAGATCGAAGCGCGCGGCGTTCGCGACCAGCGCGTGTTGTCTGCAATGCGCAAGGTCCCGCGCCATCTCTTCGCGCCAGACGTGGATCCAGAGCGCGCGTATGCGGATCATCCGCATCCGATCGGCCTCGGCCAGACGATCAGCCAACCCTACATCGTTGCCCTGATGACGGAGCTCGCCGAGCTGCGCCCGCCCTGCAAAGTCCTCGAGATCGGAACGGGCTCCGGGTATCAGGCCGCCGTCCTCGCCGAGCTCGGATGCATCGTCTACACGATCGAGATCGTCGACGAACTCGCGCGGAGCGCTGCGCAGGTCCTCGCAGAGGCGGGCTACGCCGATCGCGTAAGTGGTCGCAGTGGCGATGGCTATCAGGGCTGGCCCGAGCATGCGCCGTTCGACGCCGTGTTGGTGACGGCAGCGGCGCCACGAGTGCCCCAGGCGTTGCTTGACCAACTCCGCATCGGCGGTCGCCTGGTGATCCCGGTCGGAGCGCCGTCGCAGATCCTCGAGGTACACCTGCGCACCCAGGAGGGATTCGTCCGCGAAAGCACGATCGGCGTCCGATTCGTCCCGATGACGGGCGAGATCCGGCGATCGGCAGACTGACGCGCGAACGCTTAGCTGAGAACGACCGAGACCAGCTTCGAGACGCCGCGCTGCTCCATCGTCACGCCGTAGAGCACGTCCGCCACTTCGATCGTACGCTTGTTATGCGTGATGACGAGGAACTGGCTTCGCTGGGCCATCTCCGTGATCAGCTGGTTGAAGCGCCCGACGTTCGCATCGTCGAGCGCCGCATCGACCTCGTCGAGCAGGAAGAAAGGCGACGGCCGAACCTGGAAGACCGCGACGAGCAGCGCCAGCGCGGTCATGGTCTTCTCGCCACCAGAGAGCAGGTTCACGTTCTGCAGTCGCTTGCCCGGCGGCTGAGCCATGATGTCGACGCCGGCCTCGAGGATGTCTTCCGCCTCCGTCAGCTCGAGACTCGCCTTGCCGCCGCCGAAGAGGCGAGGGAAGTTCTCCTCGAAATGCTTCCGCACGAGCTCGAACGTCTCGCGGAAACGCTTGCGACTCGTTCGATTGATGCGCGAGATCGCCTCGCGAAGGTTGTGGATCGTGCCTTCGAGGTCTTCCTTCTGCTCGGAGAGGAAGCGGAAGCGCTCGGCGAGTTCTTCGTGCTCCTCGATCGCGCCGAGGTTCACGTCGCCGAGGGACTGAAGGCTCTTTCGGACCTTCTCGGCCTCGCGGCGTCGTTCCTCCGTAGGGCGCATTGCGAGTTCGATGTTCCGACGGGCCTCACGCAGCGCGGCGGCGGGGCTCATCTCCGGCTCGCCCTCCTCGTCGACCAGACCAGCGGCGGTCGCGTCGTCGGTCTCGGTCGCGACCTCGGCCGCGCCCTCCCCTTCGCCGGCGTCTTCGCCGCTCGCGTCGAGTTCCTCGAGGGTCGGCAACTTCCACGTCTCGATCTCGATGTCCCATCGCTCGCGCACGGTCGACGCCTGATGGTCCAGACGCATCCTTGCTTCGCTGAGCTTGAGCTCCGCCTGGCTCGTCTTCTCCCGCGCGCCGCCGAGTTCTGTACGCAGGTCCCGCGCCGCGTCTTCGATCTCGGCCACGCGGGCCGCCGTCGCATCGAACTGCTCCCGGAGCCGATCGCTCTCGATTCGAGCCACCTCCTCCGCCTCGAGCTGCACGGACAATTCGCCTTCCGCTCCTTCGATCTCGCCGAGCAGCGCTTCCCGCCGCTGGAGCGCTGCCGCGATCTCTTCGTTCCGGCGGTCGATCCAGCCCCTCGTCTCACGCTCGGACTGTTCCGCGCGGCTCGCGGTCTCGCGAAGGCGCACGCGATGATCGTCCCGGGCGCGATAGGCGACCCGCAATTCGGCGACCTTGCTTTCGCGACGCGAAAGATCCCGTCCGGACGAACTGATCTGGAGGACCAGCGCATCGAGCGCTCGCTGACTCGCCTCGCGATCGCCGACCAACTCCTGCGATCGATCCTGGAGTCGGATCAACTCGTCCGCGACCGATTCCTGTTCGCCGAGCAGGTCCGAACGTTCCGCCACGCGGGTCTGCTGCGCTTCGCCGATCCGCTTGACCTTCTCGGTCGAGCGTTCGAGATCCTTCTCGTGATTGGCCACGGCGAGCGCCGCCGTGTGATGTCGATTTCGCAGGTTCTCGAGTTCCTCGCCCGCGCGAGCCAGACCGGAGTCGGCCAGCTCGCGGGTCTCGCGTGCAGACTCGGCGGCGAGATCCAGCTGAGCCACCTCGACCTCGAGTTCGCGCACTTCGCGCGCGCGCGTGAACACACCGCTCGCCGAGGAATCACCCCCGCCTCGAACGACGCCCTCCGGCGTCGCGAGATCGCCGTTCGGCGTCACGAAGGTCGCCGGTAGCCGTCCCGTCCCGAAATGTTCGAAAGCGCGCTCCAGACGATCGATCAGATAGACATCGCCAAGCAGCGTTCGCGCGACGCTCTCGCTCCCGGCCCTGGGTCGCACGCGCTTCAGCAGGGGATCACCGAGGGGCACCGTTCCGCTCGCGATTTCGGGAACGGATCGCTGCACGACGAAGACACCGCGACCCGCGCCCTCCTCGCGAAGGACGTCGAGCGCGGCCAGTGCGCCTCTCGACTCGTCGATCACGATCGCATCCGCGCGATCCGCCAGGACCGCCTCGACCGCGCGCTCGACTTCGGAGTCAGCCTCGAGCAGATCGCGAACCAGGCCCTTCAGCCCGAATCGTGTCGCGGTGCTCTCGCCCCCCTCCATCAGATGTCGCGCACCGGCGGCAACGTCCTGACGCCCTTCGACGACTTCGCGAAGCGAATCGAACCGAGCTCGCGTCGTCTGCGTGACCTTGAGTGCCTGCTGTTCGGCCTCGGTCGAAGTGCGCAGAGTCTCCTTGGCCCGATCGTGCTGGCGGATCGCGTCGCGAAGCTGCTCCTGCAGTCGATCGCGCTCGGCCAGTAGATTCCGCAGTCCCTCTTCGAGACTGTTCTGCTCGTCTCCCGCGAGGGTGGCCTCGCTCTGCTTGGCTTCGACGTCGGCGTCGACGCCGCGCAGCTGCTGATCGATCGCGGCACGGCGATCCGCCAGGTTCGCCATTCGGTCTTCGAGTCGCGCCACCGAGGTCAGCAGCTCTACGTGGGCCGTGTTCTTCCCGTCGCGCTCCGTTTCGAGACTCCGAAGGGATTCTTGTGCCGACTGCACGTCCCGCTCGGCGACCTCGATCGCCGACTGTTCCTGTTCGAGGCCGCGCTCGAGCTGTTCGAGCTCCTGCTTGGCTCCGAGATGTTCCTGCTCCGCCGCGGTCAACTGTTCGGCGAGCTGCGCGAGTTCACCACGACGGGACTCGCTCGACTCCTCGAGATTGTCCCGCTCCCGGCGCGCGAGCTCGATTCGACCTTCGAGATTCTTGATCTCGCTGCGCAATCCGTAGAGACGCTCCGCTCCCGCCGTGACAGCCTTTTCGGCCTCGGCGAGGGAGATCCGATGCTCCTGTGCGGCCAGCTCCCGCTCGGCGAGCTGGGTTTCGAGCGCCGTGGTCTGGTCCTTGAGCGTGCCGAGGGAAGCGGATTCCCGCTCGACCTCGTCCTGCAGACTCTGCCGCTCATCGGCCGCGAGCGAGAGCTCGAGGATCCGCTGGGTCTCCTGGAGTCGCTTGTAGCGCGCCGCCTTCTTCGCCTGCCGCTCGAGCGTACTGATCTGTCGCCGAATCTCACCGAGGACGTCGTTCACGCGCACCAGGTTCTGCTCGGTCGAGCGCATCTTGCTCTCGGCCTCGCGGCGACGCGCCTTGTACTTGCTGATGCCGGCCGCCTCTTCGATCAGGCCGCGGCGTTCATCGGGCTTGGCCGAGACGATCTCGGCGACCTTGCCCTGCTCGACGATCGTGTAGCCACGCAGCCCGATGCCCGTATCCCGAAAGAAATCGTGCACGTCCTTCAGCCGCGCGGGCTGCTTGTTCATCAGGTATTCGGATTCGCCCGAGCGATATAGGCGACGCGCGATCTCGATCTCGCTGTAGGCCGCGTAGGCGGCGGGCGCCTGGCCGTCGATGTTCTCGAAGGTCAGGGTGACTTCGGCCATTCCGATCGGGGGGCGATTCTCCGAGCCGGCGAAGATGACATCGTCCATCCCCTTGCCGCGCAGCTTGCGCGCGGACTGCTCGCCCATCACCCATTTGATCGCGTCGACGACGTTCGACTTACCGCAGCCATTCGGCCCGACGACGGCGGTCATGCCTTCGTCGAAGCTGAAGACCGTTCGATCGACGAACGACTTGAACCCGTGGAGCTGCAGACTCTTGATGCGCAAATTACCCCTCGATCGACCGGCCTACGCCGAGATCGGGGTAGCTTCCTCGGACGAAACCCGTGCTGCGGGATCGGACGACCCACCAACAACGATCCATCCGGGGACCCCGGCCCAGCGCGGCGATTCACCCCCGACTCTAGACGACCACGCGCCAGACCCGGATGATCAACTCACCCTTTTCAGGCGTCGGAATCGAAATTCTCTTTCCAGGCCGAACACTTCCGCCGTTCGACCTAGTCTGGGAAATTCGTTCCCGACTCGGGGATCCGAGGTGTCGGCGGTGTGATCCACCGGCACCATTCTCGTTTTGGGGGGTAGGCAATAAATACCACTTTCGCAGTGTGCCGCCAAGCGTCCGGACGGGGTCTCGAGGCACGAAATCGACCAGAGGCGCACCCGCGGATGCCAGTCGAGCGGGCATCGAGCGCCCGTCGTTCAGGCGGGCAGCGCCGCCTCGTCGACGCTCTCCTCGCGATCCGACTGCAGACGATAGAGCTGGGCGTAATGACCGCCGGCCGCGAGAAGCGCGGCGTGAGGTCCCGACTCGACGAGTCGCCCGCCCTTCAAGACATAGATCCGGTCCACGTCGCGGATCGTCGAGAGACGATGCGCAATCGCGATCGCGGTCTTGTCCTCCATCAGGACGTGAATGCCTCGCTGGATTGCCGCCTCGGTCTCCGTGTCGATCGCACTCGTGGCTTCGTCGAGCACCAACACGTGCGCTCCATGCGCCAGGGCGCGTGCGAAGGAGAGGATCTGTCGCTGGCCCGTCGAGAAATTGCTCCCGCGCTCGAGCACCTCCGTGCCGTAGGACTCCGGCAGTCGTTCGATGAACGCATGGGCCTCGACGGCGCGCGCCGCGCGTTCGATCGCCTCTTCATCCAGGTCTCCCCGACCGAGGGCGATGTTGCGCGCGATGCTGCCGCTGAAGAGGAAGACGTCCTGCAGGACGGTCGCGATGCGCCGGCGCAATTCTTGTTGGGGCATGTCCCGGACGTCGATGCCATCGACACGCACGACGCCGCGATCGACGTCGTAGAGTCGCGTGAGCAGCTTGATGATCGTCGTCTTGCCCGCACCCGTCGCGCCGACGAAGGCGACCTTTTCACCGGGCTCGACCCGAAATGTCACGTCCTGGAGGATCCAGTCGATCTCGTCGTCGTCGAGATCGGCCGTGTCGGCATACGAGAACCAGACGTGGTCGAACTCGACGAGCCCCCTCGCCGACTCGTTCGAGTGGGGCGTATCGGCGATCGGATCGGCGACGCCGGGATCGGTATCCAGAACCTCGAATATGCGTTCGGAGCTCGCCATCGCCGACTGCATGACCGAGTACTTCGCGGACAGATCCCGAAGCGGCAGGAAGAAGCGCTGCATGTAGTCGATGAAGATGTAGATGATGCCGGGCTCGGCGAGACCGGTACCGACGCCGATGATGACCGCCATCGTGACGCCGGTGGCCATTTCGATCGTCGCGAAGAGCAGCGAGTCGTACTTGATCGACTGGTGCCAGGCGTCGCGATGGTCGGCATTCATCGCGTCGAAGTCGGCCAGGTTCCGCTCCTCGCGGTTGAAGAGCTGCACGACCTTCATGCCGGTCACGGTTTCCTGGATATGCGTATTGATCCTGGCGATCTTCACGCGGACCGCGCGAAACGCCTCACGCACCTTCAGTCGGAAGACGATCGCCGCCACCGCGAGGATCGGAACGATCGCGAAGGTCCAGAGCGCGAGTTTCGGCGAGATCAGGAAGAGAACCGCAGCGAAGCCCGCCATCTTGATCACATCCGTCACCAGCGCGACGAGGCCCTGCGAGAACATCTCCGAAACGTTCTCGACGTCATTCGTCGAACGGGTGACGAGGCGGCCGATCGGGATCACGTCGAAGAAGCTCATGTGGAGCCGGTTGATGTGTTCGAAGACGGTGCGCCGCAGATCGCGCATGGCGTTCTGGCCCGTCGTCGCCATCAGGATCTGGTGCGCGTAGGTGAGCACCGTGAGGATGAGCGTCACGACCAGGAAGATCAGCCCCAGCCAGACCGCATTCGAAAACGCCGCGGGCGGCGTGTTCATCGCCCGCAGCACGGGTCCGAAATACTCGCCGAGCTGCGCCTGAGACCCGCTGAGCATATGCGACGCTTCGGCGTCTCCGATACCGCGCGCTTCCAGGATCTGCTCGAGACCGACCGCGACGACGAGGGCCGGCACCAGTTCGAGCACGAAGATCGGGAAGAAGAGCAGGATCGTCGTCAGGACCTGCGCGCGATAGGGACGCACGAAGGGCCAGAGCCGAAGCAGCAGCCGGCCATCGTAGGCGCGACCGAGTTCTTCTTCCTCGTGCGGACTCTCCTCGACTCCGTTTCGACGATCGCCGTCGCTCATGCCGACTCTCCGACCAGGACCCGCTCGTCCTCATCCACGAGTGCCGCCTGCATTCGCGAACGCGCTTCGTCCTCTTCCTGCTCCACGGCGAGTCGCGCATACAGTCCGCCGCGAGCCATCAGCTCCTCGTGTGTGCCTCGCTCGACGATGCTCCCGTGATCGAGCACCACGATCTGATCGAGGTTCTGAACGGAATTGACGCGCGATGCCACGACGACGACCGTGCGGCCATTGAAGACGTCGTCGAGTGCCGCCTGGATCCTTCGCTCGGTCTCGGCATCGACGGCGGAGAGCGTGTCGTCGAGGATCAGGATGCTCGGGTCGAGGGCCAGTGCCCGGGCGAGCGCAGTGCGCTGTCGCTGACCGCCCGAGAGCATCACGCCCCGCTCGCCGACGAGCGTGTCGTAGCCGAAGGGCAGATCATCGATGTCGCGTGCGAGCTGAGCCCGTTCCGCCGCCCCGCGAATCGTCTCCTCCGACGCATCGGCCTCGAGTCCGTAGGCGATGTTGTCGCGAAGCGAGAGCGAGAAGAGGAAGGAGTCCTGCGGCACCATCGAGATCGCGCGGCGCAGGGTCGAGAGGCCGATCTGATTGATGTCGACCCCGTCGAGGAAGACCTTGCCGTCCCCGACTTCGAAGAGGCGCGGAATGATCGAGGCGAGGGTCGACTTGCCGGAACCGACGGGGCCGACAACACCGAGGCTCGTCCCGGCCGGCACCTTCAGGTCGATCGAGTCGAGCGCCGCGTCGCGCGCATCCTCGCTGTAGCGGAAGGACAGGTCCCGGAACTCGATCTCTCCGGCGAGCCGTTCGACGTCGACGCGATCCGCCCGGTCGGCGATCGAGGGTTCGACGGAGAGGATCTCGTCGATGCGCTCCATGGCCGAGGCCCCGCGCTGGATGAGGCTGATCGCGAATCCCATGATGAAGGTCGGGAAGGTCAGCTGACGCACGAAGATGGTGAAGGCAAAGAGACCGCCGGCTTCCATGCGCCCCGCCGAGATCTCGCCCAGTCCAACCACGATGACCAGACCGAGTCCCGCCGCGGGAAGCAACCCCGTCAGCGCCGGCATCGCCGCGAAGGCGCGCACGAGCTTCAACTGCCTGTCGCGCAGCTGCTCGTTCGCCTCGGCGAAGCGCGCGGCCCGGTCGTCCTCCATCGCATACGCCTTCACGACCGCAATGCCCGCGATGGTTTCCTGCACGAGATTCGACATCGAGGCCAGGGATTGCTGGGCGGCCAGGCTTCGCGGATAGAGTCGCCCGCCCACGACGCGTGAGATCAGGATGAAGAGCGGATACGGGAGCATCATCAGGATCGCGAGCTTCACGTTCACGGAACACATCGCGATGAATGCGCCGATGAAGAGGATCGGACTCTGTGCGACCGAGAGCAGTCCCGGCCCGAGCAGCATCCTCACCGAATTCAGGTCGTTCACGCAGCGACTCATCAGATCGCCGGTTCGCCACCTGAAGTAGAAGGACTGCGGCAGCTTCTGGAGATGTTCGAAGAGATCGTTGCGGATCTCGTACTCGACCTCGCGCGCGGCGTTGAACACCAGCAGTCGCGACCAGAAGCGCAGAATCGCAGCCGCGACGGCGAGTCCGACGATGAGCCAGCAGCGTTCGACGACCTCGGACTGGCTGACTTCGACATCGATCAGCCCACCGATCGCCCAACCGACCGCGAGGGGGAGCGTGTTGATCGCGGCCGAGTAGGCCAGGATCACGAGGTACCAGAGCGAGTAGTAGCGCCAGTTCCGTCGCAGATAGACGGAAAGGCGACGCAGCGCGTGTCGCACGTTCGAATCGCCGGTCTCGGCCGCGGACCTGACCGGGGCGCCCGCGCTCAACGGCCCATCCTCGCGGCCAGGCGATCGCGATCCCAGCCGAGAACCCAGCCGAGCAGCGCGACCTGATGCATCAGGACCGTCCGCAGCGTCCCGCGATGGGCGTAGCGGCGCGAAGACGTCGTCGCGGTCGACGCGAGCATCTCGAGACGTCCGGCTCGCTTGATCCCGCGAACCAGATCGAGGTCTTCCATGATTGCCACGATCGGTATTCCGCCCATCCGTTCCAACACACTGCGACGCACGAACAGCGCCTGATCGCCATAGGGCAGCCGAAACACCGCGACCCGAAGCGCCACACCGAACTCGATCCACCGTTCGCGAAGACCCCGCTCCGCGAAACGCAGGGTGAAGGCACCGCCCGCACAGGCCGGATCCGAAAGCGCCCTCGACATCGCATCCTGCCAGCCCGACTCGAGGCGAGTATCGGCGTGCAGAAAGAGGACCACGTCCCCCGTCGATGCTTCACCACCCATGCGGAGCTGGCGGGCGCGTCCCGGCTCGCAAGCGAGGACCCTGGCTCCGGCATCCAGGGCGAGGCGGCGGGTGTCGTCACGACTCCCACCATCGACCACGATGACCTCGACCCCGGACCCGTTCACACTCCCGACGCTTCGAACGATGCCCGAGGCCTCGTCGAGTGTCGGAATCACGACCGAGATCGTCACGGGACGAGCCTAGCCGATTGAAGTGGCCCCGCTCGACCCCTCGAAGTGAGCGCTCGAACGTCGAATCGACGACCCTCGGGTCCGGAAGCGAGGGCGGTCGGGCCCCGAGCCAGAGCGTCCCGGTATCGAATTGACGGCCCACGGGCCTTTGCCTATCACTCGCCCGTGACCCAACCCTCCGACTCCAAGAAAAAGCCCTTCTCGACGACCGCGGCCCCGGCCTACGCGGCGGCCGGCGTCGATCTCGACCATGACGAGGCCTTCATCGACGACGTGAAAGAGATTGCGAAGAGCACGTTTCGCCCGGAAGTCCTGAGCTCGATCGGCGGCTTCGCCGGCATGTTCAAGGCCCCGGAGCGTTACCAGAATCCCGTCTTCGTCGCTGCCACGGACGGTGTCGGCACCAAGCTCAAGCTCGCCGCCCAGATCGGACGCTACGACACGATCGGAATCGACTGCGTCGCCATGGTCGTGAATGACCTGGTCGTGCAGGGCGCGGAACCACTCATCTTCCTCGACTACATCGCGATGGCCGATCTCGACAAGACGATCGCGAGCGACGCGCTTCGAGGTGTCGCCGAGGGCTGTCGCCGAACCGGAGCCGCGTTGATCGGCGGCGAGACCGCGACGATGCCCGGCGTCTATCCCAAGGGGGAACTCGAGATCGTCGGCTTCAGTGTCGGCGTCGTCGAACGCGACCAGGTCATCGACGGATCCTCGATCGCCGAGGGCGACGTATTGATCGGCCTGGCTTCGAGCGGCTTTCATAGCAACGGCTACTCCCTGGTCCGCTCGGTGCTCGACGCCGGCATCAAGGCGGGCAAGTTCGAACTCTTCGATCAGCCCGACGGCCTGCGAACGAGTCTGGCCAGCGCGCTGCTCGCGCCGACGCGGATCTACGTGAAGCCGCTGCTCAATCTGATCCGGGACTTCGACGTGCACGGCATGGTGCATGTCACCGGCGGCGGCTTCGATGGAAACATTCCGAGGGTCCTACCGGCCGGCGTCCGCGCACGGGTCGACACGGAGGCCTGGCCGCGCCCCGAAGTCTTCGACTGGATCGCGCGCGCCGGCGAACTCCCGGAGACCGAACTTCTCCGCGTCTTCAACTGTGGGATCGGCATGATCGCGATCGTCCCCCCGGAGTCGGCCGACGAGGTCCTGGATCGTCTCCAGGGACTCGGCGAACGCGGCTATCGGATCGGTGTCGTAGAGCGAAAGGACGAGGGCGAGCCCGCCATCCTCTTCGATCCGGGATTCCTCGCGGGCGAGTAGCGAGCCGATGGTCGACATTCCGCTGCTGGACTCGAGCGAAGCGCCCCGCGCCAGGCGCTGGGACGCACTCGTCCTGGGCAGCGGCATCTCCGCACTCGTCGCCGCAGCGCGCATCGGCCGTGCGGGCCAGCGCGTGCTCGTGGTCGAGGAAGAAGCGCGCGCCAAGCTCCCCCCTGCCCTGCGCGAGCCCTCGTTCCTGGCGGGTCTGCGCGACGAGGGCATCCTCGATGCAACGCTCCGCGCATTGACCGTTCCCCTGATCGACCGACGCCGCCTGGCCCACGAACGTCTGGCGTACCAGATCGCCGCCGACCCCTATCGCCTCGACATCGGCCAGCCCGTCGTCACCGCCGAGGAACTCGTCACCTGGGGACTCGCCAAGCCGGACGATGCGCAGACGCTCGTCCGTCGACTGATCGAAGCCTCGGAAGTCGAACGCGGACTGCTTCTCGAAGCCCCCTTCGTCCGAGTGGGTCGTCGCATTGCCGGATCACGCGGCACCTCGGCCCTGGGCAACCACAAGCGCGGCCTACCCGGAGACGCCTCGAGCGCGAGTGGCCCCCTCGCCCAGGTGATCGCGGCGCAGATCCGCAGCCTCTCGAACCTCGGCCTGAATCCGCCGTCGCCCGAAGCGCAGGCCCGACTGCTCGGCCTCGGCCTGGCCGGCGGCGTCGGATTTGCGGATGCGCCGCCCTGGTTGATCGACCTGTTGCGAAAGCGCGTCTCGGCCCTCTATGGAGACTTCCGGACGCTGACTGGCGACTTCGAACTGGTCTCGGTCTCGGGTCAGCCGGGGATCCGTGTGATTCGCAGCGGGGAGATCTGGCTGGGGCGCGCGCTCGTGATCGCCGCGCCACCGACCGCGCTCCGGGACCATGTCGGCCGGGACCCGATTCGACCGGCTCCCGCCCTGCTCGATCGAAAGGTGACACGCGCCTACCGCGCCGCCTTCCTCTATCGCATCCCGGTCGAGATCCTGCCCGAGGGCATGGGGGCGCGGGTCATCCTGCCCGCCAGACAGGACGCGCCCGAAAACGCGAGCGACGAGACCACGGTCATGGTCACCGCCTTCCCGAGCCAGACGCGACCCGGCTTCGTCGAACTCGTCGCGCGAGCCGTGCTGCCCGGGACCGATCCGGATCGACTCGAGGAGGATCTCGCGAGGGCGAGCGATTCGATCGTTGCCCGCCTGGAACGACTGATGCCGTTCTGCGGGGACCAGCTGCAGAAGATCGCGGGGCCAATCCCCCAATGGGATTCCGACGATGGCTGGCTCGAAGACCCGCCGCCCGGCACAGGTTGGCCTGCGGAGCTCGACCTGCGACTCTCTAGCCGCCCCCCCATCTACCACCTCGATCGCGCCGCGGTCGCCGGACTCGGACTCGAGGGAGACCTCCTACTCGGCTGGCGCGGCGGTGACGCGATCGCGGCCGAGCTGACCTAGCCCGGATATAGAGAGCCAACCGAGTGGATCCGGATTCCCGTTCTTCCGAAGAGCCCGACGTCGACGCTGAAGGCGACGCCCAAGACGCGCCGCTCGCCGTCGAGCTTCCGTCCAAGGAGAAGCGCGCGCGCGCCTGGCCCGCGCTGCGTCGGATGATCGGTCTTTCGCTCGTGCATTGGCGGACCGCGGCCGCCGTCGCCTTCGCCGGCGGCCTCTTCGCGGCCAGCCGCTTCGTTCGCGCATGGCTGGCCAAGCCCCTGTTCGACGAGATCATGGTTCCCGCCGCCAACGACGTCTTCGTCTTCTCGGCGGTAGAAGACCGCGTCTGGCAGCTCGTCGGGATCATTGGCATCGCGCTCGTCGTCGCGCCGATCGCCATGTTCTACCGGGGCTACCTCGCCAATGGGATCGTCGCCCGCGTTCGAAAGGACATCGACCTCTCCGTCGCGCGCAAGTTCCTGAACGCGCCACTCCGGGTGCATCGCGGCGGCTCGAGTGGCGACCTCCTCGCTCGAGCGCTGACCGACGTACAGCTCGCCTGCCAATGCCTCACGCTCATCTACCGGGAAGCGGTGGCCTCCGTCCTCATGCTCCTCGGCGGCGCAATCACGATGTTTCTGACGAGCTGGCAGCTGGCCCTGATCAGCCTCTTGACCGTGCCTCCGCTGCTCGCCCTGCTCAACTACTTCGGGCGGCGCATCCAGCGACAGACACGGCGTCGACAAGAGACCCAGGGCGATCTTTCGCAGCATCTCGTGTCGATCCTCTCCGGCATCAAGGTCATCAAGGCTTTCCGCGGGCACGACACGGAACTCGCGACCTTCGGCGCGGAGACCGAGAAGTTCTTCAAGCGGCACATGAAGGTCATCTGGAATCGCGTGATGACCAAGTCCTTGACCGAAGGCCTGAACCAGTTCATCGGCACCTTGATCCTCGGTATCGGTGCAGTCCTCGCGCTGAACGGGCTGTGGGGCGTCACGCTCGGCACGCTGATCGCCTTCGGACTGATCCTCGTCACGACCTACAAACCCGTGAAGACGCTGACGACTTCGTACACGCACATCATGGAATCGGTCGCGGGTGCGACTCGGCTCTTCCAGGTCCTCGACATGGAGGAAGAGCCCCCCGACCGGCCCGACGCACGGCCCATGACCGGCCTGTCCCACGGCATCCGCTTCCGCGACGTGCACTTCGACTACGGCGAGGGGGCCATCCTCAGTGGGATCGATCTCGACGTGCAGCCCGGCGAAGTCATCGCGGTCGTCGGGCGTACAGGGACGGGCAAGAGCACGCTGATGGACCTGCTGCTTCGCTTCCACGATCCGACGCGCGGTTCGATCGAGATCGACGGCGTCGACCTTCGCGACCTGCAGCGCGATTCGTTCCTCGACCACGTCGCGGTCGTGACCCAGGAGCCCTTCCTCTTCGACGAAACGATCGCGGAAAACATCCGCTACGGACGTCCCGACGCGAACGACGACGAGGTTCGGGAGGCGGCGATCGCGGCCTCGGCGCACGAGTTCGTCGACCAGCTCCCGCTGGGCTACGACACGCCTGTCGGCGAGTTCGGCCTGCGACTCTCCGGCGGACAGCGCCAGCGCATCACGATCGCGAGGGCGATCCTCCGGGATCCCGCGATCCTCGTCTTCGACGAAGCGACGAGTTCCCTCGACGCCAAGACGGAACGCGCCGTTCAGCTCGCGATCGAAGCCCTTCGCGGACAGCGGACGATCTTTCTGATCGCCCATCGCCTGA
>Ga0315338_1001246_pt1 | contig 34434 bp, 27 predicted proteins | sample ASW8metaG_FD_204518 | JGI IMG/M metagenome (GOLD analysis project Ga0315338, IMG submission 204518) | Ammonia-oxidizing marine archaeal communities from Monterey Bay, California, United States - ASW #8 | ecosystem: Environmental > Aquatic > Marine > Coastal | place: USA: California | collected... | reverse complement strand
TAGGTAAACGCCTTTCGTAAACTCGTCCCGTCGTCCATCTCGAAGTGGATGTAGAAGAGGGTTTCCTGACTGATCGGATCGAACTTGGCCTGCTCCCAGATGTAGGTCGCGTTTTCCAGCTCTTTCTCTTCCACCTCCAGGCCCTGCGACTCGGATCCACCGAAGATATCGAGGACGAAAACACCACCGGCCGCGAGCGACTTGTGGACGACTCTGAAATAGGCGAGTAGTTCCGATCTCGTCTTGAGAATGAAGTACGAGAAGTTGGTCGCCGCGATGACATCCGCGAGCGGTTCGGTGACATGGAGCACGTTGTCTTCGATCAGCTCGACGCGCTGGGCGAGCCCGCCCAACGGAACGAGATGGTGTTCCCGCCCCCATTCAAGAGTTTCATGATCGAGATCCACGCCGATCGCGCGATTGGTCGGGCGACTTCGCACCCACTCAGCGCAGACGGCTGCCGTACCACAAAAGTCCTCCCGGAGGATCTTGGGGAGAACTCCGTTGACCCTTTTGTAGGCGCGGTCAAAAAACTTTACATCGGCCTCCGGACACTGAACGGCCTCTTCATAGAGCAGATGTCGATCGACTTCCAGGCCGCGCTTGGCGGCGGGCTTTCGGCGGGACAGTTTAGCTCCTCCTTATTTTCGAAAGATTCTTGCGTTTTCTCGGTTGGCAAGCGGCCAGCGTAACGACATCCTGACCCGGTCACAAGTGCCCGAAAAGCAGCACTTCCATGTCAGGCGAAACGGGCGGACTAGCTACCGAGAGACGGAAGTCAACGGATGGGGGGCGGCCGTCAGTAGATGGGTAACCCGCTCTAGCTTCAGAACTTAGGGATGAGGCAGCTCGGGAACAGGAGTCCAGGGAGACGGTGCCAGGTTCGTGAGGCGCCAGGGCAGCCGAGAAAACATTTGTCTGTCAGAAAATCCTGCCGGATCGAATTTTCGACTCGGGTGTATGACAGAAAAGAGACGTCAGAAGTCGGAAAAACGCTCGGAAGGGGAAACCGAGCGCAATCCCTCACCGATAACTAGCATCAAAGACAGCGGCAGCGGCTACTGTGCAGAGAGGGAGGTCAAGATGAACGCCACTCAAAATCGCCCGGACACGACTAAACGGAGCGAACACCAGAACCTGGTTGTCCGGATCCACAAGATCCGACAGCTCATTACTTCCGGCACTGGACTCGATGCCGCTCTAGCGGAGCTCGAGAGCCTGGTCCCGCTCGTTTCCTCATACGCGGCGACCGAAAGCCTGGCCGGCCAGGACTGGGAGATCTCTGAGCGGAATCGTCTCGAAGAGGGCATTTCCGAGATTCGATCGAAGGTTCGCGAGCTTCAAGCGCTCCTCGACAGTGGGAAGCGATTGATCGAAGACGGGCTCGATTCTGAGTCGGTCGAGCTACGTTCCGAGGCGCTAAACGCCTACCTCCTACCAACTTTGACGGACACCAACGAGGCGCTGGAAGTACTCCAGGAGCTAAGATCCGAGGCCCTCTCGGCCGTGACGGAGTCCTAGAAACCTCAGCGACCCCGGCAGAATGCCGAGGTCGCGAGGTGCAGTCAGAGACTCGAGGGACCGGACTCGAGCCTCATGTACGAGCTCTTGAGTTATCGAGTGACGATGAGGCGCCCCGTCTTCGAACCCTCGCTCGTGCTGAGTTGATAGAAGTACGTCCCTGACGACACCTTCTCACCCGCATCGCTTCTTCCATCCCAAGCCACTTCATGCTCACCGACGGAGTACGAGTCATCCACGAGATTCCGAACCCAGCGTCCTGACGTGTCGTAGATCCGCAGCCGAACCGATTCATCGGCGGGAAGGCTGAACCGGATGCGGGCATCTTCGGTCATGGGATTGGGAAATGACTGGATCGAACTCTCGAAGCCGCCATTTTGGTCCGGCGCCGAAGACGCCGCATTCGGGATGCGAATGGTGAAGACGACGAACCGACCTTCCATCGCGGCCGCGTCGGCTGCGGACATGTTCAGCGCGAGGGAGAGTTCGTCACCATTATCGGCAGACTGAGCCTGCCAGGAGCCGGCCTCACCGATATAGAAACCGGTGGATCCGCCCGTAAGGCTGCCGTAGAGACCACCATAAGGGCCCTGTGGATACAGCTGGCCAACGCGATTGAAGTCGATCTCCCCGGCCGCGGTGAACCAAGCCTCATTGAGCCGAGTGCTACCAAAGCCCTTCCCAGCACCGTAGGCCAGTACCATAAACTTCTCACCTGCCTCCGCGATCAACCCCGTGCCGACGACGGAACCACTGGAGCTGTCCAAAATCGTCTTGACGACGTTGGGATCACCCGCGGGAATGTGCACCAAGGTGATCGAGACGGTTCCTTCGCAGGCAAGAAGGTCGTCATCGTCCATGTTCAGAGCCAACTTGAATTCCGAACCAACCTCGCCGGACTGAACGGTGGAGGAACCGTAGGACCCCAGAAACTGAAAACTAGAGATGCTTCCGGTCCCCGAGATCAGAGCTCCGTAGGGCATCCCATCCGTAACAGGCTGGCCAACCCGCTGAAGTCTGGTCGTTCCGTCCGGTCCGATCCAGCCGTTCTCGACCCTAGATGATGAGGGAAACGGCTGTAGCGCGCCTTCCGCGATGATGAGCACGTGGTCCCCGGCCGTGGTCGGAATAAAGCCAGTCCCGACGGGTTGGGTCGTCGATGAGTCGATTTGGATATTATACGACGTTATCGCAGCGTCACTTACATCAACAAGTGCGAGACCACAAAGCACCGCGAGCCCCAAAACCTTGAGTGATTGAGCGAGTGAGTTTCTACTTGGGCAGTTCATTTTCTTCCGACCTCCTGAAGACAGTTTCCGTTGCAACCCTGTCCAACCGGACGGGTCTTCAAACCACGAGTTTGGTTTCCTCACACTCCAGTTCGCGGAAAGCGAGCCCATCGATGGACACACAATCTAAAAAAAATCCTTCTGCTCAACTTCCCATCGACTCCTGCCTCCCCGGTGTCAGGAGACTCGACCCAACCCAAATCCTGACACCACGTTGTCCGGGCCCCAAAATCGGAGAGTCATGCACAAAACGAATGGATAACGCGATGAAGCACCCCGTCGTTTTGGTTCGAAGTGATGGGAGAAAACGGTGAGGAACGGAGGTCTTTCTAAAGTCGATTGTTCGATTGGAAGATCGATTCGAACAACCCGATGGATCGGATGATGAACCAGAGTAGGTCAACTCAGGTTCGCTCGAGAGATCTCTGCGACTACGGCCTGAGAAATCGTGTAGGAACCGGTTCCTCGATGACCTGTCCGCCCCGGCTTTCAACACGATAGGCCCGCGCCTCTCTACGAGAGCTGACGACTTCCACCAGATCCTTCCCGACGAAGTGCAGAGCGACACCGTCATCCACGCCATAGCCACCAGCCATGCCGTTTGCGATTGCCTGATGGTATTTCGAGCGTCGATCCCCTTCGCTGTCGTAGTGCGGACACCCACTGCCCTCGACCAAGCCAAGCCCGTCATCTAGAGAATCAACTTCTCCAAAAGAATCGGAGAGCGACGCCTCGAACCAACAGATCATTCCAGCACTGAGGCCGCTGAGAATCGCGCCGGACTCCCAGGCCTGACGGAGAAGCAGGTCGAGCCCGTGTGCCCGCCAAACGTTGAGCAGATTGAGCGTATTTCCACCTCCCACGTAGAAGACATCCTGGTTCGCGACGAATTCAGCAAGATCCTGGGTTCGAGCCGGGCGACGAGGCAGGACCGACGAACCAAAGAGGGTCAGGTCGCTCGGGTGGCAGCGCCCGCTGAAGGCTCGATAGAACTTAGCGATATAGGCCGTCGAGTCCCCGCTCGCGGTCGGGAGGAAACATACCCGGGCCGGCTGCTGACGGGCCCGAGAAAGAACAAAGTCATCGAGCAGAGGGTTGTCCGGTTCCATTGAAAAGCCGCCCCCACCCATCGCAACGATCTCACCCTGAGCCTGTCCCCGCCCCTCACCCATCATCGCACCGTCCCCTCTTCGCCCCGTCGGAGCAGTTTCGTTTCCTCGACAACACCGGTCGAGATTCCCGCGAGCATAACAGCTCGTGGAAGGATCGGGATCGATGAGAGTCGGCCTGGAGTGTGCGTCGCGCACGCGTTCGAAAGCTGATACGATTCCGGGATGAACAAAGACCACCACCAACGAAAATCCGTGATCATTCTTGGCGCGAGCCCGCAGCGGAGTCGCTTTTCGAACAAGGCCCTGCGATGCTACCGGGACCTCGGTTATCGTGTGTTCCCTGTCCATCGCACAGCCCAATCGGTCGAGGGAGAAATCGCTTATCCGAGCCTCGAAACCCTTCCCGAGAGCATTCCCGTTCTGCTCGTATACGTGCGTCCCGAAATTGCCCTCGGGGCGATTGCCAACGCTGTTGCGGCAGGTGTACGTGAAGTCGTGCTCAACCCAGGGACAGTGAATCCTGAGCTTGTCGCGCGGTGCGAAGAGCTCGGCCTGGTCGTTCGAGAAGAATGCGCTATCGTCGCCGCCGGGCACTCGCCGTCAGAGTATCCCGACGAGTAGACGACCTGCGCCATTGATCTGCCTACCCTTTGCAGGGATTCTTCGTCGAGTGACGTACGGGGAGATAGGATTGAAGCTTCTTATTCGTCTATAGCGCTGACAGCGGGAACTCAGCACGCTTCTTGACATCGCACACAAAGTGGTGAGCCCATCGACCTACCAGTACTCGCTCTGCGCTCTGACCCACGGAGCCCTTAGTGAACGAGCCGAGTGGACGAGGTTCAAGGAGTCGTCGGAACACGACCTGACGTTTCTTCACAAGAATGAATTCGATCTCACGCTGAGCGAGGGCCAGAGTCAACGATTGGTTTTCCCCAAAATCTCGAGTTCGCTCGGTTCCCCGAGATGAACGTCGAGTTGAGGAAAGGCTATCGTAATGCCAGCATTCTTGAGGGCGAACCAGACCGCTTCGTTGAGATTGGACTGGCTGATCGAGCGCGAAAATGGATCGTTGACCCAGACGGACACATCAAAGTCGACTGACGAGCTTCCGAACTGCTTCATGAGGACAACTGGGTGGGTCGATTGTTCCCGCCAGGTGAGCCCGGCTGCGCACTCTTCAAGCGCAGTCCGGACCCTCTTCATGTCGGATTCGTAGGCCACTCCGACGGTGGTCCGGATGCGATGTTGCCGGTCGCGAAGCGTAAAGTTCTTCACCGTCGAAGAAACGAGAAGGGAGTTCGGAATGATGAAGTCTTCGGAATCCCAGGTACGGACGACCGTTGCCCGCATCCCGAGCTTGGTGACCTTTACCATCCGGTTTTCGATCTCGATAATGTCCCCCGGCTTGATCGTTCGCTCGACCAGGAGGATCAGCCCAGAAACGAAATTCTGAGTGATGTTCTGCATGGCAAACCCGAGCGCGATGGCCAGAAACGCTCCCGCGGCAAAGAGGGCGGCGAGATTGATCCCCAGCATGTGAACCGCCGTAGCAAGCCCAACCGCCAGGATCGCGTAATAGACGAGGCGTCCGGTCGCGCCGAGGGACCCCTCATCGGTAACGCCCCGGATACGAAGAAACTTCGCGGACGCTCGTTCGGCGAATCGGGCAAGAAAAAACGACAGGACGGCAATCGCAAACGACACCGCTAGAGTCGCTACGTTTACGCTCGTTCCCGCGAGGGTAAAGAGCCTGAGACGAATGAACTCCTGGAATTCTTGCACGTTTGTTCGCTCCGAGAGTCTGTGGGTACTCGAGAGAGACAGAGCATGGCGGCTGCTGCCGGGACGCGCAAGTGGCTTCGAAGAGCGTGCCACGCCCAGAGCCCGGGAACGCAATCTTCTCGCAGCGTAGGTGGTTTCCGATCGAAGTGGCGATCCTATTCCGGACCCAGATATGCGACACTCTGAGCCGACCAGGACGGATTCCCGCGAGCAGAGATTCGCCCACGAAACGACACGAAAGAGGATGTCAGTAGACCATGAGTACGCGCAAAACCCGGTTAGGAATCATGGGCTTCGGCGAGATCGGCCGACAGCTCTATCATCTCGCCGCAGAAAGCAACGAGTTTGAAGTCGTGGCAATCGCGGATATCGGCAAGCCCGAGATTCTTCACTACCTCCTGAGCACGGCATCGATCCAAAGCCCCGATGTCACGCTGGAAGGAAACTACCTCCGCAATCCAAGATTCAAAACTCGGATGATGCGCACCGATCGTCCCTCTGAGTCGATCTGGGATCTGTTCGAAACCGACCTGGTCATCGACGCGACAGGCAAGTTCGATACGCGCCCCGCTATGCAGGACCATCTCGACAACGGGGCGGGGCGAGTTCTCATTTCTACGCTTCCGGCCGATGGGATCGATCGACTCATCGTCCCCGGAATCAACGACGCGAGCGCGCGAGCGGATGACCGGATGCTCACCGCCGGCTCGGCGACGACGGGAGCTCTGGGGTTACTCCTGAAAGTTCTCAGCGACCGTTTTGAGATCGAGTCCGCCAGTATGACATCGGTCCACGCCTATACCAGCGATCAACCCGTGCAGGATTATGCCGGCAAGGACTTTCGTCGGAGCCGGTCCGCGGCATCAAACATCATCCCCAACACGGTCAAGTCGATCCCGTGGGTAGAGCGACTCCTGCCCTCCCTGGCCGGAAAGCTCAGTGGACACGCACTCAATGTGCCAGTCCAGAAGGGGTCGATGATGGATCTGAACCTGGTCCTGAAGGACGAGACCGTCACCGCGGAGGACGTCAACAATGTCGTGCTCGAAGCGAGAGCGGCCAATGCAGGCCGGCTCGACGTTGCGACCGATCCGATTGTATCTTCCGACGTCATCGGCAATCGAAGCTCTGTCCTCTTCGACCTGAAGGGAACCCTCAAAGGGGGGCGGAAAATGGTCAAGACTCTGTGTTGGTACGAAAGTCTCGGGCATGCCTGCCGGTTGCTGGACGTAGCCAGACTGTACTCAGCCGTCGACACCGCAGGAGGTGAGCATGCGCGTAGCAATTAGTGGTTTCGGCCGAATCGGTCGCTCTCTCTTCAGAATTCTCGACAGCCGCGACGACATCGATGTCGTGGCGATCAATGACCTCGGCGATCACGACGCACTTCGCTACCTCCTCAACTACGACACCGTGATGGGACCGTTTGGGAAAGAACTCGTAATCGACGATGGCCATCTGGTCACGCCAAGTTCACGGGCCCGCCTACTCAAGGTAATGGCGCCGGAGAATCTGCCCTGGTCGGAGCTGGAAGTTGATGTCGTAATCGAAGCGACCGGGGCTTTCCGTAAGAGGGAAGAGGTCGCCCGGCATCTTTCTGCCGGGGCCAACCGGGCAATTCTGACCGTCCCGGCCAAGGACGAGATCGACTACACCGTTGTTCTGGGCGTCAACGATGACGGGCTGAAACCGGAACACAAGATCATCTCCAACGCCAGCTGTACGACCAACTGCCTGGCTCCGATGGCCAAGGTCCTCAACGACTCTTTCGGGATCGTAGAAGGACTGATCAACACGGTTCATGCCTACACGAACGATCAGAGACTGGCCGACGTCCCCCATCAGGATTGGCGTCGCAGTCGTGCCGCTGCCGAAAACATCATCCCCACTTCGACTGGAGCGGCCAAGGCGGTCGGTCAAGTTCTCCCCGAACTCAAAGGACGACTCGACGGGATCGCGGCACGGGTTCCGGTCCCGGATGGTTCGGTCGTCGACCTTTACGTAGAGTTGGCCAAAACCGTGACCGTCGAGGATATCAACGCAGCCGTCCGTGAGTCCGCGGAGAGTGATCGAATGAAGGGGATCCTGCAGTACGCAGAGTGGCCGGTGGTGTCCTCGGACATCATTGGGAACCACCACTCCTCGATCTATGACTCGGACTTCACCAGCGTAACGGGTGGTCGGTTCGTCAAAGCTCTGAACTGGTATGACAATGAATGGGGCTACTCGAACCGCGTCTGCGATCTGATCGACCGGATCAACAAGCAGTTCTAGACCAACGAAATCACTTCGACACGGGCCCTGGAATCAGGGTCCGTTCTCTATGAGGAGCCCCCTTGGAAATACGGGATCGTATAGCCCTGGTCACGGGAACGAGCTCGGGAATCGGTGCCGCCCTCACCAGGTCCCTCCTCGAGAACGAATGGGCAGTTCTCGGTCTCTCCCGCCGAAAGGCAAGCTTCGATAGTCCTCACTATCGGCATTTCGAGATCGACCTTGCGGACCACACCGCTCTGAACACGCTCGCCGATGAGGAGTTTGGCCCGATGTTCGCGGATTCGTGCTGGGAGCGGATCGCACTCGTCAACAACGCCGCCCACCTCGGTGCACTCCGCCCTGTCGAAAAGATGGATCTTACGGAGCTGGGAGGGGTGCTCGCAATCAACTCCGTCGCGCCGGTGTTCCTGATGGGACTCATGGTTGGCGTCGTGTCGTCAGAGAGCGCACTTCGCATCGTCAACGTCTCCTCCGGGGCCGCCGGCCGGGGAATACCGGGGCTCGCCGACTATTGCGCAAGCAAGGCCGCCCTGCGAATCGCCGGGGAAGCGCTCGGAGCAGAGCTCGAAGCTTCCGCGGACGGCACCGAGCGACGAGATGTCGAGATTCTCAGCTACGAGCCGGGAATCGTCGATACGAGTATGCAGGAAAAGGCTCGCGGCTCGAACCCGGAAGAGTTTCCTTCTCATGAAGTATTTCGCGGTTTTGCGGAGCGCGGCGAACTGCACGAGCCCGACGCTGTCGTCGGTCAGATAGTTGGCTTCCTCTCCGGGAGAACAGGAACGCCCTTTTCGGAACTTCGGTACGGCGGAAAGGCCGGCGAGTAGCTGGCTCTCCGACGTCAAGGACGGTAATCGGTCTCTTCTATCTTTCTCAGCCCGACTCCGTCGAGGAACGCTCGCACGAGAGCCTTCTGCAGAGAGAGGATCGCCGTCAAAGAACCGGCCTCTCGAGACCAGAAAGCGAACTTGAGCGGCGCGAGGATTGCCGCGTAGGTCAAACCAATGCCATACCAAATGGGAAACCAGATTGAGGACTGGTGCTTCTGGGCGAAAAGGACCTTCGCCCGATAGGCGAAGTAGAGAATCCGTGGAGAGAGACGCTCGTGGCTTCTGCTCACCCCATGGCGCACGATCGCACTGTCCCGGATGATGAGCCGCGCCCCGGCTTGACGGAGACGGTGACTGAGATCCCACTCTTCGCCGTGAAAGAAATAGCGATCGTCAGGCCCGCCGATTTCCCTGAGCAGCCCCATCGGTACGAAGACACTACATCCGGACAGATGTCCGGTCTCGAAGTCTTCCACAGCAAGAGCCGCATCGTCCAATCCGCCTCCGAAATGGCTCACACTCGCGCGAATAACCGAGATCTCACCGCCCCGAGACCAAACCGTTCCGGAGTCATCCGTCCGAACGATCCTCGGTCCGAGGGCTGTCCTTTCGCCATAGGCTTCGACCCCCGCCTTCATTTCGACGAAGAACCGCGAGTCCAGGACTGCGTCGTTGTTCAGGAACAGACAGAAATCCGCGGCAATCGAATCGGCAAAGAGATAGCCACGCGTCCAAGCAGCGCCTAAACCAATGTTCTTCCCCGGTCGGATCACGGTGGCATCGTGATGGCGATACGGGGATTCAGCATCGGAGTTGTCGATCACGACAACCCTGATCGCGAAACCGCTGTCCTCAGTTTCGCGGATGGCGGAGAGGCAGGCGTCCGTTTCCGCGCTCGAGTTGTAGTTGGCGATGATGATGAGTACGGATGGCAGCTTCACCGGACGGGTTTCGCCCCGGAGAACTCCGGGCAGTTCCGCTGTGCGGGGACGGGTCGCCCGAAGATCCGCTCTCTTGCTTCCCGAACCACGGTCCGAAAGAAAACCTGGGTCATCGCCGGCCGACTCTCCGCGGCCGATCGCCACCGATCCGCTCGCTTCTCCCAGTCGGGACGACCCGTCAGCTCGGCAATCGACTCCGCGATGGCCGCATGGATCTCCTGATAGGCCGGGCTCGCGATTTTCCGCCGATAAGCGTCATAGTAGGTCCAATCAGAGTCTGCGTAGATTGGCATCTGAATCTCAAAAGAATCGAGCAAACCCAGGCAATGGATCCTTAGATCGCCGTCCTTGGTTACTCGGACGAGATCCCACAGACCCAACCAGGCGAAGAGACATCCATTCAAGACTCCGCTCCGCGGCTGAGTCGGAAATTCCTCGAGAAACGGGCCCACTTCGTTCGAGACGAGACACGAATTGGGATCGAGAAGTGACCGGGCGGCATACTCGGCCCACTCCAGGTAGATATCGTCTCCAAACATCTGATGAGCTCGGGTGAACAACGAAGTCGCCTGCCCCTGGGTCAGGGCAGAGATCCACGGCTCGGTTATACCGTGTTCGAGGGCCTGCCAGTAACACGGCCAGACAGCGGAGCTATCCGGAAGCCAATGCGCCTCTGCCATCAACCAATCGAGTTGATCGACGAGAATCGAAGTCTTCCAGGATTCGGGTTGATCGAGAAGCTGGTCGTGGATCGACAGACTCGCCTGAATGACCCCAATGGGATCCGGCCGAAACCCATCGATCGACTCGACTGCGCGGTTCGTCCGGAGAACTCCAGCCTCGGCCGCGTCTCGCAATCGCTCCGGATCCGGCCAGTCCCGCCGCCAATCCACGTAGTAGTACCCGACCGGGCCGACCACGCTCTTGGGATTCATCTCGTGACGCGAGTGAGTCACGGTGTAGCGAATGTACTCGCGACTACCAATTCCCCCTCCGACGATGAGGATAATGAGCATGAACCAGCGCAATGCGACACGCACTTGATTCGCCTCCTCCTTGAGCCAACCTCGAACTCGCTTGACGATCCGAAGTTGCGATTCCGCTCGGCAAAAAAACGTCGCCCAGTGCCTGCGTCATCCTACACTTCTTGGACGGTTCCCGCTCCTCGATCGTTCGCTTGATCGGAAGATGAATCCCGACCATTGTCTGGGCTATGCCCGAGTATCCCGATGTTACCGTCTATCTGGACTGCCTGCGGCCACGCATCATCGATGAGCCGATCGAGCAGGTCCGCATCCAGAGCCCATTCGTTCTGAGGACGGTGGATCCCCCTATTTTTGATATCGAAGGGAAGTCCATTACCGGTCTGTCGCGGATCGGGAAACGGATCGTTTTCGAACTTCCCGATGAACTCTATGTTGTTATTCACCTCATGGTCGCAGGACGGCTCCGCTGGCGAGAGCGGGGCACGGCCTTACCGAAGAAGCTCGGTCTGGCCGCATTTGACTTCCCGTCCGGATCGCTCTTCCTGACCGAAGCAGGAACGAAGAAGCGAGCGTCGATCTCGGTGGTTCGAGGCGACGAGTCCCTCGCCCGGATCGACCGAGGAGGGATCGAGGTCTTCGAATCCTCCCAAGCCGTGTTTCGCGAGGCGCTCCTCCGTGAGAACCACACCCTCAAACGATCTTTGACCGATCCGAGGTTCTTCAGCGGTATCGGCAATGCCTACTCGGACGAGATCCTCCACCACGCCCGCCTTTCCCCAATCAAGCAGACCAAACGTCTGAACGACGAAGAAATCATCCGTCTCTACACCTCGACCCTCCACGTACTCCAGCTCTGGACGGATCGACTGGCAGCGGAAGTCGGAGACGGGTTCCCCGAGAAGGTGACAGCCTTTCGCGCCGAGATGGCCGTGCACGGAAAGTACCGTCAGCCCTGTCCCGACTGTGGCGCACCGGTTCAGCGAATCCAGTACGCGAGCAACGAAACCAACTACTGCGCTCGTTGTCAGAACGGCGGCAAGTTGCTGGCCGATCGGTCACTCTCTCGCCTGCTCAAAGGGGACTGGCCCAAGACGATCGAAGAACTCGAAGAGGGCGACGGCGTCTAGGGACTGACCCGACTACCACGATTGCGCTCTCGATTGTACAGCGCTTCCAGGCGCGAATTCGACAAGCAGCTCGCCGACGTCAGCCCAATTAGCTCCCGGACATCGCGTCGGGAAATCTTGATCTTGGAGGTCCCATCGATCACGGCTGAGTTCCCCCGAATCTTGCCGAGCGTCCGTGAGGCGAAGAGGACGGGCCAGGCGCAGAAGAGGCGGATCCGTGGAGCAGAACGCGGAAGCAGGAGGGTAAACTCCATGGCCCGGTCCAAATTTTCCGTCGCCTCGTGAATCATCTCGTCGACTACCTGGAGGGCAGCCGGCCGATGCTCGGGAAGGGTCAGTTCCTCTAGGGATGTCCCATGCTTCGCCGCCATTTCCTCGGGAATGTAACTCCACCCACGTCGACGGTCTTCTGCCATGTCCTGCACGATATTCGTAAACTGGAGACCGAGTCCGAAAGGCACGGCCAGTGCTCTCATTTCGTCGAGCTGGAGACGGTGATCACCTTCGAGGTCGAGGCGAAACAACTCGGTGAGGAGATGCCCGACCGTGCCCGCGACGTAGTACGCATAGGATCGGAGCTCCTCCGTCGTTTGGAGACGAAACGGCACTTCCGTCTGTCGCAGGTATTCGTGCAGTTGTTCGGCCGATTCGGTCGGGTGCGACCGGAGTACGTCGTACTCCTTTTCGACGAACACAGCCATCCCCAGGGCCATCGCCTGCACCCACTGCGAAACGACTTCCCGATGATCTGGCCTCAGGTTCATGTAGGCCGCAAAAACGCGTTCCCGGACGAGGAGCAGCCGCCGGCCGTCGGGGTCGTGGAGCGGCAGCTCCAAACACGGGGCCAGAACATCGGTCAATATCTGCTCATCGGCGGCGGGATGGGCCAAGGCTTGAGCGAAGTCTTCCAGACCTTGAATACGAAGGGCCGGATTCTCTCCCGTGGCGTCCTCGAGAACATCAGCGATACGGCAGAGCAGGTAGGCCACCGTCACGCTGGTGCGGAGTTCGCGAGGGAGGACGCGGATCGTGAGGGCAAACGTCCGGGAAACGCGAGGGAGAACGTCGGCACAAACCTGAACGTCATTCATCGACGAATAGTCTGAGACTAAAGCGATGTCGGCCGGTTCGGAAATCATGCGTCCTTTCCCTCCACAGGAGCGAGCGGGTCGAGTCCCGCCTCCCGGAGAAGACGGCAGACCCCGATTAACGGGAGTCCTATCACCGCCGTTGGGTCTTCACTCGACACTCGTTCGAACAAGGTAATTCCCAACCCCTCAGAATAGTAGCTGCCCGCCGAATCGAGCGGAAGATCACGTTCAACGTACCTTCTGATCTCATCGTCATCCAGGGACCGCACCCTCAGTTCTGTTGGCGTTTCGGTCGTCCAAAGTCGACCGGTGCGAGTGTCGAGCAGAGCCACCGCTGTGCGCAAGTGGTGAGTCTTACCTGAGAGCCATCGAAGTTGCTCGATGGCACGATCGACCGAGCCTGATTTTCCGAGAACCTGGCCTTGGCAGACGCAGACCTGATCCGATCCGAGGAGTAAGTGCTGAGGATACAGGCTGGCGAGGGAATGAACCTTGCCTTCGGCATTTTCCAAAGCAAGCCTGGCCGCCGGCACCTCAGCGTCGGAATCCCGAGCGAGTCCGATGTCCGGCAACGTCTTCCGTTCCTCAAAGGGTGGCGAGGCAACGTCGAACTCGAGTCCAAGACGAGCGAGGAGAGTTCGGCGGTACGGCGATGTTGACGCAAGGATCAGTCCTGCTTCGGACACTTCAGTCCTCCAGACGACACCCCGCGTGTCTTCTTCGGGAAGACGATACCAGCGGGCGGAGCCAGTTGCTATCCTAGCCGGGACGATTCGTGCGAGTTCGGCTCAGCCTGGCCTCGTCTATCTCAGTGCTCGAACGGAGGAACCTGACGTGTTGGATCGAGAAAATGCCGTACTCGTTGTCGTAGACGTGCAAAGTCGGCTCCTCGGTCAAATCCACGAGGCAGAGGAAACGATTCGGCAGATCACTCGGATCATGCGCGGGTTTCAGATTGTGGAAGCTCCGATCTTGGTCACGGAGCAGTACCGCAAGGGACTCGGCGCAACCCATCCTGCGATTCAGGAGACATGGCTGACCGGATCGGACCCCGGCGAGATCGAGATCGGCGGGGCCGATCCTCACCTCGTCCTCGACGACTTCGAGATGCTGGAAAAGATGACATTCTCATGCGCGGCGGACGAGGGAACCCTCCAGCACCTGCGCAGCCTCGGACGTACTCAGATCGTCCTCGCTGGAATCGAGGCGCACGTTTGTGTGCTCCAGACGGCCTTACACCTCGTCGATCAGGGCTTTGAAACCTACGTCGTGGCCGACGCCGTTTCGTCCCGGGAGCTTCGCAATGTCGAGATCGCCCTGCGAAGAATGGAGCAGGAGGGGGTTCTCTTTACTTCGGTCGAGATGGCAGTTTTCGAGATGCTCCACGCCTGCGGCACGGCCCCCTTCAAGAGCTGGCTCAAGACGATCAAATAGTCCCGGCGGGACAAAATGCGGGCCCAAGCTCGAGCGACTCATCGATCAGGTCCCGGCGTGAAAGAATTCTCCGAGTCGATCGATGGCTAGTTGCAACGTCTCTTCCTTTTTGCAGAAAGCGAACCGGACATAGCCCCGCCCCTCGTGCGGATGGTCATAAAAGACACTCGGCGGGACAGCCGCGACTCGCGCTTTCTCGACGAGGTCGCGACAGCAGGCCACGTCGTCGCTGTAACCGAGTGATTCGATTCCAGCGAGAACGAAGTAGGTTCCCTCTGGAGCCTGGACGGAGAATCCAGCCGAAGACAAGCCATCGACGAGCTGAGCCCGTTTCTTGCGATACGATTCGAGCAACTCGTCGAAGTAGCTCGCCGGAGCGTCGAGCGCTTCGGCCATCGCGTGCTGAAATGGCGTCGCCACAGCAAAAGTGACAAATTGATGAGCCGTCGCGAGGGCAGCGATAACCTCGGCTGGTCCGGTCGCGTAGCCGATCTTCCAGCCCGTCAGCGAGAACGACTTTCCGGTCGAGTTGAGGGTGAGAGTGCGCTCTTTCATTCCCGGGAGCGTCGCGATCGGAAGGTGTTCGCCTTCGTAGACCATGTGCTCGTAAACCTCATCACTAAGACAAAGAACGTCGTGACGCTGACAGAGTGACGCGATCGTCGAGAGTTCTTCTCTCGTGTAGACGCGCCCCGTCGGATTCTGGGGCGAGTTGACGACCACGAGCCGCGTTCTCTCGCTGAACGCGGCTTCCAGGTCTTCCGTCGTCCAGCGGAAGTCTGGCCCGCGCAAAGTAACGAAGCGAGGCACTCCGCCGGCCAGTTCGACTCCAGCGCGGTACGAATCGTAGTAGGGCTCGAAGAGAACCACCTCGTCTCCAGGATCGCAGAGAGCCTGAAACGAACAGTGCAGGGCCTCGGTACATCCAGAAAACACGCAGACCTGTGTCTCTGGGTCGTAAGTCAGACTATGACGCCTCTCCAAACTGCGAGCGATGGCTTCAACAAGAGGAAGCTCTCCGAGCATGCGAGCGTATTGGTTGTGATCGGCCAGAATTGCCCGGGTGGCTGCTTCCTTGAGGAAATCGGGACCCGCAAAGTCCGGAAATCCCTGCGACAGGTTGACTGCCCTGTGCTCGGCGGAAAGGCGGGTCATCTCGGCGAAGATCGTCGTGCCAAACCCTTGGAGGCGGCGGGACATGGGAGGTCGTATCACAAGGACTCCTTCTCTGCAGTGTAGGTTGCGCGGGGCCCAATCATAAACCTAGCGTACGAGACCCAGCTGCTGACCCAGCCTCTCCCAGAAACTGGCCTTGCGAGAGGCCTTCACGGCTACCGCCGGAACGGTCGCGGCGAGACTGTCCGCGACCCGTATCTCTATCGTTCCAAGAACCCGCCCCTCGTCGACCGGAGCAAAAGCCTCTGTAACTGCCGCAAGCTCGGTCGTAACCCGCTTGTTGCTATCGCGGCGGAGGACGACGTGACCAGAACCTCCCGCGACCAGACGAACTTCGGGGGGCAGTCCGTCGAGGACGTCGACACGATGATTGAGATCCCGCCCCTCTTGCACCACTTCGATTCGCTGGTAGTCACGAAACGCGGCGGTCAGAAGTCCAGCGGTCTCGGAGAACCTCCTCTCGTTCGAAGAGGCGCCCAGCAGAATGGAGAGAACCCGAAATCCATCCCGTTCGGCGGTGGCAGCCAGACAGTATCCCGCCTTACCGGTGTAACCCGTCTTCAGCCCATCGACCCCGTCGAACTTCCCGAGCAGGCGATTGGTCGTCCTGATGATCTGGGATCCGCGAATCGTGGTGTAGCGCGAGGAAGACCACTGCAGAACCTTTGGGTCCTGCAACAACTCGCGGGCCAGCACGGCCTGGTCCCGCGCAGTGGAAACCGACGTCGTCTCCCAGCCGTCGAGTCCATGCGGATTGAGATACCAGGTATGGACCATCCCCAACTCAGCCGCTCTTATGTTCATCCTCTCGACGAACGTGGACACGTCCCCCGAGATGTGAAAGGCAACCGCCAGAGCCGCATCGTTGGCAGAGGCAATGATCATCGCCTTGGTCAGGTCGAGAAGCGTGACCTCCTCACCGGCGCGCAGGCCGACGCCACTTCCACCGATCCGGGGCGCGCCTGGGTCAATTGTCACGATATCGTCGAACGAAACGATCCCCTCTCGGACCGCTTCGACGGCAAGGAGGATGGTCATCATTTTGACGAGACTTGCCGGAGCCCTCAGCAAGGTAGGGTTTCGCTGGTTGAGGACCTTCCCAGACTCCAGTGCAATCACCTGGGTGGCAGCAAAGTCCTTGCGGTTGGAGAAGTACTCCAAACTTCGGAACCGATGTGGGAGCGGCGCCTCTTCCGTCGTCCCACTGCCCGGCTGGGCGGAGGCGGGATTCCAGCCGCTCACGGCCAACAAACAGAGGCCAAAAAAGAAGAAGACCGAGGAGACCGAAAATCGGGGCAGACGAATGCGCGCGCGATCGCCTGGCCCAGCTAGAATCGGCTGCGAACCCACGCGACCAGTCCACTCGCTGCAACCGGCTCACCTGCCAGGACGGGTACCTCGGCCAGCACCTCGTCCCGTGAGATCACCTGGAGCAACCCGACAGGTTCCCACGCTTGTAAAGGGGCCTTGAGCGCCGAACGCGGCTCGAAGCGTGTCTCGAGGCTACGGTCATCGGGTCGCGAGACGATTACGGTGAGATCACGAGCCGCCACCGGTCGGAGCGTCGGGACCTTCGCTCCGGGAACTTCGACTTCGAGGTCCAGGACTTCGCCCCTCTTGCAGATTTCGACCCGTTGGTAGCTGGCAAACGCCAGCCCGAGGAGTTCTGAAGTCGCCTCCACCCTCTCGGCCTTCGACCCGGAGCCCATGACTACGGAGATGAGCCGGAGTCCGTCGCGCTCAGCCGTCGCGCAGAGGCAGTACCCGGCCAGACTCGTAAAACCCGTCTTTAAGCCGTCGAGACCAGCGAACCTGCCGACTAGTTTGTTCGTGTTTTCGAGAATGAACTCTCCATTGCGGAACGGGGCCTTCGCCGTTGCAGACCATTCCCGTACTTCCGGGTACCTGATGAGCTCGCTCGCGAGCTTGGCAATGTCGTAAGGCGTGGTGTAGTTGATCTCGTCGTCATCGTCGAGGCCGTGCACATTGACATAGGTCGTCTTTTCGAGGCCCAGGTCCTCTGCTTCTCGATTCATCAGTTCGACAAAGGCTCGGGGTGTGCCGGCAACGTGTTCTGCAAGCGCGACGCAGGCGTCGTTGGCCGAGGCGATCGCGATTGACTGCAGAAGCTGCCCGACCGTAAACGTCTCCCCCTGCTTGAGGAAGACCTGGGATCCCCCCATCATGCTCGAGGAAGCGGACACCCGAACGGAGTCCGTTAGCGCGAGGCGTCCCGCGTCGATCTCTCGCATGGCCACGAGTTCGACCATCATCTTGACGAGGCTGGCCGGGGGCCTCTCCAGGCCACCATCGTGATCGAAGAGAAATGTCTTCGAGTGCGGTTCGAAGACGACAGCAGCCTCGAACGGAAGGGTACCCGGTTCTAGAAGGCGACCAACGAACTCGACCGCAGGGCCCGTGTGCGACGAAGGCATCTCCGGAATCGGATCTGCCTCTCCCGAGCCACAGCCGGCCAGGAGAACGATGCTCGTCGAGAGTGCGCAAAGCACGACCGTAGTGCGGAGTAGAAGGCAACGCTGCGTCATGGTTTTCAAGAACACTCCCTGTTCAACTCCAAACACGATTCCGTCCCAACAAACGCTAACCCCTTGCTAGACAGCACACTAACAGATCCAATACAAACAATCAAGTTCGGGCGCGTCGAGTACTACGCAGAGAAACGTCGATGCGGTACGCTGTTCGCCGAATCCAATCGAGAACGAGCACGGGCACCCGACATTGGGATCTCGTGGGACAAAAAACGAGGGCACGTTTGTACACGATTCTGATCGCATCCGGTCTGGGACTTCTTCTGGCGTTGATCTGGGGCCTCGTCGGACTCTGGGGGGGCTGGTGGCTCGGAGTTGTCCTTGGTCTCCTGATCTTCGTAGCGGTCTTCGTCATCATCTCCCGTGTGATTGGGAAGAGACTCGAGCCAAAGCTGCTTCAATCCCAGCGCCAGGTGCAATCCGGAGCGGGCCAGGCAGCCTTACAGACTCTGGAAGCTCTTCTCCCAATGGGCAAGTGGCAACCCATGCTGACGGGGCAGATCGAATCTCAAATCGGCTCGATCTACTTCAGCATGGGTAAGGACGAACCGGCCCTCTCGCACTTGAGCAAGGCAAGTGGAAGAGTCGCGGAGGCTCAGCTGATGATGGCGAGCATCCTGAGCCGTCGGAAGCAACCCGAGGCGGCCCTCAAGGCTCTCGGTACCGCAATAAAGTTCAATCGCAAGCACATGCTGCTTTACAACACCGCGGCTTACATCGCCCTCCAGGGCAACGATCGAGACGCCGCCATCACGCATCTTCAAAAAGGGATTCAGGCTGAGCGTGACCACAAGGCCACGCAAGAGAACCTGAACAGGATCCAGAACGGGAAGAAGCTTCAGATGAAGTCGTTCGGAATGAACTGGTACGGGCTCAAGTTTGAGCGTCCGCCCAACTCTCTGCTCCAGCCTGCCGCACAGTCCATGCGGCCTGGCTTTCGGCAGCAGAAACGGCGGCCCCGCTAGCAATCGCCGTCTCTCGCGCCCGACCATTCTGCCAGACCGGATCGCCTCCAGAGCCGAGCAGAGCGGTCAACTCCGCCTCAAAAAAGAACTGTGACTCCCCAAAGGCGGGCCGCAGCTGGTCGAGCCAGGTAGCGTGACGGTCGTACTTGGCAAAAAACGGACGCCTCACCCAATCCGGATTCCGGGCCTGCAGAAAACTAAGAACGAAGACTTTCTCTCCGGCGATCTCAGCGAGGCCGTCGACGTGGACTTTTCCGGGAAGAGCGGACATGGACGGGCCTCGAACCGTTCGGCCCAGTCCAGAGACGTTCTGGATTGCCGTTCGGTAGATCTGCAGGGTTCGGACGAGCGGGACTTCGAAGTAGCCGCATGGTCCGGTGTCGCGTTCCACGAACATGTAGTACGGGACACACCCGAGTTCGACCTGAAGTTGCCACATCCGCGACCAGACCGCGGGATCGTCGTTGACGTGGCGAATAACGGGAGATTGAGTCCGATACTGGGCGCCAGTCGACCGGATTTGTCGAATCGCCTCCTGGGCGACGGGCGTTTCGAGCTCAACGGGATGGGAGTGATGGCCCATGATCGAGAGATGTTTTCCCGCCGCCACCAAGTCGCGGAAAAGCTCGAGGACGAGCTCTGCGTCTTTGTCTGTAACGAAACGGTAGGGCCAGTAGGCCACGGACTTTGTTCCGATCCGGATCGTGCGAACGTGGGCAAAATCTGGTCCCATGAACGGTTCGAGGTACTTGCGGAGGTTCTTTGCGCTCATGATCATGGGATCTCCCCCTGTCACGAGCACATCGGTGATTTCCTTATGATTTCGGATGTAGTCCTGAAAACGGAGCGACTCGTCCGTCGCGAATTTCAGGTCCCCCATCCCAACAAATTGCGGCCAGCGAAAACAGAATGTGCAATAGGCATGACACGTCTGACCGCTCGACGGAAAGACGAGAACCGTCTCCCGATACTTATGCTGAAGACCAGCAACTGGCTCACCCTCCCAACTTGGCACGTTGGCAGTCTTCTGACCCGCAGGGTGAGGATTGAGCTCGGCTCGAATCTCGTTCGCGATTCGACTGACCTCGTCTCGCGGTACGTTGTTGCGTAGAGCACGGGCCATTCTGTCGAACTGTCGTTCCGTGAGCATTCCCCGCTGTGGAAAAGTCAGCTGGAACATGGGGTCATGCGGAACCCTGCTCCAATCGATGAGATCGTCGCAAACGTAATTGTTGGTCCGAAAAGGAAGAACGTGGCCAACGACCTTCATCGCGAAGATCGTCTCGGCTGAGAGTTGGGCTAGTTGCGGAATTCTCTCGATGGTCTGAATGTTGTAGAAAGTTGTTTTTCGTTTTTCGATCATTTGTCCTCTGTCTCTGTCCTTGTTGCGCGATCACCCCAAATGGAGTTCTCCGGAACGACAACATCGACGGCTGGTTTGCCGTCCTTGAACGTGTAGTTAAATAGAACCGTGCCGGGCACCGGTACTCCCAACTCGCCCCCGCCGAGAAGACCCGAGCCACGGGCCCGAATCGAAGCCGCGTTGTCGAGAGCGGCAAACCCGCTCGACTCGAGCAAGCGGATCACCTGCACCTCGCGGCTGTCGGAGATGCGAACCTCCACCACGACCTTCTTGTCAGCAAGTTCGCCCACCGGAACCCCGTTTGGGATGACTGGCGGTAGCGGGCGCGTCGCCCGAGCTGCCGTCCGCGGTAGACGCGGATGGAGACCAGCTTCTACCTCTTCGATGAAACGTAGGACACCTCGATCTCTTGCCTCCTCGTTTCCCGCGACGACGAAAAGCGCAGCCATGTCCGACTCGACCTCCCGAGTAGCCATACGAGTGGCCTCGTCGTTTCGAATGATCTCATCGCTGATCTCGAACACGAACTCTGGAGGTTTAGGACAGGTCGGCCCTTTCGGATAGTCGGTCGCTAAATCTCTGCCGTCGAGGAGATGAATCAAGCGCATTCGTGGAATGAAGAAATCGACTTTGGCCCAAGGAACCCAGTACGGCCCTTCGCCATCGAGTGCCTGCAATCCGTCCATGCGGAAGATCCCACAGTCCTCCGGAAGGATCAAAAAGGAAAGCTCGGCGTCCCGGGTGCGGTAGTTGATGTGGGCGACGTACCAGGTGAGATCGTCTTCGGTGAAGAATCCGTCACAGGCATGGCACTCGAGGTCCGCTCCGGCAGCGCGATCGACCATCTCGTCACAACTCGGGCACATCCACCGTTCCGCGGCCACACTCGTCGCGACCGTGGCGAGTGTGAGCCAAACCAGTAGCCCGGTATGGGTCAAGGTTAAGTTGCGCATAGAGTTCCGAGTCCAAGAGAACCAATCACGAATCAACAACCCAGTTATCTCCTCCCGTGCAAAGCGCGGTCCGCGGGGTAGCACGTTGGATAGCGGTAGCAAACGTCCGAGCAGAGAGTTGGATAAAGCTATCTTATCCAAATGCTCGACTTCCATAAGTGTTACTTGAATATACCATGAGCCAACCTGGCTGTCTGCTCCTATGAGTACACCTCAGAGCCCGGAAGGCTCCCAAGGCTTGTAACTTATTCTAATAAAGTAACTTACCTAGGGAATTCGTAAGCACCGGCCGCTCTAGCGAAGCTCGAATTCACTCCGTTCGCTTTCGGCTACCTTCCCGGAATCGCCAGCCGCGTAGGCCTCCAGCCACCAGGTGTACAGCCCCTGTCCGCTCGAAGGAGGCAGGGTAATCAGGAGGTTCCGGTCTGTCGTTTGCAGGTCAGCGTGAATTGCTCCGGCGGCATCGAGGACCTGGAGCCGAAAGCGGACGTCGTCGCGGGCTGATTCCATGGTCTCGGGATCTGTCGCTGTGGGTGCTGCGCCGACATCGCGATACTCCCACCGAAACCCCAGTCGGGGCGGCACAAGAGTATCTCCCGATTCTGGCTGGAGAGCGCTGAATCGCTCAGCGCCAGCCGGGCGTAACGGCTCCGGATCAATGGGGAGAGAGTCTGACTCTGGAGACTCAGAACCACAGCCAACGCAGCCAAGTGCGGCAAAGCCCAGGGATAGCCAGAGTCGAAGTGCGGGACTCGATCTCGCTTCGAGTCGGAATTTCCATCGGTGCATCGGCGGGCTCACTCATAGATCCGGTTCGTTGTCGAAACGGCAACTTAGATCGACCGGACAGCCTATGTCAAAGGTTGTCCTCACCTACGCTGAGCTAACTCAATCCGTTCCAGGAAAAACGCAGTTATCCAGACTCTCCGAGCACCCTTCTGAGCAGAAACCAACAGCACGAAAAGGGCCGCCCCCGGAGGGCGGCCCTTCTTACGATCGTGCTTTCAACGGAGATCGACTAGCGGAAGACCCGCTTGACCTCACCCCAGGTGCTTTCCCTGGTCGGGACTGGATCATCGGTGCCGAGACTGGCATCGTCCCAGAAGATCGATCCACCCTGATCACCATCGACGTCTACCTTGACGATGACGGCCTGAGCCCAAGCGGTGCCTGCCGGGGCGGGAGCAGTCCCTACGCCGAGAAGCTGCCACTCATCGATCGGAGCCGAAGCGTCAATCGGATTCGATTCGAAGACGTCGATCCCAGCCTGGCCACCAGCAACGAGCTGGAAGTTGACGTCGAGGAACTCGATCTTGTAGACGCCGAAGTCCGCGTTGTCGATGGGGTCGAGCGTCGCGTTGAGTGCGTAGATCTCGCCAACCCAGGTCTCGCCCTCTGCAGCCGGTAGAGCCTGGACCGCGCCAGAGCCGCCGCCAGGTGCGAACGGTCCAAAGGTCTTCACACATTGGTTGCCACTACGGGAAAGCGCTGCCGTCGTGAAGACGAAGTTGAAGCAACTCCAGCTGTCCGAGCACGCGACGTCGCCGCCAGAAGCGTCAGGGCTCTCGAATCCGCCGTTTAACAACTGAGCGCTGGAGTCGCTGACCGTTCCGATCGTGAGAATAGCTGCCAGAGCGATGCCACAGCCGAGAACACGGTTCCAATTCCTCATTTTGAGTCTCCTTGATTTGATGCAACTGAGCCGGATCCGTAAAGAGTTTCCCTACCCCATCCGGGCCCGCAAGAGGAGCGGATGGGGTGGTCGGCCGGGACCGAGAACCGGAGAAACCAGGCTACATCGGGACCGCCACGGAGGAATCGTACACTATGTTCGGTAGCCGAACAAAGATATTCTAAGTAGAAACCGGCCCGTTTTGGCGTAAGCGGCTGAGATTCAAGGGACTGTCTTGCCTAATCTTCCTCGCGATTCTAAGTTTGGCGGACAGGCAAACTGAGGTGTTTGAGGACTCGACTGAACCAGACCAAGGAGGGCCCCTTGTTGCGACGACTCCCAACTCAACCTATCCGCGCTGTTTTGTTCGGCGTCCTCGCCACAGCTCTCATAGTCTCGACAGGGGCGGCCACGTTTTCGATCGTGGCTCGGGACTTCGAGACCGGTGAGATTGGCATCGCCGTACAATCACGAGCCTTCAATGCCGGAGACCGGGTCGCCTGGGTCGAGGCCGGGATCGGTGGCATCGCCACTCAGGCCGCTACGAACTCCGCATTTGGACCGCGCGGCCTTGCCCTCCTTCGCTCCGGAATGACAGCGGATCAAACCCTTCGCCTCCTCCTGTCCTCCGATGAAGGACGCGAACAGCGACAGGTCGGCATCGTCGACGCACAGGGTGGCGCAATCGCACACACGGGCAGCGAGTGCCAGGACTGGGCGGGCCATCACTCCGAGCAGGGGCTGAGCGTCCAGGGAAACATCCTCGCGCAGAAAGCCGTCGTCGAGGAGATGGTCCGGGCATTTCATGAGACGCCCGGAGAGCTGGCCGATCGACTCGTAGCCGCTCTGCATGCGGCCCAGGGGGCCGGAGGTGACAAGCGAGGCCAGCAGTCCGCCGCACTGGTGATTGGCCGCCCTAGCGACGCCCACCCCGAGTACCGAACCCGCTACGTGAATCTGAGCGTCGCCGATCATCCGTCCCCCATCGACGAACTCGAACGTCTTCTCCGCATGGCACAATCTGGGTCGATTCTTCGCGCTCACCTTCGCTACGCCGAGATGTTCCGAACCGAAGGAGATGAGGACCGGGCCAGGCGCGAGATGCGCCATGTTGGGACGGTCCTGGAACGGACGCTCGCGAACGACGCCGCAACCTCGGGAGAACTCAACGCCCTGGCCTGGTACTGCGCCACGGCGGATGTCCATCTGGAGGAGTCTCTGATCGCGGCAAGACGGGCCGTGGATCTCGACCCGAGCAATTCGGGAACTCTCGATACACTTGCTGAAGTGCAGTATCGGCTGAACCGGATCGATGATGCGATTGCCACGATCGACCAGGCCTTGGCCCTCGCGCCGGGAGACAGCTACCTTCTCGAGCAGCGCCAACGCTTTCTTCAGAAGGACCCATAGTCACCAGTGCGGCGGGGCGAGGGAACCGAGACACTCGACGGCACGCGACGGGAGCATTCGTACCATGCCAAAACCGACCGTACTCTTTCTCTGTACTGGAAACTCCTGCCGAAGCCAGATGGCGGAGGGCTTTGGGCGCGCCCTCAAAGGAAACGAGATCGAGGTTTACTCGGCGGGAGTCAGGACACACGGACTCAATCCGCAGGCAGTAAGGGTGATGGCGGAAGTAGACGTCGACATATCCAGACATCACTCCAAAACACTCGAGGATTTGGTAGGAGTCGCCTTCGATCACGTCGTTACCGTTTGCGACCACGCGAAAGAGAGTTGTCCGATCTTGCCCGGCTCGGTGCGAACGACCCACCACAGCTTCGACGACCCACCGTTCCTCGCGAAATCTGCCGCTTCGGACGAGGAGGCGCTCGGGCACTACCGTCGAGTCCGCGATGAGATTCGCGCCTTCGTAGAAACGCTCCCGGAGTCGCTCGGATACGAGAGAACTTAGCTTAGCTTAGCCTAGCTTAGCTTAGCCCTGCTCATGGCCTTCCTCGCCGTCCCGACCACACAAAGCTCGCGTCGTCAGCTCAAAAAAAAGAAACCCGACCTCCTTTAGAGAGGCCGGGTTCTCGTACCACCGCCGAAGCGGCAGAAGCGAATCTCTACTTCATAACGAGCGTGCGATTTCCAGTGTACTCGCCGGCCCGGAACCTCAAGTAGTAGATACCGGAAGCGATCGAGTTTCCGCTCGCGTCCTTGCCGTCCCACTCTACGTTGTGCAGACCAGCATTGAAGGAGCCAGATGCCAACGTACGGATGGCCCGACCATTCACGTCGTAGAGACCGAGCTCGACGTCGTTGCTGGAAGGAATCTGGAAGGAGATCGTCGAACCGACCTCGACCGGATTCGGACGGCTACCGTAGAAGGCAAAACGGGCGGTCTGATGGATATCGATGTCATCGACGTCTGCAGGGTCCATGCCCGTGTAGCAGAGCGAGAAGTCATCGATGGCAGCCTCGACGATCGAACCGGAATTGAGATCCGAAGCGATGAACTTGAACTCTACGACGCCAACAGCGCCGAAGAGAGCAACCAGATCGGCCTCGAGGAGGAACCACTGGTTCTGATTGGACTGGTTGGACTCGATGTTGACCCAACTGCCGCCATTGTTCCGTGCCTGTACGGTCCAGATGTCGTTGTTCGGATCAGCACCCTCAGTGTTGGAGTACCAGCGGTAGAGCTTGACCGAAGCATCGGTCGAACCGGACATGTCGTACTCCGGGGTGTAGAGCGTCGTCGTACCGTCGTCGACGTCGTTCTCACCACCGCTACCACCGTTACCAGTGACCCAACAAATCGTTCCGTCAGGCGTGTGATCATCACCCGGCTGGGCATTGGTTGGAGTCGGATCGAGACGGACCCACTGGCCGGTCGATGCATCATCGCTGCCCTCAGCATTGACGGTCCAACCGGAGTCAGACTCCATATCGTCAAACTCGCTCGGGATCGCGAAAGAATGCATGTTGGCTGGAGCACTGGACGGAGAGCTACCGGTGTTGGCCAGGTTGTCCTCGGCCGTCAGGTAGTAGCTCACATCACAGGTCGGATCGGCCAGAGCCGGAATCGACGCCGTGTAGCTGTCACCAGACGTGTTCGTCATCGCTACGGTGACCACGGAGGCACCTTCGATCGAGTAGTGGAGCTCCACACCGACGATGTTCGCACCGTCGATCGTAGTCGTGACTTCAGCGTCGATAACCGCATCGCCAGCCGGCTGCGGCGTCGCGAGCGGCGTGTGGTTGACGAAGACGCCGACCAGGATCTCTGGGCAACTGAAACCGTGACGATCAGCCGACTGACAGATCGCTTCATGATTCGGAGTACCGTTCATGAGATTGCCGTCGTCATCGTCGGCGATGAACATGGAGAGAACCTGATCCGGCTGGTTGCGCGGTACCTCAACGAGACGACCGAAATGCCAGAGCTGAGCGGAACGGAACTTACCGGCCTCGGCTCCAAGGTTAGCCTCGATGTTCTCACGCATATGCCAGGTGAACCCGGCGATGATCTGACCGTCGTTGTGGACAGAACCGTTGAGGTCTTCCGGATAGTGACGATCGTTGTCGGAATCACGGAGGCCATTGGCGCAGGACTGGAATCCACGACCAATTGCCGACTCATCAACCATGAAGTTATTGAGGATGTCGCCGTTTCCTTCGCCGAGACCTTCGTTACCCTGGTTACCGAGCATGTCGTCCTGAACACCGTGGCCGAACTCGTGGGCAACCACGCCCTCGATCTCACCGGTGTTGTGGCAACCACCACCCGTATTGTAGAAGTTGATCGTGCCGTTCCAATACGCATTGCATTGTCCAGAGACACCAACGTTAGCAGTAATCCGGAAGTTGGCGTACGCGTAGCCAGGATCGAACGACTCAAAGAAGTCGTGCATGTCACTGACGCTCGAGAAGACGTCACGCTCGTCCTGACGGGAGTTCGCATCGGTCCAGTGGAGCGGGAAGGGCGTTCCCGCCGTCGCCGTACCGTTGAAAACGGAGTCGGAGCCCTGACCGTTCGCGCGATTGACGTTACACCACGGTCCAAAGAACTGAGCCGTGATCGCGGCGCTGCCGGTTCCGCCGAACGGAATCGTGAAGACTCCATCGATATCGGAAGTGGCCGAACCAGCACCAGACACGGTGACGTCCGTGTACTGCATCTTGAGATCGACTTCGCCCTCGCACCAGGTGATGTCCTGGACGTCACCGCGGGTCGTGCCCGTGTAGTCGAGGAAATGGACGTCGTTGTAGCGCCAGACGACTTCGCCGGTGTTGGCGTCGACGCTGGTCACCCAGATCGCCGTTCCTTCGTTCATCCGGATACGGAACTGGTAGACGAGACGGAAGTCAACGTCACGATCCTCGCTGACGAGAGGAAGGACCATCAACTTGGCATCACCATCGGCACGATCGCCATACTGAGGATCGAAGCTCAGGTCCTGCGTCGCAAAGTCGAAAGCCTGGTCCTCGGAGAGGGCCGGGTTGACGTCGAGCTCGATACCGGAATAGAAGTCGGAGCCCATGACCATCAGGTGACCTTCGTCACTGAAGGTGGCATGGAACCGGCCGTCGTGAACCTCGATACCACGGTACAGTTGTTGGAAATGAGCCGCAGCTTTTCCGAGACCGCGTCGTACGTAAGTGAACTCGAGGTCAGCAGGATTGAGACCCATCGCGTCGGCGTTGAGCATGGCGACAGACTCGGCGGCCGCGCGGACGTCGGTATCCTGGACCAAGCTTGGAGCGACCTTCAGGCCGTTACCGTAAACGAGGTGGGGAGTGTTGGTGACAGCGTTCCAGGAGAACACCTTCCAAGCAGATCCCGTCTGATTCTCAAGAGTAAGGGCCGTCTGGCTGGAGGCAGCGTTCGATACGACATCTTCTCCATAGAGAAAGTGATCCGTATTGAGCGGAATTTCCAGCCCGTCGAACTGATTCGTTGGGGCAAAAGCGAATGCCGACCCTGAGGCCAGGCAAAGGCTTGCCGCAGCGGTCAGCCCGCCAAGGCTCCGTAGCAGGTTGTGATTCATGGACTTCTGTTCCTTCCATAAGTGGAAATAGACTGAGTGGCGTCCTATTTGGAGGGGCCGGCAAGCCGGCGGAAGGGCAGGTCTCGATCAATTACGATCTCGGGTCCCGCACTATGCACGTAAAATCGTACTCAAGAGCTGGGTCCGCGATCAAGATGTGATTGCGGGCGAGACCGGGCCTATCCTGCTAGTAGCTGAAATCTTAGGACTTTACGGAATTAGCGAATTCGCTTCTTTCGATCGATTGGGCTCTTCTCGCGACGTTTCAAAATGCGGAATTCTTGTTCCAGCGTGAAGTTCTGCTAATTGCGACAAGTCTCGTTTGGCTGAGCCAAGGTGGTTCGGCACAATTCCAGCGATTTGGAATCGCTCCGTTGAGCGAAGTAACCCATTTCAGAACGTTGAGTAGCTCGGGCCGAGGAGTTACGATCTATTGATGGGAGACGCGTACGAGAGCCCCGAGCAGAGGCGAAGAGTAATCACCTCTGAGTCCCTGCGGTGCGCGCCTCTAGGTTTGACAATCCAACAACTTCACGGCGAGCCCGCGGGCTGGCCAGGTCTTGCACCTCCGTCGGAAAGGGACTCATGCTCCACTCGCATGCTTCCACCCTTCGTCACGGCCGGAACCTGATCGGATGCGTCCTCACCGCTTTGCTCGGCGTCTACGTTGCCGCCGGACAGGCCTACGGCGATGGCCCTCAGTTCGAATCTCCTCCCGTCCACCCCATCGAGCTTTCAGTTGACGGGACACTCCTCTTTGCCGTTCATCAGGCCGACCATCGTCTCATCGTCTTCGACCTGTCCTCCGGGGTCCCGATCCGCAGCGCCGAGGTCTTTGTCGGCTTGGAACCCGTCTCGGTACGGGCGCGAACCGCAACCGAAGTCTGGGTCGTCAATCACCTTTCCGATTCAATCTCCATCGTCGATCTGACCCGCGGTGCAACGGTCGCAACCTTGCAGGTCGGAGATGAGCCGACCGACGTCGTCTTTGCGGGATCTCCAGAGCGCGCCTTCGTCGCTGTCTCGCAAGAGGACCTGATTCGCGTCTACGATCCGGCCCGGTTGGAACAACGGCCGGTAGAGATACCTCTCCTGCAGAGTGATCCGACCGCTCTGGCCGTGTCTCCCGACGGACAGTCGATCTATGTCGCCGGGATGGACAGCGGCAACCAGACCACGGTCGTCACGCGACATGACGTAGAGGTCGGCGGAGGGCCGCCGCCTCCCCAGCCGCCGATGTCTCCTGACCTTCCACCTCCCCCACGAACCGCTCTCATCGTCGGCTACGACGGAAGCGCTTGGCGGGACGAGATAGGCCGGGATTGGTCAGACGTGGTTCCCTATGTCCTGGCCGATCAGGACGTAGTCGAAATCGATGCGGCGACCCTGACGGTCACGAACGGCTACGTTGGAGTGGGAACGACGCTTCTCGGCTTAGCCGCAAACCCAGAGACGGGTCACCTTTATGTCTCCAACCAAGAGGCCGGCAATCGAGTGCGGTTCGAACCGAACCTCAACGCTCAGTTTCTGCAGAACCGAATCACCGTCATCGATCCCGGGACCGGCCAGGTTTCGCCAAGCAATCTCAATCCTCACATCGACTACGACAATCCCTTCGGGACGGAGCAGGAACGGGCGGCCAGCCTATCCATTCCAACAGCCATGGCTGTCTCGTCTGACGGGTCAGAGGTCTACCTGGCCGCGTTTGGATCCGCCCAGGTGGGAGTGCTCGATCCGCTCGGCACCGTCTCGCGTCGACTGGAAGTCGGAGACGGCCCTTGCGGTCTCGCTCTCGACGAAGGACGCAACAAGCTCTACGTCCTGCGACGGATTCCGGGACAGCTCACGGTTGTAGATCTGGTCGACGACAGCAGAACCGAAGTCTCTCTCGGTTACGACCCCACCCCAACAGCCATCCACACCGGCCGGCAGCGCTTTTACGATGGTCGCGCCTCCTCTGCCCACGGAGACCTCTCCTGCGCCTCGTGCCACGTCTACGGCTCGACGGACCACACCGCCTGGAACCTGGGCGATCCGGGGGGCGCGTTCATCGAAGGAGCAACCGGCGCACACGCTGGATACCACCCGATGAAGGGCCCATTGGTGACACAGGCCTTGAAGGGACTTACGGACACCAACCCGTACCATTGGCGCGGAGATCGTCCGACCCTCGGCGATTTCAATCCTGCCTTTGTCAGCCTGCTCGGTCGAACGGAGCCCCTCAGCACAGGAGAGTTCGCCGAGTTGGAGTCCTTCCTTCTCTCGTTGACCTACCCACCGAATCCATTCCGCAGGTTCGACGGAAGTCTGCCCAATCCGAGTAGTGGCCCAAATCCAATCGTGGGAAAAGACCTCTTCATCAACGGCAACCTCACCGACGGCTCCGTCAACTGTATCGAGTGCCACGAACTACCGACCGGTGAGAAAGCGCTCGTCGTTCCCGCGGTCGTACTCGGGGAAGACGTCGACCAGGACCTGGTGATCCCTCACCTCCGCAACCTCTATGAAAAGACGCGGTTCGACCGCACCGCGCCGGTCAACGTGCGCGGTTTTGGATTTACCCACGACGGATCGACAGACGGCCTCTTCACCTTCTTCGGCCAGCGGGACTTCACTTTCGAGAGCGACGAGGACAAGGAACACGTCGTCTCGTATCTCATGGCGTTCGACATCGGTACCCATCGGTCCGTCGGAGCGCAGTGGACGATGACCAGGGACAACAAACAAAAGGGTCGTCCGCGCGTGGAGACCTGGATGAATGTGGCTGAGAGCGGCCCTCTCGGCCTCATTGCCAAGGGTCTTGATCGCTCGAACGAAGTACGAGGTTGGGTCTACCAGGCCGGGGCATGGACATCCGATCGATCCGGCGAGCCACCGATGGCCTGGGAAGACCTGTTCGCGCTGGTCGAAGATGGGCACGAGCTGACCGTTACCGGGGTGTATCCCGGCACCGAGATTCGCTTGGGGATCGATCGCGACCTGGACGGATTTCTCGATCGCGACGAACGAGACGCGGGATCGGACCCGGGAGATCCTGGCTCGACTCCCGACCCAACTCATGCCCCCGAAATCCTCGCGCGGACCGGAGTGCAACTCGATCCGATCTGGCCAAACCCCTCGGCCGTCGTCGCACGAATGGCCTTTCGGATACCGGCCACCTCGGTCGCCTCGCTCGAGGTCTTCGACGTGCAGGGGCGTCGAGTAAGAGGGCTTCTGGATAGAAGCACGGTCGAGACAGGTCGACACGAAGCGGTCTGGAATCTCGAGAACGATTCGGGAACCCGCGTTAGTTCGGGACTCTACTTTGCGAAACTCGAGGTAGGGGATATTTCCAGGACCCAACGGATCGTCGTCCGCTAGATAAGTTGTCACTCGTCAGCTCGCCGGCCCACTCGATAGCGGGCGACTACTCGGCGGTGAAGGGACAAGCGGCAAACTGCCCGTCATCCACTTCGACGAAAGTCGGCACAGCCTCGGCACAGGATGGCCTGGCGATGGGGCAGCGCGTGCGAAACCCGCAACCGGACGGCTTGGCCATCGGGGACGGGACATCCCCCTCGAGAATCGTCCGGTTCTTTCCGGTCCGATGCGGATCGGGCAAAGGCACGGCCGAAAGCAGGGCCTTCGAGTAGGGATGCTTCGGCTTCGTATAGATCTGCTCAGCCGAGCCAATCTCGACGATGTTGCCCAGGTACATCACGGCAATCCGCGAACTGATGTGATAGACGACTCCGATGTCATGAGCAATAAAGAGGTAGGTCAGATCGAACTCCTCCTGCAACTCGACCATCAAGTTGATGACCTGCGCCTGCACGGAGACGTCGAGCGCACTGACCGGTTCGTCCGCAATGATGAGCCGGGGCTGGGTGGCAAGAGCACGGGCAATTCCAATCCTCTGACGCTGTCCTCCGGAAAACTCGTGCGGATAGCGCGCAGCATAAGAAGGCTGAAGTCCAACCCGATCGAGAAGCCTGGCCACTTCCGCGTTCTGCTCGTCCTTGTTCATCTTGGAATGGAGGCGCATGGGCCCGGCCACGATCTGTTGCACCGTCATTCGCGGATTGAGCGAAGAGAAGGGGTCCTGAAAGATTATCTGCACGTCCGGGCGATGGGGTCGCATCGCCTTTCGCGAGAGTCCGTTCAAGTCGACCTGACCGTGGCGTGATTCGAGAAGGATCTTGCCATCCAGGTGAACGCCGGGCGTCGTTTCTCGGAGCAGGTTGACGATGGCTCGTCCGACCGTTGTCTTCCCGGACCCCGACTCTCCGACCAGTCCGAGCGTCTCACCCTTTTTTAGAGTGAAGGAGACGCCATCGACGGCCTTGACCTCGGCAACTTTGTGCCGAAGAACACCACCGTAGATCGGGAAGTAGACCTTGAGATCTTCAACCTTGAGAAGTTCACTGCTCACTTCGTGGGCTCCTCGACCAAATGACAACGGACCGAATGTCCTGGCGCAATTTCTCGCAGTTCCGGTTCTTCGACATGGCAGCGATCGATGGCGACTTCACAGCGACTGCAGAATTTGCAGCCACGCGGAAAGCCAAAAATACTTGGAACGTTACCGGGAATAACCGGCAGGGCCTTCCCCTTACTCTGCTGATGGGGAATGCTGGCCATCAGCCCACGTGTATAAGGATGCTGCGACGAGTCGAAGAGAGTGGCGATGTCGGCGATTTCCTGAATCCGACCTCCGTACATCACCATGACTCGGTCGCACATTTCCGCGACGACGGCGAGGTCGTGGGTGATGAGGATGATGGCGGTGTCTTCTCGCTCCGTCTGAAGATTCTTCATCAGATCGAGGATCTGCGCCTGAATCGTCACATCGAGGGCAGTTGTCGGTTCGTCCGCGATGAGAATGGCCGGCTCGCAGACCAGGGCCATGGCAATCATCACTCTCTGGCGCATTCCACCGGAAAACTGGTGCGGATAATCGTCGAGACGCTTCTCCGCATCGGGGATTCCAACCCGCTCCAGTACCTCGACGGCGCGCTTCAGAGCATCTTCCTTGCTCATCTTCTTGTGACGCCGCACCGGCTCGGAGACCTGCCGGCCGATCGTGAAAACCGGGTTGAGACTCGTCATCGGCTCCTGAAAGATCATCGCAATCTCTTCGCCGCGAATGTCCTGCATCTGCTCGTAGGTCAGGTCGAGGAGGTTCTGTCCCCGGAAGAGAATCTCGCCCTCATCGATTCGGCCGGGCGGATCGGGAACCAGGCGAAGGATGGAGAGCGAGGCAACAGACTTTCCGGAGCCGGACTCGCCGACGATCCCGAACGTCTCTCCCGGAAAGACATCGAAGCTCACTCCGGCGACGGCATGCGCCTTCTTCCCATCCACATTGAACGAGGTATGGAGCCCCTTGACCGAAAGGAGAGGGTCATTTCCGCGTTCGGACGGCCGGGAGCGAGGCGAAGTTTTCTCTGACGAAGAACTCATGGTCTACCTCAACCGGGAGAAGACTTTGGGGTCGAATGCTTCTCGAATTGCTTCCCCGATGAACACGACCATGACGAGAGTGGCGAAAAGCGCAGTGATCGGACTGAACACGAGATGGTAGTCGCCTGAAGTGAGGTGGCGCAGCCCCTGATCCATCAGTTCACCCCAACTCGGTGTTGGCGCAGGCAAACCGAAGCCAAGAAAATCGAGCGAGACGATCGCGCTGATCGCACCAACCAGTGCGAAAGGCGCAAAGCTGACAATCGGGGTCAAGGTGTTCGGAAGAATGTGTCGGAACATGATAGAAGGGCGCGACTCTCCCTGGGAGATGGCCGCCGAGACATAGTCCTTGGCCTTCTCCCGATAGAATTCACCTCGCATGTAGTAGGTGATCCCGACCCAGGAGAAGAACGCGACCAGAAACGTGAGGAGACCCAAACCCACTTTTGGTATGACCGAAGCGACGATCATAACCGTGTAGAGAAACGGCAACCCCGCCCAGATCTCGACGAAGCGTTGACCGAACATATCAACCCGCCCTCCGAAGAACCCGAGGAGCGATCCGACCATCACACCTAGCGCATAGGAAATCGAAACGACCCCCAAAGCAAAACTGAGTGAGATATGAAACCCATAGGCGAGACGGGCCAGAACATCTCGATCCCGGTCATCGGTCCCAAGCCAGTGTTGACCGGACGGTGGATGAGGAGGATTACCAACCAATTCGCGAATCAGGCTCTCATTGGGATGATACGGATAGGGCGGCATCAGAACCCAGTTCCCCTCGTCCGCCTCCTGGAACTGCTTCTCCAACTCCCGATAACGTACTTCACCGATCCGTTTTTGACCGAAAAACTTTGCGTCGTAGTGGCTCTGGACCGCCGGAAAGTAGTTCTTTCCCTCGTAGTGAACGATGAGCGCCTT
>Ga0315338_1001245_pt1 | contig 34521 bp, 41 predicted proteins | sample ASW8metaG_FD_204518 | JGI IMG/M metagenome (GOLD analysis project Ga0315338, IMG submission 204518) | Ammonia-oxidizing marine archaeal communities from Monterey Bay, California, United States - ASW #8 | ecosystem: Environmental > Aquatic > Marine > Coastal | place: USA: California | collected... | reverse complement strand
CTTGGCAAATATCTAACCTTTGCATTACTGGCTATTGCTGTGGATCTGGTCTGGGGTTACTTAGGTATTTTAAGTCTGGGACACGGTGCTTTTTTTGCCTTAGGCGGTTACGCAATGGGAATGTATTTAATGCGACAAATTGGCGATCGTGGTGTCTATGGTAATCCAATGCTGCCAGATTTCATGGTATTCCTAAATTGGGATAAGCTTCCTTGGTACTGGCACGGCTTTGACAATTTCGCCTTTGCAGCCATTATGGTCATGCTGGTACCCGGTCTGCTGGCTTTTATTTTTGGTTGGTTGGCTTTTAGATCTAGGGTAACGGGAGTATATCTTTCCATCATCACTCAAGCTTTGACATATGCGCTGCTGCTTGCTTTTTTTCTAAACGATTTAGGTTTTGGTGGGAATAATGGTTTAACAGATTTCAAAGATATCTTGGGCTTTGATATTCAACAAAACACAACCAGAAGTGCGCTATTTGCATGCTCAGCAATTGCGCTCGCGGCAGGATATATAGCTTGCAAATACATAGTGAAATCAAGGTTAGGACAAGTAGCCATGGCTATTAGGGATTCTGAAACAAGAGTGCGTTCTCTGGGCTATCGTGATGAATACGTTAAATTATTTCTATTCACTATCTCGGCAGTATTAGCCGGGATTGCGGGTGCGCTTTATGTGCCACAAGTGGGAATTATCAATCCGGGGGAATTCTCTCCTATAAACTCAATAGTTATCGTCATTTGGGTTGCTGTCGGGGGGCGCGGCACCCTATACGGCGCTGTGATTGGTGCGATCTTGGTCAATTATGCAAAAACTTTTTTTACCGCCTTTGCGCCAGAAGTCTGGTTATTTGCTTTAGGCGGTCTGTTTGTTTTTGTAACTGTTTTTCTACCAACTGGAATTGTGGGTTTTATAAAAGAGAAAAAACTAACCCGCTTTTTCCTACTGACAAAAAGCTGAGTTATATTCCATGCAAGAAACAATACTATACCTAGATAATGTCACTGTTAGCTTTGATGGTTTTAAGGCGATAGATAACTTAAGCCTTTATGTAAAAACAAATGAATTGCGCTGCATTATTGGTCCCAACGGGGCTGGCAAAACAACAATGATGGACATTATTACGGGGCGAACTCGCCCTGATACAGGCAAAGTAATTTTTGGTACAAATACTGACCTCACTATCCTAACTGAAGCAGAGATAGCTAATCTTGGGATAGGTAGAAAGTTTCAGAAACCAACTGTTTTTGTAAACCATACGGTAACAGAAAATTTAACGCTCGCATTAGAAAAACAAAAAAGCGTATTTGAAAACTTATTTTTTAAAATGTCTGCTAAACAATTTGAAAAGATAGAAAAGGTATTAGAACAAATCTCACTGGTCTCTGAAAGACATGATGTAGCCGGAGAGTTATCTCATGGACAAAAACAATGGCTTGAAATTGGCATGTTGCTTATGCAAAACCCTAAAGTTTTACTGGTAGACGAGCCTGTGGCCGGAATGACGCAGCAAGAATCTGAGAACACGGCGGCACTGCTTACGGATCTGGCGAAAAATCATTCAGTTGTGGTTGTAGAGCATGACATGAATTTTGTCCGTTCAATAGCAGACAAAAATAAGGTAACCGTACTGCACCAAGGTGCTGTATTGGCTGAAGGGACAATGGAAGCTATTCAAAAAAATAAGAACGTAAAAGAAGTCTATCTTGGATATTAGAAATGCTGTCAATAAAAAAACTTAATCAATATTATGGTGATAGTCACACATTGTGGGATCTAGATTTTAATGTAGAAAGAGGGACCTGCACGTGTCTAATGGGAAGAAACGGTGTCGGTAAAACCACGCTTCTAAAGTGTATTATGGGGCTCCTTCCTGCACGCTCTGGAGTCATTGAATTTAATGGCCAAGATATTAGCCAACTTCCTGCAGAGCACCGCGCAAAAATGAGAATAGGTTATGTGCCACAGGGTAGAGAAATATTTTCCAGGCTTACTGTAGAAGAAAATTTAAGAGTTGGACTAGCATCTCAAAAAAGCCTTGCATCCCGTGGCAGTAGTAGCAAGGACATACCGAATCTTGTCTTTGAATTGTTTCCGGTCTTAAAAGAAATGCTACAAAGACGCGGAGGTGACTTGTCGGGTGGGCAGCAGCAGCAGCTAGCTATAGGGCGTGCACTGGCTGTCAACCCTACATTATTGATTCTGGATGAACCTTGTGAAGGCATTCAACCTAATATCGTCAGCTTAATTGGTGATATCATCACTAAATTAAATAAGGAAATGGATGTCACAGTGCTATTAGTAGAACAAAAAATAGGTTTTACTCAAAAAATTGCAACTAATTTTTGTATTATGGAAAAGGGAAGAAATGTCGTAGCAGATGATATCTCTGCATTAAGCGATGACTTGATATCTGAATACTTGGTAGTCTAACTTTAAAGAAGGAGCATAGTGAATGAAAAAACAACGGTTGCTTGTGATTTATTTGACAGCTTTACCAGTAAGTGAAGCATTTGCGCACAGCGGAAATAGCATGAATAATTCTGCGCTCTCAGCGATCACTCTATTTATAATAGTTAGCTTGTGTATTTTCGTTAAAAAATGGTAGCTGTTTTAAAAAAAACAAACCAAGCAAATACCAACAAAAAAGAAACTAGTTGGGTTGCAAACCTTAAACTACAGTTTAAATATAAAGATGCTAAAACTATCCTATCTAAAATAAATCATACTGGGCCATTGGTTGTTCAAAAACCTTTTTATCCTGAAAAAAATCATGTGAATCATACATATATAGTACATCCGCCTGGTGGGATCGTAGGTGGTGATACCCTACATATTAGTATTGACTGCTTAAAAAAAGGACATGCCCTAATTACAAATCCAGGGGCGAGCAAGTATTACCGGACTGCTGGGCCAACTTCTAACACAAAGCAAATTATCTCTATCGAGGAAGATGCATGCGTTGAATGGCTACCCCAAGAAAACATTGTCTTTAATGGGGCATTGGCAAAAACAAGCACATGCATCAATCTAAAAAATAATGCGCGCTTTGTCGGTTGGGAAATAACATGTCTGGGAAGACCTGTTGGTGAGGAACCCTTTAGTAAGGGTTGTTTTTCTCAATCATTTCAAATCTGGCATGAAGGAAAACCGGTATTTATAGATAACACCAAAGTAGATGGGCAGGGAACATTAATGGCAGAACCATGGGGTCTAAATGGTAATTCGTCTTATGCAACTTTGATCGCTAATAATGCTACAGACACTGTGCTAGATATGGTCAGAAGAAAACTGTCGAAAAACAAAATTTGTGCTAGTGCAACGCTCATAGAAAACTTACTCGTATGCCGCCTAATTAGTAATAGAGCAGATATATGCAAAGAGATTCTAATTGATGTTTGGAAAACTATTCGTCCTAAGTTACTAGGACATCATGCTAATATCCCAAGAATCTGGAATACATAGGCAGCACGACAATGGAACTTTTACCAAGAGAAAAAGATAAATTATTAATATTCCTAGCCGGGCAATTGGCTGAGCAGCGAAAACAAAGGGGTATAAAATTAAATTACCCTGAAGCTGTGGCTTACATTTCAGCAGCAATACTTGAAGGCGCCAGAGAAGGAAAAAGTGTAGCTCAGCTTATGGATTACGGCTGCACATTGCTAACAAAAAAAGATGTGATGGAAGGCATTGCAGAAATAGTTGCTGAGGTGCAAGTTGAGGCAACTTTTCCTGATGGCACAAAACTTGTTACTGTTCATAACCCAATTAAATAGGCAAAACATGATACCAGGCGAAGTAATAACTAAATCAGGTGAAATTGAAATTAATAAAGACCGGGAAACCATAGAGCTTGATGTAGGCAATGGTGGTGACCGCCCAATACAAGTAGGTTCTCATTATCATTTTTATGAAACAAACTCTGCACTTGTTTTTGATCGCGAAGCCTCAAAAGGAAAAAGGCTGAATATTCCAGCTGGAACAGCAGTCAGGTTTGAACCTGGGCAAAACAGAAAGGTAACTCTTACAAACTTTTCAGGAGATAGAAAAATTTATGGTTTTAATGCGAAAATTATGGGTCCTTTAGATTAAAAAATATGACAAAAATTACAAGACAAGCTTATGCAGAAATGTATGGTCCAACAACCGGGGATCGTGTTCGCCTTGGTGATACGGATTTGTTTATAGAAGTTGAAGAAGACCATGCGGTATATGGTGATGAAGTAAAATTCGGCGGCGGAAAAGTAATACGTGATGGCATGGGTCAAAGTCAAAAAGTTAGTAAAGAGGTTGTCGATACCGTAATTACAAATGCCTTAATCATTGATTATTGGGGAATTGTAAAAGCAGATGTAGGTATAAAAGATGGGCGTATCTCGGGCGTTGGAAAAGCTGGGAACCCCGACACCCAAGAAAATGTAAATATTGTAATTGGCCCTGGCACAGAGGCCATCGCCGGTGAAGGACAAATATTGACGGCAGGAGGTCTTGATGCCCACATTCATTTTATCTGCCCTCAGCAGATTGAAGAAGCCTTGATGTCTGGGATAACAACCATGTTAGGCGGGGGAACGGGTCCTGCAACAGGAACTAATGCTACTACCTGCACACCTGGCCCGTGGAATATACATAAAATGCTTCAAGCATCTGATGCGCTACCGATGAACCTTGGCTACTTGGGTAAAGGAAATGCCAGCCTACCAGAGGCTTTAGAAGAACAAATAGAAGCAGGGGCAATGGGGTTAAAGCTACATGAAGACTGGGGAACAACCCCAGCGGCGATTGATAACTGTTTAAACGTAGCTGAGAAGTATGATGTTCAGGTCGCCATACACACAGATACATTGAACGAATCTGGTTTTGTTGAAGATACTTTGGCGGCTTTCAAGGGTCGCTCTATTCATACGTATCATACTGAAGGCGCTGGAGGTGGGCACGCTCCCGATATAATAAAAGCCTGTGGTAAACCAAATGTTTTACCATCAAGCACAAACCCTACTAGACCATACACCATCAACACTGTTGACGAACACTTAGATATGCTAATGGTTTGTCATCATCTAGATCCCGCTATCGCTGAAGATGTTGCCTTCGCTGAATCACGCATAAGAAAAGAAACTATTGCTGCCGAAGATATACTTCACGATTTGGGTGCTTTTAGCATGATCGCATCAGACTCTCAGGCCATGGGAAGAGTTGGTGAAGTCATTTGTAGAACATGGCAAACAGCACATAAAATGAAACAACAACGTGGTCCTCTGCCAGAAGACTCAGAAAAAAACGACAATCACAGGATAAAAAGGTATATAGCTAAATATACAATTAACCCTGCTATAACTCATGGGATATCGCACGAAGTAGGCTCGGTAGAAGCTGGTAAGTTTGCTGATCTTGTTTTGTGGAAACCGGCGTTTTTTGGCGTAAAACCTTCATTAATACTCAAAGGTGGTTTTATAGCTGCTGCTCCTATGGGGGATCCCAATGCATCGATACCAACACCACAACCAGTGCATTATCGGCCTATGTTTGGTGCATTCGGTGGAGCAAGAGAAAATACCTGTTTAACATTTTTATCGAAGACCGCGGCTGACAACAATTTAGCTAAAAAAATAGGGCTAAAAAGTAACATTGCTTATGCACAGAATACGCGAAATATAAAAAAAGAAAATATGCTGCTGAATAATTACATGCCAGAAATTTCCGTTGATCCGCAAACATATGAAGTTAGAGCTGATGGCAATCTTTTAGTTTGCGAGCCAGCAACTATATTACCTCTTGCGCAACGATACTTTTTATTTTAAGACAATGCTTGAGCTCATAGAAAAATTAGAAAAAAAAACTAAGTCAGAAGCTAAGCTAGTATTACCTTTTGAGTCTAGGAAAAAAACTCGGCTCAAAGCAAATTTGGATGATGGGACAGAAGTTGGTCTTTTTCTGCCCAGAGGAGATATTTTAAGAAATGGAGATTTATTAAAAGGTGCAAACGGCATGATAGTAGAAGTAGTCGCTGCCGCAGAAAAAGTATCAACCGCATTCGCAACAAATGAACTGCAGCATGCCCGCGCATCTTACCATCTAGGTAATCGTCATATACCCGTACAAATTGACAGTACTTGGTTAAGATATTTGGAAGATCATGTTCTGGACACCATGCTTGTAGGTTTAGGTTTGCAAATACAACACGAATTAGCTCCTTTTGAACCAGAATCTGGCGCATACTCACATCAACATTCACACCGCCATGAACATTAACAGTGCAGCTCTTCTTCAGCTCATGAGGCTTGCAAGCCCTTCATTGCCCGTCGGCACATACTCATACTCACAAGGCCTTGAATATGCTTGCAATACGGGGTGGGTAAAAGATGAAAAAACAGCATCAAACTGGATAAAAGGAGTTTTACACCACGGGATCGAATCATTGGATGTGCCAATAATACGAGAGATATATCATTCATTGATGTCTAAAGATATAAAACAAGCAGTTTGGTGGAGTAATTATCTGCTTGCTTCGAGAGAATCTTATGAGCTGAGGCTGCAAGATAAACAACAAGGTCTCGCCTTAATAAAATTACTAAATGACATAAAGATTTTAGACGAAGAAGAATTTCCTCATAATGAAATAAGCTATGCGCTTATTTTCGTCGCTGCATCAATAAAGTGGGAGATTAGCCTTGAAGAATGTGTGCATGGTTACATTTGGAGTTGGCTAGAAAATCAAGTCACAAGTGCGATAAAACTTTTGCCTTTAGGGCAAACGAGTGGGCAAAGAATGTTAGATAAATTAATCTCTGGATTACCTGAATCAATATCATACGGTTTGTCGATCCCGAATGATGATATATGTAGCACTTGTTATGGCTACGGAATTGCCAGTGCACTTCATGAAACTCAATACACGCGTCTATTTAGATCATAAATGCAAGAGAAAAATGTACTTAGAGTTGGTGTTGGGGGACCTGTAGGGTCTGGAAAGACTGCTCTATTGAATGCTTTATGTAAAGCAATGCGCAATAAATATGAAATAGCCATTGTAACAAATGACATTTATACAAAAGAAGATGCACAATTTTTAACACGTGCAAATGCTTTGAAAGAAGATCGTATTATAGGTGTTGAAACTGGAGGCTGCCCGCACACAGCAATACGGGAAGATGCTTCGATGAATTTAGCTGCTGTCGATAATTTAATACAAAAATTCACAAATCTAGATATGGTGCTTGTTGAAAGTGGTGGTGATAATTTAAGTGCAACATTTAGTCCTGAGCTATCGGATCTGACAATATACGTTATTGATGTAGCTGCAGGTGATAAAATTCCGAGAAAAGGCGGTCCAGGCATTACTAAATCAGACCTCCTAGTAATTAATAAAATTGACCTTGCTCCCATGGTTGGGGCTTCCCTTGAAGTGATGGAAAATGATGCAAGAAAAATGCGAGGCGACCTGCCCTTTGTTTTTACAAACCTAAAAGAAGATGATGGTTTAAATACAATAATTGACTTTATTATTGATAAAGGGATGCTAGACTAAAAGTGACTAGGCCATGCATATTGTGAATCACCGATGACTAGCAACTTGGGATTAATTAAAGAGTCCTTTTTATTGTATCTTAACTTATTAAAATCAATATCAACTACAGCGCCACCAGCTTCTTCAACAATACATTGTGCAGCAGCAATATCCCACTCCGCTGTGGTACTGAAACATGGATAAATATCTGCACTACCTTCAGCAATCATGCAGCTTTTGATAGAGCTGCCAATCTGATTCATTTCATAATTATCTAACCTGTCTAAAAAATTCTGCATGCTTAACCCTGGAACACCATAACTTGTCAAAACTAATGGAGATTTGCTAGGAATCATTGGTCGTGTTTTAATTTCCTTTTCTACGCCTCCTTTTGCTTGTTTATAAGCACCAGAGCCTCTATACGCATAATAAAGGCTATCGCGCGCTGGCACGTAAATAACACCTAGAACTGGCTCTAAATCTTCCATGAGTGCAATATTTACAGTGAAATCTTCTTTTCCTTTGAGAAAATGCTTTGTGCCATCTAGTGGGTCAACTAACCAGTAAGTCTCCCAGCTTCTTCTAACTTCACCTACCGAGGACTCCGACTCCTCAGAAAGAATTGGTATATCCGGTGTGAGTTTGGATAACACCTCAGTTAAAAAGCTATCAGCGGCAATATCTGCATTAGTTACCGGAGTCTTATCAGATTTTTGCAAGATATCAAATCCGGTGTGATAAATTTCCACTATTCTTTTACCTGCCTCAACGGCATACTCGGAAACTAATGGTAAAATCAACTTAAGTTCTTTTGTTTGCATATAAAATTAAGATCAATGGCTAAAAAAAAATTTAAAACATCTGACTGGGATCATATCAAAAACGTATTTCTTGACTTAGATGGAACATTATTAGACTTATTTTTTGACAACTACTTTTGGCACCAGTTCCTTCCAGAAGAATATAGTAAAAAGTTTAATATATCCTATAGCGAAGCTTATAAGCAATTACAAATAAAGTATAAGAAGAAAATCGGTACTATAGACTGGTATTGTATAGATTATTGGAGTAAAGAACTTGGGCTCGATATTGCATCCTTAAAGAATGGACAAAAACATAGAATCACTGTATTTCCATTTGTTAGAAAGTTTTTATCAAGATTAAGGAAAAGAAATTACAAAATTTTTCTTATAACAAATGCTCATCCAGATGTAATAAGAATTAAGCTAAAAAAAACATGGTTAGAGCATGAATTTGATCATATTGTAAGCTCACATTCTTTTGGGGTACCAAAAGAAACTAGTGTTTTTTGGAAAAAATTATCAGAACAAATAACATACGATCCAAATGAGACTTTATTTATCGATGATAGCCCGGGGGTGTTGGATAAAGCACATGAAAACAAGATTAAATATATTTTAACAACGAAACAACCTGATTCAAGTAAACCTATAAGAACAAAAAGCGATTATCCAATGATCTCTAATTTCATTGAAATACTTCCAGAATGAAAATTAATACTCCCAACGTTTGAATCTTTTTTTGCAATATTTCAAGAAAGACTTATAGTTATTGAAATATAATTCAAACCCATCTTCTGCATCAGTATCAAATTCGCAATAATCATTGGAGTGGTCACGACAGATTTGGGGCCGCTCATCATAAATCATACATTTTCCGCCATCACCTAAATGTGTGCATTTAGCGTCCACTAACAAATACCACCCATCATCATCTTTATAAATGCTAATATCTTCATGCGACACCTCCCATAGTAGAGTAGAAAAATCATATTTTGACCTTGGCGTTTCTATCTCTTGAGTTATATATGTGCAGCATTTGGAATTAGTGCAAAATCCACACTTATTCTCTGGAGTAAGTTTGACACCTTTAAATGTCTTTATAGGTATGTCTTTAAATCTTGCCATGACTGGTTGCAATGTAATCTTTTGACGCATAATACAACAATTATGATTACATATGAAAAATAACATGTAATAATTTAGTTGAAATTAACAATGAATCTCATGCAAACAGCAAAATTTTCAATTGGTGAAGTTATATACCACAAACTATTTGATTATCGTGGCGTGATCTATGATGTAGATGCTAATTTTCAAGGAACAGAGGAATGGTATCAGCAAGTGGCGCGCTCAAGACCCCCAAAAGACAGGCCTTGGTATAAAATATTAGTGGATGGGCAAATTGCAGAAACATATGTAGCCGAGAAAAATTTAAAAACAATACCAAATAATAAAAATACGATAGATAATCCTATGGTCGAACAAGTTTTTGCAAGTTTTCACAATGGATCATATGTGCTAAGACAAACAAATAACTAAAATTACTACATACTATAAAACTCAATCTATTGATGGCACTAGATAATATAAAATCTTTTTTTAAAAAAAATGTTGTTCAGGATTTAGATCCCGGCAAAAAAGAGCCACATGCTTTACATCTTGCATATGCTATCTTAATGTTTGAAATTAGTTATGCAGACTTTGATGTTCAAGAGGAAGAAATTAAGTCAATAGGAAATATTCTAGAAAATAAATTTCAACTAGAAAAAGAAGATAGAGATTGGTTATTAGATATTGCAAAGATGAGGCACGACGATACACTATCCTTGTATCCATTCATAAAAGAAATTAATGAAAATTTTAAACATGAAGAAAAATTTCAGATACTAGTTGCAGCATGGGAAGTAGCGTATGCAGATGGGCGACTTGATAAGCATGAAGAGCATAGGATAAGAAAAATATCAGATTTACTTCGAATGTCACATAAAGATTTTATAAAATCAAAGATTCAAGTTATCGAAGCTTAAGACCCTTGTTTGTTATTTCTACTAAAGCGATAGATTGCCACTTCACCAAAAAAATTAGGTAATATTTTCATCAATAAATTTGACTTGTGGGCATAATCTACAACAGTACGCTGATGGATAGTGATATTCATACGAGCGCATAAATTCTCAAAATCACTGAAAGTACATAAATGTATATTTGGTGTGTTATACCACTGATAAGGCAAGACCCTTGTTACAGGCATACGCCCTTTTAACCCGAACTGTAACCTGCTTGTCCAAAAACCGAAGTTAGGAAAAGTAACGATACCTTGCCGACCAACTCTTAACATCTCATCGAGTAATTTCTCGGGGTCTTTAATGGCTTGCAAAGTTTGTGTCATCACAACAAAATCAAATGATTCAGAAGCAAAGAATTCTGACCACCCCTCGTCTAGATTAGATTGGATGATGTTTAGACCCTTATTAATACAATGAATAATAGCCGCGTGGTTAATCTCCAGGCCATAGGCCGTAATATTGTGAAGGTCACTTAAATGCTTGAGCAACTCACCATCTCCGCAGCCTAAATCAAGCACCCTAGATTTATCATTGATCCAGCTACTAATTGTCTCAAACTCAGCTTTCATTGTTGACCTCTTTATCAACTTGCAACATATAGCAAGTCAATAACTCCATATAATTTGGGATAGGAAGCAAAAAAGCATCATGACCTTGATTTGCTTCTATTTCTGTATAAGTTACTTCCTTATTAGAATCCAATAACGCTCTTACAATTTCTCTAGAACGCTCTGGCGGAAAACGCCAATCGCTTGTAAAAGAAGCAACTAAAAAATTACATTTAGAATTTTCGAAAGCCCGGCTAAGATCACCTTCATAGTCTAGTGCAGGATCAAAGTAATCTAAAACTTTTGTGATTAATAGATATGTATTCGCATCAAATTTATCTACAAAAGTCTGGCCTTGGTGCCTCAAATAGCTTTCCACTTGAAAATCTACATCAAAACCAAAGTTAAGTTTGCCTTCTCTTAACTCTCTTCCAAATTTAGCTCGCATTGAATCATCTGATAAATAAGTTATATGTCCTAGCATCCGCGCTAAGCTTAAACCTCTACGTGGCACGGTATCATGCTCATAATAGCGCCCTTCATAAAAATCAGGGTCAGATATGATGGCCTGCCTTGCAACTTCATTAAAGCCTATATTCTGAGCAGACAATTTTGGTGCTGCGGCTATCACTAATGCATTTGCAAGTCGCTGAGGATAATCAATTGCCCATTGAATCGCTTGCATTCCTCCAAGACTACCCCCGGCTACACATGCCCATTTCTTAATACCAAGAGCATCAGCCAAATAACTTTGACTTTTCACCCAGTCTTTAACAGTTACAATAGGAAAATCTGGCCCATATAGTTGATTTGTTTTTTCATTAAGAGTATTTGGACCTGTTGACCCTTTACAACCTCCTATATTATTGCAACAAACAACATAAAACTTGTTTGTATCGAAAGGCTTGCCTGGGCCTATACAAGTATCCCACCACCCCGGTTTCTTGTCGTCTAAAGAATGATATCCAGCGGCGTGATGATCGCTAGATAAAGCATGGCAAATCAAAACAGCATTCGTAGCTTCCTTATTGAGTATGCCGTATGTTTCGTAAGCCAACTTGAAGCTAGATAAGTGCTGGCCGCAATCTAGTGATAGACTTTTTTTAAACTCAATAATTTTAGGTTTTACCACCCCAACTGAGTTTTGTGTTATTTCTTCTGACATGTTCTCTCGCTTTAGCGGATTCTTATACTATGGGGTCCGCAAGTTGAATATTAAATCTCCCCAAAACCAAATAATATGGCTAAAAAAAAACCACTACAGCTATTGCTGAGTGGCTTTACGCCATCGCTTTAGCTGTATTTATCTTCGCACCCGCAAGCTGACTTCAAATCGGTGCATGGAAATACTATACATAAAATACAGAAAAGCTACAACTCAATTCGAAATATAAACTAATAACGAATAAAAACCGTAGCGTAGTATTTCTAAAAATATAAACAAGGCAACCATAGCTACCATTACTGAAAAATCAAGAATTCCAACGGGAGGTATAATTTTTCTAACTCTTGATAGCAATGGTTCTGTGATGCTATAAATCACTGATAATGCTGGGTTTTTATATACCCCACTATGAGGCACAATCCAGCTGGATAAAACTAGAGCAATAAAAGAAACGATATACATATACGTTGCAGTTTGTAATAAAAGGTATATAGAGATTAAAGAAGACTGAATAAATATAAATGGCTGGTCACTAATTAAATGAAGTAAGTATGTTTGTAAAATTTTTAATGAAAAAAGTAGAGCAATTGCAGCGGTATCAATCGACCCGATTACAGGGAAAACCCTATTAAAAATAGAAAGAAAAGGGTTGGATATTTTAACAAATGATTGAGTTAAAGGATTGTAAAAGTCTGCTCTCACATATGCGAGGACAAATCTCAGCATAACAATGATAATTAGTATTCCTAAAACAGAATTAATAAGAAATTCCAATATCTGCACTAGCTATTACCTGTTTCCTTAGAAATTTCTACGGAACGCTTTTGTGCTGCCTTAATTGCTTGTTTAATAATATGTTTAAAATCTTTTCTATCAAATACTTCAAGAGCTTTTTCAGTAGTACCCCCCTTGGAGCTAACTTGTTCAATTAATTGAGTAAGCTCTTCTGATGATGCCTCAGCTAACTTTAAGCTACCGTAGGCTGTCTGTCTGACTAGCTTCTTTGCATCATCTTTAGATAACCCAAGCTCAACAGCAGCTTGCTCCATCGCATCAAAAAAATAAAAATAGTATGCTGGTCCGCTACCAGAAATTGCTGTAACGACATCAATCATACCCTCATTGTTAACCCAGATAGTTTTACCAACGGTGCTAAGTATTGCTTCTGATAAATCACGATACTCCTGTGTTGTTTCTTTTGATGTACATAATGCTGTAACGCCTTGCTGTATCCTTGCAGGAATATTCGGCATGCATCGCACAACAGTGCAAGTGTTTGCTGTCCACTCCTCAATACTATTTATGTTAAGGCCTGCGACAATAGAAATTAGAAGAACATGCTTTTTTCTTTTCTTTAACGCCGGCTGAAAACTTTCTAATGCTTTTTTTGACAATTGTGGTTTCACCGCCAAGACTACAATTTCAGAAAAATCTATTGCTTCAGAGTTATCAGTAAACACGCTTGAAATATCGTGATAGTTGACAATTTTTTTTAATGCTAATTCATCGGGATCAGAAACAGCAATGCTTCCTTTTGCCCAGCCAGAAGCTAACATACCGGCAATAATAGAACTTGCCATATTTCCTCCACCTATAAACACAACCTTTTCTTTATTAGTCATAGTAGTAAATAACTCAACTATTGTTCTCTAATACCAAATATATCAGCGCCTATCCTAACCATTGTTGCTCCCTCAGCTATTGCTGCTTCAAAATCACCACTCATCCCCATAGATAGTGTATCAAGATCATATCCAGAGTTTTGTGCACTTGAAAAACATTCATATAGTACTCTAAATTGTTTGCGTTGCTCAGAAAAGTCAGCGGCGAAGCTAGAGATCCCCATAAAACCTCTTACATTTATATTCGGTAACAAGTATAGCTTAGATAAAAAATGATCTACCTCTTTAGGGTCAATCCCAGATTTAGAGTTCTCCTTGCTGATATTAAGTTGTATACACACCGATAAAGGCAACATGCTCTGCGGTCTTTGCTTACTTAAACGCTCTGCAATATTAAATCGATCTATGCTGTGCACCCAGTCAAATTTTTCTGCAGTAAAGCGCGTCTTATTGCTTTGTAGTGGGCCAATAAAATGCCATACAATGTCATATTCTTGCAAATCTTGTATTTTTTTTTGTGCTTCTTGCAAGTAATTCTCCCCAAAATGTCTCTGCCCATGCTGATATGCTTCAACTATATCTTCAACCGTTTTTGACTTACTCACAGCAAGCAAAGTAACACTATTATTTTGCTTGCCATATTTTTCTTCAATAGAATTAATTTTATTCTTTACTGTGGCAAGATTGTCTCTAATATTTTCATCCATAAATTTCCTCTGAGGAAAAAACAGGCCCATCAACACAAACACGCTGCATAGCTTCTCCTTTTTCTGTATATACTTTCACATTACATCCGGCACATCCGCCAACCGCGCAAGCCATGTATTCTTCAAGTGATATTTGGCACGGTAGACTAAATTCTTTAGCAAGACTCGCAACAGCTTCGAGCATAGGTTCTGGCCCGCATGAAAATATTTCAACTCGAGATAATTCTGTCTTTTCTAAACTACCTAACCAAATTCGAGCAAACTCATCAACATAACCTTCATAACATCCTGGAAAATCATTTTTGCTACATAGGCGTGAAGCAATTTGCCAGCTCTCCATTAATGGCATGCCTGCAATAACATCATTAGGAAACCCCTGAAGCATGATTGCAGAAGGTTGTGCTGTAAATGGGAATGGTATTTCTGATCCCATCAGAACTAAAGGGTTATAATTTTTATCGTTCTTGAGTAGTTGTGCTAGAAAAACTATCGGTGGAATACCTACGCCGCCACCAAGTAATAAAGGTAAATTAAATTTCTTATGTAATGCAAAACCATGTCCGATAGGACCCATTAAGCTTAAGGAATCTCCAACTTTTGCATTACTTAAACTCTTTGTGCCATCACCTACAACCTTATACAAAATATCAATCCACCCCTCTTTTTTTGAAGAGAGCATAATCGAGAATGGCCTGCGTAAAAGCATACTCCCACACTGAAGATGGATAAAACTTCCCGGAATAGCAAATTTTGCACTTTTTGGGGCATATAAACGAATGATATATTGCTCAGCAGGGAATGTTGTTATATCAAGAACTTTTGCCTGCTCAACATAAACACTTTTGTTTTTTTCTTTTTTACTGGATTGGTGTGAAGTGCTCACTCTTCTTTCCTGTGTTATAAACAACTTTACCTTTAAATATTGTATAAATAATTTTTGATGAAAATTCCCAGTCATTAAATGGGCTATTGTTGCCAGCACTATGCATTTCCTTATTTTTAAATCTCCATTTAGTATCAGGGTTAAAGATACATACGTCCGCGGTCATACCTTTATCAAGTTTGCCTGCATTTATATTCAATATTTCAGCAGGCTGAGAAGTTAATCTTCTTATTGCATCTATTCTTCCAATAGCGCCTTGCTTGCTAAGTTCCATCATAAGAGGTAACAATGTTTCTAATGATGAGATACCGGGCTCAGATGCAGGGAAAGGAGCATATTTTGCATCTGCGTTATGTGGTTGATGGTCTGAACAAACAGCATCAATAACACCGCTTTCAACGCCCTCGATTAAACGTAACTTATCATCTCTAGTCCTAAGAGGCGGTATCGTATGACACATTGTATTAAAACCAGTTATATCTGCATCAGTTAAAAATAGTTGATGAGCTGCTACATCGGCGGTTACCTTAACTCCCTCGTATCTGGCCCACTCAATCATGTTGACTGACTGCATTGTTGATAATCTGCAAAAATGGATTCTCACACCAACTTCCTGAGCTAATGCTAAAATTTGTGCCACAGATGTAGTTTCTGCAGCCCTTGGTATACCTGACAAGCCAAGTCTTGTGGAGTATTCCCCTTCATGAACACACCCGCCATCTGATAATGAGTGATCAATGGGTTGAAAAAAAACTGTCAAATTATGACTAGATGCATATTCAAAAGAACGGCGGAGAATCAAAGTGCTGGCTATTGGTTTATGCACATTAGTTAAGCCAACACAACCAGCTTCCTTGAGCTCAGCCATAGATGTTAATTGCTCCCCATTCAGACCTGCTGTAAGAGCAGCTATAACATATACATTACAATAACCTGCCCTCTTGCTCTGTTGCCTGATAAGCTCCACACCCGCAGTTGTATCAATAATTGGGTCTGTATCAGGGAGATTGCATACTGTGGTAATGCCGCTTGCTGCTGCGGCTCTAGATTCACTCTCTATTGTTGCTTTATTTTCTTCTCCAGGCTCTCTGAATCTAGCTGCTATATCGACTATACCAGGTATAACACATAATCCTTTTGCATCAATAACTTCTACCCCATCTGCTTTATCAATTTTTTTATCTAATTCAAGAATTTTTCCATCATCTATAAAAATATCATTGGGTTCATCGATACCATTGGCCGGATCTATAACATGGCCACCTTTGATCAGTAGACTCATAATAATTACCGTTTAGTGCTGCATCGCCATTGACATAATTGCCATCCTTACAGCTATTCCATAAGTTACTTGTTGAAGTATTACAGATCTTGGACCATCGGCTACTTCTGAGCTGATTTCAACACCTCGATTAACGGGCCCTGGATGCAAAACAATTCCATTGTCATGCAGAAGCTCAACACGTTTTGGTGTTAAGCCATATAGCTTATAATACTCTTTCTCATTAGGTATATAGGCGCCCGTCATTCTTTCTCGTTGCAATCTAAGCATTGCTACAGCATGAGCCCCTCTTAAACCCTTATCAACATTATTAAAAACTTCTACACCTAATTGCTCTATATCAGCTGGTATCAATGTTTTCGGAGCTACAACTCTAACTTCTTTAAAACCAAGAGTTTTAAATGCATGTATTTGTGACCTAGCAACGCGCGAATGCATGATATCCCCGACAATGGTAATAATTATTTTTCGTAGATCTGGAAAATGCCTGCGCAAAGTAAAAACATCTAACATGGCTTGTGTAGGATGACAGTGACTGCCATCACCAGCATTTATCACGCTAACATGCGGGGATACATGTTTTGCTATAAATTCAGCAGCTCCAGAATCACTATGTCGAACTACAAACATATCGCAATACATTGCTTCCAAATTTCTCAAAGTATCCAAAAGAGTTTCCCCTTTGGTTGTTGCTGATGTTTTCATATTTAAATTGAGAACATCAGCAGATAATCTTTTTGCTGCAAGCTCGAAAGTTGTGCGTGTCCGCGTGCTTGCTTCAAAAAACAAATTGATAACTGTTTTACCTCTGAGTAAAGGTACTTTTTTTACAGGTTTGTTCTCGACACCAGCAAATGATTCAGCTGTGTCTAAAATTTCATCTAGTAAAGATTTTGGAAGGCCTTTAATACTTAGAAAATGGCGGAGTCGTCCCTGTGAATTTAATTGTAGATTGACAGGTGATTCATTAGAAATCTGATCTTGCAGCTTTGCGCTCACGCTGCTGATTGCTCCACTTTATCTTCCTTTTTAACTAATATATTCAATTTCAGCGGTTCTGGTCCTGCTAATTTTACGTTTTCTTTGCCCTTTAATTCTAGTCTTTTCCCAATAATATCAGCATAAATTGGCAATTCACGACCATTTCTTTCTATCAATACAACTAAAATTACAGATGCAGGTCGCCCATAATCAAATAACTCATTAAGCGCAGCCCTTGTTGTGCGACCTGTATATAGTACATCATCAACGAGAACAATGTGCCTACCATCAATATCAGGGGGCAAAGAAGAGGGTTTGACTTTGGGGTTAACGCCAATACGACTGAAATCATCTCTATAAAAACTTATATCAAGCATACCTAGAGGTTCTTGGACTTTTAAGCGTGTATGTAGATGATTAGCTACCCACACTCCACCTGTGTGAATACCAACCATTAAAGGGTTTTCAATACTACGATTACTCAGATAAGAGGCTAAATCCTTAGCCATCTGTGATAAAAGATTATCAATATCAAATTGCATAATTTTATCTTACACCGAGATTTACTGGTTTAGCCAGCATTGAAGAATAATTGCTGCAGCAAGTTTATCAATCTCTTGTCTTTCTATCTTCTTTTTATGCCCCTGGGCACGCTGCATTTTCAGTAGGCTGTAAGCCTCAGTTGAAGAAAAATCTTCGTTGCAAGTCTCTACAGGTAACGAGAAACGATCTTTCAGAGATATGCAAAAAAGATCGATTTCGTTCAACAAAGTATCATGTACACCAGTATTTTTATGTAAAACAGGAACTCCAACAAGGAGTATCTCTGGCTGCCATTCAAGAATAAGATTATTAATAGCACCCCAATCTGGCCCGTCTTTTTTATTAATAATAGTAGAAATTGCAGTTGCTATTTTCGTATCTAGAGACCCAACAGCAACACCTATACGCTTGACACCATAATCAAATGCTAAAATATTATGCATTGCCAGCTTCATTAACTAATAGGCTTACATCTACGCCTATTGTGCTTGCGGCAACTTTCCATAAATCATCTGAAGGGGTATGAAAAACCAGACTCTCATCACAAGGAACAGTCAGCCATGAATTTTGCTTGATTTCACTCTCAATCTGACCGGCAGACCATCCAGCAAAACCAAGGGTAATAATTGAAGTTTCGGGCCTGCCTTCGCTGGCAATAGATTGAATGATGTCAAGAGAAGCAGTAATTGAAATAAATTCATTTACTTTCTGTGTATCGGTAGAGTAATTATGATCTAAGTGTAAAACAAAACCCTTATCAACATGTACAGGTCCTCCAAAATATACTGTTTTACTTGTCTTTAACTCATTGTCTACTTGAATTTGTAAATCATGAAGAAGATCAGAGAAAGATAAGTTAGTTGGGCGGTTAATAATTAGACCCATTGCGCCATTTTCATTGTGATCGCATATCAATGTAACCGTTTGAAAAAAATTCAAGTCTGCCAAAGTTGGCATGGCAATGAGTAACTGGCCTTTTAAATTGTGCATGGAAACATCAATTTACATTTTCGTTTGTTACTAAGCCTTCTTTTTCTGTGAATATCCACGTCCGTGTAACCATTAGTTGGTCATAAACCTCTCTCATTTCTTTTGGAAATGGTTTGAAAGGAGAAGAAGCATGTGCAATTGCAACAGCTGCATTATCGATATGCTGCTTTCCTGACGTTTTATTTACAACTGTTCTTAATATTTTTCCTTTATGATCAAAAAGAACACTTAGAACTACTTTGCCTTGTAGATTTTTTTTCGCAAATTGAGGCTGATATTTATAATTACCTAAGTATTCAACTTTATTGGTCCACTGTTTAATATACTTGGCTTCAACGGCAAATTTAGCATTCACAGAGCTTACGTATTCAATACGAGGCTGCTGAGTATAGTGAATCTTATCTTGCGCTAACTGCATCATAAGAAGAGCGAGCTTAGTCGCTAAGCCTTCTTCCTTGCTCAATTTACTATTTAAATGAAGTAAGTCTGTTCTGTTTTTTAAATTTTTATTATTTTCTTTATTGATTACATTTGATTCAATAACTTGCATGTTATTAGCTGTAAAAATATTTTTATCCTTATAAAGATCTTTGCTAATAGTAAGATTTACCCTTGATGGTTTTATATAAGCATCTTTCAAATTATTATCTTCATTCTCTCTTGCCGAATGAATTAAGTGAGCATTTGATAATATATGAGCATTCTTTTGGAGCTGTTTATACATATCGTTGCTAAGAACTATCTCTTTATCATGTGTTTTTTCATTGTTAAAAATAGGGGAAAAAGTGATGCCAAGTATGACAATTGCATGCAAAACAGTTGTCAAAAATAAACTCATGCTTAGCCTGTCGCTAGCTCTTATATCAGCTGTATTTTCCATACCTATAATTTCTTTACAATCACTAAATTCTAATTATTTAATCTAGATTCTATTACATCACAGAGCAAGCTACTAACATTTACATTGAATATTTTGTCAATTTCTCTAACACATGTGGGAGATGTAATATTTATCTCTGTTAAATAACCGGAAATAATGTCAACTCCTGCAAATATAATTCCGTTTTGTTTCAACACAGTGCCAATATCATTACAAATTAGAATTTCTTTCTCATTCAAAGAGGCTCCCTTGGGGGTGCCTCCAGCAACTAAGTTAGCGCACAATTTGCCAGGCGCCGGGATTCTTAATAACGCATGTTTAAAGGGATGGCCATTTATCATAATTATTCTTTTGTCACCCTGAGTATATTCAGGAATAAATTTCTGCATCATAATTGGCACAGACTCCTGGCATGTCATCGCAAGTATTTTCTTTTTTATGTGATTACTATTTTTTGTTACATGGGATATAAAATTTCCTCCCATATTATCGAGCGGTTTAAGTACCACTTCCTCTTCCTGCTCAAGAAAATTGTGTAATGTTTTGTAAACAGGCGAGACAATAGTTTTTACACAGTATTGCGGGAATCTAAGTATTGAAAGCTTTTCATTAAATGAAAGTAAACTTTGCGGACTATTTATAATCCAAACACCCTCTTTTTCAGCTTGGCACAGCAATTGATTGCAGAACATGTAACTCATATTTATGGGGGGGTCTTTGCGCATGAAAACTACATCAAAATCTGCTAGCTTATATTCAGTTTTCTTCTCAGTAGTAAAATTCATACCTTTTTTTTCATAAACCTGAATTTTTTGCGCATTAGCATATATTCCATCTAGTTTTTGAATTATGTCTGTTATCTGTAAGTAATAAATCTCCCAATTTCTGGATTGCGCTTCCAGCATAATTGCAAACGAAGTATCTTTTTTTATATCTATCGACTCAATTGGATCTAAAATAATCGCTATCTTCATAATCAATGTATCCTAATATGGCTTATCTCTGCCCCCACAATGTTTGTATTGCTGCGATAGATGCTATCCCAGCAGTATCTGTTCTAAGAACAAAATTTCCCATAGCAACTGGCATAAAACCATTTTTAATTGCATAACTGCTTTCATCTTCGCTAAAACCACCTTCAGGACCAATAAGTACACAGAATCCTAAACTATTTTTCACTGAGATATCTTTAAAATTCTGCACTGCACTTTGATCTAAAATTATTTTATTTGTGTTCCTTTGCATCTTAATTATTTCACGAAAACGCTGGGTATTTTTTAACTTTGGTATTGTGCTACGCCCAGATTGCTCACAAGCACTTATGATTATGGACTTCCAGTGTTTTTCCTTTTTGCCCATCATCTCTTTGTTATAAGAAAGAGGAGTAAACTGAGTTACGACTGGTTGGAAACTTGTTATACCAAGCTCAACTGATTTCTGTATCACAAGATCCATATATTTATTTTTTGATACTCCCTGAAGCAACTCAATTTCTAACTTTGGCTCTTCATCTTTCTTGTTTTCTTTAATCACCTCGATAATAAGTTTTTTTTTGTATATTTTTTTTACTATTGATTCATAGTCACAACCATTGCCATTAAAAAATATAATAGGGGAGTTTTCTTTTATGCGCAGTGACTTAGTTATATAAAAGAAAGAATCTCCATCTAATACAAATTGAGATCCCGTCTCTAATACGTGGTCAATAAATATACGCGAAAAACGCATAGCACTAGAGGAAAAAAATATCAGTTAAAATACAAGTAATATTTAGTAACGGTAGTAGTCTGGCTTATAAGGCCCATCTTTTGATACACTGATATAATCAGCCTGTTCGTCGGTTAGTGTTGTCAACATAGCGCCGACCTTATCAAGATGCAAACGCGCTACTTCTTCATCAAGTTTTTTAGGTAACAAATAAACTTTATTTTTATATGTTTTATGATTTTTCCATAGCTCTATTTGCGCAAGAACTTGATTTGTAAACGAATTAGACATGACAAAGCTAGGATGGCCTGTCGCACACCCCAAATTAACTAAGCGTCCTTCAGCTAGCAAGATAATGCGTTTACCGTTAGGAAAAATAATGTGATCCACCTGAGGTTTTATATTTTCCCAAGTATATTTCCTTAAGGATTCAACATTTATTTCATTATCAAAATGCCCTATGTTGCAAACAATGGCTTGATTCTTCATCTTCTCCATGTGTTCGTGTTCGATCACCATATAATTACCAGTTGCTGTCACAAAAATGTCTGCTTTGTCTGCAGCATAATCCATAGTAACAACCCGGAACCCTTCCATTGCTGCCTGTAGAGCACAAATCGGGTCTATTTCTGTTATCCAAACAGTCGCCCCCAAACCTTGAAGAGATTGTGCAGACCCTTTTCCAACGTCTCCATAACCGGCAACAACTGCTATTTTGCCAGCCACCATGACATCAGTTGCCCGTTTTATTCCGTCGACTAAAGACTCGCGACAACCATAAAGATTATCAAATTTAGATTTTGTAACGGAATCGTTGACATTAAATGCTGGTACAAGTAGCTCGCCCTTCTCTACCATCTCATAAAGCCTATGAACTCCTGTTGTGGTTTCTTCCGACAAACCTTTAACACCTTTCATGAAGTCAGGATGCCTTTCATGCATCATTTTTGTTAAGTCCCCACCATCATCTAATATCATGTTGGGATGCCAATTATCAGGGCCCGTAATCGTTTGTTCTATACACCAATCAAATTCTTCTTCTGATTCTCCTTTCCAAGCAAATACCGCAACCCCAGAAGCGGCAATAGCTGCTGCTGCATGATCTTGTGTTGAAAATATATTACATGAGGACCATCTTATTTCTGCGCCAAGCTCTATTAGTGTTTCAATTAAAACAGCCGTTTGAATAGTCATATGTAAACATCCAGCAATGCGTGCACCTTTGAGTGGTTTCTCAGAAGCATAACGTTCACGCAACGCCATCAAACCAGGCATTTCAGTTTCAGCAATTGCAATTTCTTTTCTTCCCCAATCAGCAAGACTAATGTCTGCTACTTTATAATCTGTTTTCAATTTTTCTGCTATTTCACTCATTAAAAAATCCTATTTTATAATTAAGCAGCAAGCGACTGTAGCTGCTCAATCTTATCAAGTTGCTCCCATCTAAAGCTGCTTTCTGTCCTACCAAAATGTCCATAGGAAGCCGTGTCTTTGTAAATTGGTTGTAATAAATTAAGCATATTCACTATTCCCCATGGACGCAAATCAAAAACTTCAGTAATAATACTTTCAATGCGTCGATCATCTATTTTCCCTGTCCCAAAAGTGTCTACACTTACAGAAGTTGGCTGAGCAACGCCTATTGCATATGAGATTTGTATTTCGCAACGTTCTGCAAAACCTGCAGCTACAACATTTTTAGCAACATACCTCCCAGCATATGCAGCTGATCGATCAACTTTAGAGGGATCTTTGCCGGAGAATGCTCCTCCCCCATGGCGCGCCATACCTCCATAAGTATCTACAATAATTTTCCTCCCAGTAAGCCCACAGTCTCCCATAGGTCCCCCTATGACAAAACTTCCAGTTGGATTTATATGATATTTTGTATTTGACGATAGCCACTCTTCTGGTAAAACTGGTTTAATAATAGTTTCCATAACCGCCTCAGATAAATCTTTATGTGAAACATCAGGGTCATGCTGTGTAGATAAAACTACAGCATCGATTCCTTCAGGTTTGTCATTATTATAACGAAATGTTATTTGGCTCTTTGCATCTGGGCGCAGCCACTTAAGTTCACCAGACTTTCTAACCTCGGATTGTTTTTTTACTAAACGATGTGCATATGTTATAGGCGCAGGCATTAACACATCTGTTTCGTTAGTAGCGTAGCCAAACATAAGTCCTTGATCGCCAGCCCCTTGATCTTCCTTGTTATCCCGATCAACCCCTATTGCGATATCTTGAGATTGCTTTCCAAGACCATTTAAGATTGCGCATGTCTCGCTATCAAACCCCATGCTTGAATCTGTATATCCAATATCTTTAATAACACCTCTAATTAAATTTTCAAATTCTATTTGAGCATTGGTTGTAATCTCGCCAGCAAGAACTACCATTCCTGTTTTAACCATCGACTCACAGGCAACACGAGCGTTCTTGTCTTGCTCAAGAATTGCATCAAGAACAGCGTCTGAAATTTGATCACACATTTTATCCGGGTGACCTTCTGAGACAGACTCTGAAGTAAAAAGGTATGAATCACTCATTTTTTGTTTTGCTAATGTCTTTGAAATATATATATTTTTCTGTGTAACACTTTATCACAGATGTTTTCTGGTATGTACTCATCCTTCCTATTTCACACTTTAAATGCCAAAAAAATTGCTCTTTGTGGTGCTGGGTAACCTTCAATAGTGTAATTACTATTTTCCTTATCCAAAAAATCCGGTAATGACTTATAGGTCATCCAGTTGGTTGCTCGCTGCTCTTCAATTGTAGTTTTTGTCTTGTCAACACATATAGCTTCGCAGAAACCACTTTCTTCTAACCAAGCAGTCACTTGTGTGCAACTTGGGATATGTCTTACATTTTTCATACACGCATATCTGTCTTTAGGAATAAATAATTCACTAAATGTTTCGTCTACAATAAGTGTTTCAAGAACAATAAGACCGCTTTCCCGAAGAATATTTTCTATATATTTCAAATGCCCGATAGGATCACGATGGTGATATAGGACCCCCATGGAAAAGACCATGTCAAACTGGTTCTTTTGTAATCGCAAATTTTCAACAGAAAATGGTGATATAAAAACGTTATTAATATCTTTTAAAAAATGCTTGAGCGCTAGAAACTGCATTGCATATAATAATGTTTTGTCTACGCCCACAGCATATCTAGCACCACAACCAACCATCCTTAATAAGTAGTAACCATTATTGCATCCAATATCGAGAACACACTTGTCTTTAAAAGAAGGAAGATGTGGTGCAACTCTGTCCCACTTCATGTTAGATCTCCATTCTGAATCAACATCAATACCAAATAAATTAAAAGGCCCTTTTCTCCACGGTTGCAATTTTTTTAATTCTTTTTCTAAATAGTTTCTTTTTTCTTCATCACAGTCTTGGGATGAACCGATGATAATTTGACTTTTATTGAGTTGGGAAAAGGTAGTATTAATAGAAGGTAATCTCTCTAATACTTGAAGCCAAGTATCAAAGTTTCCTTGCTGTACTCCATCTAACTCTGCCTCTTTAGGAAGAAGATAATCGGACCAGGAATGTAAATCGGTGTTTGCAAGCACTGATGCAAAATAACTTGCATAGTTCATTTAAAAGTAATCCACGATATAAAATTAAAACACTGAAACCACCTATATGGTTCTTCAAAACCTGCTTCTCGAATGCGCGCCTCGTGCTGACAGATAGTTTCTGTTAGCAATGTTTCTTCCAAAGCAGCTCTTTTTTGGCTGATTTCAAGCTCACTGTAACCATTTTCTGATTTAAAAGTATTGTGTAAATCATTCACAAGTACATCGCGATCTTCATCTAAAGTAATTTTTTCTGACAAAACCAGAACACCATTAGGTAAAAGCCCGTCATATATTTTCTGTAATAAATTAAGTCTTCTGTCGATAGGTATAAACTGTAGAGTGAAATTGAGAATCACAAGAGAAGCATTTTTAATCTCAATATTAAGTGCATCATCACAAATAAATTGGATTGGTAAATTTTGCTGCGTTGTTTCGATTTGTGACTTGCATTTAGAAAGCATCGATGCTGAAGAATCAACAGCAAAAATACACCCTTGACTGTTCTTTGCAATGTGATTTTGCACAGATAAAATAGCTGCGCCCAAAGAACAACCAATATCATAAACATTGGAACCTGTTTGAAAATATTGTTTTGCAATGACTCCGATATTAGAAATCAGTGATCTGTATCCAGGGACAGATCTTATAATCATGTCATCAAAAACATTAGCCACCGCATCGTCAAAGGCAAAATTGTCAATTGTGCGTTTTTCTTCCTGGAAAAGAGTATCGATTTGATCTTTGCGAGACATTAATTAATTTGACAAAGTCAACAGAGAAGCCAGGTGATATTGAAACAAAGCTGGGTCGTTAATGTTCTCATCCCGATGGTCATAAGATTATCTCAGCTTAAAAGAGGATTTTAGTTTCCTTCTAACAGTAATATTGCGTAAGCGGATATACTGAGGTAATCCATTTTTATAAGGAGGGTAATCCTCGCCTTTGATAAGAGGTAACAAATAATTCCTACACCTTGGAGTAATACCAAATCCGTCTTTAGTAATGTAGTTACGTGGTAATTTCTTTTCAATATTTGCAACACGCGACAGCGGCGTCTCTCCAATTTTCCACCGGTACGGGTTGCTAGATGTCCTAATAATGATTGGCATCACATCATTCTTACCTTTGATTGCAAACTCCACTGCGGCTTTACCAAGAGCATAAGCTTGATCAACGTCAGTTTTGGATGAAATATGGCGTGCTGAACGCTGCAGGTAATCTGAAACTGCCCAGTGATATTTATATCCTAACTCTGATTTAACTAGATTTGCGATAACTGGGGCAACCCCGCCGAGCTGCGCATGGCCAAAAGCATCTTTAAGCCCACTTTCCGATAAAAAATTTCCTGCCTTATCCTTTACGCCTTCAGAAACTACAATGGCACAATAATCATATTTCGTAACGGCTGTTTCCACCTGTTTAAGAAATACTTTTTTATTAAAAGGAATCTCTGGGAATAATATAATATGAGGCGCATCCCCTTTTTTTTCTGCTGCCAAACCGCCGGCAGCTGCTATCCAGCCTGCATGCCTGCCCATTACTTCCAAGACGAAAACTTTAGTGGATGTTTTAGCCATTGAAAGAACATCAAATGAAGCCTCCTTAATAGAAACTGCAACATATTTTGCTACCGACCCAAAGCCAGGACAGTTATCTGTGATTGCCAAATCATTATCTACAGTCTTGGGGATGCCAATACAAGTGATTGGGTAATCCATTCTTCGTGATAACTCTGAGACTTTATGTGCTGTATCCTGAGAATCGCCTCCCCCATTATAAAAAAAGTAACCAATATTGTGAGCACGAAAAACTTCCATTAAGCGTTCATATTCGGCTTTGTTTTCATCAAAACTTTTCAGTTTATAGCGACATGACCCAAAAGCACCTGCTGGAGTATGTTTCAGAGCCCTAATCGCTGCGGCAGTTTCCTTTGACGTGTCGATGAGATCTTCTGTGAGAGCGCCAATTATTCCGTTCTTTCCTGCATAAACTTTATCAATTTTGCTTCTATGTTTTCTTGCAGCCTCAATTACTCCGCTGGCTGTGGCGTTAAGCACGGAAGTAACCCCTCCTGACTGAGCATAAAATGCGTTCTTTTTTGTTGATAATTTACTACTCATATTTCGTACTATACAATAACTTAAAAAGGAACCTTTATGAAAATTATTCTTCTAGGAGCCCCTGGTGCTGGCAAGGGCACGCAAGCAACATTCATCAAAGAAAAATATAATATAACGCAAATTTCAACAGGAGACATGCTAAGAGCAGCAGTTGAAAAAGCTACGCCTTTAGGTTTAAAGGCCAAGAAAATCATGGATGAAGGGGAATTAGTTCCTGACCAAGTGATATTGGATCTAGTCAAAGAAAGGATACAACAAGATGACTGTAGAGATGGTTTCCTTTTAGACGGCTTCCCAAGAACACTTGACCAAGCTGAGAGCTTGAAAAAAAATGATATTCTTATTGATTTTGTTATTGAAATTAACGTAACCGACGAAGAAATTTTGCAGCGCTTGAGTGGTCGTCGAATACATCCTGCGTCTGGACGCACGTATCACATTACTTATAATCCCCCCAAACAAGAGGGAAAAGATGATGACTCCGGGGAAGATTTAATACAAAGAGATGATGATCGCCCAGAAACAGTAAAAAAGCGGCTTGATGTTTATCATAAACAAACAGAGCCGCTAATTGAATACTACAAAAAATACTCTGAGTCAGAAGCAGATATAAAACCGCTATTTATAAAAATTCAAGGCGCTCAAACTATTGAGAAAATCAATGAAAATATAGTAAGCATGATTTCTAAGTAAAAATAGAAAAATAGTTGTAACATTGGGCTGAGTTCGTTAATATGCCGCGCCTTTAAGTAATTTTAGAAAATAATATGAAAACCACAGTAAGTGCAAAACAAAGCACAGTTAAGCGTGATTGGTACTTGATAGATGCAACGGATAAGATTCTAGGCCGCCTTGCTAGTGATGTTGCCAGCCATCTCTCAGGTAAAAAGAAACCAGAATATACGCCGCATGTAGATACTGGTGATTACGTAGTAATAATAAATGCTAAAAAAATAAAAGTAACTGGCAATAAATTTTCAGACAAAATGTACCATCATCATACGGGTTTCATAGGCAATCTAAAGTCTATTAGTTTTGACAAATTACTTCAAAAATCTCCTGAAAAAATTATATTTTCTGCTGTAAAAGGCATGCTTCCAAAAAATCGCTTGGGAAGGGCCATGATAAAGAAATTGCGTGTATATTCAGGTAATGAACACAAACATCATCCACAACAACCACAAAATATACAAAACTAATTAGAAAATAATTATGGCGCTTGACTTACATTATGGAACTGGCAGAAGAAAAAGCTCAAAAGCACGTGTATTCATGCGAGCTGGGAAAGGTGAAATAATCGTCAACAAACTCTCTTTAGAAAAATATTTTGGTCGTGAAACTGCAAGAATGGTTGTTTGCCAACCTTTAGTAGCTGTAGGAATGCCAGACAACTTTGATATAAAAGTTACTGTTAAAGGCGGCGGATCAAGTGGCCAAGCAGGTGCTATTAGGCTCGGGATAGCAAGAGCACTTCTCAGTTATGACCAATCCTTGAAACAAACCCTCAGAAGGAATGGTTTTTTAACCAGAGATTCAAGAGAAGTGGAGCGCAAAAAAGTGGGTCTTAGAAAGGCCAGAAAAGACGTACAATACTCCAAACGTTAATACCAATATATTAAAATAAACCCACTATCTATAGGGTTTTTGGTTCTGCACTTATAATAATATTTGGGTATACTTCCAATTAGAAAAGGTTTACATATGACCTTTTACTCGCTCACAGCAACGAAAAATTGCTTTCTCTCTAGGAGTAACCTCTCATAGGAAACCATGAATAATTTAGATTAATCATGAGGTGACAATGAGTGTCGAAGTAAACAAACAAACTAGCGACAAAAACACCAAGATTGTAAAAGATGCAACATGCACTTTTTGTGGCTGTGTTTGTGATGATATGGAACTGACTGTTGATCTAAAAAAAATGAGAATCACAGAAGCAAAAAATGCCTGCATTTTAGGAAAAGCATGGTTTACAGAACATGTAATTGAAGATCGGCCTGCATGTTTAATAGATGGGCAAGAAGTTACATTTGATGACGCTGTAGAAGAGGCAGCACAAACACTTTGTAATTCAAAATTTCCCATTACTTACGGACTGAGTGATACAACTTGCGAAGCACAACGGCAAGCTGTAGCAATTAGTGATCTTATTAAAGGAAATATAGATACAACCACTTCAGTATGTCATGGTCCCTCAGGAATAGCTTTCCAAGGTGTCGGGGAACCAACAATGACTTTAGGGGAGGTCAAAAATCGAGCAGATCTAATTATTTATTGGGGCGGAAATCCTGCTGAATCTCATCCACGACATTTTGGCCGTTACTCTATCACCCCTAAGGGTATGCATATACCCAACGGCAAACAAGACCGTTACGTTGTTCTAGTTGATGTGAGGAAAACAAAAAGTGCTGGTGTTGCAAACTTATTCATCCAACCAAAACCAGGTAAAGATTTTGAGCTGATTTGGGCTCTGAGAGCATTAGTGCAGGGCAAGAAAATTGATCCTAATATTGAAAACACTACAGGAGTATCCCTTGAAACTTTAGAAGAATTGGTCGTACGTATGAAAAACTGTAATTACGGTGTCTTCTTTTTAGGTATGGGGCTTACAATGACCCGTGGTCGTCACTTCAATTCTGGTGGTATTTATGCATTAACTGCTGATTTAAACCAGTATACGCACTTTGTTGCAAAACCAGTAAGAGGTCATGGGAATGTAACTGGTGCAGACAACGTCGTTGCCTGGCAGACAGGGTATCCTTTTGGAGTAAACTACAGCCTTGGTTTCCCAAGATTTAATCCTGGGGAATTTACAACTGTTGATCTTCTCGCAAGGAAAGAAGCTGATGCTGCATTAATTATAGCAAGTGATCCCGCGTCTAATTTTCCCAAGAAAGCTATAGAACATATGGGGAAAATCCCGATAATTTCTTTAGATACAAAACTCACTTTAACTGCACAATTAGCGCACGTTTCCTTTGCAACAGCAACATACGGCATAAATACTGAAGGCACAGTTTATCGAATGGACGATGTTCCTATATCTCTCAGAAAAGCCTTTGATTCACCTTTTCCGAGTGATTTAGAAATTCTAACTGCAATCAGAAATCGAGTCACTACACTAACAAAGGGAAAGCATAACACTCAACGGAAAGGGTCAAAAAAGGCTCGCCAGTCGTAATGAAAAAAAGTGGCTAAAGAACTACGAATCAAAAATGGAAAAGTTTTTGACCCAGCTAATAACATAGATGGTGTTATTGATGATATCTCTATAAGTGATGGAAAAATCGTTGCCAATGTTAGCGATAAAGCAAAAACTATTGACGCACATGGCATGGCAGTATTGCCTGGTGGTGTTGATATACACTGCCATATAGCCGGGCCTAAAGTTAACCTAGCACGAAAACTGCTCCCAGAAGATCATCGTCTTGACCCGCACCCTAGTACAAAACATACCCGTTCCGGGGTGGGAGGTATCGTTCCATCAACATTTGCAACTGGCTATCGCTATGCAACATTAGGTTATACAACAGCTATGGAAGCTGCTGTTCCGCCACTTGTGGCAAGGCACGTGCTTGAAGAATTATATGATACGCCTGTAATTGACACTGGCTACTATGTTCTGCTTGGAAATAATATTTTTCTACAAAAATTAATTAAACAGAAAAAGAAAAAAGATTTTAAAGATGCTGTTGCTTGGTGGCTTAATGCCTCTAAAGGTTATACAACGAAACTTGTAAACCCAGGAGGAGATGAGCCCTGGAAGGGAAGTAAAAACAAAAATGTAAAGGATATTGATGAAGAAAGTGATATGGTTGATGTTTCTCCGCGACAAGTTATTGAAGCATTCATTGTAGCGGTCAACGATTTAAACCTACCTCACCCTCCTCATATTCATTGCAACAACCTGGGACACAGTGGAAATTTTAATACAACACTGGAAACAATGAAAACTGCGGGTGACCAGAGAGTGCATATTGCACATATTCAGTTTAACAGTTATGCCGGCGAAGTAGGATCAAACCCTCTTTCTGCTGCCAGAGAAATTATTGAATACATAAATGAGCATAAAAACATAACGTGCGATGTTGGCCAAGTGATGTTTGGTAAAGCAGCTTTTATGACAGCAGATGCACCACTCACATATCTATTGCGAGGTTTTAATAATAGGAAATGGGTGAATGCTGACACTGAATGTGAGAGTGGATGTGGAATTTTACCTTTCGACTATATGGAACATATATATACACATGCTTTGCAATGGGCGATAGGGCTAGAAATATTTCTATTATCAAAAGACCCGTGGCGAGCAGTACTATCTACAGATCATCCTAATGGTGGCTCATTTATGCATTACCCTAAACTCATAAAACTATTGATGGACAAAGAATTTAGACGAGAAGAAATGAATCGCATGAATCAAAAAGCAATGAACGCTTCCATGTTAAGAGATCTTGATCGCGAATACACAATGAATGAGATTGCAATTATTACAAGAGCGGGTCCTGCCAAATGTCTTGGTCTAAAAAATAAAGGGCATCTGGGTGTTGGTGCAGATGCAGATATAACAATCTATGATGAACTAGAAGATAAAGAAGAAATGTTTAATGCCCCGCGCTATGTCATAAAATCTGGACAATTACTGATATCAAATCATGAATTTGTCAGTGACTATACAGACAAAAAAGTTTTACGTGTTGCGCCTGAGTACGATGAAAAGATCGAAGACTTAATAAAACCTTTTTTTGCAGACTATTATTCAATTGAATTTTCTAACTATGCTGTGTCAGATGACTTTCTGCATAATAATGAAGTAATTTCAATAAATAAAAAGAGCTAAAAGATATGAAAATCAAATCAACTGAAATCGATAAAACATTTGCAGAAGCTTTTTCGCTTTGGGGTGCCCGAATAATCATAACAGCTGAAACAATTGAGTGGGCAAAAACAGCAGCTCACTCTATGACTGGTTTTGCAACTTCAGTTATTGGGTGTGGATGTGAAGCTGGCATTGAAACAGAGCTAGCAAAAACAAAAACACCTGACAAGAGGCCCGGGGTGAGTGTCCTTTTATTTACACTAGATAAAAAAAATATCCAAGAAAGGCTAGTAGAACGCATTGGGCAATGTGTAATGACTTGCCCAACAACCTCTTGCTATAACGGTCTCTATGATAGTGAAGAAACAGTTAATGTTGGTGGGCAATTACGATATTTTGGTGATAGTTTTCAAATAAGTAAAAAACTAAATGGTCAAAGATTTTGGCGTATCCCTGTCATGGATGGTGAATTTATTATAGAAGAAGAATTTAAGGTACAAAAAAGTGTTGGTGGAGGCAATATATTTCTCTTGGGGGAAAACCCAGATGTAACTCTACAGGCAGCTAAAGATGCTGCACAATCAATGCGGAAAATCTCAGGTGTAATCTTGCCATTCCCTGATGGTGTAGTTAGAAGCGGTAGTAAAGTGGGATCTAAATATAAAGCACTTTCCGCTTCAACAAATCACGCATTTTGCCCAACCTTAAAAGGTATTGTAGAAGACACTAGCCTTGATGACGATGTAAATTGTGTGCTAGAGATAGTAGTTGATGGGTTTGATGAAAAAGCTGTTAAAAGTGCAATGCGAGCAGGCATTAAAACTGCGGCGAGAAAGGGTATTAAAAAAATTACTGCAGGGAATTACGGAGGAAAGCTCGGTCAATACAAAATTAACTTACATGATATTTTAAAATAACATGACTATCCAATTAAAGTTGCATACAAAACCAGATGTTCCAGTAGAAGCCTTTAATATTAATACAAGCGTCTTTGCCAAATTAAGTAATACAAAAATTGCTTCCTTATTAGTAATGCATGGTAATGTCAAAGCCGAGATAGGAGATTTTTTCAAGGTCTCGGGGAAACAAAACAACAAAATTATTCTGGCAGGCGATCTGAAAAATGTAAAACATGTGGGTACTGCAATGTCGCATGGCGAAATTTTAATAAAAGGAAATATAGGCTCACACGTAGGTGCTGAAATGTCAGGAGGCCAAATCGTTGTAGAAGGAGATGCTGCAGATTGGGTTGCGCCAGGAATATCAGGAGGTCAAATAATTGTAAAAGGAAATGCTGGTCATTGTATTGGCGCAGCATACCGTGGTGCACACATTGGGATAACTGGCGGAGAAATAGTTATTCATGGTAATGCAAAGAATGAAGTCGGTGGTGGGATGAGAAATGGAGTAATTGCTGTTGGTGGTAGTTGCGGTGACTTTGCAGGAGTAAATATGAAAGCGGGGAGTATTTTTTTACTTGGCGAAACTGGAATCCGTGCAGGTGCAGGCATGAAACGTGGCACTATAGCAATGATGCAACAACCAGAACTTCTGCCAACATTTAGCTATGATTGTGTTTATAAACCAATATATCTTCGAATATATTTAATGTACTTAAAGAATCTGGGTTTAAAAATAGAAGATAAAAAAATAGTCGGTAATTACATGCGCTGGAGTGGAGATTCTGTTGAACTTAATCGTGGAGAAATATTAGTTTTCACTCCACCAGATATTGCATAGTATTTTTTTATTTCAAAAATATAGGAGGGGGAAATGACAACAGTAGTGACTGATAATTGTAAAGGTTGCCGCTTCACTGATTGTGTAAGCGTATGCCCAGTAGAATGTTTTCATGCTGATGACGAAATGTTGTATATAGACCCTGATGTCTGTATTGATTGCAGTGCTTGTATACCTGAGTGCCCTGTGCAGGCAATCTTCGAAGAGGATGATTTACCTCCGGATAAAGAAGAGTGGGTTGAAATAAATGAAGAACGCTCGCAAGAGCTCCCAGAGATTACAGAAAAAACTGATCCACTCCCTGGAGCAGAAGAAAGGAAGGAAAACTTAGGGTTTTAATTTTAAATGAGTACTTTAGGAACAGAAAAGAACCCTCTAAAGGTTGCAATAGTTGGTGCAGGACCTAGTGGCTTCTATGCAGCAGAAGCACTTGGTAAAGCAGAGATTGCTCTAGAAATTAACCTTATTGAGAAACTTCCAAACCCGTATGGCCTTGTAAGAAGCGGGGTTGCCCCCGATCACCCAAAACTAAAAAATGCGATAGGGACTTA
>Ga0315338_1001244_pt1 | contig 34552 bp, 20 predicted proteins | sample ASW8metaG_FD_204518 | JGI IMG/M metagenome (GOLD analysis project Ga0315338, IMG submission 204518) | Ammonia-oxidizing marine archaeal communities from Monterey Bay, California, United States - ASW #8 | ecosystem: Environmental > Aquatic > Marine > Coastal | place: USA: California | collected... | reverse complement strand
TTGCATCGTCTGCGAAGAAAGCTGGGTGGCCTGGGCCGCCGTGCCCGACCAGGTCAAACGAGGCGTCCGTGTCGTAGTAGTGGTAACCCGCGAAAGTGTAAACGGGAGTGAGATGCCCCGTTTGGGCCTCGTCCCAGGTGATCGCAGTCCCGTTTCCTGGAGCCGGCCATTCCTGGGTGAAGAGTTCGAAATCACCGCACGGTTGAAAAGCGGTGAGGAAGGTCTGGGTGTCGTCGTAGTCGATACCGAAGACGACACCGGAGAGTCGTGGTGATAGCTCGGGAGGAAATGCTGCCAGCACAACCCATATGCTCGCAACGGTCGATTGATCCTCGTTGGAGGCTACGGCGTCGCAGGCACTGACCGGATTGTCGCGATACACATCGCACATCGGGACACCTCCGTCTGTGCTGTAGGTCATCCCCGTAGTGTGGATGACGAGGGTGCCCGGGGTGTTGGGTCCGGCTCCGGCTTGCGATGCGGATGCGTCAGCGAGAAGTGCGGAACATACTCCCATCATTAACAATGGGGCGTAGGGCAAACGCATAGTCGGGATCCTCATCCTGAAGGTGTGTCGTCACTCACTCAAGGCGGAGGGGGGCTGAACAACCTTGATCTGTGTCTGTGCACTATAACAAGAGAAGCGTCGGTATGTCACATGTTATGGATTTGGTTACACTCGCTGTGACTCCACTCGCGCCGCTCCAGCGAGCACGGGCACCCTCACCCAAATCAAAAGAGGGAGTCGCATTGGCTGCTGGAGCCGGAAGATCCTGAGATGGGCGTACTCATTTGTATAGTCAACACGTCATAAGCAACACTTCGATCCCCGCCACTTCGAGAGCCGGCGGTTTTTACTGACCAGCATTGGTTTGTTCCCTGGCAAGGGTCCTCTTTCAATGCAGGTTCCCGTTATCATTGTGTGATACGATGAGAGCCCCTCAATTTGCGAGAGCTGCTGTTCGGTTTCGAGCGGCAATCGAGACAATGACCGACTCCAAACGGAGGGTGCCCATGCGTCTCCCCAGCTATCGTCTCACCCGGCTTCTATCCAGAGCTCATGTTTTGGGGTTGTCCCTGAGCCTGTCGCTTTTTGCTTCCGCGAGCGCGGAAGACTGTGTGACGTACGGCGATTACATCCATAATCTGGGTGTCGGAAAAGCCGCCGGTGGCATCGAAGACTTTTCGGCCGCACACTACCGAGACGGGATCGTCTATGGCTTCGGCTACGAGTTCGAACAGGGCCAGCGTTTCGTCGTTCAGAAGTTTGACAATCCCCAGACTACGCTTTCCATGATCGATGCCTCATGGGTTGAAGACTTCGCCCTCGTCGGTGACTACGTCTTTGCCGCGGCCGACGAGACTCTCGATGTTATCGATGTTTCGGATCCGAGTAACGCAACCGCTGTGGCGTCTCTGCCCTTGCCAGGAAGCTCACGAATCATTGATGTGGTTGGAGAGCTGGCCTACATCCCGGCCTGGCACGGCGGCCTGCACATCGTGGACATCAGCAACCCAGTCTCCCCGACTTTGCTTGGAACGGCGGATGTTCATTGTAGCGAAGTAGTCGTCGTTGGAGACTATGCGTACACGAGCAGTTTCACTCTGGATCGATTGGAAGTGATCGACGTTTCGGATCCCCTGGCACCTTTCGCGGTCAACCACACAATGGCTATCGAGCCCGCCTGGCTCGAGACGGACGGAGAGCTGCTTTTTGCATCGGTCGCTGGTACGAATCGGATTCGAGCGTTCACCCTCGAAAACCCGACCACACCGCTACCTGCAGGTGAGGTGGAAATCGCGGAAAGCGGTTTCATCCGAGCCTTGGAAGCCCACGGGAGCCACTTGTACGCCTCGACCTCGGCGGGAGGTTGGGCGCTCATCCAGGTAATCGGACCACAAGATCTGGTTTCGCTCGGACGGGCGGGAGTCCGCGATGTGTTCGGCTTCTCCTTCGACGATCACACCGCCTTTACTCATAGTAAGCACTACCATGGCACGGTTTCAGCGCTCTGGGATCTGAGTGGATTGCCGGAACTAGTGACCACGGTCAGTGCGCTTCCTCTGCCGGCCGATCCGGTTCGACTCGAGGTCGACGGTGATCTGGCCTACGTGATGTGCGAGGACCGCAAGCTGCGAGTCGTTGACATTGCCGACGCAGAGGCGCCGGTTCTACTTGCCACCTCATCCTGGATCGCGGGAAACGTTCGTCAGATCGCAAAGGTCGGTGATGTGCTCTATGTCCCCGACGAGAAACGCGGGCTGATTCTTATCGATGTTTCTACGCCAGCCAGTCCCGTCGAAATCAGCGTTCTCTCGACCGGTAGCCAAATCGGTGACGTTCTCGTCGATGGGGATCTGCTCTGGTTTGCCAACGATACTCTCGAGCTTTACGACATCTCGATTCCGGATGCCCCGGTTCTCCTCGCTGGGCACGCCATCAGCGCCGCCACCCTCGAGCGAAGAGTGGATCACCTCTTCGTAGCCGGAGCCTCCGGCAGTTTGCGTGTCTACGATGTGTCGGCCCCCCTCACCCCCACCTTCCTGGGGAGTTCCGGAGCGTCGAGCTCCGCAAGCAACATCCAATTGGTCGGAGACTTCGCGTATGTGGGACGGGCAGCGTCCGGCATCCAGGTCTTCGACATCAGTGACCCCACCGACGTGACCTACGTCGAAACGATTTCCACGCTAGGGATCTCTGCAGAGTTTGATCTTCATGAGCATCGGCTCTATCTCGCCGATGGGAGAGGCGGTGTCCAGGTCAACTTCATCCGCTCGGACGGAACGATCGAGCGAATTGGTCACGTCTACTCCGACGATGCTCGTGACGTTCGAGTGCAGTCCTCATTCGTCTACGTAGCGGCCGGCGAGGGGCTCTTGATCCTCCCGGTCGACTGCGGTGCAGTGGCAAGTACTCCCGTTTCCGATGGGAATTCACTTCCATACGGGCGAACGCAACTTCACGTGACCCATGTCGGCTCATCCCCTTCCGTCGGCTCTGTGCAGCTTCGGACCGGATCAGACCGGGCCCTGGGTGTCATCGAGTTTGAAGTCGTCGACGTGAAAGGCCGAACGATCAAGCGCCACCGAGACGAGACGACAAAGAAAGAGATCCTCTGGACTTGGAGTGGAGCGACCGACAGTGCCGTTCCCGCGGCGGCAGGCGTGTACTGGGTCTTGGCTCGAACCGAGAACGGTGTAGCCCGGCATCGGATCACGCTCCTGCGCTAACGAGGTCGGACTTCAAACACATTCTTACCGCGTCCTGGTGTCGAGATCGCGCTACGGCCGACTCTAGTCCGCCTCGAGAGCGACCTCCAGGGCCCGATCGTAATCTTGAATCCAATCTTGGAACGTCGGAGTCACAACCAGATCCGGCGACACCCCCCGACCCGGCGAAGGCTCTGCCAGATTCAGCCAGGAACGGAGGACAGGGATCCGGACCATGATTCCACTCTCAGGGAGAGTCAGCGTGAACAGGACGCCGGCAGTCGGCCCTTCCGAACTCCCTCCAGTAGGCGTACCTACGACCCGGGCACTGCAATGCTCTTGCAGCAAAGCGATCAGGATCGTTGCCCCCGACGCATTCGCTGCACTCGAGAGAACCGTGAGACTTCCCTCGAAGCGGTTCCCCCGTGGTGACACCTGCGTCTCTTGCCTCGGCGGGACGAACTCGTAGAACCCGTTTCCCAGGTCACCAAAAAACTCAGCTGGGAGATCGAAGACGCTGTCGTCCCAAGTGCTGAGGTGCGACCGAAGGTCTCCGAAGCGGTAATTTCGAACCCAGGCAGCCCGCTTCGATTTCGACACAGGCGTCGCCGACAAGTAGGTCGTGAGCGACTCGGGAACCTCATCCGACCCACCGCCGCAGGACCGCAAGTCGAGGATGAGATGCTTGAAACCTCCGTTTCGGATGCGATCAAAGATCGGATCGAAGAGGGACTCCGGGCTCACCGGCTTGCGGTAGTTGACGAACGTCCCAATCGACAAATAGACCGTCGAATCGGTCAGCGCGCGATATTCAATCGAGTCGGGAAAATTGAGGTACTTCTCATCACTTCCTGAGGCCATCACGAGCCAGTCTGGGTAGCTGAGCGGGTCCAACTGGAGCGGCTTCCCGGTCTCGCCCGAACTCGTAGTCCCAGTCAACCCGGCGGATCGATACTCGATGGTCCAGCTTTCCGGCCAGCCATAGAAAAAGGGCCAGAAATGATCCACCGCACCGCCGAGATACTCCGTGGAATACTCCATCTCCACGAACTTGGTGTCGTCCGTCCATCCATCGACTGAAACGTGTTCCGCAACTTCGGCGAGGATCCGACCCACTGAGAGCCCATTGATTTGGATGATCTCATCTCCGCGCTGCAGTTCAGAGGCAGACTCCGACCGTCGATCTACGTACATTCGGCCGTCGAAAATCCGGAAGGAGAACGGTAGATAGCTCGGTACTCGATTACGAAACTCTTCGAGCGCCGGCGGTAGCTCCGCCTTGGTGTGGTCGCAACGGATCTTGGCGAGGATCGCGGAGACCTCTCGATAAAGGTCGACGTCCGTGGTTCCAGACTGACTCCGGGCTTGGAGATCCCTGAGGAGGGCATCCATGGCGAGCCGGCTTGTGTAGCGGGAGTAGCCGGGGTGGATTGCCCGGAGCGCCCTTCCGAGAAGCTCTACGTCCGCAACCGCCTGCTCGGCAGTGAGCATCTGAGCGGGCCCCACCCCCCTCAGGTTCGGCTGCGGCGCTGAGTTCGCGGTCTCCGGCGTCACGGTAGTGATGAGAAGAACGAGCAAGCAGGCAAGAGTCGATGGCATTCGAACAGACAAGAGGCCTCCATGGAATCGATGATCGAATTTGCGCCTCGAGTCGCTTCGAGACGCTTGCGAGCCCAATTCTCGCTGGAGAGGAGACAACTGGCGCCCCGGATCCCGGCAAATATGTCAGTTATTCAGGATTTGGCACCTTTTTGCAGCCGCTCGCGACAAGAACGGGGCGTCTCGCCTGTCAGTTTCTTGAAGGAGCGGTTGAAACTCGTCTTAGAGTTGAACCCATGCTCAAGTGCAATATCGAGCAGTCCGCGGGATTCGCCCGGATTGGCCAGACACGCCTTCACTGCGTCCACTCGAAACTTGTTGATGAAGTCGTTGAAATTACACTGGAGTCCTTCATTGATGGTCCGGGAAAGTGCCCAGTTATTGGTCGCTAGCCTTCGGGCGAGCGTGTCGATGGTCAGGTCGGGTTCGAGGTACCAGCGCTCCATTTCGACGCGCTGAGCAACCTGTTCCGCCATCGACTCCCAATCCGCTCCGTTCGCCGACGCAGCTACTGAACCTTGGGACGCCCTGGCGATCGCCATGTCCGGATTGGTATTTTCCGCGAGATCCCGAGATGAGGCATCCAGGGTTGGCCACTCGAGTTCCGAGTGTCGGTATCCCGCAATTGCAAAACTGTAGAGCAAGGTAGCCGCGACGAGATCCAGCCAGAAGAAATTCGCATAACTGAGAGGTCGAACCGTTTCATTCACGACTTCGAAGGCGATCCAGATCAGGAGCCCGCCGGCGGCTGCGAGGAGAAAGTTGCGAACCCAGTCGAGTCGGAAGTTCTCGCTATCACTGACGCGATGCGGCACCCAGGCCCGGTACTTTCGATAGAGGCGGAGGATTGCGAACGCATAAGCCAGAGTCAGGCTCAATGCGAGGAACGTCTCGACCGGCACAACCTTGGAGGCATGAAACTCCCGATTGAACTCATACCTCCATTCGAGCGGCTGAAGGAAGAGGATCGTGTAGTAACCGATCTGGACAAGCAGGGGCAGCGCATGTACCCCCCAGTTTCGCGGCAGCGTTCCGGTCAGAAGTCTCCGGACATAGAGCCATAGAGTAGCGCCGAGCCCGAAGGTCACGGTGAACGGAGCAAACGTGAGCCACGGAAAGCGGTCGTAGGCTCCTGCGAAACCAATCGTGCTGGGCACAAGGGTAAGAACGAAGAGTATGAGAAGGGTAGCAAGTAACCTGTTTGCGCCCCGGTTCACCCTCTTGGCGAGCAAGAGGATGCTAAAGACCACCCCCTGGACGATCGCGATCACCAATACTATGCTTTGGAGGCCGAGATTCACGAGCTGCAACTCTCCTTCGGGAGGATCCTACCGAACGGTTCCGGCGGATGTTGAAGGAATCGAATGGAGTGATTTGGTCGGAACGCGAAGGGTCGGCCTGCGCCCTATCCCGAAAGCTAGTCCTAGCGGGAAACAACTCTTGCGTTGACTGAGTCCGGCGATTGGACTGGATTGTTCTACCCTAGGCATCTCCGCCGATGCTGATCACGATGCTGGTAAACCCCTTCTCCCGGTTCGGGAGGAGGGCGGCGTATTCCTCGGACGCAAACACTTTCGTGATCGCGTCCTTCGACTCAAAATCCATCACGAGCAACATCCGATAGTCGGGAGTGCCGCTGATCGACTCGGCGATCCTCAGTCGCTTGACAAGTTTCCCTCCAGCCCCCATCAAGAGTGGGCGGACTCCTTCGAAGTAGGCTTGGAGGGCCTCGGCCTCATTGGGATTTGGCGTTGCGGTGACGACAAGCGTACTGGCTTCTGACATGGCCTAGTCCTTTCGATCTTGTTCGATCTTTTTGGTTCGAACTCACTTCGTTTCGAACCTACTTTGCCTTTCGGTTTCTGGAACCGTACGCAAGCTCTCAACTACCGTCTGGCCATCCGCCTCGGTGTAACACCATGGGCTGATGAGGCAGTACACAGGGTTTCGGGAGTTCCGATCGCCAGGACTTCGGCGGAGGAGTTAGCCCGAGGAAGAGAGGCAACTCTGCCCCCACATCATGCTTAAGAATCGCATCGAGAGAAGAGCGTACCCGAGAGATTGCCCCATGAGAAAACTCCCTTTCCCAACGCGCCTCCATCGTTTGCTGGAGCTTGTGATACCGGCCGCGTTCTTTCATTCCCTCATCCGTAAGTCGAAGGCTCTTGCCTCTTCCTGAGGGAACAGGTTCCTCCAGCACATGGCCGGACTTCATCAGGAAGCCGTAAGCCATCTTCATGGCTTCCTTGGAGATTCCTGCGAGTGGCGGAACTGCCCTGACAGGAATTCCTTCGGACGATAGAACCCGCAGGACATTTGCTCTGTGGGTCAGAGAGACAGTGCTTTCTTCCTCAAATGAAACCGCGTAGCGCTGAATGACCTTGGACAGAAGGTGGGGTAGTCTCAGGCCCTGCGGTGGTTCGTGATCTGGATCAGAAGCAATTGGCATACGCATACCATCGAGATGGCCGAGTACAGGCAGATATCGGGGCATTGGGCTGTCGAACCGGGCGACGAGATCCGCGAGAGCTTCCTTGAGCTCGTGAATTCTCTCGGCACCGAAGCGTGAGCCCCAGCGACCCTCGATCTCCGAGGCTAAGGGCGCCCAGAACTCTCCAGCCTGTCGACCTACCTTTGTGGGTCGAATGATCTGATCGAGTTTGCTGGTTTTCCCGCGACCGCCAGGGGTAGCCGTAACGAACCCCCAACGCAACATCCCCGCAATGCACGGGTGCGCTCTTCCTTTTGGATATCCCGCCCTTTTGGACAACTCCTGAAGGGAGATATCCCCCTTCACTACGAACCTCATGAAGTTCTCCCACATCACCATCGAAACGCGCAGGGGTTTCGCCTTCGATGGAAGCCAAAAACTCTTCTCCCATTCGTTGTCGTACTCGATCGTAAACGCGATCAAGGTCTGGGAGAGGCTTTCGGACAGGTGTAGGGATCGACTCACAGCTAAGCACCTCCGATTGGATCGACATTCTAGCGGTATCCGGGAGGGGAGGCGAAGCTCTGTCTACGCTCGAGCTCGTAAGGGCCGACACAACTCAGGTATCGGAATGAGCATCATCCAGGTGGCGCCCAGAGGCTCGGGGCAGGCTCGCATCGGTGCGATGGGGGCGCCTGAGCCTCAGCGTAGCTCAGGCGAGGACTAGTCGAACTTACTTGTACTCGAGATGAACGGTTCCGCTGAACGACGTGATCGACACGGAAGCTTCACCCGAGCCGACAGTGAACTCCAACTCCTGCCCGGGCGTGTACTTGCTGGTCTTGCGAGGTCTGGGCCCGAAGTCGTTGTCGATGTCCCCTGAGAAGGTGCTAACTTCGTATTCTGCGGAAAGGTCTTCCGGAAGAATCAACCGGGCTGATCCGCTGTGGCTCTCGAATTCGAGTTCTCCATCGGAAGTCGGGCTTCCCTCAAAGAGGATGTCCCCAGATACCGAAGTAAACTCACCGTCCTCGAACTCACCTCCGGCAACATCGATGTTGCCGGTCACCGTCGCGACCTCGACCAGTCCTGAAGTCTGGTGGAGGGATACGTCTCCGCTGACAGACTCGGCATTAACCTCATCGGTCTCGGCATCGATTTCAATGTCCCCATTGACAGTCTCCGCTTCGATCGAACGGGGAGATCCTACAATGGTGAGCCGGCCGTTGACTGACTCGAGCCGGACCCGTCCATTGACCCCTGAGAGGTCGATCTCGATGTTAACGCCGCTGACGAAGACCTGGCTGTCACGCGGTACGCGGACTTTCAGATCCGAATCCGTATCATCAAGATTTCGTGAGCGTCTGGGGAAGACGACTTCCATCGTCGTCCGCGACTCGGTTCCGCCGAAGTCAAAGCCTTCGGCATCAGCGGCCAGAGTTCCGGTGACGGTTACTTCGTCTTTGTCCCATCCCTCCACGACCACGGTCCCCGAGAGGTTTTCGATTGTGACCCGACCGTCCGAGGCGGCGTTTCGACTTTCCTCGATCGGATCGTTGGCTGAGCAGAGCGTGGCCAACGAACTGGTCAGGAGCAGGAAGCTTACGAGAGTGGAGAGTTTCATGATCATTCCCCCTGAATAGGAGTGGTTTCTGATGGACTGCAAAGGACTAAGCCTCCTCAACGAAACGGGTAGCTCGGTGCAGAACCGACAACTTACGTTGGTATCTGGACATCAGCATTCGCAGGAGCTGCGCATCCTGCGGGTTTTCTTCCAAGGCAGCCCTTGTTTCTGAGATCGCAAGATCGAGCTGGTGCACGTCTGCTTCGAAGGCTGTGGCGGCTGCCAAAACGAACTGGCTCTCGGTCTCTTTCGTCGATGCCAGGAGCTGTTTGCCGGCTCCCATACATTGGTATTCAAGCGCCTGAACGAGAGACGGAACATAATCAGGGTCGGATGAAGCCGGGCTCTGTGAAGGACTCGCTTCACGATTTGCGACACCGGAACCTCCCACAGGATCCTTTGTCGAAGTGAGCACAAATACCACGGCGGCTGCTGCCGCACCCAGGGTGCCGACCAGGATCCATTGTCGGAATCTGGAAGCAAAGCTCGGCTGCGCTGGAGAAACAGTCACAACCGTTGCCGGCTGGATCTGACGTTCGATCTCCCGCCAGAGGTTTTGCGGCGGTTCGATCGCCCGAGGGAGATCTTCGGCGCGGGCAAGAAGAGACCGCAACTGCCGAAGTTCCAGAGAACACTCGGCACAACTCTCGAGGTGGCTTTCGACCTGATCGCGTTCGTCGTCTTGCAGGCTGCCATCAACGTGGTCATTCAACCGGTCTTTGATGTCCTGATGATTCATCATCCCAGCATCTCTCTTAGTAGTTTACGTGCCCGATGGAGCTGCGCCTTAGAGGTTCCAACCGCGATTCCGGCCATCTTCCCAATCTCCGCGTGGCGATACCCTTCGATGTCATGGAGTACAAACGAAACACGGGCCCCTTTCGGCAGGCGAAGGATTGCCTCCTCGAGGGCGGCCGTCAGATGCGGCGACGGACCGGTCTTCGGATCGGGGCGGGATTCAAGCTCGACCCCGGTTGTCACCCAATGTTCGGTCCTTTTCTCTACCCTGAGGTGGTCGATGACCAGATTGACGCAGAGACGATAGAGCCACGTCGAGAAAGCACTCCGTCCATCGAATCGACTGATTTTCGTCCACAGTTTTAGAAACACTTCCTGGGTCAACTCTTCGGCCCGGTCCCGGTCTCCGCTCAGCCTCAGGCAGGTCGCGAAGATCCGACCGCAGTGCAGGCGATAGAGTTCTTCGAAAGCCGCTGTGTCACCGAGCTTGACCCTATCAACCAAGGACGACTGATCAGATTGAACCGGGGGTTTTCCCACCGTCGCGGCTCCTCCCAGTTGAATCGGGTCACCGACTCTTTGCATCGTCGTCTCCATGCCTGATAAGACGGAGATAGCAGCGACTTGGTTTAAACGCCGGGCCTTAAAATACCGTCTCTAGGGTATGATTGAACAGATTCGTTCCGGAGATCTGGAATGATCAGTCTCGGTCAGGAATGGCGTCCTCCTTCTAAAGCCTTGTCGTGCAACGAATACGGCAAGTGATGTTCTGGGAGAGATCATTGCATCCGATGGATCCCAAAAACTCTGCTGGCCCGAATCAGAGTGGCGTCCCGGACGATCTTACCGTCGACGAGACCAGCCCAACCTACGTCGAAACGGCAGCGCCGTCGCTAACGGGAGGCCCGGTTTCGATTCCTGGGTTCTCAGACCTTGTAGCATTGCACCAGGGTGGACAGGGCACGGTCTACCGGGCACTGCAGGATTCGACGAAGCGGATCGTCGCCGTCAAAATCCTGGGAGGAGGCTCCTACGCGGCGGACACGGCCAAGCGTCGATTCCAGCGTGAAGTAGAGATCGTTGCGCAGCTCCGGCATCCAAACATCGTTTCCATCTTCGATTCGGGACAGACTCCCGACGGTCTTCCCTATTTTGTCATGGAGTACATAGAGGGTCTCCTTTTCGACGACCATGTTCGCGAGAAAAAGCTGCCCCTCGATGAGGCGCTCCGGCTCTTCGTTTCGGTCCTCGATGCGGTCGAATATGCCCACCAGGCCGGAGTGATTCACCGGGACCTCAAGCCTTCGAATATCCTTGTCGACACGGAGGGGAATCCGAAGGTCGTAGATTTTGGCCTAGCTCGACCGATCTTCGGAGGAGGAGACTCGGTCGCTTCCGCGACGGGTCAGATGCTTGGGACCTTCGCCTACATGTCCCCGGAACAGGTTCGCGGTAAGCCCGACGAGATCGATGCGCGGACCGACGTCTACTCCCTCGGGATGATTCTCTACGGAATGTGCACGGGAAAGAGCCCGTATCCTGTGGATAGTCAGATTGTGGAAGTTCTTCGTCATATTACGGAGACACCGCCGACCTTCCCGATCAAAGCATGGAACAGTGCTACTGGCATAACGGTTGAATCCCTCACTCAACGTGATGGGACTCCGATGTGTCCAATCGATACTGATTTGGAGACGATTCTCCTCCGCACGATTACGAAGGATCGACAGCGGAGATACCCGTCCGTTGCAGCGCTGGCCAAGGATCTTCAGAGCTACGTCGGCGGCCAGCCGATCACCGCCAAGCGGGACAACAGCGTCTATGTGTTGCGTAAAAAAGTCCACCGTCACCGGAGTGTCGTGATTCCGATCGCGAGCGCGGTTCTGGTCGCCGTTGCCGCAGTTTTCCTCATTCCACGGTCTCCGGAGGCACCTCCCATTGATAACGAGAGTCGACTGGAATTTTTGGCCGGCGAGACGGAATATGCCGAGATTCGCCAGGAACTCCTCGAGACGTTAGAACGACAGTCTACATCTGGTCACGGGGCCGAGAATCCGATTGCGGCTTCGAGCCTGCAACTCGTACAGGACGCCGTTTTGGAGTTGAAGACGGCCCTGCAGAAGGACCCCGGTAATCAGGCCCTCCAGGAACTCTTGTTGAAGAACTATCATCGCGAGATTCGCCTGATGCGGAAGATGTGCGAACTACCCATATGAAAAGACGCCGGCTATGAGAGCGATCCCAGGGGCCGATTCATCGCGTGACGCTTTGCTACTCTCCGGATCGACATCGCGAGGCTACGTGACCGTAGCGCGACTTTCGAAACAATGCTCGGCGAGTTGAGACTGGTGGAGGCCTTTGAGTTTGCCCTGCACGACGATCTGACATGCGGATAGCGATCGTAGAGGACTATCCACCCGTTGCGAAGAGCCTGGCCAGGATGGTCGAGAGCATCCTCGGAGATCGTCTGCAGTCGCTGAAGTTCTTTAGGACCACAGATTCAGTGCTGGGCCATTTGGATGAGCACCCGATCGATCTGTTGTTTCTGGATCTGGACCTCGGCGGCGAGGACGGCTTTGAAATTCTCAAGGCTGCGGCGGCTGAGTCCTTCTTCACGATCATAGTTTCCGCAAACACAGAACGAGCACTGGAGTCCTACGAGTACGGGGTTCTTGATTTTGTCGGGAAGCCGGTCGATCGGGAGCGGCTCGCCAGGGCGCTGTCGCGGCTCGATGATGCCGACAAGTCGGGCACGTCGACTCTCCGATACCTTTCCATCAAATCACGGAATGGAGTCGAGCTTGTTGCCGTCGACTCTGTCCTTTTTATACAAGGGGCCGGGAAGTATTCGGAGATTCACCTGGAGAACGGAGCCGTCGAACTCCATGACAAGAATCTCGAACGGATTGAGGTGCTCTTGCCAAGCTCGTTTCGACGCGTGCACAAGTCCTATGTCGTGAATATGGCGAGGGCGATCCGAATTCACGTGCAGGCAGGGGGTAGCTACGCCCTGGAGCTTTCGACCGGAGACTCGGTGCCGGTGGGGAGATCCCGCTATCGCGAAATCAAGGATGAGTTGATCTGAAACGAATCTGCGTAGCCCAGATCCCATCGGCGGAGGCAACTTCGAGTGCCCAATCCTGCCCATACGCCTCCTCGAGGCGGGACCGAATGTAGGTGAGTCCCTGACCACCACCTGGTCGGCAGGGTGTGTTCGACGTTGAGAACGGATTGGTCACCTCGTAGCACTGTCTCCAGCCGTCCGTTTCCTCGATAGTTTCCTGACGAATATGGATCTCACCACCCGTCGAGCCGAAACTGCCGTGTGTGATCGCGTTCTCGACCAGGGTGAGGAGGATCCCCGGTGGCAATGTCGCGCTACCACCCAGGTCGGAAACTTCGACCGTGAATTCGATCTTCCGATCGAGCATGTATCCCATGGTCGCTGCGTGCAACCGACAGAGCTCCAGTTCCTCTGTTGCCGGAATCGACGGTCGCTCGCCAATCCGAAAAAATGCCTCGAGCTCCCGGGCCAGCGTGCGCAACATCTGGATTCCGCTCGAGGGATTCTCCTCGATCCAGGAAATGGCCGTAGCAAGAGAGTTCATGAGGAAGTGTGGCTGGATGCGTTTTTGAAGGAGTTCATACCGGAGTGACGCCGCTCGCGCCAACGCCTCCTGCCGTTCCCGGTACCGCTCGGCAACTGTCCGCGTGGCCTGAACGACGAGGAGCAGAACCAGGATCACGAATCCGAGAAAGAGCCAGCGATCCGCGAACCGCATTCCGGTGAAGAGCATCGGGGCGAAGCAGGCGCTGAGGCCGAGGAGGACCGGGACAAGCCCGGAACGGCGCTTCCAGAGTCCCCAGACAACGATCGCCATCGAGACACCGATTGTCTCCCGCTGCATGAAGAGGCATTGACGATCAAAGTTGCCGATGACGAGAAGCATCGTGGCAAGGATCAGAGCCTGGAAACCCAAAATCTGTCGTTTCCCGGGAATCGAGGCGTAGTTCAACAAGAACGCGGGCAGAAGGATCCCGATGATCATCGTGTCGAAAGAGATAAGGATCAGTCGAGTCCGGTGGAGATAGTAGGGATAGTGATAGAAGAACTTCGAGAACTCCAGGACAAGGAGAGTCGCGACCGCAGAGCAGAGCAAGCCAAGCAGGAGATGGGCTGGACGCCGCTCGGCAAAGCCGTACAAGAGAAGAAAGAAGACCGAACCGAAGACAAGAAGCCCGGCCAAGCTCATGAAAAGCACGGTCGTTGGGAACTCATCGAGGTAGTCTGCTTCCAGGTCGACGAAAGCGACGCCATGATACCGGGAGATCCTTGCCGCATGGAACGAGGAGACGCGAAAGGCCAGGACATGGTGCCCCTTCGTCCAGGCGAGCGGATCCAGCGGGATGGCTCGCGTATACGCTCCGGGTATTTCGGACTCTTTGGAGGTTCCAACCGTCCCGTTCCTACCGATGAGCCGTCCGTCAAGGTAGAGTTCCCACGCCCCGAGCATGCGCGCTCTAAGATGAAGTGATTCCTCCAGTCCGAACTCGACGGTCTCTACGTGAATCCGACACCACCAGTGGTCGTCCGTCACAGGCTGGTCGAAAGACCACGCCGAATCGTCGAAGGTTCTGACCGCCCAATCCATGGAGTCGCCGGCCTGGAAAAGGAACTGACCCGATCGAAGGTCGGCGGCGGAAGTGGAGCTGGCGGTCAACGGATTTGCGAGTGCCACGGCGAAAAGCAGAACGGCGAGCAGAACAGAGTTGGTCCGTTTCAGGGATCCGTCCCGGTCTCCGGATCCGGGACCGGCGGAACAGACTTCGCTTCGCGCTCCGAGTTCCATTGGCATGGAATCAATTGTGCCTCAAATGAGCGGGCAAGGGGTGCCGTTCGTTCCGCCGGAGTGCCATACGTTCCCAGGTGCGCCCGGCGAGGCTCGCTGTCGTCGATACTATCCCCTCGTGATAGGACCACGGACAGACTCACATTGTGACGGAGGCTACGGACATGGATCATATTCCTCTTTTCTCGAGCCGCATTCGCTGGGCGTCATTGGGCGCGTTGCTACTGCTCACTGCAACGGTTCCCCTCGGTTGCTCCTCATCCACGACAGCGCCACTGCCAGGACCCACTCCAGGAACGGGGGAACCGTGGGCACAGTACGCGACTCCGGAAGACGCGGGATTCTCTTCCGAGGTGCTCGAGGAAGCACGTCAGTTTGCCGAATCGATCCAGTCCGGAGCGGTCATGATCGTTCACAAAGGAAGTGTGGTCGCGGCCTGGGGAGACGTGAAGCGGAAGTTCCGGTGTCACTCGGTGCGAAAGAGCTTCTTGAGTTCGCTCTATGGCACAGCCGTGGCCCGCGGGGACCTTGCTCTGGAGAGTACGCTCGCCGAACTTGGCATCGATGATCTCGAACCACTGTCAGAAATCGAGAAAACCGCACAAGTGCGGGACCTCCTCAGAACCAGTTCCGGGGTCTATCATCCAGCAGCGAAAGAGTCTCCCGACGTGGCTCAACACCGACCTGCTCGTGGGAGCCATGCCCCAGGGACGCACTTCTGGTACAACAACTGGGATTTCAATACTTCCTGCGCGATCTATGAGCAAGCGACCGGTGAGGGTATCTTTGAAGCCTTCCGCGACCAGATCGCAGAACCGATTGGCATGCAGGACTTCACGCTTGCCGACACCTTCTACGAGTACGTTCGCAACAACTCGAACTACCCGGCCTACGCCTTCCGGATGTCCACACGAGACATGGCCAAATTCGGACTCCTCTTCCTTCAAGAAGGCCTGTGGGGCGGGAGAGCCGTCATCCAGAAAGAGTGGGTCCAAGAGAGCACATCTGCGCAGGCGACCGTGCAGGAGGGAACCGACTACGGCTACATGTGGTGGGTCTATCCTCAGGGTGGAACTGATCATCTACCAGAGTATCGAGTGTTCACGGCAACGGGTACTGGCGGTCAACACATCCTGGTCGTCCCCGAGGCGGACGTTGTCATCGTCCATCGCGGCGACACCGATTTCGGCGCAGGTGTGCCTGGTAGTCGGGTCTGGCAATTGGAGACGATGATTCTTTCAGCCCTCGTCAGCGTTCCGAAAGAAGATCCGAAGCTGGTCTCCTTCGAATCCACACCGTGGTCGGCCTCCCTTCCCCCTCTCGATCTACCGACGGCGATCGAGCTCGATCGGGAGACTCTCGACCGCTACGTGGGCGAGTATCGGGTCGTGGACGAGGGAGTCAGCGTTTTCCTCCGCCGACACGAGGATGTTCTCGTCGGGGTCATTCCGGGGTTCACGGATGAGTTCGACATTTTTCCCGAGTCGAAGTCGAGTTTCTTCCCGGGGCTCGATCGAGCCGTGATCGAATTTCACTTCGAGAACGGCAACGAGAATGGAACGATCATCGGGTTGACGCTCGATCTGGCGGATGGGTTGTATCGCGCAGACAAGGTGTCCTAGGGCAAAACAAGTGTGCAGTGCACTACGTTGGCACCAACGTCACGACGAGATCGTGTTGCGCCAGGAATTCGCGTCTTGCCGCGTGAGTATCACCAGCTCACTTCGTCCGGACGAGTCGCCCTTCTGCGACTCGCGTTCCGTCAAACACCACTCGAGCCAGAAACACACCGTTCGGAGCCGGCTCGCCCGCATCAGTCTGACCATCCCATGCGATTTCCTGCTGCCCCGCAGGGAGTCCAGGCAGGGCGAGGGAGCGCACGGCACGGCCTGAAGCGTCGAAGATCGAGAGGCTCGCATCGCCCGGTCGAGGAATCGAGAAACGTAACGTCGTACTCCGGGTCATAGGGTTCGGGTACGCCCGAAGGGCTTCCACCTCCGGCCTCGAGGACAGCGGAACGGCCGAGGGATCCAGTCCTATCGTCTCGCCCTCGACCCATGTGGACCATTGGTTACCGCCAGGAGTGTACTCGTGATGAGACCAGAACTTTCCCGGATCGACCGGATCGAAGTTGACAGCGCTGTAGTCTCCCCAACGATCTCCGGCATATGTCGTCGTACTTTGTTTGATAACCTCGCGATCGCTCATTGAGCCCAGGGGGTCCGACGCAAGTCGATAGGTGCGCGAGATGGAGTAATAGTCATTCGTGCCGGAGGTGGCAAAGGCCATGTAGGCGTTGCCAGCCGGGTCCGCGGAAATAGAGTTGAAAGTCAGATAGAGGTTCTCTCCCCCGTCGACCGTGCCCTGTTGAACGAGGTTGGGAAGGACGAAAGAGTCTGGCCATCCGTTCATCTCGATTTCATACCAGCGCGCTTTCGCCGTCGAACTGGAACTGGTGCGGATGTGGTGGCAGGCCCAGATCGATCCGTTGATGTACATGCAGTTCCAGAAGCGCGCCTCGAAAAGGTAGATCTGCTGGCTCGTACCTCGGGAGCGACTCGATCCGGGGGTCCAGTATGGATCGACATCGATGATTGTCGACGTTATCGATGGCAGACCAAACGGATCGTTGATCGACCAGATCCGGAGTTCAGTCCGATTTCCGCCGTCGAAGTGCTCGATCATGTACATCCTTGGCGCATCATTTGTGTGCTGAGCGGGAAGCCCGATCGACTGCGTTCCAGTCCGAAGGAATGAGTTCGTGATCGCAGTCCCACCGTCGATCACAGATGCCTTGTCGACGATGTAGATGAGGTATTTGTCAGGACCAAAAAAGTCGGCCGTCAGATAAATCGCCTCGTCATCGAAAGCAAGGTTCGGGGAGTCGATGTCATTTCCGGCCGGGTTCGTCACGTCGAAACGATACTTGTGCCAGGGCTCGGTGACATCTTCGCTCGACGAGATTCCAAGCAGAAAGTAAGAGCGGCCACCCGTTCGCTCATTGGCCATCACATAGTAACGATCGACCTGTGGGTCGTACTGAGCTTCCGGATCGAAAACAAATCCACCCGCGCCTTCGGCTCCCCAGAATCCGCCGGAGCCTTCCAGAGCTTCCTGCCATAGCAGAACGCCTTCTTTCGTCTTCGCTGCGACGGCTCCATTCGTACAGAGCACAACCGACGACGGCCCGATGGCCATGTGCGGATCCGGTGGATTCCACCCCGTCGAGTTGATTCCGACGAAACCGATGTCTCCGTTGTCTCCCCGACGCAGGGGGAACGGATCGGGGACGCGATGGATCGTCGATGGATCGTAGGTCGGAGGAGTGACAGGGCTCGCGCTCGCTTGAAAGAAGTCGTCTTCCCCAGTCTTCCGTGACCGCATCGTCCATTGATTCCTGATGTCACGAACCGCGCTCGCCAGCAGGCTGCTGGGGGCTCGACGCAGCAGAGTCAGGTTCGCGGCGGAACGATCTCCGTGTCCAGAGTCTCCCTGCCAGGACACTGCGAGGCTCCCATCGTCGGCAAGGGCGATTCGATTTGCGCCGGTTCCAGCGTGCATCGTTTGTCGTCCAACTCGGTGCTCGGTTACAACGAAATCCTCGGTCAAGGGGGCGCCGCCCTCGGCAAAGAGGCGACCCATGACGTCAGCGGTGTCGTCGGCTTGATACTTCGTCCAGGTGGCAGCCAACTCGCCCGCCGAGTTCATGGCCAGAGCGACTCCGCTTTGCCAACCGTTTCGATTCGAGCAGAGAGGCGTAGGATCAGAGAGCGGTGCTCCCTTCGAATCGTAGCGGCGATAGAACGGATCGTAGTCGTTCCTGGCGTCGAGACGCATCCAGCCAACCACGAAGTTACCGGCCCGATCCATCGCGACAGTCGGTTCGATCTCATCGACGGACGACGTGCTTACCCGGAATGTGTCACCGAGTGGGCTGCCGTTGACATCGAATCGACGTGCGTAGATCCCTTCGATGTCTCCGTTCGCTCTGGCCCTGTCCCAAGCTACGACGAAGCCATTTCCGTTGGCGGCCACGGTGGGCAGTCGATCCAGTGCTCCGGAAACCGCAGAGATCGCGAACTCCTGTCCTTCCGGAGCTCCGTTTCGCCCAACAATCCGACCGTAGATTGCAGAGTTGCTTTCGGAACCGACACCACACCACACGGCCACGACATGTCCGTTGTCGAGACTTGCCAAGGCGGGCTGCGACTGGCCGCCCACGAGGGTCTCGGGCACAAAGTTTTCATTCCCAGCCGCGCGCGCGACGATTCCGGAGCCGCTACCGTCCTGCCCATAGGATGTCCATGCGAAGAACGGCTGGTCTTCGTCCACCCAGACCGCCGCCGGCATCTGCTGCATCGAGCGCTCGTTCAGGTTGACCTGCATTTCGGAGCTCTGGATCGAACCGTCGGCTTCGATCGTACGGGCGTAGACACCGTACGTCCCCGACTGTTGGCGTCGACTGTCCCAGACAGCGACGGTCTGTCCACGATCGTTCATGGCCAGGGAGACATGGGCCTGTGTGCTCGAGGTGAACTCGTTGAGTTGCAGCTCGACTCGCTCGAATTCGAGCGACCCGACCGTCACGGTATCGGTCGCCGTCGTAGAGATCAGCCAAACGGAGATCAATGTCAGGGAAGCAAGAGATCCCAGAGTGGCTCGACGCATAAGAGGCCTCCAAACAGTAGATGTAGTGGCATAACAGCAAATGGTCTCCTATCGAGACTCCGAACGGCTGCGGATGAGTATAGCATCCTCGTGGCCAGTAGTGGATGAATCGGTACCACCAACAGGTTCTGCGCGGAGACCAGCCAGGAGAACTCGGCGTTCTCGCGGTAGCGCTTCAGGACGGGGTCAGCGCGGGAGCAAGACCATCTTCTTGTTCGACATCAGGCCGAGAGCATCGAATTGGCTCCAATAGACTCCGGCTGAGACATCGTGCCCGGTTTGGTCGGTTCCATCCCAAACGACCTCGTGAGATCCGGCCTCCAGAACGCCGTCGAGCAGCGTCTTCACCTTACGTCCCGCCACGTCGTAGATCGTCAACTCGACCGGTCCGGTCGAGGCCAACGAGAAGCGAAGAGTCGTGTACGGATGGAACGGGTTGGGGGCGTTTTGGAACATCCGTGTCGTCGCTCCTCCGCCAACCTCCTCTGGAACATCGGAGAGACCGCAGGGATTCTCGCAGAGCGCCGGAATCGAACCGACTCCGAAGACCCACTCCAAGGCGGATCGGATCTCATCGGCGACGGCCGTTACGATGTGCGCAGAGTCACTGGAACACTCTCCCACCGCGTCGCGATCGGACAGGTGGTGCCAGGAAACGCCGTCGATGACAGAACGGTTGTTGTCATCTTCTACCGAGTTGACGACCTGGGCGTAGAACGTCTCTTCGCCGGTATCCGCGTTCACATAGGCCCGGTTGCCGACGCCGGACCCGATCGTACCGAGGATATCGAACGAGTGCTTGCTCGGACACCAATTACCCCAAGCGTCGTACTCATAGTCGTTCTGTGAGTTCTCGGTCCCGTAGGCAAAGGTCCCGATGGAAGGAGCTTCCAGACCCACGCAGTACCCTTCGTCGGGATTGCCGCCGTATTCGTGATAGCGCCGATCAACGAACGTAGCGCCCAACTGTCCCTGCAGGAAAGTCGGCGCGACCATATCAAGGATCTGGCCCATGTTATCTCCGTTCATGATCAATCCCTGCACGTTGAAACCGCCCTCACAATGCAGGGCAGTCAACCAGTCCGAGAGCATGAGCGCATCTTCGGGGTACATATAGCCAGACTTGCTCCCTATATTAAAGAGAATGCAGCGGTATCCCAGGAGTTGAGCCAGAGTTGCACCGTTGTTCGACCCGGGGGCGAGATCCCGATAGAGGGGCGGCCCCGGTTTGTCACTCCGATGGTCAAGGCGATCGAAGTCGATGCCCAGACTATTCAGTGCGTTCTCGATGTAGAACTCCGCACCACCATTGAAGGCATCGATGTAGAGGACACAAGGGAACTTCAAGGTCCCGTTGTCGTCTCGCCAGCGGGGAAGAATCTCAAACTCGCTATAGAACCCACCCGTGGTGTCGGGAACGGTGTAGAGCTCATCCGTCGACGAAACGTAGTTTGCACTGAGGAAGTAGTCGACCCTCGTGCCGGGAAGAAGGACTCCGTCTGCGATGATCTCGTTCTCCGTGCTCCGTTCACCCGCCCCCGCATCGAATCGAGCGTCCCCCTCGATGAAATAGCTCTCGAACTTCGAACTCGATGGGTTGACACCGATTTGCAGTGAATCCATCTTGGCCGTCGCGAAGTCTCCGGTTTCGATATCAGTGACCCCATCAAGCGCTCCGTCAAGTGCGCCGTCGAGTTGGACCCGAGCGCGCCAGGCGTCGTACGGACCCGTGTTCGTGCCCGGACCCTTTCGTCCAATGCGGAACCAAAGGCGCGTGTCGTATTCAAATCCTGGGCTAGGGACGGGCCCCACAACGGTGATCGAGTCGCCGTGAACGTACGGCCTCACGTTGCTGAAATTCACATTGTACACCGCGTTCGCGTTGCCCGCCTCGTTGGGGTCGAGCGACCAGGCCTGCCCGAATCCGTCCGTGTACTTCGCCCCGGGATCGAAGCTGAGCCGTGGCGCCAGAGGCACATTCGTAAACCGAATCTGCACGTTGTCGATGAGCGGCGTGAAGTTCGTCTCGTTCGTACACTCTTCCGGTGGGATGGCGAATCCATCACAAGATGCGATCATCTCGAAGATAAAGCGGAGTTGCTCGACCCCCTGTGGCACGCCATCCCCGTCGGACCCGATGTTCCGACTCTCGAAACAGGTGGCATCATCACCGGTTGAGAAGAATGTCGCCCGATCTCCCACGCGCCCCGACCAACCGATCGCCCCGGTGGCCGGACAGACGAACGGGTAGTAGTCCCAGCCCGGGCGGTAGAAGACGCCGTTGGCTCTCGGCATGATGGCGTACTGCGACCAGTCGGCGAAGATTTCTAGCTCCCCACCCGCTCCCAGAACGCCATCGACATCGTTCTCCACGTCGACGATTCCCGAGCGTGCTTCTATGTTCTGTCCATAGGGATGTTCGAAACTGTCGTTGTGGTGTTCGAGCACATTCCCGGCCAGTTCACACTGGCAGGCGTCCTCGAGAAGATAGTTCGAAATCGGAGCAATACCCTCGAAACTACCAAATCCCAGGCAAGCTTCGGGCGTCCATCCATCAAGATCGGATTCGAAATCGTAGGTCACGTCGACCGTTCCGGTTGACCCAGTGTTCTCGAGAACAATCTCATCGACCGCGAGCGGTCCGTACTCGGTTGTGAATTCGGCGTCCTCGTCCGACCAACCTCCATCGCTGGTTACGCTGAAGATCACGCGAAACCGCGTATCAGTCCCAAAATCATCGAAGCTGAAGTTGAACGCCTCTCCCGGAGGGGACGAGATGGGGTGATCCACCGCTACGCCATGCTCTCCAGTGAACTGCATGATTTCAGTCTCGGTTTCGCTGGGAAACGTCTGAACAATGATGTTGGAGTAGTCAAAATCCTCTTCGGTGTCACTAAAGAGGACAAGCTGTGCCTCGATCGTGGCGCTACCGTCGTAATCGAGGACCGGTCCGAGCAGCCTCTGACACCAGCTGTTGCCGTACCCGAGCCCTCCATCCCAACAGAGATCGTCGGCCTCATTCTGAAACGCGCCGACCCAAGCGGACCCTAGGCCGGAGAGGATGGGCGCGGCGACCGCATTGCCGGTCGGCACATTTCCGTTCCCAGCGTCCCCATTGGTCCAGATACCCGCCGTGATTTGACGAAAGAAACTGCGGTTCTGCTGTGTAAGATCCGTCGTCTCCCAACCTTCGAATGGATCGACGTCCCCATGATCAAAGGTCCAAACCTCCCCGAGGACCGCGAAGCCGTCCCCATCGATGTAGCCGAATCCCAAAGTGTCGGGACCGCCGCGATTGGCATAGGGGACCGGCAGATTGGGTGGTCGGTCGTCGGTTTGCTCCCCCGGTAAAACTGCTCGCCCCGAAACGAATGGAACCTGTTTCGCGAACGAGGTGGAGAAGAAACAAGACAAACTTGCGGTGACGAGACACGAGATGATGAAGCGTTTCATGCTGGTCCCCCTTACTTTGGAAGAGTCTCCTGCTGCCTTGGGCGGCGAGACGACAAGCTGGGTTCGCTCAACCGCTGCCGTTGGGCACCCAAATCAAAGGGGGACTGAAAAAATCGCCGGCTGGAGCCGGAAGATTCTGAGATGGGCGCTAGTTACTAGTATAACCAACAGGCTGATTCTCGCCAAGCAGGGAGCTATCCAAGAGCAGACTCGAACCCATAAGACGCGCAAGCTACTTGTCGTCCGGTAGGTGATAAAGAACGGGGGCTGGCACGAGTGGCTAGTTCCGTTACGTTTCACGCCGGCGGGACCGATGCCCAGCTCCATAGCTACGACCATCGGTCCCGGGTTGCTCCCAGCGCGGGGCTAGCGTCTGAAAACGACCATTCGGTGACTATCGGAGCTCTCTCCGCTCCGCAGCCGCACATAGTAGATCCCGTTCGAAACCGCACGGCCCCGTTCGTCGCGACCGTCCCAGAGAAGGGAGTGGAGTCCGGCCGTTCGACGCCCGTTCTCGAGCGTTCGCACGCGGCGCCCTTGGATATCGAAGACCGAGAGTTGGACCTCCGATGTCCGATCGATTTCGAAGCGGACCGTGGTAGCCAGGTTGAACGGATTCGGATAGTTCGAGAGTAGCGTCACCCCTCCCTGACCGAACACCGCCTGATCCTCGATTCCGGCGGGGGTTAGCGTGACCTCCAGGTACTTGGCCTGGGCCCGATCGGCGTTAGCTCTCAGATCGGTCAGGCTGGATCCGCCGACCAGAGCGAAGACGACCTCATTGGATTCTCCTGGCTCCAGGTGGAAGGGCCCGACCGACACCAACACCGAGTAGTCGTCCGGGGTCGAGGCATCGTGCAGTGTATGCTCGGCATCGATGGCCTGGAGGAATCCTCGTTTGTCCGTGTCCGGCACGTAGGCATCCGGCCAGACGTAGGTGGGATTGTGGATGAACGTGATGTTGGACGTTGCGTCCGGCCCTTGGTCGCCGCTCAGCCTCTTCAATCCCGCGTAGACTCCAGAGTCGCCGGTCATGTAGATCAAATCGTCGACCACATCAGCGCCGCCTGTGTTCTCCGCCGCGCTCCCCAGATCGAGATCCAGGAAGATACCTGCGAACAGGTCTTCCTGAGTCTCTGCGCCTTCGTTCTCGACAAAGTAGCGGACAATCACGAAGTCGTCGTCCGGGCTGTTCTCCCAGGCCCAGGACTCCTGACGAACCAACAACCCCCGGGTGTCGCTTCCACCGGTGTCTCGATACGAAGACTCGATGTCCTGATCCGAGACGCCGGCGCCGTCCACGACGACAAATCCGTCCGGGGTGCTCGAAACCTCCCATTCCTGCTCTGGATCGTCCGTGTAGTCCCGATTGGCGACGTACGTCGTACACTGTGAGACCCAGAGTCCACCGACATAGATTGCGTTTTCACCGTCAGCGGGGACCTTGAATCCCGAGCCTTGGGCCTGTGTCGCATCGGTAAACCCCAGGATGCCCTGGTCGGTCATTGTCAGGACGACATTCCCGACATCGTGGTCCGCGAAGCGAAGGCCTACCGTTGGCTCCGTAAGCACGATCTTCTGGTCGACCGCGATCATCGCGGTGTCCTGCACGGTACCTCCAGGCCAGAACACTTTCACGCTGTCGACTGTCGCGGCCGAGCCGAGGCCCACCTCGATCGTTCGGGAGTCCTGGGACCAGTGACCGGTGCCCGCCGAGATCTCCCGGATCTGGGAGGTTGCACCGGTAAACACCTCGACGCGGGCGCCCACCGCCGATGTGTTCGACCGCGTTCCCACGAGGTCGATATGAATCCAGTGGTTCGTGGCGGGAAGGACGTTCTGGAGCAGGAATTGCGACCAGGTCTCACCCACGAACAGGTCCAACAAACCGTCACCATCGAAGTCCGCCGATGCGACGGCCTGGCTTCCGCCTCCACCAGCTTCCGCTCCGAAGGCCACCTCTACGAAGTTGCCGCTGCCGTCGTTTTCGAAGAGCCGACTCGGAGCTCCGACATTACACAGGTACAGGTCCAGATCCCCGTCATTCTCGACATCCAACCATGTTGCGCCGTACCCGACTCCCGTATCGCCGAGGCTTCCTGAGGTGACGTCGGTGAAGGAACCCGATCCGTCGTTGCGGAGGAGTTTGTTGGGGGTTCCGCCGTTCCCGTTGACCAGATAGAGGTCGAGGTCGCCGTCACGGTCGTAGTCCCCCCAAGCTGCGCCTTCCGTGTTACCGGAATCGCCGAGAGGTCCGCTCGTGGCGTCGACAAATACGCCGGCTCCATCGTTGCGGAGCATCTTGTTGTTCCCAACGACTACGCCGAGATAGAGATCCTGGTCCCCATCACCGTCATAGTCGGCCCACGCCACGGCCGTGTCGAATCCGGTGCTACCGAGGGGACCGGAGGTCGCGTCTGAGAACGAGCCTCCACCGTCGTTCCGGAGCAGCTTGTTGGACGCGTTGTCGTTGGCGATGTAGAGATCGAGATCCCCGTCGTTGTCATAGTCGACCCAGGCCACACCTGTCCCCTGGGAACTGTCACCGAGGACTCCGGTCGTGACGTCGGTGAAGGATCCGTTGCCATCATTGCGAACCAGCTGGTTCGCCTGGCCCCAGTTGGCGATGTAGAGGTCTTCATCCCCATCGTTGTCGTAGTCTCCCCAGGCGATGCCCTGCGACGGACCCGCGGCTCCGAGGGGGCCGGAAGTGACATCGGCGAACGTCCCAGCCCCATCGTTCCGCAGGAGCTTGTTCGCGGAGCCCCAGAACGCGAGGTAGATGTCGTCGTCGCCGTCGTTGTCGTAATCGACCCAGGTGACTCCCTGGGTGGCATCGACACTGGAGAGCGGTCCAGAGGTGGCATCCACGAAATGCCAGCCGACCCCGATGTCGAGACTGGCCTGGTTTGCGTTGGCACTGATGTTCGTGATCCCGATCCCGGAGGTGTTGGTCGCGTAGTCCTTACTGTTTGGATACGAAACATCATCGAAACTCAGGTTGCCGCTCGCTCCGGGGTAGAGATCGCCCGCGTCCCCGAGACTGGTCAGGATATCCAACTGATCGAGCCCGTCCGCTTCCTCGAGGTCCACGAGCTTCCGGTTTTCGTTCCGGTTGCCGTTCTGAGTACCATCGATGTGCCAGATCGCGACCCCATCGGTGGGAAGATGCTGATCGAAGGACGTTCTCGTTCGGTGCTCGAGCAGAAAGTATTCCGGGCTCTGGGTGGATCCCCCGGGAACGATCTTGTACACCTGTCCCGTCGTCTCCACCTTTTGGAGAATCGCTCCGACCTGGCTCGTCTGGACCACGGTTGGAGTGACCCAGCCCAGTTGCTCCTTGCACCAGGCACTCATGTGAACCGGAGTCTCCGGATGGAAACCGTCCCCTCCCCATGATCCGTAGCTCATCAGTCCCCAACGGCCGATTCCGTTCGACGTAAAATCCGTGTCGTAGAGATCCGGGAGTCCAAAAGCGTGCCCGAACTCGTGGGCAAAGACGCCGATCTCGATGATGTTCGATCCACCGCAGGACACGAGCGGCTGGATGGTGTAGTCGTTGACGAGGATCGAGCCGCCGCCGAAAGCAGGATCTCCCGTAGCATAGGCGCCCCCCCACCAGGCGCTGTAAACCCAGCGGTGGGACCAGATGTTGCTGTTCACTCCACACTCGCCACCGACCTCCGGATGGACGAAGGCTACAAAATCGACGTATCCGTCGTCATCGCCGGAGTTCGGCAAACCGTCCGGACCGTCGTTGTCGTACTGGCCGAAATCGACCCCAGGATCCGTTGCGTCGAGGAGTTCCTTCAGGTAGTCACCGACTTTGGAGCACCCGGATCCGAGGCCGTTGCAACTGCCTTCATAGTAGGTGTCGTTGAACTGAGCCGGGATCAGCGAGTCTGCGTTCGCCTTCCCATAGACGGTTCCGGTCAGCGTGATCTGCCCTCCGGAGATTTCTGTATAGAACTGCGTCACGGTCCCGGTCGCGTTGGGACCGTTGAACAATTGATTCTCCAGCTGTGAGGGCGAGTACTGTTCGGAGGAGGTGTTGGCAAACTTGCCGGCGAGGACGGGAACCTGCTTCGTTCCCGTGACGACCCGCTCGTGCGTCAAGGGTTCCAGGCCGAGGGAGATGCGCTCCTGATTGATCCGGACGCGTTCGGCCATTCCCGTCCAGGCTCTTTCGAACCGATAGGCGGTCGGATCGTTGGCGAGAGTGGAGAAATAAACGTCCGGGGGCCGGACGTCAGAAGCCGGTGGATGGATCTGGGCGGAAACGTTCTGCGCGCACAGTGCGACCGCGGCGGCAAGGAGAATGGCACTGACGTCCACTCCGTGTTTGATTCGAAGGGTCATTTCGGGCCTCCTGGGCTCTCTGGAAGAAAAGGTGCGGTCGCGGGGTGAAGCACCGCCTTCGAAAGCCAAGTTTCCCAAGCTGCCCGCTTCTTACAGCATTTGTGCAGATAGTCGTGAAAATGTTGTCCGGGGGAATGGGCGGGCCTTAGGGGCTGGGTCGTTTCGCGGAGGCGGCATGGCGCAAATAGAAATTCGTGATCTATGGATATCGGGCACGGCTCGATCCTGCTGGGTGCTCGGGTCTTGGAGAGGATTCCTGATCACCCGTTATTGCAACGACCGCACCGCCATCACATGCGTAAAGTGACGTTCCGGCCCAAAGGCATTGGAGGAGTTAACGCGGATTCAGCGGTCGTCGGTTTGAATGCCCCGCGCCGAACTCACAAGGCGCCTCCGAAAGCAGCTCGTCTCGCTCCACGGCCGGGCGACCTACCTTTGATCCAGCCGCGGTGGAGGCTATTCTAACCGGGATTGACGCACAGGCATTCAACTCGTTCCACACCGTCCCAGCGATAACCACCCCTTCCACTCGAGACGGCAACAGCCTCCAGGAAGGGCCAAGCCTGGTTAATGAGCTGCGTTTCCTTCCTTTCCTGGCGACTTGACTTGGTAATGATCGGAAAATAGGCTCGCCAGGACTGAGCTCTTTTCGACGATGCTCGAGGGAATGCAATTCGCAAATGTTTCTGACTTCAATCCAAAGTGAAACACGATACCGCAATCGGTACAGCGGACTCTGATTCTTGCATTCAAACCGTGCTTTCTGCAGGCACGTTTTCCGCCAACTCTTACTTTGCGAAAGAACCCAATGCCCAAGACAACACCGTTCCACGCGCGTTTGGAGCCCCTGAACCAGACCGGAATCTGGAAGAACTGGTCCGGCTACCTCGCCGCTCCGCGCTACCAGTACTCAATCGCGAATGAATATTATGCGATTCGCAATTCTGTTTCGTTGCTGGATACATCGCCGCTTTTTAAGTACAAGATCATTGGCGGCGATGCAAAGCAACTGCTTCGGCACGCCATGGCGCGCAACATTAATCGCTGCAAGCTAGGATCTGCTCAATACACGGTGTGGTGCGATGAAAGCGGCTTCGTTGTTCAGGATGGAGTCATAATGCACGTCGCCGAAAACGAATACTGGTTAACGGCCGCTGAACCCGCGCTCCGATACTTTCGAAACATCGCAAGGAAAATGGATCTGGCCGACGTCCAAATCACAGACGTCGCTACTCAATACGGCATCCTCGCACTGCAGGGCCCACTTGCATTCGACGTCGTCAAACAACTCACCGGTGATGCCGACGGGCTCAAATTCTTTGGACTAACCCAGACTGACGTCAAAGGCAAGCCGGTCGTCCTCTCTCGAACCGGGTTCACCGGCGATCTCGGCTACGAACTCTGGGTGCGGTTCGAAGACGCCGCCGTAGTTTGGGATGCTTTGATGGGCGCGGGCGAAAACTACAACATCACTCCGATTGGTACAACGGCGCTAAAAATGGCACGGGTCGAAGCCGGCCTGTTGTTGATGGATGTTGACTTTCACTCTTCGCGATATGCGTGGGTTGACGCTGAACGCGAAACGCCCGCTGAACTTGGGTGGGACTGGATGTTTCGGCGACTTGAAAAGGACAAGCGGGATTTTGTCGGGCGAACCCCTATAGAGGCCGAGCTGCAAAACCAAACCAATCGTTGGACCACGGTGGGTCTGGAAGTCGACTGGCATGACTACGATCGCGTGTTTCGCGATGCCGGGATCTTGCCTCCCAAACACGAGCTCTATCGCGAATCGACAATGAGCATCTATCGGCGCAACGACAAGGAATGGGACTACGCTGGCTATGCAAGTACCTTTGTGTATTCCTCACTGCTCAAAACACCCATCGCGATTGCCAAGATACCGCTCGATCTGGCGATGCCGGGTACAGAAGTCAACCTGGAAGTGCCCGTTATCCGAAGGCCGACCAATGTCTTGGCCCGTGTTGCATCGATGCCGTTTTTTGATCCGCCACGGAAAACAGCCATGATGAACGGAGATGTTCGATGATGTCTGACAAAACACGATTTGATGCCATCGTGATTGGTGGCGGTCACAACGGACTCGTCAATGCTGCCTACCTTGCCAAGTCGGGATTGAAAACGCTCGTGCTCGAACGGCGAGAACTTGTCGGTGGCGCCGCCATCACTGAAGAACTTGTGCCAGGATACAAATTCACGACTTTCTCATACGCGATCAGCCTGCTTCGGCCCGATATCGTGCAGGACCTTGATCTGGCTCGACATGGATTGCTGATGCTACCCCTTGCGAATACGTTCCAACCGGGCTTCAACGGCGAGTACCTGTTTCTGGGTGCGGATTCAGATTCGAACTATCACGAATTGGCCCGACATTCCATCGAAGACGCCGAGGGATACAGGGAACTCGGGCACAAGATCAATCGGCTTTGCTTTGCTCTTAAGCCGTGGATGGATCGTATCCCTCCCAACAGTCTGAGCGATGACCCTGAAGAAGTCGCCGACATGGCCGAACTGAAAGGCTATCTCGGGAGCCTTGATCCCGATGTTCGTGATCTGTTCGACAAGTTCTACAACTGTAGCGCTGACGAGATTCTGAGCGAATACATCGAATCGGACTTGATCAAGGCAATGATTGCATCGAGTGGAATCATCGGCAGCAAATGTGGCCCGCGTTCGAAAGAGTCAGGGCTGGTTTGGCTGTTTCACAAACTGGGTGAGTATGACGGCGTTCAAGGTGAATGGGGATTCCACAAAGGTGGCAACGGCGGATTTACTCAGGTCTTGGCGAAGGCACTTCTATCGCACGGCGGCACGATTCAAACGAATGCCGACGTCGCACGGGTAACGTACGACAACTCTGGGGCGACAGGAGTGGTTTTGGCAGACGGTACGGAGTACTTTGCTGACGTAATTGTCAGTGCCCTCGATCCGCGACGAACGTTCATGCAATTGATTGATCCGCTCGACCTACCCGGAGACCTGGTCGAAGCCATTACCAACTACAAATTCCAGGGGACTGCTGCGAAGGTCAACTTCGCCCTTTCTGAACTTCCTCAGTTTCCAGGCCTGGAAAATCGAAGCGATATCTATGCTGGGTTCACGAATGTCGGACCTTCGATCGAATACCTGGAAGAAGCGTTCGCCGATTGTGAAGCTGGCCGTTTCAGCCGTCGACCGTTTCTTGACTGTTGTGTTCAATCGACAATCGATCCGGACATGAGTCCGCCTGGGAAACATATTTTGTCCTGCTTTGTCATGTATGCCCCATATCACTTGGCGGAAAGTGATTGGGACGCCGAGCGCGACAATCTGGGAGACACGGTTCAGGCAACACTCGAAGAGTTCTTCCCCGGATTCGGCGATCAGGTCTTACATCGGGAAGTCGTCACACCCCTCGACATAGAGCGCATCGTCGGTCTGAGTGAAGGCAACATCTTTGCCGGTGAACTCTCTTCAAACCAACTGTTTCTCAATCGACCTGCTCCCGGTTGGAATCAATATCGCACGCCGATTTCAGGTTATTACCAATGTGGATCAGGAACTCATCCGGGGGGTTGCGTCATCGGAGGCCCCGGCAAGCTGGCCGCTCGCCAGATCATCGGTGACCGAAAGAACGGATAACCGCGCAATCTCACGGGCATGAAGAGCTGTCCGAGTTGTTGAAAGTTGTCGTAATCAAATCGAATCGCATCCATTAGGCCCCTCAATGCGAAGCGTGTAGCGGCCATAGAAAGGTCCTTCGGTCCGGCTGTTGCGCGTGCGGAGCTACTCCGTCCGGCTTTCCCCTCATCTTCTCGGCCAAGAGGGCCGATCTAGATCTGGGACGTTCACGACCAACGGAACACGCTCGGACCGGAGAGGCCCATCATCTACGACATCCCTCCACCAATACTTGCCAAGCTCAAAGGCCTGATGGCGCCGTCCGAAGAGATCCTCTGGGCCGATCGCCCCGAGGCCAAACACGCGTGGACAGCAATCAGCACCTCGCACATCACCAGCCGCCGAGGCCGAGTGGTCGTGGTGGGGATCCTCATGACGCTCTCCGTTGCTCTCGCGTCAATCGGGCTCTTTCTTCTGCTGGGCGCGATTGCTGCTCTCTCTGACTCGCCGTCGAAAATCGGGGGGACCATCGGGGTGGTTCTTCTTGCTCCCTTCGGAGCCGGGATTCTTGCTGTGGGTGCCCTCGGGATCGTTTCCCCGTGGTTGACAATCCACTACGCGCGGTCCAAGACGTACGTACTGACATCACACAGCGTATACAGCCTCTGGGACATGGGAACGGAGATCAAGGTCGACCGTTTTGACCTGGCCGGAATCCACCCTCCGAGCGTAGAACGCGTTCTCGAGACCGGTATCGGCGACGTAGTCCTCGATCAAAATGTATTCGAGCTCGTTGGCGGTGACTCGGACAACAGCTATGCGTTCCTTGATCGGGGACTCTTTGCCGTACCCGACGCAGAGGCGGTCGGACGCAAGATCGAGGAGACCCGCATTCGTCGCCTGGAAAACGTCGAGGCCGAGATAATCGCCGAGATGCAGGAGGACTATCAGGGATATCTGCGGAGAACCGGCGGGCAGATATGAACCGCTCCACACGCCATTGTTCCATTTCGAACCCAAACGACACGCGGATGGTCGCTAGCGAAGCAAAATGACTCTCTGACTGTCCTCGACTACTCCGTTCCGCGACTCGAGGCGGCAGAAGTAGACACCGTCTGGTAGGCGTCCGCCGGTAGAATCCCGCCCATCCCACCGCACTAATCCCTCCCCCTCGTTCATGACCGCGTCGACCAGAGATCGAACATGGCGGCCTCTGGCATCATAGATCCGTAGGGCAAAGGGTTCGCTCGAATCGACAACTTCGAAGCGGATCTCGGTCATGGAGGCGAAGGGATTCGGCCGATTGTGAAGGCCTGAATCCTGAGCGGAGATCGCTACATCTGGAGCGTTGGTGGTCGCATTTGGTCCTGCCAGTTCGGCGAGCGCAGCCACGCTGACTTGGATCGCCTGCGTCATACAAGGCAGGTTGAGGGTATCGATTGTGTCTGTGGTGCGATGATAGTGCGGCGTCGTCTCGCCGTTCTGGTTTCCGTTGTGCGCTTCCCAGCAGTCCATGTTCGTTACTGCAGAAAGCCCGCGGTCCGTAAACGAAACGTGATCGTCTCGACAAACGCCACTCAGGTGCTTGGAAATGGGAATCCCGACGTAGCGATTTGCAGCCGACACCACGTGATCCGCCAGCCACTCTGAAACTGGTTCGTAGGCCACATCCAGGTCCCGATCCCAGCCGGTCGGCCAGTAACCGATCATGTCCGCATTGATCACGCCGACCAGGTTCTTTCCCTGCGCGATGTAGTCGACCGCGATCGCCTGGCTGCCGCGCCGTCCCTGCTCCTCCACGTTGTAGCACATGAACTCAATCGTTCGATCGAACGATTGACCGGACATGAGGAGCGCGGATTCGAGGACGGCCGCAATTGCGCTGGCGTCGTCATCCGCCCCCGGTGCATTCGTCGCACTCTGCTGTGAGACCGAATCGAAGTGACCTGAGATCGCGACGATTTCGTCGGGCGCAACCGTACCCGGGATCCGCGCAATCACATTGGCGAAGGTTTGGTTGGCGTAGGTGAACTCGTGAAGCTCGACCTCCAGACCCAGCCCGAGGAAGAAATCGAACAACCAATCTCGCGCATCGATGTTGCCCTGCGCAAAGGTGTAGCGGGTACCGAAGTCTTGCAGCGTCTGGACATAGCTGGTCACCCTCGCTTGCGAGACGTCCGCAACGAGATCTTCAACGACGAGGTCGGTTTCAGCCTTGGCGGAATGCGAAAACAAGAAGCCCGAAACCAAGGCCGTACATAGAACACCTGACTTGGACCAGGACACCCATCTCGTCTGTGCGTGCGGGCAAGGGGCATAAGCCATGGAACACTCCTTGGTTGCGGATGCGCTAAAAACGGGGCTTGAAATGAAGGAAGCCAGAACGATTGTTGCGGAAGGCGGTCCTCTCACGGTAGTGAGAGGAAACCCATAGGTAAACTGGGCTCATGCAACGTTTTTTGGGGGATTTGGAAAGTCTAACGGGAGGTGACGTCTCTCGCGTTGGCTCCGTCGGCCAAGCCAGCCATATTCCGCGGATTCTAAAGTAGCCGAAGTGCCGCTCCAGATAGCGTTCCAACCAGTATCGGCAATCCCACCGAGCCCGCCAGCCGCAGAAGGCACGGCTCCGGCCCGGTGGTTGGAGCCGCTTCCCGCTAACGCACCACGCGCAAGGTGCCCCACTGCTCTGCGCCAGCCTCGGTCGTCAACCTGACGTAGAAGACTCCGCTGGACACCGAACGACCGCGACGGTCTCGCGCGTCCCACGGAACCGTATGCGACCCGGGTTCTGCCAGCCAGGACTCACGCCAGATCGACCGGCCCTGCACGTCGTAGACGCCAAGTTGCACCTTCCCTGTCTCCGCCAACTCGAATCTTAGATCCGTGCCCGTCCGCACGGGATTCGGCGAAGCCGGCAGTAGTTGGGTGATCATCGGCCGAACAGGACTTTCGGTCCCGCTCGCCCCGTCGAGAACCTCGATCAAATTCTCATAGACCCGGTGATCGGACCCATGTGAATTGTGCGCGCGGAGCGACACCGAATAGGAGCCCGGCAAGTCGTACGTGAACGTAGGACTCTGCTCGTCGCTGTCGGTGAGACCGTCCCCGTCGAAGTCCCATTCCCAACCGGTCACCGAATCCGTCGGTGCCGTCAGGTTGGTGAACGCCACATCCAGGGGCGCCGCTCCGGTGTTTGGACCTGCGGCGAATTCGACCTGGGCAAATCCGCCCACCAGAATCTCCGTGTAGAGCTCTCCCGAGATGCACTCGTCGATGTCCTGTCCGAACACGCCGAGCAGCGCGGGACCCGGTCCGAACGGGAGGTCGAGCGGAGATCCGAGCCACGTCAACGTCCCTGGGCCGGGGATCGGGATCGTTTCGAAGACCGGTTCATCGAGAGGGTGCCCCCAACCGCAGGCCGGACCGCCGGCGAATCGTTCGGACGTGCCCGCCGGGGGACGCACGCAGATCACGCCCTCGATCCAGGCGTTGCCGGTGGAGTTGTCGGCCATTTCATATCCAATCAGTTCCGGAGGCTCCTTCGTGTCATCGATCTGATACTCCTCGGTCTGTCCCGTAGCAGGGTTGAAGAAGTCGATGAACTTCTCCAGGACGATGAGGTGGGTCGTGGGCGGGATCATCACATCGCGATACCGAGATCCGCGGGAACTCAGGGTGACGTAGTGTCCGGTCACATCGTCATCATCGACGACACCGTCGCCATTCACATCCTCGCTCGACTTCTGATAGATGAGCGGGATCTTGTCCGTGCCTTCCTTGTTCAATCCCTGGACCATGTCTTTGTAGACCTTCTCGGGATCGAACTCGACCGAGACACCCCAGTCCTCGGGATCCTGTCCGCATTCTTTGAGGATCTTCTTGATCGCAGCAGCCAGCTCGTCGGAGTGCGTCCCCTTGGAGTTGGTACCTGCAGCCTTTGCGATCTTCCGCGCCAGGTCGGCCGGGTCCTTGTCGAGATCAGGAAAGCGATCGCGGAACCAC
>Ga0315338_1001243_pt1 | contig 34620 bp, 30 predicted proteins | sample ASW8metaG_FD_204518 | JGI IMG/M metagenome (GOLD analysis project Ga0315338, IMG submission 204518) | Ammonia-oxidizing marine archaeal communities from Monterey Bay, California, United States - ASW #8 | ecosystem: Environmental > Aquatic > Marine > Coastal | place: USA: California | collected... | reverse complement strand
TTGAGGAAGCAAATTATCCATTTTGGGATTGAACTTCAAATCAAAAGCCAGGTAAATGGAAAACCCGCTCAGTATTAAAGCAATAAGAAGAACAGTGCCAGGAAATCTTTTCGTAATATTTTTATAGAACCAACTAAGAATTGATTTCATACATGTTTAGAAAGTGGAATGTTAATTACAGGTGAGCAAGCTAGGCGAATCAGCCACAACCAAACACAACATCGACTCTCGATTAGAATATCACATAGGCTGGCTCGGAAAATACTAACAAAAACATCTTAACCAAAGTTTTTTCTAACTGGATTTGTGGGCCTTGCATAAATCTATTGCAGTTTTATCCAGTATCAGCCATTTTTTGATCACATTGGCATCTAAAACGCGGGAAAATAATATAGTCCATTTCCGGATATCCCGCCAAAATGTATTTTTCTATTGCCTGCGCAGTAGCCATCTTGTTCTTTCGGATTGATAAAACAATAAATTGTAGAATTTTCCCACGCGACAATGAGAATTTTCATTGAATATTGCAAACAGGGATTAAATGGCCTACCATGCAGCTGATTTCATCTTTGAAATGCCGATGATTTCCCAAATTTAAGAATCTTCTTGTAAGGGCCGCAAACCCAGGCCCAGCATTCTACAAGGGATGGTCAAGATGCTACTTTCTATTTTCGAATCTTCAAAAACCAAACGAGTCGCCTGTATATGCTGCGGGTCTTTGAAATTTAGACCCGTCTGCCTTCGAGAAGATAATACACTCGTTGTCCATTGCCAAGAATGTCATCTGGAGCTTGTCAATCCTCTGCCCACAATAGAAGCAATGCAGGAGAGTTACCAAAAAGAAATGATCGGGAATGAGTCAGAGTCAGGGTTTCACTCGAATTATATTTTGGAAAGACAAAAACGCATCAAGTCTTTCTCAAAACTTTATCACTCTCGGTTGAGTCTTATTGAAAGTTTATACCCTGGCAAGGGAAATTTGCTAGATATCGGATGTGGAGCGGGATTTTTTCTTAATAGTGCAAAAGAACGAGGTTGGAATTGTCACGGGTTGGAGAACCTACCTGAGTATATAAAATATGCCAAGGAAAACTTTGCGCTGGAAAACATCCGTTTGGAATCATCAGATGAGCCCCTTACCTATGATGAAAATACCTTTGATGTCATCACTCTATGGGACCTCATTGAACACTTAAGGAATCCTCTTAAAAGTTTAAAACAAATTAATCGTGTAATGAAGCCAGGAGGACTCCTGGTAATATGGACTCCAAATATTAAAAACGCTATCGTTCTAAAAGAAAAATGGATAGGCTACAAAAACTTACAACATCTCTATTTTTTTTCAGGAGATAGTCTAAACAACATGCTGGGAAAAGCAGGTTTCAAAGTAGTCTCTTTAAAAACAAACAAAGCTAGAAAAGGACTACTGGAGTCAAAAGGTTTTAATCCCTTCGACAAATCAGAAAAACCAAATAAACTAATAGAAAGGTTCCTGCGATCTGTGAAAAGAGATATAAAAAATACTCTTAGCCCGCTGACCTACCTTGGGCCTTTATTTGATATAGCAGGTTATGGATTTAATTTATACCTCATTGCATCAAAGCTGGACGAATGATTAGTATCGTACTAGGGTTGCTTACTTTGCAAAAAAAAACCGACAGGACGAAGACGTCCTGTCGGTAATGCAGCTTCGCACGAAATTTATTTTGGAATTACTTTAGATGCTTGTGGTCCTTTTTGCCCCATGCTCTTTTCAAATTCCACTTCCTGACCTTCTTTTAAGGTTTTAAAACCATCCCCCTGAATTTCAGAAAAGTGCACAAAACAATCTTCACCGTCGCTTGACTCGATAAACCCATACCCTTTGCTATCATTAAACCATTTTACTTTTCCTTCAGCCATACCCAATAACCTCCAACAAAATAAATGGGAAAAAATTCTTCCCGTCATCTTCAGGGTCTGGGTCGCTACGGAACGAAACATATGTACCGGAAAAAATTTAAATAAACTCCCATGACCTAATATTTTTCGGGCCATATTGATTCATTTACTACGACACCTACCCCCCCCCTACTTTTTACCCGAAAATCTTAACATAAAACAACTTTTCAGCCTAACTAAATAGATAAAAAAACCCCCACCCTAAAATTAATACGATAGCGTCCTGGTGATTTTAATTCAAATAAATTAGGGGGTTGTGGTTGTTTCAACAAGTAGTTAGTACTGTTTATCGTGTTCCTTGCATTTTTCTTTTATTGAATTCAGGGATCGGGCTAAAAGAATTGCCCAGCCAGTACCAGCCATAGGTACTAAAAAGAAAATGTGCTGTAAAAACGCCAGACTTAAGGCTATTTCCGGGGACAACCCTGAAAATTTATAAATTAAAAAAGCCGTTGCTTCATAAACTCCAAAGTTTCCTGGAGTTACAGGGAAAATTGTGGCAAGGTTCAACGCCGCCATGACCAGAATAGTAGTCCAAAAGGGGAGTTCTTGCCCTAGACTCATTTGTGTCGCCCAAATCCCCAATGCTTGTAAAACCATCATTATTAATGCCAGAAATAGGCCTACACTAAATACTCTATAATCTCTCAATATTTCTAAGTGCCCCGCCCATTGCGAAACAAAGGTTTTAAATCTGAAAAGTAGGGAGGAAGAAAATTTTTCATCCAAGGTTTTAACTTTTGGAATTTTGTGAGCCGCGTAAAACATAATCACTATAAATAGAACGATCAACACAATAAAAAATTGAATGCTTTGTTCAATTTGTTTTGGCAATGGGGAGAAACTGACCGCTAAAGTAAGAACGACAACTTTAACGATTCCTTCCATCATCTGATCTAAAGCTAATACCGACAATGCAACTGAATGTTGAATTTGTGCCAGCCTTGCGAACAAAACGAGGCCCACTGCATGTCCTCCCGGAAACGGAAGAGAATTACATGAAGTAGACATAAAAGAATTTGCCTGGAACAAATTCGAGAAAGAAACAAAAATGGCCTTTGGAATAAGAACAGACCACAACGAAGTCCACACCAAAAGAATCGAAAGGTTGAACAAAAAAGCAGCAATTAGCCATCCAGCACTAGCGTTTTCAATTTCTTTCCAAGCTTGATTAAAGTCGACTGTCTTAAAGAATTCATAGAAAAAGTATGCGACAATAAGCCAGATTAGTATAAAAAAGATTTTTTTCTTCAAAATAAAACACCTGATATTTTTTGTGCAACGGACACGATACTTGTGGGCTTATAATAATTTTAATTCTAGTTCATGGTCAATCTCGTTTCCTAACCCAAAACGCTATCTATGGAAGATTTTACTTATCGTTTGACCTCATTTTGTGGTTTTTTTCTTCTTTCCGGAATGGCCTGGGCAACCGGTTCTCGCGCTAAAGTTAGAACAGAGACTATCTTGGGGTGCTTTTTCCTTGCCTGGGTGTTGGGTATCTTGACCTTTTGGTTGGCAGGTTCAAGATCTATCATGCAATGGATCAATGATTTTCTGATTTCTATATTAATCGCTTCCCATAAGGGTGCAATATTTTTATTCGGGCCTCTCGCTCTAAGCCCAGGTCAGGCAATGCTTGACGGCACTCCTTCTATTGGATTTGTTCTTGCTTTCCAAGTATTTCCGTCAGTAGTTTTCTTTTCGGCACTACTGGCAGGATTATATAACCTTGGAGTCATGCAAAAAGTTGTGCGTCTATTCTCAAAATTTTTCCGCCACACTCTTTCTCTATCTGGGGCAGAATCTCTTGCTGCTTCAGCTAATTTGTTTGTTGGCATAGAATCAGGTTTAACCGTACGACCTTATTTATCTAAAATGACCCGATCTGAATTGCTCACATTGATGACTTGCATGATGGCCACGGTTGCCAGTACTGTAATGGGAATATATGTTACCGCTTTACATAACACTTTTCCGAATATCGCTGGCCATCTTGTTTCAGCTTCATTGATATCCATCCCCTGCGCCATATTGATTAGCAAACTTTTTTATCCTGAGCAGGAACACCCAGAAACTTTCGGCAAGCTTGTTGAAAACGACACCGAAGCTTCAAACCACACAAGCTTAATGCACGCCTTAGTTGAAGGAGGTAGCCAGGGAGTAAAAATGGTTGCTGGCATTGCAACAGTTCTCATAATCGTATTGGGCTTGGAAGCAATATTCGATCTCATTCTGGGCATGCTTCCTGAATTCCAAGGTCACCAAATATCTGCAACAAGGCTACTCGGATGGGTCACATTCCCTTTTTCAATATTGCTTGGGCTGAAGCCCGAAGACTGGGAAGTAGCCTCACAAATTCTTGGCTCAAGATTCATTGAAACTGAAGTATCAGCCTACTTCTCACTTGCATCCAACCAGATAACTGATGCCGCTCTTACCCTTCGATCCATGACTATAATGACCTATGTCCTGTGCGGCTTTGTTCATATTTCCAGTATGGGGATTTTTGTGGGCGGGCTTGCAGCATTAGTTCCTTCACGCACCAATGAAATCTCCGTGGTTGGGCTACAAGCTTTGTGGACCTCTTTCCTCGCTACTTTACTGACAGGATGCATTGCAGGCTGTCTAGTAATTTAGGATTATAGGTTCGAATTGGGAACCATTGCGAACTTTCCCAATTGCCATTTTTGGTGCAACTTATCAATCGTTCCATTTTGTAAAAGCCGAGTCAGGCTGGCGTTGATTTTACTTTTAAGTTGTTTATCTTCTTTTCTAATTACAATCCCATAAAACTCCGATGTCATTCGGGAGCCCATAAACCGGGCTTGTCCCATCAGATCTTTATTGTTTTTTAAAAAGTAATTGACCTGCACCGAATCTCCCACCAAGGCATCAATCCCGTTATTAGCTAAATCAATAACAGCATGACCAAATTTTTCAAACGTTTTAATTTTTATATCGGGATATTTTTCAAGAAAATAATACGAAGTCGTATTTATCTGTGCTCCTACTGTGGCATTTAGTTTTTCTAAATCCTCTAGCGATTCGACATATTTTATATTATTTCTGACCAATACCGCCGCTCCACTTTGCAGATAGGGAATACTAAACGCCATCCTTTTCTTTCTTTCTGCAATGATTCCCACAGAGCTAATAATTAGATCAAATTTCTTTGTGATCAACCCTGCAAATAGCCCTCCCCACTCAACGTTTATCAATTCATATTTCAGACCTGCATCACGGGCTACCTCCTTGATTAGATCAACTTCAAACCCGTCCTTTTCATTGTTACTATTAATAAAAGACATCGGGATGAAAGTTGCATCAATAGCAATAACAACCTTAGATCTTGGCTCTGTATCATAAGTGGTATTTTGTTGGCACCCTCCAATCCAGACTAATAAAGTAATTAGTAAAACCCTATATTCTGTATAAAAATTTTTCATACTTTAATCTATTGGGAGTCTGAATCTTGGTTAGAAACTAATGGAAGTCGTATAGTCGGTAGCAAACAAATGAGATTATAAGACCTAAACCTTTTTAGAGCCAGAAACTATAGAAACCTATGAAGAGAAAAGCTTTAGCGCAAAATCCTATTTCTCAAAATGCTGTTTTATCCATTCTCGCGCTAATTTTCTTGCTAGGGTTATTTGTTCTGATGTCATGCGCTTTTCCACAATATCAATATTCTTCCTTCCATCTTCACTACCATTTTCTCCAGAAATAACAAACCACTTCAAAGCTTCAATGAAGTTTTGTTCTATCCCTTCACCCTTGCTATACATTGCGCCTAAATTGTTTTGTGCATCTTTATGGAAATTTTCAGCAGCTCGCCGGTACCACTTTATAGCTAGAAGATTATTCTGTGGGACACCATCTCCCCACTCATGCATAACACCAAGGTTGTATTGAGCGGCAGCATGACCTTGCGCTGCGAGGGGTCTTAATTTTTCAAGGGCCTTGTTGTACCTAGTTCCATGTATAGCATCTAATCCTTCTTGGAAATCACTTGTAAAAGAAGTGACTGGGGAAAACAGGACCAAAATAAAAATTAATTGTCCGACTTGCATAAATTTCTTACCAATTCTAACTTGAATAAATAAAGTGTTTAATTTTCACAAAACTAATCATAGCTCCTGACTAATTTGAGCATTTCCCTATTAAAATTTGTTTGATCTTTGGCATTTTTAAATATAAGCATTCTTTTAAAAAAACATATGCCAAGATTTAAACTAAATTTAAAATATAAATAGTTTTTCAAAAGCCAGAAACCAATAGAACCTCCGTTTTTTTTATAAAAAAATAACTGGCTCTGTCGATACGCTCTAGCAGATCGAATAGGTGCTTTGGATGCGCTGCGCCCGTGATGATGAATAATTGATGCCTTAGGAGTAAAACGCACATCCCATCCTTTTCGCTTTAATTGATTACACACATCACGATCTTCGTAGTACATAAAATAATTTTCGTTCAACAATCCCACGTCATACAAAGCCTTTCTGTTAAATACCGCACAAGCACCACAAACCCAGTCGACTTCCTTATCCGAAGAGTAAAACCTTTGTAAAAGCAATTTACCCCAAAATCGCCTACTGTTTTTAAATAAAATATTTAAAAAAAGCTTGCGAATTATCTCGCTAAAAAAACCTGACTCCATTCCATAAGATTCTTGGATCGTGTGATCACTATTCATCAAAAGACAACCTAGCACTCCTGTGCTTGGAAACTGCCCCATAACTCTCAACATAACCTGCAAAGACGCGGGAGGAACTTCGGTATCATTATTTAAGAGAAGAATATATTCTCCTTTAGAAATTTTAATACCTTGATTAACTGCTTTAGAAAATCCTAAATTTTGTGCATTTACAATTAAGTATGTTTCTGGAAAATCTTTATGAATGGCCTCTATTATCTCTTTATCTGAAGCGTTATCAACTACAATGACTTCATGATCAATACCTTTTAAATTTCTTTTAATAGAACTAAGGCACCGTCCAAGGTAGTCTTGAGCTTTATAATTAACAATAATTATTGATAACCGTAAAATGGGGGACAAGCTCTGTGTTTTTTTGTCAATAAATTGCATACGAACTTTGGTCCTTTTTCAAAGAACTCGTTATTAGTTAGATTCAGTAAGAAGCTAGAGTTTCTAATTTATTCTATAGCAAGGTCAATATAATATACTAGATTGCGACTCATCTTAATGGCAAAGCGATCAAACTAGTTTTCTGTTATTAAACGAAAAAGAAACATCACAAAAGACGCTAGAAAGTACAACCGCTATTTCTTCACACCACACTATTTTATGGATTCCAATGGGATACTTAGAATATTATAAAAGCCTTAGATTTCTCAAAATTTTCTAATGCGCAAGTTTGTATTTATAATAATCAATGACAACTTCTGATTTCCTGATAATTGGCGGTGGAATTATAGGCATTTGTATTGCCCGTGAACTGAAATCGCGTTATCCCGACTGTAAAGTTTCCTTAATCGAGAAAGAGACTCAAATTGGAAAGCATGGAAGCGGCCGTAATAGCGGAGTCTTGCATGCGGGGTTTTATTATACCTCAGACAGTTTAAAAGCTAGGTTCACTCGACTTGGGAACCAGCGACTTACAGAATACTGCAAGTTCAAAAAAATCAATATAAATAATTGTGGGAAACTGGTTGTCGCTAAAAATCAAGAAGAGGCAGAGGGGTTTAAGGAGTTATTACACCGCGCAACAGTCAATGATGTTGAACTTAACGAAATCTCTGAATCAGAGGCCCAAGCCATAGAACCAAGAGTTAAAACCTGCGGAAAAGCCCTTTTTTCCCCTACTACATCGATCGTGGACCCATTAGAGGTATTATCAACACTTCACAAAGACTCCACGAATGAAGGAATTAAAATAAAACTAGGGGAAAAGTATATTAGGCAAAAAAATAATGTGCTCTATACCAAAACAGAAAAATACGAGGCATCTTATATTATAAATTCCGCGGGGCTTTACGCTGACATTATTGCAAAAGATTTTGGGTTCTGTAATGACTATAGCATTCTACCATTTAAAGGGCTTTATCTATACTCTGATAAATCAGCTAAAACTTTAAGGACCAATATTTATCCCGTGCCTGATCTTCAAAATCCATTTCTGGGAACACATTTTACGATGACCATGGATGGAGGAAACAAAATAGGACCTACTGCCATTCCTGCTTTTTGGCGAGAAAACTATAGCGGGTTTACAGGTTTTAAATTAGATGAATTCATTAAAGTACTTACGATGCAGACCAGCCTTTTTGCATTCTCTAATTTTGATTTCAAACAGTTGGCATGGGAAGAAATCCAAAAATATTATAGACCTCGACTGGTAAAAATGGCTTCAAGTCTTCTAGAAGGAGTTCGAACAGAGAATTACAAATCGTGGGGGAAAACTGGAATCCGCGCCCAACTCTTAAATGTTAAAGAAAAAAAACTGGAGATGGATTTTATTCTAGAAGGTGACTCAAAATCTTTTCATGTTCTAAATGCTATATCACCAGGGTTTACTTGCGCTTTTCCATTTTCAGAATTCGTTTGCGATGAAATAAACCGTTTAATTTAAAAACATATTTTAGAAATTTTAAATCATCATTTCAATCAAGTGGGCGTTCTTCTAAGAAAGTCTTTCAAATACCTCAGAAATGTCAAACGCCAGCTAAGGACCTTATCCCCATCTATTTTCTTATATCGTTTGCCCATATATCTGCTGAAAAACAACCTAAACATTTCCAATCGCCATTTAGCCGGCAATCCAGTATCCAATAAAAATACCTGCACATATTTCACGAAAGCAGATCCAATGCCTAACGGGGAGTCAAAGTTTGAAGAGGCTACCGGAATAGGGAATGGTGTTTCCCCTTTTATTGTTGAAGCTAGGTATTGGGCTGCCTCTTGGCGCATATCCCTCAACCCAACAAATACATCGTCCCCCATATCAAAATGTCCTCTATACTTATAGGTTTCATCATAACTAGACTTACCACAACTGTAATGGAGGTGCTCCATTATAAGCTCATCAAAAAAATAAAAACGATCAAAACCTAATTCTTTGAGGCGCATAAAAATATCAAAAATGTGGTAATCGATAAAACCTCCAGGGTAAGCTTTAGGAAATGGGTCAACTAGAAGTTCACAAGTTCTTCTAGATAGAATTGGAAACACCGAAAATTTTTCTTTTGCAAACAGGTCATTAGGATATGCTAGGTAAATACCGTCTCTTAATTGGTTATGAAAACTGATCAACATTTCATCCCAACCTTTGGTGCGGATCACTACATCGTCGTTCTGTAATGCAATGATATCGCCTTCTGCTCTTTCCATGCATACAGTATTAAACGCACCCATGGTAGAACGTGGACCAATTATTTTAACAACACGAAATTGATCGCAATCTAAATCCTGACTAGTAGAATCATCATCATCGATATACAGGACTAATTCAACATTTTCTAAGTTACTAGTATGATCGATAACAGATTGAAAGTAGCGCTCAACCCAATCTGGACGCTCTCGCGTTGGCATGATCAATGATATCTTAGGATTCATTTAGGTACTCTAAAACTTGTATGCAATACAGTTTCTATTTTAAGGCTGACAACTTTGTTAGCAGTGTTAAACTCAAATAATTAGGATGAGCACTAAAACCAATTTTTATTTTTTTTCACAATTTCCCTATCTAGGAAAATAAAATTATTAATATACTCCCCGTTTTTACCGAAATAATTTATATTTTCAAAAGATTGGTGTTTGTCTTGATCAAAATCTCCAAGACTTTTCATCCTTCCATCTTTTAAAAAAAAACCCAGATAGTGAAGCTCTTTTAAGATCAAAGCAACTTTTTCCAAAGCTCCCGCATGGTGTCTTTCCTCTATTTCTATAAGAAAGTTAGGTCGAGAACGTTTGATAGTTTCCAGAGCACCCCTAACCACCGACTCTTCGTGGCCTTCCACGTCAATTTTTATAAAACCAATATTATTAAATCCAAATTCATCCAACCTCTTTACAGACACTAGAGTTTTTTTTATATTGGTATAATCCTGGGCCTCTTCTAGTAGATTTAAAGACTCAATAGTAGCCCCTCCTGGTTCATCCTCAGGAATACGAAGCTCGCATTCTCCCGAATAATCAGAAAGTGCATAAGGCCATGTTTTAATCTTGCTCCCCAGGCCCCTTTTTAAGACATTAAAAACATCTGGGTTTGGTTCAAAAGCATGCACTTTTTTAGAATAGCGAACCATAAAGAAACTATATAATCCCCAATGAGCACCGATATCGATAGACTCTCGGTCCTTATCACAAAACCTTGGTAACCATTCGAGTTCCAGTTCAAACCCGCGTCTTGCTAAAATACGAAATTTTAGAAGTAGCCTGGGGCTCATCGCCTCCAAAAACTTCTTAATAGAAAATTTGATTTTTCGTACTATCCGCATATACAGCATTTGAATACCTTTGACCTATTAATGAGATAAAATAGGTCTATTTGATAAACCGACATCATTTTTTTAGTATTCATACTTTATTCACTTTTTTTTTATACCACTCTCCTGTCAAACATAGGCCCTCCTTTAGAGAGGTTTTGGGTTTCCAACCCATAGCTTTAATTTTACTGCTATCCAATAACCTCCGTGGATTGCCATCCGGTTTAGATTTGTCAAATATCAGCTTACCATTGAACCCTGTGATATTTTTTATCATGGTAGCTAATTCAGCTATAGAGGTCTCTTTTCCAGTACCCAAGTTTATGACTTCTGAGTGATTATAGTGCTTTAAAAGAAAAATACAGGCATCAGCAACATCGTCAACAAAAATAAATTCGCGCTTGGGCGTACCGGTGCCCCAGATAGAAATATCTTTATGTTTTTTACTACAGGCAAGATAAAATTTTTCTATAAGCGCTGCCAAGACATGTCCATTTTCATTAAAATGATCATGTGTCCCATACACATTTGCTGGAATAACAGATATAAAATTAGCACCGTACTGCCTGCTATATGCCTCACACATTTTAATCCCAGCGAGTTTTGCCAAGGCAAACGGTTCGTTGGTCGCCTCAATAGATCCAGTCAAAAGATATTTTTCTTTTATGGGTTGTTTACAAAGCTTTGGATACACGCATGCACTAGATAGAAATAGAAGTTTTTTAACTCCAAACCTATAAGCCAAATCAATAGTATTGTTCTGAATTTCTAGATTTTCAAATATAAATTCTGCTGGATAAGTGTTATTGGCATAAATCCCTCCTACTTTTGCCGCGGCTAAGATTACGTACTCAGGTCTTTCTTTGGAAAAAAAATATTTTACTTTTTTCCTATCTGTTAAGTCCAAGGCTTTGCGTGTACGTGTAATAACATTAGAAAACGACAAAACTTTCAGCTTACGAATCAAGGCAGAACCTATGAGGCCAGTATGACCTGCCACATAAATTTTAGATTTTTTATTCATTAATTAATGGCTACAGCTAAAAGCAGTTTATTGTATTCCATTTAAAGCTTGGCAAAGGCGAGTAATTTTTTCTTCCTCTAGATTAGGATAGTTTCCTATATAAAACCCGTAAAAATGAATATGTTCTACTTCTGGGTAATTTTTATACTCACCATCAGGAACAATGCCTTTTAGATAAGGCTGGCGTAATTGATTTCCCCCGCCAGCGCTACCACGACGAAACTCCACCCCATATTCTTTAAGTTTATTCATAACTTTCTCGCAGAATTTCTGATCGGGTTTTTTGAGGACTAAGTTAAATGCATAATTACAACTTCCCTCAACCTGAAAATCAGTTCTATACTTTTTAGAGTCCAACTTTTTTAAAAAAAGGGAAAAATTTCTAATCCGCTTATTATTATTTGCGTCTAATCGTTTTAGTTGGTTTCTTCCAAGGACGGCTGAAATTTCATTATTACGCATATTTAAAGCCGGATATGCAAAAATAAACTCTGGATTTAATTCTGGGTTTTCCTTAATAAAGGAAGTTTTAAATTTTTCATCGGTCGATTCTCGAACCATTCCATGAGATCTGTATATTCTACAAACTTGATATATCTTTTCATCATTTGTAGAGATCATTCCCCCCTCGATGGTACTCATATGGTGAGCAAAATAAAAAGAAAAGTTTGAAATCAAACCGTAACTACCCAACTTTCTTCCTTGATATTTTGCTCCATGAGATTCGCACACATCTTCAATAAGCGGAATATTTCTTTCCTTCAAAACCTTGAGCAGTTTTTGAGACAACCCATTAAAACCCTGAGCATGCGTTAAAAATACAGCTTTAGTTTTATTGCTCAATTTGGAGATAATTTTTTCATAGTCCATACAGAGTGTTCTAGGACAAATATCTACAAAAACAGGTTTAAAGCCATTCAAGAGGACTGATGATATATCCGAAACCCAAGTCAAGGGAGGAACAATAATTTCCCCTAAACCGGTAACCTGCTTTAAGGCCGCTATGGTAATAAAATTAGCAGAAGCTCCTGAGTTAACAAAAACACTGTGTTTCACCCCCACCCATTCAGACCATTCTTTTTCAAAATCTCTAACATTCTGAGACTGTGTGAGAATAGGATCTCCCTTTAAAAATTCAATCACCACATCGAGGTCATTCCTAGTGATATTATTATCCATCAATGGCCAGTTCAGTTTCATGATCTACCTGAGTTAATCCTCAATTTATTTTTTTCCTTGCTATAGCCAGTCGTTCCGGAGTGCCAATATCGAAAAGCTCTGCATCCGTAACATACCCAAACATACTTCTTCCTACAAAAGTGGGAAAAAAATCATATTCAAGAGACACTTTTTGGCCTAGTGGTATTTTAGAAAGGAGCTTTTTTTCAAAAAAATATATGCCAGAATTAACCAAACCTGATTTGCATGTAGCATCTTTCTCATTGAATCCCAAAATCTCACTGGTTTGATTCAATAAAACGGATCCAAAGTCCTCTGTTTCCTGAACTCGACTCAAAACAAGTGATAATTGCGACTGCTTTTTTTCGTGAAACGCATGAAATTCTTTTAGAGACGCAGGACAAAAGGAATCACCATTTAAGACGATAAAACTAGAACTTTCGATTAAATGCTCGGCATGTTTAATAGCGCCGCCTGTTCCTAGTGGAGTTTTCTCTTCGGAGATTAGGCAATGAGGTGTAATTCTCTTATTAGCATAATGATTCACAATGAATTGGTTTTTATACCCCACACACAAAATAAATCGGACAAAACCAAAAGAAGCAACATACCTAATAAGGATGTCTAAAAAAGGCTCGCCATTAATATCGACCATTGATTTAGGTCGATCGCCAGCTTCAGAACCAAGCCTGGTTCCTAAACCTCCACACAAAATAACTACATCTATCTCTTCTAAATTAAGAGACGACATCTACTTATTGAGATCCGTTTAGGTCAGGTTGATACACTATAATCTGGCTTCCCTTATTTTCAAATTTAAAGGGAACACAATGAAGTTTCTTTAATTTTTCTCTGATAGTAGGCTGATCCTCAGGCTTTGCGAAAATCAGCATAAAACCACCACCACCAGCCCCTAACAATTTGCCACCAATAGCTCCGCCACCCCTAGCAACATCATAAATATTATCAATATAGGAAGAAGAAATTTTTTCATTCAGACTTCTCTTTATCATCCACGAATCATGAAGAAGCTGTCCAAATTTTACAATAGATTCTTTCCCAGAAAGAATGGAAGTCCCTTCTTCCACCATTTCCATCATCGCAGACAGCTCTTTCTTCTTCTTAGGGATGCTTTTTATTTTTTCCTTAGCTATATCGGTTGCAAAACGCGATACGCCTGTAAAAAACAACATAAGGTGGTCATCTAAATTTTTTATTCTTTCTATAGGAACTGTGACAGGGTTTATTCGAAAATCTTTTTCACCAAAAAATTCAATTTTACTAAACCCTCCATTTGCAGCTAGAATCTGATCTTGAGACCCAACATTCTCATTCAACAGATCTCTTTCAACATGTATTGCATCATTGGAAAGTTTTGACCTGGAAGGCATGATTCCCTGTAATGCATAGAGGCTGTGAAGCATTCCAACGGTAAAGGCAGAACTCGAACCCAAACCTGTTCTCGCAGGTAAATCTCCATCATGATGAATTTCGAGTCTATGTTTTAAACCCAAAAATTTTAATGAAGCGCGCACTGAAGGGTGCTGAATTTCACAAATTTCCTTAACCGTTTCAACCTTTGAATAAACCACTCGGTAATTATGGTCAAAGAATGGGGGTAGTATGCGACAACTAATATAACAATATTTATCAAATGTTGTTGCTAATACCGCACCACCATTTTCTACGAACCATGCTGGGTAGTCAGTACCACCACCAAAAAAAGATATTCTAAAAGGAGTTCGGCTTATAACCATCTCTCACGCCATTCTAGATTTAAAAAGCAATTAAATATTCGCATAGTCACTTCTTTTGATAATTTGGAACCCTTTAATCAACTCCTGAATTCCGAAGGATAATGAATACTTTGGTTCAAAACCAGTAGCTTCTATTTTTTCGTTGCTAACCACATAATCCCTTTTATCTACATCTTCTCCAATTTCAGCTTCGCTGAAATAAAATTCCGGAAGCTGTTTCTTGATTTCCTGGCAGAGCTCCACTTTACTCATATTTGCTTCACTCAAACCTACATTATAAGGTTCACCCACCATTTTACTAAAGTTTTCAAGCCCATGAATAAAAACTCTTGCTGCATCCCGTACATGCAAATAATTACGTTTAAAGTGCGCTTCAAATAAAATCAGAAAACGATCATAAACTGCGCGGTAGGTGAAATCATTCACTAACAAATCAAGCCGCATTCTTGGGCTCGTCCCGAACACTGTTGCAAAACGAAAAGTCATACAATTATCTGACTCAAGCAAGTAATTTTCAATCTCAACCTTATGCTTTCCGTATAAAGAAACCGGACGAAGAGGCATTTCTTCTGTACAGAAAACATCTTTTTCGCCTATGCCATAACCACTGTTAGTAGTAGGGAAAATCACAATCTGATTTTTACTTCTTGTTTCCTGAATATTTTTAACTGCATCAAAATTAATGGACCGAGCTCCGACCGGATCTTTCGCGCATAACGGTGCTCCTGTTAAACACGCCAACGGTAAGATGGCATCTGGGTATTTTAATAGTTCCCTAACTAACTTGAAATTTCTAACGTCCCCATTCACAACGGTAAGGCCCTCGTGATAGCAGCAATCCAGAAGGGAAGTTTGTTTATACATAAAGTTATCCAGAACAGTAACTTTATGGCCTTGTTGTAATAACATAGGAACAAGGACCGAACCTATATAACCTGCGCCACCTGTTACTAAAATTTTCATCAGCCTTTATTCTTTCAATCGAATTTTAAAGCAATAAAACAAAACTAAGGGGAAACTACTTTGAGTATCAACAGATATAAAGTCAAAAAATTTGTGTGGCTAAAAAATTTAAAAACCAAAAACCTAATTTATTTTGCTTTCACCATTTCCTTAATCACACCAGAGATCCTTTTAACGTCGGGATATAAAAATTGTTCTAACGTAAAACCAGCAGGAGTGGGCACATCAGGCAAGCCCATACGTCTAACGGGAGCCTTAAGATATGAAAAACCTTTCTCAGCCACCAAACAACCAATTTCAGCACATACTCCCCCCATTTGCCATCCTGTGTCTACAACCAAAATTTTTCCTGTTTTTTGAACTGACTCAAAAATGATTTTTTCATCTAATGGTTTGATGGTCCTCAAGTCAATAACATCGACTGTAATTCCAGTTTCTACCAACTCATCAACGGCCTGAGTTGCAAGCTCTATGGAATGAGATGTTCCTACAATGGTAAGATCGCTCCCTGTTCGACGATAAACACCCCTACCTAAAGGAACTTTATACATCCCTTCCGGGACAACACCTTTATTACGCATACACCAGCGGTGCTCAAAGATGAGGACTGGGTTGTTATCAGCGATAGCGGCAAGCATCAATCCCTTGGCATCATATGGAGTGCTCGGCATTACTATTTTAAGCCCAGGAACCCCCAAAAGAAGGCCTTGTATTGCTTGAGAATGTTGTGCTCCAGAACCCCATCCTCTTCCGATAGCCGCCCAAGCTACCATAGGAACATTTGTTTCTCCATTATCCATATAATGGAATTTACTTGCATGGGTGACAATCTGATTGAAGGCTAGGAGCAAAAAGTCAGGACGGTTATGTAAATATACTGGACGCATTCCATTCATTGCCGCACCGGTACAAATACCAAACAGCCCCTCTTCAGAAAGAGGTGTGTCAAACACACGCTCTACCCCAAATTTTTTATGCAGATTTGTGGTAACACCGAACATACCCCTAGGGTCGTTAACTCCTTGACCCAGAATGATCACATTAGGGTCCAACCCCAAAGCCAAAGCCATTGCTTCGTTTAGCGCATTCACATAAGACAGAATCCTGCCATCTTGGTTTTCAGGAAGTTCGCTAGATTTTGAGGCGATTAAAGCTTCAGTCCACGGCATAAAAATAAATACTTATAAGTTATTGACTATAAACATGGCTATAAAGATCTTTTTCTGCTGGATTGGGACTGGAAATAGCAAAATTGAAGGCTTCTTGAATTTCTTCTGTGATCTCCTTTTCAGCCAAATCCTTTTCGGTCTTATTATAAAGGCCCTCCTTAATCAGATAATCATAAAAACTATTTACTGGGCAAAACTGCTCCCAATGGCCAACCTCTTTGGGGTCGCGGTACCCAGATGCACTATCATCACCTGCTCCTCCATGTCCACGCCATCGGTACGTCAACGCCTCTATAAATGTTGGGCCATCACCCTTGCGAGCTCTAGAAACAGCTTCTTGCGTCGTTTTATAAACATCTAAAACATTGGTTCCATCTATCTGCATAGATGGAAGACCAAAACCTTCTGCCTTCTTAAATATTTTCACATTAGGAGGCTGGCGCACCTCCAAAGAAGAACAAACTGAAAAAAAGTTGTTCTCGCAGAAAAAAATAACTGGAAGTTTTTTTAAAGTAGCAAAATTAACCGCTTCCCAGCAAGCGCCCTCTTCCGTAGCAGCATCACCCAGATAGACCACTACAACCCCCTCCTGACCCTTTAACTGAAAACTCAATGCAGCCCCAGTGGCTATAGGAATGGTTCCGGCAACAATAGCTGATGAGCCTGCCATTCCGACACTCTTATCCAAAAGATGCATAGAACCTCCTCGGGAACCAGAGCAACCATTGATTCGGCAATACAACTCTGACAACATACCCTTAAGACTTCCACCTTTTGCAAGATAATGTCCATGAGTACGATGACTACAATAAATCAAGTCACTTCTTTTTAAAACCGAACAACTGCCAGTCGAAATCGCCTCATGGCCCATAACAAGATGAATAGGCGATTTCATTTCATCTTCGTGATAACGGCTTTCAATAGCCTCTTCGACCCTACGAATTCGGAGCATGTCGCGATACAGCCCAGCTAACAACTCCTTATTCATACCGACATCTTGGTTTTCATAAGACCGGTATCCACTTCCATTATATTTATATTTAATTGTCAAATTTTAAATCCATTAGCAAATTAATTAACTCTCAAAGCATAAGATTTCACAAAACTTATGAACTTTTTACCATATCTCGATGCTTTCTTTTAAGCTTCACACTTATCATATCTTGAATATGGTTGACCACAGGCCTCCCAAATTTTTGTTTGATCATACCCAAGAAAGAAGGATTACTAAAATATTTTTCGAATGCCTTATCACGAAAATCCAGAACATCCTGTCCGCTCAAAGTATCAGTTGGTAAGGGCAAAGATTCGTAACCATGCTGGGAATATCCAATCCAACCAGGCCCTCCAGCATCATCTGGGAGAGGTAAATTCATTGTCTTTGCTCTTTCATAGAGAGGAGAACCCGGATATGCCATAGCACAATAGAAATTAGCCCACTCTGCATTTATTTCCAAGGCTAAGTCCAAAGTTTCTTGCATACTTTCGGCCGTATCATCGGGCAAACCAAATATATAATTGGCAATAATATATACCCCATGTTCTTTTATTTTATCGGTGACCTTCATAATATCGAGATCTCCAAAACGACCTTTTTCTACACCATCGCGCACGTATTTGCTACCAGACTCAACACCTAAAGCCAACCAGTTAAAACCTGCCCTCTTTAATTTTTCCAGATAACGGTCCTTCACCGTATCAATTCGCGCATATGCCCATATATTCAGATCATAGCCTCGCTCAATAATCAAATCGCAGATACCCATTACATGCTGCTCGTTTAGTACAAACATTTCATCTGGTATTTTAATGTTCTTCACAGAATATTTATTTACCAAAATATCTATTTGATCTACAACTGACTCTACAGACCAATAGCGTATGCTCGCACCCCCAAAAGGAGCATTGATGCAACAAAAGGAGCATTTGTATGGGCATCCTAAACTTGTTTGCAGAGATGCATAGGGCTGCCTGTTATCTAAATGATCAAAACAGTGCCAGTTATGGGCCCGGTAACGACTCATATCGAGCAAGTCCCAGGCTTGCCCTGGAATATCACGATCGAGATGTTCCAAGTTGCCGGCGTTAGGATTTGAGCAAACAATTCCCTCGCTCCAATACCACAAACCAGGGATAGCATAAAGCTGGTCACCTCCAGCCCTTAAAACTTCTACCAACTTCAAGACGGTTTCTGGACCTTCTCCTGAACATACAAATTTATAAGGTTCTTCTCTTAACGTTCTTTCAGGTAGGGCAGAAGCATGCGTTCCCATTACTAAAGTATTTAGTTGTGGAGCCATGTCATAAACACGCTGACAAACTTCTCTACCCGCAGGCATACATTGAGTAGAAGCTGAAGGCTGGTGACCATATACTACAAAGACAATTAAAGTCGCATTTGCCTCAACAATTTTATTGGCGGTGACATCAAATCCAATCGCTTCCGCTTCAGCATCCAAAATTTCAACGGAAACCCCTTTTTGACGTAGATAAGTAGCTAATAAAGTGGACCACACGGGAGGTTCAATTCCAGTAAGGCTTTCCGCAAGATCTTGAAAAACCTTTGTTTTACTAGGAGGGGTAACTAGAAGAACTTCCAAGTTTTGAAGCATCCTGTTCTCAATGATTAGAAATTTTTCGTATTAATGAGTCTTATAATTATAATGGTAAAAAACTTGGGATCGTATCCAAATTTTTAATCCAACAATTTAATGCAACCCACACCTTAAAATAGAAGTAAATCCTAGCTCATTTCAGATATCAGCTTGCAAAGACTTTATACTATAATAAGTATTAAATGCGGACTCCTTAAAAAACCTAACTTCAAATTGAACTCAATTTCATCCTTCTTTACTAGAAACCGGATCAACCTTTAAGGGTTATTCTTTTAAAAAATACTTTCTTTTCATTTGCTGAGGAAGGATTTTTAAGGTGAAACTGTGGTCTCTGTCGGAGGCGGAGTTACCACCTCATATTTGTTGAAATTAACAACCCCTTGCAGAACTGCTAGTACCAAAAGAAAAAGCAAACAGGAGTAAGTAAGCTTATATGATTTAAAATGATTAACCATAAACGTAATTAAATATTAAACGTTTTTATAGAAAGCCGGTTATCTAGTTTATCCCTATACAGAAAAAGTATAAACACGGATACTATTAATAGACCTAACCCTAGCCAAGCCAGTTGTAACCCAAGAGCAAAATAAACAGGCTCAAACCTAAAAACCACACTATGCTTTCCTGTTGGGACAACTGCGGCTACAAAATTATAGTTGCCTGTTAAAACTTCCTGTTTTTTTTTGTCAATATAGACGCTCCACCCTTCATGGTAGGAATCATTAAGCAAAACAATTCCCGAAACATCAGTATCTACATTAAGCTCTATAACATCAGGATTATCATTAAGAATAGTCAATGGTTGTGCTCTATCAGAAGCTGAATTCTGAGAAATTCCAGGATCTTTATCCAAAATAATGGTCTTAAGTGGATTAAAATTTTTTCCTCGCATATACTCAAAGGTTATATCGTCATCATGTAATACTTTAAAGTTTTTGAATAACATTGCCCGGGAAAGAGCATTAGGGCGAACTAGTAAACGTTCGTTAGGAATGTCCCAATGATATTTAACTCCGGCAAGATCTAAAAATCTTTCGTCTCCGATCCTCGCATAAAGACCATACCCTACCTCACCGGCAGCTAAATTAGGAACGACCCCCTTAAGAAACCTATCATACCTAGTATTCACCACATTATAATGACCTCCATAGGAACGGATATTATATATCGAACTGATTGATGATAACACTTCTTGCTTGCCATACAACTCATTATAAAGGGGAATATTTAAAAATTTATTTGGGAAGTTTACCCTATAATTTTGTAGATCTAAATTAAGGGTCGAGCCATCCTTATTTAAAGAAGCTTGAAGCCTAGGAAACGGATTACTATATTTATAAAAAGGATTAATCACAATATGATTATGTATTTTAAGTGTTGGTAGTTGTTCAATAAGAAAAATAGAAATGAAAAAAGGAAAGAGCCATGACGCCTTAAAGCTTCTTTTATGAAAAAGATAAAGAATTGACAAAAATATTATGGAAATCACTGCAAAGCGAACAAAGCCAAGCATACCTAAATACGCTACCTCTCCATGATCAGGCAAGTGGCGGACCGAATTAGACCAAGGATAAAGGATTACATATAAAAATATTATAAGCAGTAAAACCGACAACCCTGAAAACCATTTCGTATCAAATAAACGGCCCTTGACACAAACCCAAGGAAGAAAAGAAATAAAAATCAGGCAAATTAATGATACAGATAGATTTTTGTGATGGGAGGCATTTGTAGGATTGTCATAAGTCTTAACTAAAGAAATAACTAACCCCAAACAGATAATAGCCAAAATCACCTTAAACACTTTTAGCCTGAACTCAGGCTGTCTTTTTAGGGCAAAAAACCATAAAAATAATAATACTATAGTGGAAAAAAAAGCAAATAAAGCCTCAGATATATAGCTTGCCAGGCTACCAACAACAAGCATGTAAAGAAAAACTATTAGGAGAATAAAAATGAACATCATCCACAACTTCCCGCTTAATTGAAAATTTTCTCCTTTTTCTTCTAAATTTTTACCCGCAAACCCTGCTAGCATAGAGAACCCAACAGGGAGAAAAATTTGCATGGAAAGTGTATGATAAACTGGATTAATAAGCCTAAAAAAGGTGTCGAAAGGTTCAATAAAAACAATGAGGGCCAAAGCGATAATAGTATAAACAGTCCAGAAATTAATTCGCCCTTTTTGTGGAGAAATAATGGCCCATATAACTAACAGGGCCGGTAAAACACCAAAAAACTGAGGCATGGCCCATTGTATATGCATCCCTTGGAATGCGTTTCCCAATCGTTCAATAATTGCAAATGAATTCCGGTAACAAACCCCAAATAATTCTGGGTCGAATAATCGAAGTAAGAGAAAAGAGGCATCTCTGAAGTCCGCTGAAAACCCAAAACCTCTATTAGAATCAAAGCTTTCAATGAAGGTGGGAATTAAGCGAAAAAGGTGCATGGCAACACTGAACACAATGGCAAGGGCGCAAGAAATAAAATGTCTTGGGAAGTAATTTTTGGAATACTGTGAACAAAAACGGTAGAGAAAACATATAGCAATAAGGAGCATTGAATACGAAGTATAGGAGATGTTACTAGACAACATATTAACCAGAAGGACCAACGTTAAAAGAATTAAATTTAGGTATTGTTTGCGCTTATGTATCGTCCATATCAAATAGAGGGCTATAGTGGTAAATAGATACATCGACAGGACGTCATAAATCATGGTTGACCAATTAGTGTAACCAGAAAGTTGATAAACCAGGGATGCAAAGAAAGCCCACTTCTTATTTTGAAACTCCTCAAAAAATAATAGGTACGAAAATACTCCGACAAGCCAAACCTTTAGAAAAGAAAAAAAAGTTAGGGCAAGAAAAAAATAGTTCATTGGAAATAAAAATAAAATCCAATTCTCAGGAGAGAACAAGGGTATATTTGAACTAGCGAAAGCAGGAACTCCCGATAAAATGTTGGGGTTCCATAACCCTAGATACCCATTAAGAAAATTTTTTTTTGCTTCGATGAGAAGCGGAAAATTTATATTTATTGCGTCAGTGCTGGCAATTAGAGGCCGATGCCAGATAAAGTAATTGGAAAAGAAAAGGAAAGATAAAACCATATGGGAAAAAAATATGGCGTCGTTGCTTTGATTACCTTTAGAGAAAATTAATTTCCAGTCAAGGACCGACGGCGTAATGTATTTTTTGCTACCCGCAGCAAGAAAGTCTGCAAACCAACTCCAAAATAGAGTCATCAGCCAACCTACAAAAACCGTAGCAAGAACAAGACCAGTTAAAATAGAGCCATTTAAAAGGTGATCCATATTTTTTGGGTTTTAGTGAATCGCAAACTATTTTTTTATGAGGATTACACTTAATAAAAATTGGCTTAAATTGCCATGCGCCCTTACTAATATCCCCGTTAAAATATTCAGAGAGCTATGTGGACGAAACGCATTATACCAATATCACCAGAATTCTAATTACTCTTTTTCACTCATAACACCCTCACCATACAAACCAATAAGAGAGCAATTGAAATACCTGCGAGAATGAAAATCACTCCAAGAGTAAATTTGTAACAAGCTTGTAATGAAAAGCATTCTTGGAAAGTTTCGCTAGCCTCAATTTTACACAAGTTATAAAGCTTTAATACGTTTACCCTCGATACCGTTTTCTTTGGCTAACTTAAAGAATTCCTCAGTTTCGTTGAATGAACAAATCACTAGCTTTCCATCGAAATCAATCAATTGCTCAAGCGGAAAAATATTGATGTCCTTAAAAGTCTTACTTGCGTCAGCATCATAAGCTCGACTAATTGTAATTGGTCTATCACGAGCTAATGAGTACAAAGTTTCCGCCGCACGCCCCAAACCCAAAATAGCAAACTCCTTGATTTCTTCTGACTGTAATTCATCTAAGCAGTTCTCACATTTAATGACTTCTAGATTACTTCCCTGAGAAGTCTTCCATAGAAATTTAAAAGAACTGAAAAAAACACCTCTCAGTAGTATTTTTAACGTCCACGGTTTTCCAAAAAAAGAAACGCACTGGGTCCAGAATTGGCTCATAATCGATCCTAAAGCAGCAGGCTTAGGAATCACAGATGGAGTTTGAATTTTCAAGTTAGTTACATCCCAATGATTCAGTTCTCTCGCCTGCACGGCTTTGAACATAAGGTTTTTTTTATCTTCTATAGCTTCTCCAAGTCTTGCTATCTTTATTGATGGGTTTTCATTTAAAGGAAAAATACGGCCTTGATATCTTGCCTTTAAAGCTGTGCTAGAAATGTTTTGTCCGTCATGAGGTCCATGATAATTTTTGTCTCCATCTGTTCCAGGATGCCATGTATGGAATAGAAATTCACTTTGATGCCAGATTTCATTTTTACCTGTGTTAGTGAGACGAAAAGTCATTTCATAAGGGCCACACATATGTCCAAGGTAATCGATGTGTTCATCGGCTCCACCAATTGCTATTAAATCCTCTTTTTTTGCTGCCATACATGCCCCATAATTTCTACTGTGCAAAGGATCTTTTTTATCCCACAACCCCTTCGTCTTTCCATCTATCCAGTTTATACAACCCTCAGACATCACCTCGTCAAATGTAGGATTATTGAATGGATAATATTTCCGGTTTGCGTTCCTAACCTCATCCAGATGAAGGACTATATCTGATTGACTTAAGGAAGAATTATTGGAGGACTCAAATTCTTTTATAATGGCGCCAACCAAGGAAGGCTTAACCATAACATCAGAATCACAAATCACTATGATTTCACCCTTGCTAGCTATAATACCTAGGTTATACATAAGATGTTTGTGATAATAAATATTATCTGGAATTTCCATTATCAACCACTGATCAATGACCGGCGGTTTACCTGACTGTTCATACTCCTTCATTTTTTTTTGGATTTGAGGAGAAACATGACTGTAATACTCAATCCATATGATTTCATATTGGTCTCGTGGAACGCCTTGGTTGGCAAAGTAATCAAGGCTGTGAAAACTTTCTCGACATGACCAATCCAATAATATAAAGCTCACGCGCGGATTTTTAACAACCTGGTTCTCAAAGAGGATTTTCATGAAGTAATAGGTTAGAGTTTTGTTCTAGGTTATATTTTTGATCGATTCAAATCAAACGCACCACTAAATAGAAATGTTTTCACTGCCATCACCAGAGGTGTCAGTTACTACGGTTGGGAAGTCGATGTTCCCTTTTAGGATAATTTCCTAAAATTTGCTAGATAACCATTATAGTGGCAGCAGGCCTTCTGCTTTCCTTGAAAAAGGCAATTGTTCTTCAAAAAATCGCTTTTTCATCGAAAATCCCCCTCCTCCAGAGGGGGTTTTAAAGTATTTACTGTTTAGATTTTTTAAGTACAGGAATTATTAGGGAGTGGATGACCATTCGAGCCAGGGGGCCCGAGCTTTTTGCCCGTCTTGATTAGTTGCCTGTTCTATGGATATGCGTTCTTCTTGCACATCAGGCCTTAAATGTCTTGAGTCCACCTCAGGAGCTTTTGCCCTCTTAAAAGTTCTATCCGAAACCTTAATATCTTGAGGAGGTTTCATTGGATTACCTCTCTTAATAGCGGAAAAAATAGTATCACCAATTTTTAAAGGTAAAAATGAAAAAAGTAGGTTGGTTCCTAATACAAAAGTCATCCAAGTAAGCGCTCCAATCTCTTTGGGCTTCCTGTACCAGTTTGGAGGAAGAGCTACCCAACCCACGCCTTTATCACGCATGAGAATCTTCTTGATGAGTTTCCATTGGAAATAAGCTTGCAGATTCCTCCTTATAATATCTCTTTTCAATTCAAATTCGCTGGTTCCTTCCGGAACATAAGGAAGAGGAGTCGTGGAAAAAATACTTCTGGTAATAGATAAAGTGCTATTAAAATTTAGCCAACCTGAACCAATATGTAATTGCCCCGACTTCTTCGCCACTTCATAAATAGGTGTTCCTGGGTATGGGATGAGGTTATTAAATTTAATATATCCCACATCAGCTTCTTGTGTGACCGCATAGGTATCTTCCCGGTCTTTCTTTGACTCACCAGGGAAACCGTAGATCATAAAAAGAGATACTTTCAACCCGTATTTTTTGCAGAGCCTTACAGCTTCCAAATGCTGGGCCACAGTCTGACCTTTTTGGGCTTCGGCGGCGATCCTTTCTACTCCCGTTTCCATTCCCATGCCAATTGTTTTAAAATTAGCTTTTACCATTATTGGGAGAATATCCTCATGTACATTATCGGCTCTAGTTTGAACGGCAAAACTACATTTTTTATTGAGCCCTGCACTGATTATTCCTTCACAGAGTTCGTGCACCCTTCTCTTGTTGACACTAAAAATATCATCATAAAAGGTAATGCTAGTTTGCCCATACTTATTAATTAGAATATCCAGGTTTTGGACAATTCGCTCCATTGAATGCCAACGGTAGGTAAACCCGGTCAACAATCTTTGACTGCAATAAGTGCACTTGTAAGGGCAACCCCGAGCTCCTGTCAAAAATCCCATGTCATACCGAGGGTGATTAAACAATTCATAGGGAAACATGGGGACATCATCAAGGTTTTCAATCAAATCGTTATCGGGGTTAGATATGATCTCACCATTGTTATTCTTATACGTAATGCCCTTAATATTCTTCCACTCTTTTCCTTCACGTAGTGCAAAATAAAGCTCTCTTAGCGTTTCTTCTCCTTCACCACGAACAACAAAATCAGCTATGCCCATTTCAAGCGGTTCATGAGGAAGCGTAGTCACGTGGACATTCCCGAAGATTATTGTGCAGTCGGGTTCAACTTCACGAATCATCCTTGCTATTTCGTAAGCCCTACCAGCCTGTGATGTTAAAACCGTAATTCCAACGATTAAAGGTTTGTCTAACCCTGCTAACTTTTGATGAATATTTTCTGGAGTTATTTTTTCAATTTCTTCATCTAAAATACGTAAATTCTGGACACCCCATTTCCTAAGGTAGGCCGACAAAACACCTAGGGCAACAGGTATACCAACAGGTATATAACGCGACAACATGCCGCCAAATCTTTCGTGCGCAGGATTTACAAATAACATAAGCTTGAATAAAATTAACAATTAGTAAAGATTATAACGGTACAGATTATAACCTCTTTTAACTCTAAAAAACCAGTTGTATTTTCTATATAAATTAATCAAATTCACTCTTTTTACCTAGAATGACATATTTCATCAAAACTATAACTTTTGAAACCATCAGCATAAGCGAGGGACGCACAAAGTATTTTCCGTTTTCCAGATAAATTTGATCGTTATTTATCAAACGGTTCAATCTAGTATCAACAATCATTTTCGCATTATATCGTTCTAAAATATCTTGCATGTTCAATCCATTGGGAAAATCATTGAGTTCACGAACTAGTCTGATGCGACGGGCTGTTTCTCCTAAATTAGCAAAATGAAAGTAGCAGTAACCTAACAAAGCATAAATAATTAGGTTAGTTATAGACAGAAAGGCGTGCTCCTGAATACCTACGTTGGGGTCACTAATAAGAAGATAAAACTGCAAGCTTAGAATTCCTAACCCCCCAACCCCAAACCCAAAGAATAGAGATTTTAGAAGGGATAGGTTTATAATAGCTCTAAAAACTAATATTTGGACTAGAATATTTATCACCAAACCAAAAATAGGAGTAAATAATTGTAGCAAACCTTCCAATTTTACAGATTCAACCACCTTTTATCCGGCGCCCCATTAGGTTTCTATAAAGGATAAAAATTTTTGCAAATATTACCCCCTTTGACGTCAGACATATTTTCTCTCCGTCCATATACGCCATTTTATCTAAAATCAGATCCATCACCCTAGGCTTAATTAATAGATCATCACTTAAGTTTGTCTGCAAAGCCATTCTGTCCAAACCTTTTTTTCCTGCATTAGCAATGCTCATGATCATTACAAGAGATGGGCTATCAGCCTCCAGTGCAGAATAAGTAATCATGTATGAGAAACTAAGAGTTATAAAAAAAAGAGAAACGTGGAAATATTCGATGGCATTTTTAGGAGCCTTAATTCCGAAAACCTCTATCTCTAGTTTGGTCAGCAATACACCTAAAACCACAAACAAGGTGCCAAACAAAATCTGCAAAAGAACCTTGGTCTGGCGTTTGGGAAGGTAAATCTTCCAAACTATCAGATGCAACAAAAATCCCATGCAAAATATAGAAAAACCCCAGAATAGAACCCTCACTAAAACCCTTTAATCACTATTAACGAAATGGAAGTAATCTAGCCCAACCCAAAAAGCCTACTATTTTTTGAGGTAAGTTTACGCAAAACCTTCATAGTAAAGTGACGAACACGTAAAAAAGAAATAACAGCATTCAAATTTTATATTTTTCATTTTCATAACTATGGCGCTGAGCTGTTGAAGTTTCTTCTAAAACCGGTTTTAATTGATTTTTACCAGAAAAGCCATACTGATTTTTAATCAAGGACAAATACCCTTTCATCACCTGAAGCAGTGATGGAAAAGACATTGCTTTGGACTTCCCCGACGCTCGCAGTCCCAAACGATAAGGCACTTCGGCAAAAAGATAACCCTGTTTAATAGCTTTAATTAGAATATCCGTTTGAAAAAAAAATCCTATATTCCTAGTTTTTAATTCCTTTAGAATGTTTTTTCGGTACAAAATGGTGCCGTTGGTATAATTTAAATTGACCCCAAAGGAAGAGTTAATAATGAATCGGTAAATAGAAGATAATATATTCCTCCAGAGCGGCCTAATGTCGCGATTATATACAAAAGGAATTACTATATCCACGTGTTCAAGAAGTTTAAAATAACGTATGGTTTCCCACGGATCATTCTCATTATCACCAGGAATCATAGTCACAATTTCATTGTTTGAAAAATCCACTCCCTTCCAAAAAGCAGCACCAATCCCCTGAGGGTTTTCATGATGAACCACAAAAATCCTACTATCTGTTTTTTTTAAATCTTCAATCATTGGTCCAGTTTTATCACTACTCCCATCATTGATCACAATTACTTCACCCATAATTTTAAAATCATCGAAGGCACTTAGGGTATTCCCAACCGCTAGAGCAATATCTTTCTCCTCATTCAGGGCTGGCATAATCACACTTAACTTCAACGAACTTTCCATTTATAAAATCTCATTCAATAAAAAGTAAATTAAAAACAAATTTAAACCTATATTAGCTCAAACCGGTTTCTTCTCTATGCTCAATTATTACATCAATAATACAATGGCAAATCGACAAATGGGTGATCTCAACAGGGCCATACCCGATAGAAGGGACAAAAAAATTAAAATCTCCGGTACTTCTAAGCGGGTTATCATCCTTAAACCCAGAAAATGTAACCACCTTGCAATCCCGATTCCTCGCAGCCTGAACGCCACGCAATATGTTTTCAGATTTTCCGGAACTACTGACAGCCATTAAAATATCACCCTCATCAGCAAACATTTCGATGGGTTTTTCAAAAACATGTTTATATCCATAATCATTGCTGATACAAGTCAGCAGGGAACTGTCATTGAAAGCTATAGCTCGAATTCCACCGTTTTTCCAGTAGTCTGTGGACATATGACTGGCAATGGAAGCACTGGCACCATTTCCAACAAACATCAACTTATTTCCTTTTATCGACTGGCTTAAAATTAGGTTACAAATAGCCTGAACACCCTCCTCGAACTTCATCATTTCACCACTTCCAGTCGTGACCGAGATAGACTTCATCATTTTCATTAAATGTTCGAAATAGTTAACCGTAGTTTCCTGCATAACGCTCACCTCATTTGGAAAGAGTATGAATCAATTCAAGAACTTCAAACTTTTCAACCGATCTCTTGTTACCCATTATCTGAACAGCCAAGGCCCCTACTACGTTACCAATGAATGCTACTAAATCTAAAGGCATTTCATTGGCCAAACTTGGGGCTGTATAGGCAAAAAAAGCATCCCCAGCTCCTATTGTATCCACTATCTTGCTAGAAAATATAGGTGTTGCGTAAGTTTCACTCTTACTATTTATTCCCAGGGACCCTCTCTTGCCTAAAGTTACTATTAAATTATTGGCATTAACTTGCTCTCTAATATTTTTAGCAACACTATCTATAGCCTTATATTTCTCTTGGGCGGCCAACCGGAGTTCTGCTTCATCAAGACAAACAAAATCCGGATTTTTATATTTAGTAACCATATTGTATCCGGAGTTTGCCGCATTAGTCTGAGTATTAATTGCCAAAAATCGAGACTTTTTTTCTATCGTAGAATATATATTTTGGGTTATGAAACCATGGCCAAAGTCAGAGAGTAAGACGGCGTCATATCCAGCTATGACCTCTTCTAAATAACCATTAATTTTTTCCTCTAATGGCCCAGAAACAAACAAATCATTAATGAAATTGATTTCAAATAGTTTCTGATTCAAGTATTGGTGCAAGTACCTTTTTTTTATGACGGTTGGACCATCATCCCGAAAAAAAAACTTTGACTTGATATTAGGTTTAAGGTTCTCCTTGATAAACTCTTCCCTGGAGTCTTCTTCCCCCAACAGACTAATGATATCCACCTGCCCACATATACTAGCTACATGGTTAGCGATTGCGAAAGCCCCACCAGCAAAGATTTCATTAGTCAGATACTTATTAACCACCAAGTTGGCCTTACCAGCCTTACCCATGGGTTCACAATAATGGTATTCATCAATAATTCCATCACCAATAACTAGAACTTTTTGAGAGCTTAGCTTGTTTAAGCCCTCCAGAATGTGTTGATATGAATATTTTTCAAAGATTCGATGTAGGTATTGGCGAGTACTTTCTGGTAATAAATTAACAAATTGTTGCAAAAGTTGGGAAGAGCTAATCGCAAAACCATCTGTTTCCAAAATCTTGGCCTTGCCGAAAAAAAGTTCTTTTTCCTCCTTAAAGATTTTGTTATGAGTTTGTTGATCTCTTTCCTTGTGAATCTGCCCTTTAGCAAAAATGTCCGGGTCTATTCGGTGAACACATTCAAAGGGCTTTATATCATCCACAACACAAACAAAATCTACCTGATTGATGCAGGCCACGCTCTGAGCGCGCAAATCATCAGGGAATACAGGTCTTCCGGAACCTCTACGCACATCTTCATCCTTAATCACAGTGACAATTAGTATATCCCCCATTTTTTTTGCTTCAGTTAAATGTTGGACGATGCCAGGATGTAAAAGATCAAAAACCCCATGCGTCTGAACAATACGTTTGCCTTGCTTTTTTAATTTGGCGACTTCTAAAACCAAATCTTCTAAAAAATAAACCTTCTTAGTCGGGGTAATATTTTTCATGTCAGCTTAAATGATCTTTAATCAATTTAGTAGAAGAGAAAACAACCTCCTTGGTTACCCTCAATTCTGCTCCAATTTCCTTCAGGACATCAAATTCCCTTTGAATCTTACCTGTTTTGTCTTGCAAGTTTTCAAACTCCTGGCCTTTAACGTATATAGCAGGGCGAAGTAACCTTAAAGTTTCCTCAGCTGTGGGCCATTTATTTATAGCAACGAAATTCACACATTCCAAAGCAGCGATTGATTCCGCCCTGAGGCTCTGAACAAAAACAGGGCGTCCGGGTCCTTTATCTATAAATTCGTCTGGGCTCACCGTAACCGCCAGTATATCCCCCATTTTTTTTGCCGCCTGAAAATGTTTGATGTGCCCAGGGTGCATGAGATCAAAACAACCATGGCACAAAACCGTGACTTTACCTTGTATTCTAAACTCGTAGAACCTTTTTCCTAGCTCAGCAATATCTAAAATCTTTGCCATCGTTCTAGCCTACCTCGCAGAAATTTATATAGGGAATCACCTGCATTTAAAAATGCAAATTACTAACTATTTACTTGATTTTAGAATCTAAGCGCAAGATAATCGGTCATGCGTTGAGATTATCTTAATAGATACAATTTAATTAGGACATAAACTACTCAAATCTAATACAATTGTCGATAGAAAAGTACCAGCCTTAAGAGAAACAGTCAGTTTTCGGAAGGTATAATATTTGGAAAATGTTGAGTCTAAACCTTTATCTCCTGAGTATGCCGGGGCTATAGTCTCGTGCCCAAAAAAAAATATTCTATGTCAATTGCGGGATGACAAGCCTGGAATTAAATTCCCCGGATTTTGGACGTGCACCCCTGGAGGCCATATTGAGACAGGAGAAAAACCTGATGAAGCAATCATCAGGGAGTTAAAAGAAGAGTTTGAGATCGAAGTAACAAATTTAAAGAGACTAACTATAATTATTGAAAAGCAGAATGACATGGCGGGGATCTATCATGCTTTCTCGGCAAACTTGGCCTCGCCTAAGGAACAATTAAAATGCAACGAAGGACAAAAAGCATGTTTCTATTCAGCCGAAGAGATTCTGAGGCTTCGTCTGCATCCGGTGAGTTTAAAAATTTTTCAAGAGTACTTAAGCCAAAACGAATCCTCTTGGAATTTCTCTCAAGAAAAAATTAAATGCTAAAAAATTTCTGTGACCGATAAATTTAATATAGACACCCATAAATTAAATTACCATATTGGGCGAGTAAACGATTGGGTTCAGAAAAAAATTGTTTATCCGATCTATGTTGAGATCACCCCCGCCGGCGCATGTAATCACCGGTGTACCTTTTGTGCAGTGGATTACATAGGCTATAAAACTGTTTTTCTCGAAACCCAGCTTTTAATGGATCGTTTGGCCGAAATGGGGAGATTGGGTGTGAAGAGTGTGATGTTTGCCGGAGAAGGTGAACCACTCCTCCATAAAGATCTTCCAAAAATCATCCGCCACGCGAAAGCTTCAGGCATCGATGTATCCATCACAACCAATGCCGTGCCGATGACACAAAAATGGGCCGAAGAAGCTTTAGAGCATCTTACATGGGTTAAAGCAAGTGTGAATGCTGGCACTGCTGAAACCTACGGGAAAATACATCAGACCAAGCCCCGTGACTTCGATAAAGTGATTGGCAATCTGGATAAAGCCGCAGAAATCAGAACTCGTAATAACTGGGAATGCACCTTGGGCTCACAGATGGTTCTTTTACCGGAAAATGAAATGGAGGCCATGACCTTGGCTAGAACCATAAAGTCCGCGGGCTGCGACTACGTAGTGATCAAACCCTATTCACAACACAAAAAAAGCATTACCCGGGAATACGAAAACATCCAATACGAAAAATCCCTGGCATTAAAAGAAAAATTGGAAACATTGAATGACGAAAACTTTCAAGTGGTGTTCAGGATTAATACCATGAAAAAACTTGAGGAAACAAATCAGTATTATGAAAAGTGTTACTCCACTCCCCATTTTTGGGGTTACATCATGGGAGATGGCTCACTTTATGGGTGTAGTGCCTACCTTCTGGATGACCGCTTTTGCTATGGAAACATCAACAATCAAACTTTTCAGGAAATCTGGGAAGGTGAGAAACGTCGTCAATGCCAGGATTTTGTCGAAAATGAATTGGATATTACCAATTGCCGAAAGAATTGCCGAATGGACGAAGTAAATCGTTATTTATGGGACATAAAACACCCTCCTCCACACGTAAATTTCATTTGACCACTAAAAACCTCCACACGTAAATTTCATATGACCACCAAAAAGTGGGCCTCCGATATATACCACCGGCTGATTAAAATCCGCCTGACCGAAGAAGCCATCGCAGATGAGTACAAGCAACAGGAAATGCGTTGTCCGGTTCACCTTTCAATCGGGCAAGAGGCGGTTGCGGTAGGAGTTTGTGCAGTCCTTGAAGATGATGACATCATTTTTAGCACTCATCGGTGCCACAGCCATTATCTTGGTAAAGGGGGTAACCTAAGTAGTATGATCGCCGAACTTTATGGAAAAAAATCAGGATGCTCCGGAGGACTAGGAGGATCAATGCACCTTGTGGATGAAAGTGTTGGTATGATGGGATCTTCGGCAATAGTAGGAGGAAGCATTCCACTAGCAGTCGGCGCTGCGCTTTCCATGAAAATGTCTGATCAGGAAGGACGTGTGGCCATTCCTTTTTTCGGAGATGGTGCCACGGAGGAAGGTGTGTTTCATGAGAGCTTGAGTTTCGCAGCTCTTCACAAACTACCCGTCATTTTCATCGCCGAGAACAACTTTGTTGCCACGGCTTCTCCACTAACCGCACGGCGTCCCAAGGACAATATTTTTCAACATGGAGAGGTGTTTGGCATCCCTAATTATTGCGTGGATGGTAATAATGTTGTGGAAATTTATGAGACTACTCAAAAAGCCGTCGAACAGGCGCGAATTGGAGAGGGACCTAGCCTCATTGAAGCAAGGACCTACCGTCTGATGGGCCATGTAGGGCCTACTCAGGACAAATGTTCCGGCTTGAGAACGGAACAGGAATGGGAGCAATGGCGTAAAAAGTGTCCAATTAGAAATTTTGAGGCCTATTGTGATAATAGGGTTCTTCTTTCTAAAGACGAGCGCAAAGTTATACAAGAAAAAATTCAAAGCGATATTAATCGGGCTTTTGAAATGGCTAAAGCTGATGAACTCGCTGAATGGAATCAAATATGACACAAAAACGTATTTTAAAGTACCGAGAAGCCCTCAATGAGGGACTTGTCCAGGCCATGGAGAGTAATCCCAATATTTTCGTAATGGGTTGCGGAGTAGACGACGAAGGTGGAATTTTTGGTACTACCAAGGCTGCTTCTGAAAAATTTGGCAAAAAAAGGGTCTTAGATACTCCATTAGCAGAAAATGCGATTGCCGGCATAGGCGTTGGATCATCCATAATGGGAAAACGGCCGGTCATTGTTCACGCAAGAAATGATTTCCTGTTTTTGGCCATGGATCAGATCATTAATCATGCGGCAAAATGGAACGTCATGAGCGGCGGAAGACTACATTGTCCGATGGTTGTTCGGGCCATTGTTGGCCGTGGCTGGGGACAGGGTGCGCAACACTCACAAAGCTTGCAGACCTTTTTCTCTCATATTCCCGGGCTTAAAGTGATGATGCCCTCCACCGCCTATGATGCTAAGGGTCTACTTTTAGCTAGTTTGAAAGACAAAGAGACAGTAATCTCTATCGAACACCGCCTCCTTTATGAAACCGAAACCTCGGTTCCTGAGGAACCATATACCATTCCTTTTGGTAAGGGAGACATTAAAAAAATAGGACGCGATATTACCATTGTGGCTTTTTCCTATATGGTCAAAGAGGCTCTTGATGCAGCTGAAATATTGGCTAAGGAAGAAATTGATGTAGAAATTGTAGACCCGCGCTGCACATCGCCGCTGGATATGGATTTAATATTAAAATCAATCCGCAAAACCAAACGCCTATTGGTTACGGACACCAGTTGGACTAGTTATGGCGTGTCCGCCGAAATTTGCGCTAGGGTTTGCGAAGAGGCGTTTGATGCTCTGGTGGCCCCAGTAAAAAGGGTCGCCCTGCCAAATATAAACACACCTTGCGCATCAAACTTGGAAAAAGAATTTT
>Ga0315338_1001242_pt1 | contig 34630 bp, 30 predicted proteins | sample ASW8metaG_FD_204518 | JGI IMG/M metagenome (GOLD analysis project Ga0315338, IMG submission 204518) | Ammonia-oxidizing marine archaeal communities from Monterey Bay, California, United States - ASW #8 | ecosystem: Environmental > Aquatic > Marine > Coastal | place: USA: California | collected... | reverse complement strand
CAGGCCTATCCAGACATGAAAAAGCCCCTTTCCAAGCACATACGGAAAGGGGCTCTAAAATGCGTGAGTGTGAGAAAACGCAGGCTTAGATCAGTTCGCCTGTCGTCTCAGAAACGCCGGAATATCCAGCAAATCTTCATCTTCCTGCTTCTGCGTGATTTTGACGGACGACGATGCCTCCTGTGCAGGTGCAGCAGGAGCAGTCGGCGCAGGCGCAGCAGCCGGTTCTTGCCGGATGTCTTCGCGTGATGTTTCTACGGGCACCGATTTATTCTTTCGTCCGCCGGTCATGCGTTCAAACAGGCTGGGGCCACGGCGTTTTTTTTGGGGGTCTACCGCCTCGCCCAGTGCATGGTGCGCATCAGGATTTACCAGCGTCTCCGCGCGTTTCTCAACTTTAATCGCTTGTGGTGCCCTGAACGGAGCCTCACGACCTTCCGCTTCTGCCGGAAGAATTTCGCTTTCTTCCATCTCCATATCAATATCAGAGAGGAGATCCGGCTCAACATCCAAAGCCAGATTACCTGATGCGGCGGTCATATCCGATGACATGGCACCCATTTCCAACTCTTCCGAATACTGCCCTGCATCACCAGCCTGGGCAACAGGCTGACCGGAGACATTGCTGCCAGGAAGGCTGGCGCCAAACCCGGAGGCGGAAATTGTTGAGGCGGCGGGTAAAGTCGGCGCACTCAGATCATTACCACCCGACGCTGCCCGAGGCATGTCATCTTTAACCTGACGTAAAGACGTTACGTTCGGTGAATTGGCTTTCTGAACTTCCAGCGCATCGATACCTGTTGCAACAACAGAAACCCGCATCATACCTTCCATTTCAGAATCGAACGTTGACCCGACAATAATATTGGCTTCCGGATCAACCTCGCTGCGAATTCTATTGGCAGCCTCATCAAGTTCATACAAGGTGAGATCCATACCGCCGGTAATGTTGATCAGAACTCCACGCGCGCCCTTCATGGAAACGTCATCTAGTAGCGGATTGGAAATAGCGGCTTCGGCAGCTTCGATGGCGCGGTTTTCGCCGCTGGCCTCACCGGTACCCATCATTGCCTTACCCATTTCATTCATGACGGTATTAACGTCAGCGAAATCGAGATTGATCAGGCCCGGCATCACCATCAGATCGGTTACACCGCGGACACCTGAGTGCAGGACTTCGTCCGCCATGTTAAAGGCATCGGCAAAGGTTGTTTTCTCGTTGGCGATGCGGAACAAGTTCTGGTTCGGAATAATGATCAGGGTATCGACATAACGCTGCAATTCCTCGATACCGGCATCTGCGATTTTCATCCGATGGTTCCCCTCAAACTGGAAGGGGCGGGTGACAACACCAACGGTCAGGATACCTTTTTCGCGCGCCGCACGGGCAACAACGGGCGCGGCACCAGTTCCGGTTCCACCACCCATACCCGCAGTAATAAAGCACATATGCACACCGTCAAGATGTGCGGTTACTTCCTCAAGCGCCTCTTCGGCAGCTTCAGCACCAACATGCGGCTTGGACCCGGCGCCGAGGCCTTCTGTGAGCTCAGCTCCCAGTTGAATTCTTCGGTCTGCCAAATTTTGTTTCAGGGCCTGGGCATCGGTGTTCGCGACAACGAACTCCACCCCCTGCAACTCCGAGGTAATCATGTTATTAACGGCGTTCCCTCCGGCGCCTCCAACACCCATCACCAGTATTTTTGGCTTCAGTTCTGTTTGGTCCGGCACAGACAAATTGATACTCACAGCACTATCCTCCTAAGCTACGCACGTTATAATTATTAATACCAAATATTGTGGTTAATGAAACCCTACTTCTTACATATTGACGTTTTTCTTGCATTTTTTTGCTCAAAAATTCTCTTTGAACCAGTTTCCAACCTTCAAAAAGCGGTTTTTAGGCCGCTTCTCCTCTGGCATCAGCTTCACGGTCTCGTCAAATCTTTCGCGGATGGCGAAAGACAGCAATCCTGCTGCCGTAGTAAAGGCAGGACCATCAGTCGCATCGGCCAATCCTTTAACACGGATAGGTTTACCCATCCGAACTTGCTTGTCCAAAATACGCGTTGCCAATTCCTGAACTCCGGCCAGCTGGGCAGCGCCGCCACACAGGACGGCCCTGCGACCTGCAACCTTGTTAAAGCCGGACGCCAAAAGCCGGTCATTGACTAACTCCAGGATTTCTTCGATCCGGGGCTTGATAATACCAACCAACATGGATCTTGGGACATGATTGGCAATTTCGTGATCGCTTTCACCAATCAGGGGAACGTCAATAATTTCCTTTTCGTCGGCGGGACTTGCCAATGCATTTCCATAGAGCGTCTTCATCCGCTCTGCATTGATCAGGGTGGTGGAAAGACCGCGGGCGATGTCATTGCTGACATGGCCGCCGCCCACGGGCACCACTTCATTAAAGACCATCTCACCATCATAAAAGACAGCAAACGATGTGGATCCACCGCCCATATCAATAACGGTCACGCCAAGATCCATTTCATCTTCGACCAGACAGGCCAATCCCGACGCATAAGGTGCGGAGACAATATTCCGAACGCCCAGATGGCATCTTTCAACGCAGTTAGCGATATTTCGCATATGACTGTTCTGCAAGGAAACCATATGCATGCTAATCCCAAGACTCTCGCCATACATGCCTCGCGGATCACGAATACCGCGATTCCCATCGACCGTGTAGCCAACGGGAAGTGCATGAATAACGGTTCGGCCCTCAGGCTGGTAACTCGCTTGCGCGCCTTTCAAGGTGCGTTGCAAGTCCTTTTCGCCAATTTCCTGGCCGCCGATGGACATGTCCACATCCACTGTCTGTGACGCCGGTTTGCCAGCGGAAACGCCGAGGTAAACTTCCCGAATAGTTTCACCAGCCATGCGCTCTGCGGCATCGACGGCGGAACGAATGGCTTCTTCCGCCATCTCCATATTGGTGATCCCACCGGCCCGCAACCCCCGGGAGACCTGATGGCCAATGCCTGTTACCCTAAGGCGACCAGCTTCTTCCACCGCAACAAAGCAGCATACTTTTGTCGATCCAACATCTAGCGCGGCCAAAGGGCCATTGCGTCCTACTGCCATTACGTCTTAACTAACCTTGTCTTCAAATCTTTCAAAATCTCATGGAACACTATGTCTTGTCACCCTTCGTCCGGCGCAATTTCGCGGCTTCGGGCTTCAACCGTACATACATCCGGTCGCTGCCGCGCAAATCGACAGACACCAGACCATTATTGAGAATTTTCTTCTCTTCCTGCATTTGATAAAGCTGTTTCCAGGCCTGCCGAGCACCATTTTCGGGGAGCAACACGGTTACTCTATTTTCAAATTCCAGGTTCCAGCGGCGATCCCGAATACGAACAGCATTTTCAAGGCGTGTGAATAAAGAGGGTGTTTGTGCCAACATATCGAACAATTCAGCAGCATGGACATTCGCGCCGGGACCAACAACCTTGGGTAAATGCGTGAACTCTCCTGCTTGCTTGCGGGACACCATAGCACCATTTCGGTCAATAACGCCCGTCTCACCATCTATCTGCCATCTGGCGAAGGGCCTACGTTCCTTGATTTGAATGAAAAGCTCATCTGGAAATCGGCGCATAATGGACGCGGTTTCAACCCAACCCAATGTCTCCAACCGAGCACGGGCTTCTACCGGATCGACGTCAAGAATACTGTCGCCACGGTTAACATCTAAGGCTCTTAGAATATCCTGACCCGAGGTTCTTTGGCGACCAACAATGCTGATTTCCTGAACCGTCAGACCGAAGGCGGTTGCCAATGACTTCTGTTGCTCATCAAACCAGAGAGACGTCTGCGCGGCAATATTTTTTTCGGTAAGAAAATTACTAACAACACCAATAAGGATTGCCCCTAGCAGAACACCGCCACTAATCAACGCTGGCTTTCGCCATCCCGGCGCCGGTTTACGTCGCGCGGTCGTTTTGGAATTTTTATTTTTTTTGTTGGACCACAGCATGTTTGTAAGCTGCGAAGACATATCGCCAAATGTCGGAAGAGACGGCAAGCTACCGAAGCGCGGCTCCGACTTTCGCGCTGACTTCTTTATCTTGGGACGCCGGGATAGTCTTCCTTTTGCGGCAATGCCGTTTAATGGGCTCTTCCCTCTTGACCTCGAGGCTCCCAGGCGATCATTTTTATCAACGGTTAACGGTCGCATGATGCATCCTCCACGATCCAGCGTACGAGTTCTTCAAAATTCATCCCGGTATGAGCGGCAATTTCCGGAACCAGACTAAGTGATGTCATGCCGGGCTGCGTATTGGTCTCCAGAATATAGAGCTTGCCCGGCTCCTCGCCCGTATCATCGAAACGGAAATCACTACGGCTGACACCACGGCATCCCAATACCTGATGGGCGACCAAAGCTTGTCGCATTACCTCATCATAATCTTCACGGGACATGGGCGCGGGCATCAGATGCTCCGCTTTGCCCGCCGTATATTTGGCCTCATAATCATAAAAACGGCCCAGGGGTTTGATTTCAACGGCACCGAGCGCAATGTCGCCCATGACGGCGACCTGGATTTCACGGCCCGGAATGTAGGTCTCAACCAGGACTTTCTCACCGAACGTCCAGGGCAGCTCGGCCAGGCTCATATTCTCGTTATCCAGAATAATGGTCACGCCAACGCTGGAGCCTTCATTAAAAGGTTTAACGACGAAGGGCTTGGGATAGGTTGCGCCATTTTCGATATCTTTACGGGTGAAGACTTTCCCTTCCGCGCATCTCAGACCCGCATCAGCAAATAAATGCTTGGCCATTGGTTTATCCATGGCAACGGCAGAGGCTAGTACGCCGGAATGCGTATAGGGTAGCCCCATGATCTCCAACAGCCCTTGAATAAGGCCGTCCTCACCGTAGCGTCCATGCAGCGCATTGAAACACACATCCGGTTTTAGCTCCGTCAGAACCTCAGCTATATTGCGACCCACATCCACGGGGCTTACCTGATATCCGCAAGCTTTAAGGGCTTCCGAACAAGCAAGACCGCTATTCATGGAAACTTCACGTTCCGCAGACCATCCACCCATCAATACAGCCACATGCTTCATTCATTATTCCCTTTTTCCGGCAGCATCATTTCGCCCAGGCGAACAATTTCCCAGCGAAGAAGTATGTCATGGGCCTCGAACACTCGGCGCCGGACTTCTTCCCCGACAGCCTCAAGTTCCGCGGCTTTCGCTGTGCCTTTATTGATCAGAAAGTTGCAATGTTTGTCAGAAACCATCGCGTCGCCGACGGTCAGCCCTCGGCCCTTAACTGAATCAATCAGTTCCCAGGCTTTACGCCCCGGCGGATTGGCGAAAGTCGAGCCGCCGGTCCGGCTTCTGACAGGCTGGCTTTCCTCCCGGTTGCGGGAAACATCGGCCATCCGTCCTAAAATATCCTGCGTATCTCCGGCAGTCAGCTGCAACGTTGCCTGCGTAAAAATCCAGTCTTTGGGAATATCTGTATGGCGGTAAGAGAACCCCATATCTTTGGGTGAGAGAACATGCCGCTCGCCCTGCCGATCATAGGCAATGGCCGATACAACGATATCAGACATATCCGCGCCATAAGCTCCGGCATTCATCCTGAGCGCACCACCAATACTGCCCGGTATACCGCTCAGGAACTCGGCACCTTGCAAACCCGCATCAGCGGCAAAGCGGGCAACGTTTCCATCCAGAGCGCCTGCGCCAACGGTAATTTTCTCTCCGACAGTCGTCATTTTGGCAAAATGACGCCCCAAACGAATTACAGCGCCCCGGATACCGCCATCGCGGACAAGAATATTTGACCCGACACCCAGCGCGTACACGGGTAGCTCGGGAGAAATATTTTTCAGGAATTCCACCAGGTCCTCATCGTCTTCAGGCTTAAAGACATAATCTGCCGGACCACCCACCTGAAACCAGGTTACTTTATCAAGACGAACATCTGTTCTGAGTCGCCCACGCACCTCCGGCATTACGTCTGATTTATCGGTTAGGATAGGGCTCATTTCACTCATCCTTCCCGAACTTTCAGGCTGAGGGCCTCCAACTCTTCGGGTAGCGCATTAGCCCAGGCCGTAATGGAACCTGCGCCAAGACAAACGACTACATCGCCGGGACTAGCAACTAAACTGACAAGCCCCGCGAGCTTTTCAGGGGATTCCAGTACAAGAACATTTTTATGGCCTCTCTGACGGAGCCCATCTGCAAAACTCTGCTGATTGACACCGGAAATAGGCTCCTCGCCTGCCGCAAAAATATCAGCAACGACAACTGCGTCGGCGTTATTAAAACAAGTGCAGAATTCTTCAAATAGATCTTGCAGACGTGAATATCTATGCGGTTGCACTACCGCAATAACCTGCCGATCGAATGCCTGACGCGCCGCCGCCAGAACGGAGGAAATTTCGACGGGATGATGGCCGTAATCATCAATGACTGTTATCCCGTTCACTTCACCGGTTTTGGTAAATCGCCGCTTAACGCCCCCAAATTCCCTGAGGCCGCGCTTCAAGTCAGCTTCCTCCAAGCCCATTTCCTTGGCGACCGCAATCGACGCAAGGGCGTTGAGGATATTATGCATACCCGGCATGGGAAGTTCAAAACCCTTCATCATGCGTGTATCACCGTCAACGCGGTCACCGACCGCAACATCGAAAAGCGCTTTTCCCGCATCAAACTGTACGTTTATGGCCTGGTAGTCTGCCTGAGGTGACACTCCGTAAGAGATAAGCCGGCGGTCGGAAATTCGACCGATTAACGCCTGGACCTCTGGATGATCTATGCAGACAGCAGCAAATCCGTAGAAAGGAATATTTTGGACAAATGTCTGAAAGGCATCCCGCACCCCGTCAAAATCACCATAAAAATCGAGATGCTCAGGATCAATATTGGTGACCACAGCGATGGTTGCCGGAAGCTTGATAAAACTGCCGTCACTTTCATCTGCCTCCACCACCATCCAGTCGCCATTGCCGAGGCGGGCGTTGGTGCCATAGGCATTGATAATACCGCCATTGATAACAGTCGGTTCCATATTTGCCGCATCAAGAAGGCTGGCCATAAGCGACGTGGTAGTTGTTTTACCGTGTGTTCCGCCAACAGCAATTGCCCATTTAAGGCGCATCAACTCTGCCAACATTTCCGCGCGGCGAACAACAGGGATCAGATTTGCCCGCGCTTCCCTGACTTCCGCGTTCTCGGATTTCACCGCCGACGAGATAACAACGACCCGGGTGTCCCCCAGGTTTTTTGCGTCATGCCCTTCAAATACCGTAATGCCAAGACCACGAAGCCGTTCGACATTTGCATTCGCTGACAAATCAGAACCCTGCACCTGATATCCCAGACTATGCATGACTTCGGCGATACCGCTCATGCCGATCCCGCCGATTCCGACGAAATGAACAATCCCCATATCCAGCGGGAGTGATCTCATGCAGCTGCCTTTCCATTTTTATTGTTGTCTGAATTCGCGGGAACGAAGCGACTCACCAAATCTGCCAGTTTTTCAGCCGCGTGGATTTCACCAAGACTGCTCGCCGCGCCTGCCATGACGGACAGGCAATCGGGATGACGAAGTAGGAAAACAAGCTGACGTGTCACTTCCGGTGCTACAAAATCATCCTGAAGGATCAACCGCGCCGCGCCGCGTGCAACGGCATTTTCGCCATTTTTCCGTTGATGATCGTCCATGGCATGTTTATAGGGCACCAGCAACGCAGGCCGACCAGCCACTGTAACTTCCGATAATGTTGAAGCGCCGGAGCGGGTGATCGCCAGATGACAAGCATCCAGTAAATCAGCTACATCCTCAAAAAAAGCGGCTAGATCAGCATCGATATTGGATTGGTCGTATGTATCGCGTGCAGACTGCAAATCTTCGTTCCGGCATTGCTGCGTTACATGCAGCCGCGCTTTCAGATCATCTGGTAGGGCGCTAAGTGCGGCGGGTACAACGTCAGATAAAACCTTGGCACCCTGACTGCCGCCCAAGACCAGTATATTAATCGGGCCAGTCACACCGGGACCTTCATATCCTTTCCTATAAAGAGGCAAGATCGCCCGACGCACGGGGTTCCCCGTATACATCATCTTGGCTGTCGCATCGTCATCCGGGCTTTCCGTATTGTCAAACGAAGTAGCAATGATCTTCGCGTAACCCGATAGGAGCTTATTAACCCGCCCTAAAACTGCATTTTGCTCATGCAGAACCAGAGGAATGTGCAGGCTGGCCGCGGCCGCAGCGGGCGGCATAGACGGATAACCGCCAAAGCCAATGACGGCAACAGGCTTAAGCCGTTTTAATATCCTCCGGGATTGGAGAAAACCGATAGCTATCGAGAATACCGCTCCAATCTTGTCAAAAATTCCACCAATTGCAGGGGAAGCAGCCTTCACCACACGTATCTCAGTATTGGGAAACAAATCATCGTATTTCTCGCCCCGTCCATCGGTCATCAGAATGACGTTGAACCCACGTGAGTTCAATTCTTCCGCCAAGGCGCGGGCTGGAAAGATATGTCCCCCTGTACCGCCGCTCGCCAGAACGATATTTTTGTCCTGACGGCTCATTTAAGCTCCCCGTTGCCAGCACGATGACGCGTAAGTGCCAACAGCATCCCCATCAAAATGGCGAGTGCGAACATGGAGGAACCACCATAGGAAACAAATGGCAAGGTCATTCCCTTTGTCGGCATAAGCCGCAAGTTCACGCCAATATTAATGATCGCCTGCAAACCAAACTGCGTCAGCAGACCTGCGGCAGCCAGAACAACGAAAAAATTCTTTTCCTCCATCAAACGACTAAATCCGCGAAGCACCACAAACGCAAACAGCGAGAGCAGCAGCAGGCAAATAACAACGCCAAACTCTTCACCAACGACAGCAAAAATAAAATCTGTGTGAGCGTCAGGCAACTGCGTCTTTACGGAGCCGTCACCCGGCCCCACGCCAAAAAATCCGCCCGTCTGAAAGGCTTCCATGGCACGTTCAATCTGGTAGTTCCCTCCGCCTGATGGATCCATAAAACGGTCGACCCTGCTGGCCACATGCGGGAACAGGCTATACGCCGCCGCCGCACTGACAATGCCTAGTACAACGAATAGAACTACCCAGAAAATGGGGAGCCCCGCCAAAAAGAATTGTGCGAACCAGACCGCTGAAATGACCAAAGTCATTCCGACATCCGGCTGCATCAGAAGCAAACTAACAATAAATGCAAACAACCCCATGGAGATCAGGTTGCCGGGAATCTCATCGCTTCTACGCTGCTCTGCAAACATCCAGGCAGCAACAACGGCAAAGGCTGGCTTGAGGAACTCTGTCGGCTGCAAGGTAAAACTACCGAACCGGAGCCAGCGTTGCGCGCCTTTCACTTCCGGCCCGATAAGCAATGTCGCGATGGTCAACACGGAAAAGACTGCAAATAGTATCACTGCTAGTCTTCGAACCCATAACGGAGACATCAAGGAGATAGAGAATATTATCATGACGGCCACAGGTAGATAGAAGAACTGCCGACGGACGAAATGAAAATTATCAAGCCCGAGGCGCGTTGCAATGGCCGGACTTGCCGCCAGCACCATTACACCACCGATTAGGACCAAAACCGCTACAGCCGCTAGGGTCCAGCGGTCCACAGTCCACCACCAACTGCCGACAACACTACGATCCAATCGGGTAAAGGTGGTCATCTCGCCTCCGCTAGTAATTTGGTAACCGCATCGCGAAAGGCATCGCCGCGGGCTTCAAAACTCGTGAACTGATCAAAACTTGCGGCGGCGGGGGATAACAGGACAACAGATGGTTTATCTGACCGCTTCGCCGCCTCCGCCGCTGCTTCAACTGCCTGTTCAAGGTTTTTGCACAGCACAGCGGGAACATTCTTAATCAGGGCTGCCGCAAAATTATCCTTGGCTTCACCTATGAGAAAGGCTTGCGTTATACGGTCAAAATGCTGTGCCAGAGAGGTAATTCCGCCGGATTTTTCCCGACCACCGGCAATCCAGAAAATGTTTTCAAAGCTTGCCAGAGCCTTTTCTGCAGCTTCTGCATTTGTTGCCTTGGAATCATTGACGAAGGAAACAAGGCCCAATTTACCCAAAGGTTCCATCCGATGTTCCAGCCCGCCAAAAGTTTCGAGGCCAGTTTTTAGCTCTTCATTCGTTAGCCCCATGCTACGCACGGCAGCGACTGCCGCCGCCGCATTTTGCCAGTTGTGACGGCCTCTCAATGACGGGATGGAGGAGATATCCATTGTCCAGGGTTGATCGCCAGATGAATTGTCATTGAGAAGACCGTCGAGGGCAAATACGCCACGTTCCAGCGGTTGCTCGATAGAAATGGGAACGATCCGGGCCTTACTGTTGGAACGCAATTCAGCTGCAATGGCAGCACAAATGGGATCGTCTACATTAATCACCGCAATACCAGCTTCACTTTGGCGACGGAATATGCGGGTCTTAACCGCTGCGTATCTCGCCATATCGCCATGGCGATCAAGATGATCGGGCGTAATGTTGAGCAAAACAGCGATATCGGCAGACCAGGAGGGAGTCAGATCAAGCTGATAAGATGATAGTTCGAGCACATATACGCCATCCTCACCAACTTGCGGTAAATCCATGACAGGCGTCCCGATATTACCCCCGAGCTCCACCTCCTTGCCCGCAGATTTCAGCAAATGATGGATCAAGGCTGAGGTCGTCGACTTACCATTCGTTCCGGTAATGCCGATAAGCTTACCTGCCATTTTTTCCTGCAGGAATACCTCAACGTCACCAATAACGGCCGCGCCTGCTTCTCCGGCGAAGCCCACAACAGGATGCGGGATGGGATGAGTCAGGGGTACGCCAGGACTTAACACCAGCGCATCTGTCGCGCCCCATTTCCCGGACGTCAAATCTATCAGCTTTAGTCCTTTTTTCGATGCTTCCGCGCGGCGATCCTCATTATCGTCCCAGACAGAAACCCGCGCTTTGCCAGCATTCAATCGTTCGGCAGTGACCATCCCGCTTTTTCCAAGGCCAAAAACGGCAACAGATTTATCCTGATATGCGTGGCTTTCCATCATCCCTCTACCTCAACTTCAAGGACGCGAGGCCGACGAGGGCCAAAATGACGGCAATGATCCAGAACCGAATAACAATTGTCGGTTCGGCCCAGCCCTTTTGTTCATAGTGGTGATGAAGCGGTGCCATGCGGAATACGCGCTTACCCGTCAATTTGAAGGACGCCACCTGAACAATGACGGAAACCGTTTCGAGAACAAAAAGTCCGCCAATAATGGCAAGAACGATCTCATGACGTGTGACCAGACTGATTGAGCCCAGCGCTCCGCCCATGGCAAGCGATCCTGTATCCCCCATAAACACCATGGCGGGCGGTGCATTAAACCATAAAAACCCGAGGCCCGCCCCGATCAATGCGCCGCAAAACACCGTCAACTCCCCAGCACCCTGAATATTCTGGATTTGCAGATACCCTGAGAAAACCGCATTGCCGACGAGATAGGCAATCAGTCCGAACGACGCCGTTGCGATCATAACGGGAACAATGGCAAGACCATCCAGTCCATCGGTCAGATTAACGGCATTTCCAGCACCAACCGCAACCACCATCGCGAAAGGAATATAGAACCAGCCCAGATCCAATAAAGCATTTTTCAAGAAAGGAATGGTCAGAACCGTCGAAATTTCGGGATTTGATGCGACCATGATGAAGTAACCTGCGATGCCCGCAATAACTAATTCAAGTACCAGCTTGAGCCTGCCCGGAACGCCCTGAGTATTGTGACGGCTAACTTTCAAATAATCATCAGCGAAGCCAATAGCACCAAAGCCCAGAGTTACCAGCAGCACGATCCAGACATAGGTGTTGGTCAAATCTGCCCAAAGCAAGGTGCTGACGGCCAGCGCAATCAGGATCAGGAAGCCGCCCATTGTCGGCGTTCCCTGTTTCGCAACAATATGCGTTTGCGGGCCATCGTCGCGAATGGGCTGGCCGCGATGCTGCTTGCTTTTCAGCCAGCGAATAATGCCCGGGCCCAGAATAAAACTGATGATAAGCGCCGTCATAATGGCACCACCCGTGCGGAACGTCAGATACCGAAAAAGATTAAAAATGGCGATATCGCCTGCAAGCGGGAATAAAACATTATACAGCATTAGTTTGCCCCGCCCTGATCGCCAGATTGACCGACAGGCTTCCGTGCCAATAACGCGTCCAAAGGAATTCTCATTTTACTGCCTAAGGAGCCTTTGAATAAAATGACATCCCCCGGGCCTACCTCACTTAGCAAAGGTTTAACCAGATAATCCGAACTGACTTCGTGGTGAGTCGGAACGGTTGAGGGCATAGCCTTCACCAGCTGCGCCATGTTCGGACCGCAGGCATAGAGAAGATCTACATCTGCACTACAGACATCTTCTTTCAGGCTCTGATGGATATCGGGGGATTTATCGCCAAGTTCCAGCATATCACCTAAAACGGCAATACGACGCCCTTTGCCATCGGGGAAAACGCCCGCCAATACTTTGAGTGACGCCCGCATGGAGGCTGGGCTTGCATTATAGCTATCATCAATAATCATATAGCTTCCGCCGGGGCAGGGCACCATATGCCGCGCCCCGCGCCCTTTCGGCGATTTAATGTCCGCAAGAGACGCCGCTGCCTGTTCAATATTAGCGCCGAGCTCACTTATGGCACCCAGAACGCCCAGAATATTATTCACCGAATGACGCCCAGGGACACCAAGCCGGAAAAACACATCGTGGGAAGCAATGGTGACCGCCATATCGCTGTAATCAGGATAAAGTGTAAAATCCGTCAGCTTTATATCCGCCTCGGATTTCTCGCCGAATGTCAGAATCCGAGAAATTCCGGTATTTGCAGCGATGCTTTTGAGCAATCCGCCATAAATATTATCGCCGTTGAGGATGACCGAACCTGATTGTGTTAAACCCTCAAATATCTCGGCCTTTGCCCGCGCAATGGCTTCCACATCGTCAAAGAACTCCAGATGGACAGCTTCTATGGTGGTAATAAGAGCCACATGAGGCCTCACCATGCGCGACAGTGGTCCCAGCTCACCAGGATGGTTCATGCCAAGTTCAAATATCGCGAATTCCGTATCGCGCGGCATCCGCGATAAAGAGAGTGGCACACCCCAGTGATTGTTAAAACTGCCGATGCTGGCGTGGGTTTTCCCCTGCGCCGCCAAAATATGCAGAAGGGACTCCTTGGTTCCTGTCTTCCCAACACTGCCTGTAACGGCAACGATCTGCGCGTTGACGCGCGCGCGCGCGGCCATACCTAAAGCTTCAAGGGCCTTTAACGTGTCGTCCACCAGAACAACATTGACACCGTCGGGAACATCATCGGGAATATGACTGACCAATACTGCAGAAGCTCCTTTTTCAAGGGCCGCAGCGGCATATTCATGGCCGTCATGTACTGGGCCGACAATCGCGACAAACAGATCTTCATGTTCCAGTGACCGGCTATCGATAGAAACACCATTTGCGGTCCAGTTCAGGCTATCAGCTTTTCCTGAAACCGCAGCAACGATTTCCTCGCCTGTCCACAACACCATGTCAGACATTTACACCACCTAGCGAATTAACGATTTTCTGAACGACGGTCTTGTCATGAAACGGAATAGTCTGCGCACCAACTACCTGCCCTTGTTCATGGCCTTTTCCCGCAACGACAAGGACATCTCCTGTCTGCAGGCTTCTGATACCTTCATCGATGGCATCAAAGCGATCAGGGACATTACGAGCATTCGGGCAGGCAACAATTATCTCGGCGCGGATATCGGACGGATCCTCATTGCGCGGATTATCATCTGTTACAATCACATGATCCGCATAAGTATTGGCAATTCGGCCCATTTCCGGACGCTTGCCCTTATCTCGATTACCGCCACAGCCAAACACCACATAAATCTGCCCTTCTGCATGGCTACGGACGGCTTCAAGAACTGTTTCCAGCGCATCCGGAGAATGGGCATAATCCACATAGATTGAGGCGCCGTTTTGAAGCTGAGCAACATGTTCCAAGCGACCCGGCACATTGCGGATTTTTGCCAAAGCCCGAACCGCCGCCTGGGCATCCCCACCAGCGCCCATTACCAAACCCAACGCACAAAGGGCGTTCATCACCTGGAAATCACCGGCAAGCGGCAGTTCGATATCCTGACGAGTACCCTGAACTTCCAACGTTACGATTTGCCCTGCTTGGACAGGCACGATTTTGAGGAGCTTGATATCCTCTCCCGCCTGCCCATACGACAAGATCTTGACGCCACGATCATTGGCCGCGCGCAGAAATGCAGGAAAAACCTCCGCATCAGCATTCAGAACAGCTGTTCCGTTAATGTCCAGAACACGGGAAATAAGTCCGAGTTTGGCGTTCAAATAATCCTCTGGCGAATGGTGGTAATCCAGGTGATCTCGGGTTAAATTTGTAAAACCTGCTGACATTATGCGGGCACCATCCAGTCGAAACTGGTCAAGACCATGACTTGAAGCTTCAACTACAGCATGGGTAATCTCATGCCCCACCAGATATGTCAGGGTCTTGTGAAGCAGCACCGGCTCAGGCGTGGTGTAGTTAAGTGGCATCGTCCCTGTTGGCAGGATGATGCCAAGTGTACCAAGACTGGCGGCTTGTAGTCCCATGATCTGCCAGATTGCCTGCGTAAAATAGGCAACAGACGTCTTACCATTTGTTCCGGTGACTGCGGCTAGGGTTTCCGGCTGCGCGCCGTAGAATCTCGCTGCCAATTGCGCCAGTACTTGCCGTGGATTTTCCTCACCAAAACAGGGCAACGAACTATCTTCAGGGGTGAAAGAAGCATCGGTGAGAATTGCCACCGCACCCTTACGTGCGGCTTCTTCGATATAATCACGGCCATCCGCCTCCTGCCCTGAGATTGCCGCAAACAGATATCCGGGTTTGACATTCCGGCTATCAGCGGTAAGTCCAGTGACATGCTTGTCCTGAACAGGTGGCACATCTCGCCCTTTCATCAACTCAGAAAGACGCAAGCTTCTTCTCCCGGGAATTGATCGGCACAAACATCGCGCGCTGAATAGCGTCACTTTCCTCATCAACCGGCGTAACACCAAGGATTGGTCCAATTCGAGCGATCAGGCGCCCAATAATCGGAGCCGCCGTCCAGCCTGCGCCTCTAAATCCATGGGTCTTGGCATTGCCTTTTGGCTCGTCAAGCATGGCAAAGACCACGTAGCGCGGATTATTCATGGGAAAAGCGCTCACGAACGACGTCACGAGCGCATTCCGCTTGTAACGGCCACCTTCGACTTTTTCAGCCGTACCTGTCTTACCCCCCACGAGATATCCCGCGGCTGCAGCCTGGCTACCGGTCCCCTTCTCTACGACAAGGCGCATCAGGCGGCGCATGGTATTGGATGTTTTCGCCGATATGACCTGCTTCGCCATCAGGCCTTTTTCAAGGTTCCGTCGAACCACTGTTGGATTCACATAGGCACCTCCGTTTACGATAGCGGCTATACCGGAACTCAGTTGCAGAGGGCTTACCGAAAGCCCATGTCCAAATGAAATCGTCATGGTTTCCAGGCTATTCCACCTTGGCGGCAAAATTGGGGCACCAATCTCTGGAAGCTCAATGGACGGCTTGTCCAGCATGCCAAGCTTCGTCAGAAATGCCTTGTGTTTCTTTGGCCCAACATCATCGGCCATTTTCGCAGCACCAATATTGGACGAATACATAAAGATTTCGGGAACCGACAGCCAACGTTTCTTGGCATGATCGTCACGGATTCGAAACCCTGCTTTACGAATTGGCTTCGTGGCGTCATAGCCGCCATAGATACCAACTTTTCCAGCCTCCAGGGCCATGGCTTTTGTAAAAGTCTTAAATGTCGAGCCCATTTCATAAACGCCGAGCGAGACCTTGTTAAATTTACTGTCTCCAGAGAAATCATTAGGCCGATTTGGATCAAAATCCGGCAATGATACCATTCCCAGAACCTCGCCCGTCTTTACATCCAGAACCATCCCTGCCGCGCCGATAGCACGAAAAATGGACATATGACGGGATAATTCATCCCGCAGAGCATGTTGTATGCGGACATCAACAGATAAATAGACGTCAGTTGCCGCGGTATCGTTCGATCCACCGAGTTGACCATTGAAGTATTTTTCAACACCAGCAATTCCCTGATTGTCGACATCCGTAAATCCGAGGAGATGCGAGACAAGCGACCCCATAGGATAGAAGCGCTTTTCTTCCTGACGAAAATGCAGGCCCGGGATACCTAGGGCATTGATTTTATATTGCTGAACCGGTGTCAGGTTGCGCTTGATCCAAGCGAAATTCTTGGCCGAAGAGAGTTTGCTGAGAATAACGGCCTCACTCATATCATCGAGGACAGTCGTCAGCTTCGCCGCTAGCTCATGCGGATCAATGACGTTCTTGGGTTCCGCGAACAAAGAGGCCGTCGATAACGTTGTTGCCAGCAAAACACCGTTGCGATCCCGGATTTCTGCTCGTGTTTTATCGCCAAGGGCAATTTTTGCGCTGTTTTCGCGCGCTTGGGCGGTCTGACTCGCACCTTCATCGCCACTCAACGCAAGACCGATAAGTCTTCCCGCCAAAATAACAAAGCAAAAGGCAAATACAGCCCCCGCCATGACCAGCCGGTTGCGCCCCTGCTCCAGCGTTTCTTTGGCACTACCATCCAGATGAAGCGCCGCCTGCCTGCCATCTGGTTTGCGGCTACGGGTTTGCTTCGACAGCTTGAAGCGAGAACGAGTTGATTTCTGCAACCAAGTCATTTCGCTCATTGTCTGTCCTCCGGAATATTATAAGTCGCCAGCCGGAAACCACCTGTTGGCGCTTTAGCAGGCGGGGAGTAATTTTTGCGGGGATTAAGCCTTGGCGTCGGGACTTTGACCGCCTCCGTCGCACTTATCACTATTTCCGATAAATCTTTGGCGCTCGCCACCTGATAAGGCGCTATCAGGAGAAGAGGCAGATAGTTCTGTGCCATTTCCTGCAGGACATCTGGGCGATTTTGATAGGCCCATTCGGCCTTTAAAATACGAACACTTTCCTTGTTATCGACAATTCTCCGCTCAATAGAGCCCAGATCCTTTTCAAGCTGCTGAACTTCGTAAGAAAGCTGATAGAGACCATAGGAGACAATCGCGAACATCAGCACGGACAAGACGGTAAGGTTCATTTTCATGCTGCCTCCTCCGCCCAGGCCGAGGCCTCGTTACGTACCGCTCCCCGAAGACGCGCCGAACGGGATCGCGGGTTAACCGCAAGCTCGTCCGGTTTCGCCTTTATGGTACCACGCTTGATGAGCTTGAAGGTGGGAGCTGGCCCCTCGTCGTTTACAGGAATATGACGAGACGGCCTGGCACGCCCTTCAGATCGTGCTGACAGGAAGTTTTTCACACGCCGATCTTCAAGACTATGGAAAGAGACAACCGCGAGACACCCCCCGGGAGTGAGGAGACGTTCGGATGCGGCCAGACCTTTGACCAGCTGCCCAAGCTCATCGTTTACAAATATACGCAACGCTTGGAAGGTACGCGTCGCCGGGTGAATGCCCTTACCAGTTGGACGAACCACCGACGCCACCGCTTCTGCTAACTCAACTGTACTGGTGAAAGGCGTGAGTTCGCGCCTTTCGACTACGACACGGGCAATTGCCCGCGATCTTCGCTCCTCGCCATACACAAAAATAATCCTGGCAAGTTCCGCTTCAGATTCTTCATTAACCACGTCGGCCGCGGTCCGGCCCGCGCCAGACATCCGCATATCAAGCGGTCCGTCGCGCATAAAAGAAAAGCCCCGTTCCGCCTCATCGATCTGCATAGAGGAGACACCTATATCAAGTGCAATACCGTCAACAGCTTCAACGCCCTTATCGGCAAGTAGATCCTGCATATCGGCATAACAGCCTTCAAGCATGACAAGGCGTCCTTCAAACTCTTCCGCCATTCGACGGCCAAAGGCGATAGAGACAGGATCACGGTCGATGCCATATACAATGCAATCAGCAGCTTCCAAAATAGCGCGGCTATAACCGCCCGCCCCAAATGTACCGTCCACATAAACACCGCCATCCTTTGGCGACAGAATACCCATCACTTCACGCAAAAGGACCGAGACATGGGGCGCCTTGATATCAGCCATCCGCGCCTCCATCCGCCTTGGCGCCTGCGGCGCGGCGATTTCTCGTGCGCTCTCTCGCCATTTTTTTACGTGTGGCAAAAGCTGCAGGGTTCCATATCTGAAAACTGTCTCCGCGCCCAACAAACGCACATTGACCGCCCACCTCGATACCCGCTTCTTCAAGCATATCCAGCGGAACCATGATCCGGCCATCACCATCAACACTCAGCTCAATGGCATCGCTCATTAGAACATCCGCATAGCTTTCCCGGTCCTCCGAGAGAGGGTCAAAACCACCAATTTTTTCGAGAAGATTTTCCATTACGTCCATGCCGCATGCATCAATGGCATCACCATTGACGGTCGGAAACAGAACAATGGATTCAAAGCCTTTGCCTGTTAAAACCGAACGAAAGCGCGAGGGAACGGAAACGCGCCCCTTCTTGTCGACTTTGTTCACATATGTGGACAGAAACAAGGCCATAACAGCCGAAAACCCCCTAATACCCCTATCTTGATCCCATTATCAAATTGATCTATCATGAATATCTGGTTGATTTATCATGCAAATCTACGAGATTTGGGATATTTCGGGATATCATGGGATTTTAAGGAAGTCAACGGAAAATGGCTGGAAGACTATGGGTTTCAAGTAATCTTCAATAAAGAAATAGAAGCAAAAATTAGGGTATTGTTGCCCGATATTTGACCAGGAACAGGACCACACCCTTACTTGAAAGTAATGAGTAATTTTTAGTACGTTCTATTTTTGTTCTAATGAAAAATCGGAATACTGCTCAGAAAAATTTAGCTCTTGCGCAATTTTGAAGGTTCGGAGAGTGCATTTACAAAGATCGGGGTTGCGCGCCCGCAAAGCATATGAATTTGAGAATTTAAAGAAAATCGCCCGAGAGCCTCATAAGAGATTCGCAAACCAAAGGGAGCGGAAGGGAAATCCTATTTCAGGATTTCGGTTCTTTCATGATGAGGGCCATGCAGTTCTTCCTGTTCGCGCCGGTAATCCTGAAGCGAGCCTTCCATGGTCCGGGTAATGATTTCCTCAAGCGCGCGCGCCGTATTTACCCGCCCCATATAAACGTAATCGGCGCCACTGGCATAAACTTCCCGCCCCGAGTTAAGTTCCTCCGCATTGGCAATTACAACGGCGTCCTTGTTCATATGACGGACAGTCTGAACCAGTTTTTGATTACTGGTCCCCCGTAAAATATCATCGGGTATCGTCGCGACAATTACCTTGGCCTTGTCGATCCCCGCGTGGAGCAGGGTTTCGTCATTGGAAAGATCCCCATAGCGCACATTTGCGCCAAGCTTGCGAATGGCTGCATGAAGTTGAACATTGAAATCTATGACCAGAATACGACTCACCAGTTCGGGCCTGTGCTTGGCAATCTCATGCAGAAGAGAGGAGGCAACCCGATGGAAGCCCAAAAGAACAAGATCATATTCCTTGTTCCCCTCCAACTCACCTTCAGCCGGCTCTTTAAATCCCATCATTTGAAGGCAAGGGGCCAACATCCGATGAAGATCATAGGCGTATTTATATAATGTTGGTGTGAGCAGAGCGGTTATGATGAAGCCCAAAATGATGGCGCTCGCCAGTTCATCCGAGATATGGTCATATTGTGTGCCGAGATAGGCTATGACCAGACCAAATTCCGACAACTGGGCAAGACGAATAGACGCAACCTGGGCATGCCGCTGGTCACCGCCGGTAAAATAGAGAAGCGGAAAGAAAATCAACTGCCGGCTTAGCAGTGCGAAAAATGCCAGCGCCAAAGCGATAACAATGACGTTGATTCCGGTAATCGGCGGAACGGACATCCCAAGACCAACAAAAAAGAGGGTAATGAAAAAGTCCCTGACAATCCCGACTTTGGCAACAATTTCACGGGCATAAGGCAGTGTCGCGACTGTCATACCGGCAATCAGGGCACTCATTCCCGTAGCGACCGCCATGGTCGAAATAGTCCCGAAAAGGTAGTGAGCGATATAATCGAAACTGCCGCCGATAAAGACAATGGTAAAGCACCAACCGATAGCGCCAACAAGGATCAGTTGCGGCTCTTTCGCCAGCCAGCGGAAAACGATAGGTACAAGGCTTTTGGCGAGGCCGTATGAAATGACGGACAGGATAATAATGCCGAGACTGGACATCAGAACAGGAAGAAGTTCCGGACTGCTAAAAGACGGTTGCAGGATAATAACAACAATTGCCCAGAAATCCTGGAAGACGAGGATACCCAAAGCGATACGGCCCGGCTCCGTATCCAGTTCGTATTTCTCCTGAAACAGCTTTATAACCAGCAACGTCGACGATCCGGCAATAAAGATGCCGAAATAAAGCGCATCATAAGGCCCATCCAGGCCTTCTGATAACCCTACCCAAGCGAACCCTTTAACCACCAATACGCCGAAAAGAACACTTAAGGGATATTGCAGGATACCTGTTGCAATGATCATCTTGCCGCTTCGCAAAGTACGGCGGAGATCGATTTCCATGCCAATCATGAACAGCAGCAGGATAAATCCAAGCTCTGATATGGTTTCGATATTTTCCGGATGGGTGATCAGCTTCAGACCAACAGGGCCTATTAAAATACCGCAGACCAGAAAAGCGGCGATACTGGGAACTTTCATGCGAACAAAGGCAATGGCCAGAATACTGGCGATAAACAGGCTGATCCCGATATCATACACCAATGGCGGCATATCTGTACCGGCGGCCTGGGCAGGGCTCACGAAGAATATCAGCAGCACCGCCACACCCAAAGATACCCTGACGCCTAATTGCTTCATATCGCTCCTGCACCAGCATCTATTCGCTGGGAAAAAATCAGATGGCCTGTAAGCCGGGTTCTGTCCCTGTAAACAGGGGATGATCATTCATCTAGGATGCCTGTTGCCAGACACCTCAAGCAACCAACCCGGACGATAGCTCGGAAAACCAGCTTGCGCACAGGGAAACCCTTGCACCGATCGTCCCTATTTGGTTTTGCTCCCGATGGGGTTTACCATGCCGCCCCTGTTGCCAGGCGCGCGGTGCGCTCTTACCGCACCCTTTCACCCTTACCCGTCAAAGACCGGCGGTTTACTTTCTGTGGCACTTTCCCTGGGGTCGCCCCCGCCGGCCATTAACCGGCATCGTATTTCCGTGGAGCCCGGACTTTCCTCCCCTCAATAAAGAGCGGCGATCATCCAGCCATCTGGTATCCCCTACCTAAGATGAGCCTTTCATCAAGTCAAGCGCCGTACGGCCTCCCGCACAGCAATAATGACAGCCTGCGTTTCCCAATCAACCACACCGTCAACTTTGGCTGGCCGCCAATGCCGTTGAAATGCTGTTATGACAGCGACTAATTGATCATCATAAGCTTCGCCCTCATCCACCTCAAAACCGATCTCTTCTAGATCATGCCTGTACTCAGCGATGGAAACCTTTCGACCATTATCTCTTGCCACGGCATCATCGTACCACAGACCAATGCCCTTCGCCGCCAAACCCCGCCAATCGAATAACTCTCCGGGATCGCTTTTACGTAAAGGCGCAATATCTGAGTGCCCTACAACATTCCGAGGAGAAATACTGTACCGGTCCACGATCTCACCTGCTAACACCCCGACAGCTTCCATTTGCGGCGGCGGAAAAGGCTCATAGCCAAATTCGTGCCCGGGATTAACGATTTCAACACCGATCGATCTTGCGTTGAGATTTGTCGCGCCTCGCCAGCTGGAAACACCGGCATGCCATGCCCGTTTGTCTTCCTTGACCAAGTGAAAGATGTCCCCATTTTCCTCAACGAGATAATGCGCACTCACTTTCGAGGCTGCGTCTGTCAGCCGGTCAAGGGCATCCCCTCCCGTTTGCATACCCGTATAATGCAAAACAAGCGTGTCAATTTCCGCATCCCGGTCATCAAAATTCGGAGACGGTCGCCAGATCATTGAGGCCCAGCCTTAAAGCCCACGGCTTTTGACCACCTGATCATACGCCGCATTGATTTTCGCGAGCTTATCATTGGCGACATCGACAAATTCTTGCGGCAGTCCTTGCGCCATAACCTTGTCTGGGTGATTTTCGCGAATGAGTTGACGATGCGCTTTCTTCAAATCCTGATCAGAGATCGTCGGGTCCACTCCCAGGATCTGATAGGGATCCCCTTCCCCGTCCTTCACATGATAGCTACGAATACGGGCATAGGCGACTTCGTCAAATCCAAAAATCGCAGCGACGTTTTGCAAATATATATCTTCGTCTGGATGCAGAACATCGTCGGCCATAGCGATGGAGAAAAGCCCGTGCAGCAAATCTTCCATCATTTGCGGCGTGTCGCGGAACATTCGTTCCACCTGCGCCGCATATTCTTCATAACCGGCGGTATCTTTGCGGGCCATATTGAAGACGCGGCCCACATTCTTTTCTTCATCCGGCGGAATACGGAAAACCCGTTTGAAGGTATCTACTTCCTCTCGCGTGACCACACCATCGGCTTTGGCCATCTTGGCACCGAGCGCGATAACGGCAATCGTAAAGGCCACTTGCTTGACATGATGGAGCCCTGTATTCTCACCATTATCTTCTGCGGCGGCGCGCATTTTATCAACGGCATGCCCCGCAAGCCCACCAACCAGTGCCCCCAAGGGGCCCCCGACCAGCAAACCAGCAGCCCCCCCAAGAATTTTACCCCAGATGCCCATCCTAAACCTTACGACTTGAGTATTTATGTTATAATTACATTAACAGGACGTCACGAAAACCACCAGCCTTGCAGCGCAGCATTTGCAGGAAGCACTCATAATGAATAAAAAGAACAGGTTGCAACAACCGGAATACATGCTGATGGTCATCGCCGCAGGGTGGTCTGCCGCTTTCGCCGTCTGGATGGCACTTCTTAATAATTTTGCCGTGGATGCCGCGTCCTTCACCGGGCGGGAAATTGGCATTTTGCAGTCTTTACGCGAAATTCCCGGCTTTCTGGCCTTCACGGTTATCTTTGTTCTGCTGATTATCGCCGAGCAACGGTTGCTGATGATTTCTCTACTAGTTTTTGGCATTGGTGTCGCCATAACCGGATTTTTCCCGACAGAATATGGTTTTTATTTCACCACGATTTTGATGTCCATCGGCTTTCATTACGGGGAAGCACTAAAGCAATCCCTCACCCTGCAACTAATTTCGAAGGAGCATGCCCCACTCGCCCTAGGACGACAGATATCGGCGCAGGCATTTGCCGCGTTGGCCGTTTATGCTCTGGTTTTTATTGGAACCAAGTGGTTGGGGCTTGACTATGCGACCCTCTATGCGGCGGGCGGCGCCATCGCTATTCTTGTCGCCATCGGTGCCTGGATGTATTTCCCACAATTCCCGGCTGCTGTCCCACAGTCAAAAAAGATCATCTTGCGCAAACGCTACTGGCTTTTTTATGCGTTGACGTTTCTCGCCGGTGCCCGCCGCCAAATATTTATCGTCTTCGCCGGTTTCATGATGGTGGAAAAATTCGGATATGATGTCGCCACCATTACGTTGCTCTATCTCCTCAACCACGGCATCAATATCTTTTTGGCGCCAAAGATCGGACGACTTGTCGCCCACTGGGGGGAGCGAAAGGCGCTTATCTTTGAATATTCCGGCCTGATCCTGATCTTTACCGCCTACGCCTTCGTCCAGAACGCAACCATGGCGGCAGGGCTCTATGTGCTGGATCACATGTTCTTCGCCTTCGCCCTTGGTATCAAAACCTATTTCCAGAAAATCGGCGATCCGAAGGATATGGCGGCCACGGCCGGCGTCGCCTTTACTATCAATCATATTGCCGCCGTGGTACTGCCGGTTCTCTTCGGACTTTTATGGCTGATCTCCCCCATGGCCGTCTTCCTATCCGGTGCCGGGCTCGCTCTGCTGTCCCTGATCGCGTCCTGCAATATCCCGCTCCATCCGCGCGAAGGAAACGAAATTCTGATTGGACCAAGGTTCGACAATGCAGGAAAGGCCCTTAAGGCAAGGGCTTAGTCGAAGGGGTTATGCAGGCGGCTCGTCCCTTTCATCATCGATGAGAATACGGTTGGCCGCTCCGTCCAAATCGTCATATTGACCGTTCTTTAAGCTCCAGAGAAAGGCCGCCAGCCCCAGGCCACCAAGAAACAGTGCCGCAGGGATGAGGAAAAGAAGGACATTCATTTTCAGCCCCTTCCTTTTAGCCGCAAGGAATTCAGACAAACAATCAGTGAGGAAGCGGACATGGCAATGGCCGCAAATAACGGCGTGACGAACCCCGCCACAGCTAACGGAATGGCGATCGCATTGTAAAGGAAAGCCAAGGAAAAATTCTGCAGCACCAAAGAGCGAGAGAACTTCGCCACTTTTAGCACTTCAGGAACGGCGGATAATTCCCGCCCCTGAAAGACGAAATCGGCGGCAGTCTGACTGATATCTGCAGCACTAGACGGCGAGATAGAGGCGTGGGCCGCCGCGAGCGCAGGCGCATCATTCAGACCATCCCCGACCATCAAAACTTTGCAGCCGTCTGCACGAAGCGCATTCAGCCGAGCCACTTTTTCCTCAGGCTTCTGCTGTGCCCGCCAATTGTCAATCCCGACAACGGTCGCGAGTTCCTCGACGACGCCCTGACGATCCCCCGACAACAACTCGACGGCATATCCTTGGTTCTTTAGATATGAAATTGCTTCTGTAGCGCCAGCGCGCAATCGATCCCGGAAATAAAACTGGATGGGCTCACGTCCCTCTCCTGCCAGCCACAATTCCGGGCGCGTTTCCAAACCGTCATTCCGAGAGGCCTCAATACCACACCATTCACGGCTGCCAAGCCGGACTTCCCGCCCATCGACATCCGCCTTGAGTCCCCGTCCCGGGATTTCTTCCACATTCAAATCACTACCCGAACCGTTCCCTGCGCGGGCCACAGCAACCGCCAACGGATGACGGCTGGATTGCGCCAATCGCGCTGCAAGATTGAGATCGGATTCAGAAATATCGACGGCGTTGACCAGATCAAGACGGCCCTCGGTAAGGGTTCCGGTCTTGTCGAACACAATGGTGTCAACCTGCGCCAACCGCTCCAGACCATCGGCTGCTTTCACAAGAATACCCTTGCTAAGCAATCGTCCGCTGGCCACCACTTGCACCACGGGGACCGCGAGACCAAGGGCGCAGGGGCAGGTGATAATCAATACCGCTACAGCCTGCAGCAAAGCAACTTGCCAACCCGGACCAAACGCCCACCATCCGATAAAAGTAAGGGCTGCCAGAATATGAACGGCCGGGGCATAAAATTCGGCAATACGGTCGGCGAGGCGCACATATTTGGCGCGGCCCTGCTCCGCTGCCTCCATCAGGCGGACAATATCACCAAGGAGGGTATCATCACCGGTTTTCGTTGCACGGACTTCGATTGGTGCTGATAGGTTTAGTGTACCGGCATATACTTCATCGCCTGTTGCAACAGTCGCAGGCAGGCTTTCACCTGTCACCAGACTAACATCCAGCTCAGAACGGCCCTTGAATACTACACCATCGACGGGGAGCCGCTCCCCCAGTGCCACCTGAACCCGGGATCCTGGCGTGACAGCCTCTACGGGGATTGTAGACCGACTGCCATCGGGATGGATGACTGTCGCCGCCACTGATTTTAAAAGCAGCAGGCGCTCAGCGGCAGAGCGGGCTTTATTCCGGGCCGCCTTATCGAGGTAACGGCCGATCAGCAGAAAGAAAAGCAGAGTAACAGACGCATCAAAATATGCATGCTCACCGCTCTGTATGGTTTCAGCAAGGCTCATTCCCGCCGCCAAAACCACGGCCAGCGAAATGGGCACATCCATATTGAGTCTTCCACCGCGCAAGGCAGCAGCAGCGGATTTAAAAAACGGTTGGCCAGCGTAGGCAACCGCTGGCAGCGCAATCAGTGCAGAAATCCAGTGCAGAAAATCGCGTGTGGCAGGGCCCATATCTTCTGAAAACAATCCGGCCCAGACGGAAACCGAGAGTAACATAACATTGGCAGCTGCAAAACCCGCGACAGCCAAAGCCTTCAGCAACCGGCGGTCTTCTTCAGCCGAAGCACTCCGCATCATCTCTGGGTTATAAGGTGTCAGGGGGTATCCCAGTGCAATCACAGGGCGCAGCAGATCACCCGGCTCGGCAGAAGCCTGCCGCCACCTTAGAAATAACCGACGAGTTGAAAAATTGACCCGTGCTTCCAGGACGGCAGGATTGGCCTTCAAAGTTCCTTCAATATTGCGGATACAATTAGCGCAATGCATGTTTTCGACCAGCAGATGCAGCATGGCATTGCCATCTTCATCCTTGGCGACGAAAGCAACGGGATCGGCGCTGACAAAATCCTGATAGTCTGCCGCTGGCGAATAAGCGCCAGCAAGCGCCGTTGCGCCACCAACGCAACAATCTCCGCCGATATCATGCCGTCTTTCAGGGTTTAAATCCGGCGTTGTCCCGAGGGCTATTTCACCCATATCCTCTTTTCCAGCCTGTAAGGCGTATCAAATCCACCGCCTTCAATCAGGATTACAACATCCCATTGCCCTTTTTCAGAAAATTTGAGATCGGCGGCATATGTACCGCCAGTATACAGGAATTCAACCGGACTGTCCGCGCTATCGACAAGGGGACGGCGCAAGGTGGCGTTTAAGGTAATATTTTCCAGTTTTCGATCCGCACTATCCATAAGATTTAGGATGACCCGCCCTTGCCCATCCCCCAACTGTTCAAAATCGACAGAATGCTGCCAATTGCGGGCGTCCTGACTTTCCTGGGTGGCTAGCACATCGTTATAGGCAAGGCCGCGCCGATAGGCATCTTCGACGCTAACCCCTGAAAAACTGTCAAGGGCGAAATAGACGAAGACGCCATTGACGGCAAACATCAGGCCAAAAAACCCAGCCAGCATAAACGCCACATGGCGCCCTGTAATCTCGCGGATCAATGCTCCGGCCCTTTGAAGCTCGTCGTCTGCGTTTCCGTCTCGCCGCTACCCAGATCAATTACGATAACGTCGATATCTTCCGTTACGCCAATCAAATCTGCAGATGGGATGGCGATAAATAATTTCACGCTGGATACAGAATCTTGGGGCACAGTCACCGCTAGCTCGTGATTATGGGGTCCATCCACCTGCAGCCAGCTTTGTGCATCATCCAATCCGTCGATCCGGATTTTAAACTGGCGGGTTTCATGGGTTTTATTCAGGATTTTCACCGTATAACCATTACGGATGGATCCGTCAGACAAGGTAACAAAAAGCGGGTTTCTGTCCCGGATTACATTTACGTCCAAAATAGACCTGTTGAGCAATGTCACCAGCATAATCGCGGCGACAAGGACAAGGATGGCGGTATAGAGAATGGTACGAGGCCGGATCAGCCGAACTTTCAGCTTTTTTTTGGGGTCCGCATCAAACTGACCCGTATATGTATCATAGCTGATCAAACCACGCGGCAGATCCACTTTATCCATAACATCATTACAAGCATCAATACAAAGAGCACAGGTAATGCATTCCATCTGCAGACCATCACGAATATCAATACCCATAGGGCAAACGGCGACACATTGGTTGCAATCAATACAGTGCCCGCGATCTTCCCAGGTCTCGCCTTTTTTATGCGGACCGCGCGGCTCCCCGCGAGCGCCATGATATGTCACAGTCAGCGTTTCGTCGCCGACCATCGCGCCCTGAAGCCGTGGCCATGGACACATATAGGTGCAAACCTGCTCTCGCATCAGCCCACCAAACACATAAGTTGTTGCAGCCAACAGAGCGATACTGGAGTAGGCGATGAGGGCGGCGTTGAGGGTAAAAATGTCTTTTAGCAATGTGGGTGCGTCGGCGAAATAGAAGACCCAGGCACCGCCTGTCAGCAAGCCAATGACAATCCAGATCGAATGCTTAAGAACGCGTTTTCCAAGCTTCGACGCCGACATAGGCATCTTATCAAGCTTCAGCCGCGCGTTACGGTCACCTTCGATCAGGCGCTCCACGTAAATAAACAGATCTGTCCAAACTGTCTGAGGGCAGGAATATCCACACCAGGCACGACCAAACAAGGCAGTTACCAAAAACAGCGCCACTGCCGCCATGATCAATATGCCGGTGATATAGTATACTTCCTGCGGCCAGATCTCGATGAAGAAGAAATAGAAACGTTCATGTGCCAGATCGACCAAAATAGCCTGATCCGGTGCCCCTTCCCCCCGATCCCAGCGGACCCAGGGAGTGATATAATAGATAGCCAGGGTGACGCTCATAATTATCCATTTGAGACGGCGAAAATCCCCCCGAGCCTTTTTCGGCTGGATCTTCTCACGTTTCTCAAACAGCGCCCGATTTTCTTTTTTATTGACCGGGCGTACATCAATATTCTCTACAGCGCTTTTGGACAAAAGCTAAACTCCCAGACGGAATGGGCCAGAAAGAACGTGTTAATCTTACTCCCCGCCCCCGAGGGAATGTACAAATAATGTCAACTGACGGATCGTCGCATCATCCAGACGATCTGCCCAGGCGGGCATGACATTGGCCCGACCTTTTGAGATGGTTCGTACGATCGTTGCCTTATCGCCCCCATAGAACCAGATGGCGTCCGCCAGGTTTGGCGCACCAAATTCTTTCAAGCCCTTTGCATTCTTACCATGACAAGAAGCACATTGTTCCTCAAAAAGGGCTTTGCCGCGAACTGCCGCTTGCTTGTCATTCTCTCCTTGGGAAAGGGACAAGACATATTCAGCGACATCATTAATCTCTGGTTTGGTCAGCATTTCATCATCGAGAAATGCCGGCATATCGCCTACGCGGGTGTCATCATGATCAGAACGAATGCCATATTTGACGGTTTCGTAGATTTCATCCACGCTACCACCCCAGAGCCAGTGATCATCATTGAGGTTCGGAAATCCTGGTGCCCCTTGCGCCCCGGAGCCATGACACTGCGAGCAATTGACCGCAAAAGCCGACTTACCGCCCCGTAACGCATATTGGTATGTCGCGGCATCATCCTTGATATCGCTAAGCTCAAGCGTTACAAGTGCCGCCCGGTCCGTTGCATGGGCGGCGGACGCTTCCTCCATCACCTGCTCCAATTGACCACGGGAAGAGTAACCAATCACCCCTTTGGTATAGTTGCTCACCAAAGGCCAGGCTGGCATGACAATCCAGTACCCGATAGACCAGATAATGGTGCCATACATGGTCCAGAGCCACCAACGTGGCATCGGCGTATCCAGCTCCTTGATACCATCCCATTCATGACCCGTTGTCTGGGTGCCGGAATATTCATCTTTTTCAAAATTCTCGGTCATCTCTAGTCTTCCTTAAACGGAATCTGGGCAGCATCATCAAATTTCTTCTTGTTCCGTGGCCACAGCGCATACGCCAGAACAATGAGAAACAGGACAAACAGATACAGTAAGCCGTAGCTTTGGGAGAAGGCGGATATTGTTTGATAGTCCATCGCGCACTCCTATCGTTTATTGGCATCAACGTCATAAGACGTGAAGTCAACAAGGGTTCCCATCATCTGCAAATATGCAATCAGGGCATCCATCTCGGATAGCATTGCCGGATTACCATCAAAGTCGCGGACCTGTGCCTTTGGATAGCGTTCAAGCAATCCATCCACGTCATCGGCATCCGGATCAACCTGGGTGTTCAAGTCAGCCGCGGCCTGTGCGATCATCTCATCGGAATACGGAACGCCGACCATTTTATTGGCAATCAGATTATCGGCAATATTCGGAACAGCAAGCGCTGTTGTTGCCAGGAAAGGGTAGCCGGGCATAATAGATTCCGGCACCACATCCCGTGGGTTCTTCATATGGGTGACATGCCACTCATCGGAATAACGTCCACCAACCCTGGCCAGATCAGGCCCCGTACGCTTGGACCCCCATTGAAATGGATGGTCATACATACTTTCTGCGGCCAACGAATAGTGACCATAGCGTTCAGCTTCGTCGCGAAGCGGGCGGATCATCTGGCTGTGACAGTTATAGCAGCCTTCCCGGATATAAATATCCCGACCTGCCAACTCCAATGGACTATATGGGCGCATGCCTTTGACTTTTTCAATGGTGCTTTCCAGATAGAATAGCGGTGCAATTTCCACCAGACCGCCGATAGAGACTACCAACAGTGACAACACCACGAGCAGGATTGAATTTTTCTCAATGGTTTTGTGACTAAACAAACTCATGACCGCGCCCCCACCATTTCAGAATTCAGGACCAGATGCCCCGCTTCTTTCTGCCGTACATCACCCCGGGCTGTTCGCCAGAGGTTATATGCCATGATCAGGGAGCCGATGACGAACAACACACCGCCAAGCGCACGGATGACATAGAAAGGATGCATCGCTTCAACCGTTTCACTGAAGGAATATTCCAAGAAGCCAAAAGCATCATAGGCCCGCCACATCAGGCCTTGCAGAATACCGGAGACCCACATGGCGGTGATGTATAGAAGGATACCAAGTGTGGAAATCCAGAAATGCACATTGACCAACGCGTCGGAATAAAGCGATTTGCGTTTCCAAACCACAGGGACTAGGAAATACAACGCACCAAAGCTGATATAGGCCACCCAGCCCAATGCACCGGAATGCACATGGCCGATAGTCCAGTCCGTGTAATGGCTGAGCGCGTTCACGGCCTTGATGGACATCAAAGGCCCTTCAAATGTGCTCATCCCATAAAACGCGACGGACGCCACCATGAACCGGACAACCGGGTCGGTGCGGAGTTTGTCCCAAGCACCTGACAAAGTCATCAAGCCATTGATCATTCCCCCCCAGGATGGCATCCACAGCATAATTGAGAAAGTCATGCCCAATGTCTGTGCCCAATCAGGCAGTGCTGTGTAATGCAAGTGATGCGGTCCGGCCCAGATATAGAGGAAAATTAAGGACCAGAAATGAATGATCGACAGGCGATAGGAATAAACCGGGCGGTTTACCCTTTTGGGAATGAAGTAATACATGATGCCAAGGAAACCGGCTGTCAGGAAGAAACCCACGGCATTGTGGCCATACCACCATTGTGTCAGAGCGCTTTGTACCCCGGCAAAGAGAGAATAACTTTTCACGCCCGCAAAACTGACCGGCATGGAGAGGTTATTAATTATATGCAGCATGGCCACAGTGACGATGAAGGCGATATAGAACCAATTGGCCACATAGATATGCTTTTCTTTGCGCTTCCATAAAGTCGCCAGGAAGACGAGAAGATAGACCACCCAAACCACGGTCAGCCAGATATCCACATACCACTCAGGCTCAGCATATTCTTTCGATTGCGTGATCCCGAGAACATAACCCGTGGCCGCCAGCACGATAAACAGCTGATAACCCCAGAACACGAACCAGGGCGCCAGATCACCCGCAAGCCGGGCGCGACAGGTGCGTTGAACCACATGGAAAGACGTCATGATCAGGATATTACCGCCAAAGGCGAAGACCACGGCCGATGTATGAAGCGGGCGTAAGCGGCCAAAATTAGTCCAAGGTAAATCCAGGTTTAAAACCGGAAACGCCAGTTGCAGCGCAATCACCAGCCCAACAGTAAAGCCAATAACGCCCCAAAAGGTGGAGGCAATAACACCCGCCTTGATAATATCGATATTGTAATCGACATCGCCGTTTCCGTTTGTCAAAGACGGCGCCTGTATCGATCTGTAATGGCGCGAAATAATTGCGAAAGCACTAATGACCGCGGCAATGGAAAATATCATTCCGTGGATCATCATTCCAGGATCAACCGCCTTTGCGGAAAGCATAATCCCCAGCAGCGCCGCGAAGATTGTAAATGCCAGCCATAACAAATTCATACCAATGTCCCGCCTCTTAACATCAATTGTTGAGGGAAGCATACGTATTCAACACGCAGTCGTCTGGCAATTTTCCAGAGCTTTCCCCATCACCTCAACCTAATCGTTCCGCAAAAAATCAACATTGATCGAAATCAAAATCAGCTTTTTTACCATACCCCCACGACAATATACCGTATGATCAAGTTCTAATTTATACAGCTTTGGAATGCCGCGCCAACCCCTGATTTAAATAGCTGTCAAATAACGCGCAGACAGTGCGGACATAAAAACGGCCCTTTTGGGTAATGGCCACGGCTTCGTCCGCAAGTTGTACCAATCCTTCGTCTTCAAACGCTTTAAGCTCATTCAATTCTGTCTTGAAGTAAGAGCTTCCACATCCAAATTTTTCGCACACCTCTTTCAAGTCGACCTTTAAATCACACATAAACCGTTCGATCACATAACGCCGTAGGATATCATCCGGCCCAGTCGCAACACCCTTGATGATCGGAAATTGTCCATTAGCAACCGTCTTTTTATAATCATTGAGAGAGACAGCATTTTGAACATATCCTTGCGGCAATCGGCCGATGGAAGACGCGCCAATACCAAGCAGTGCCTCTGCCGTATCCGTCGTATAACCCTGAAAGTTACGGCTCACCTTGTTGCTCTCCACCGCAGCGGAAAGGGTATCGTCCGCACGGGCGAAATGATCCAGCCCAATTTGACGATAGCCAAGCTCTTTCAGCCGGCCAGAGGCAGCTTCAGTCTGGCGAAACCGCATATCGATATCTGGCAGATCCTCATCCTTGATCAACCTCATATGGGTTTTCATCCAGGGAACATGCGCGTAGCCGAACAGGGCAATGCGATCCGGACGCAGTTCATGGGACAGATCAACAGTCTTTAGGACATCTTCCTCGCTTTGCAGCGGAAGGCCATACATCAGGTCAAAATTTATCTTTTGTATGCCAGCTTTTCGAAGAGTATCCGTTGCGTGCTGGGTGACTTCAAAAGATTGGACTCTGTTAATGGCTTTTTGAACGTCCGGACTGAAATCCTGGACACCAAGGCTGGCGCGATTAATACCCACTTCCGCCAAAGCTGATATTTTTGGTACGTCAACGGTCCGCGGGTCGATTTCGATAGCGCGCTCCGCATCTTCGGTGAAAGCAAAGCGCTCGCCAATCAGCGCCATAACCGCCTTGAAATCCTCGCCCGATAAAATGGTTGGCGTACCGCCGCCCCAATGCAGGTGAGAAACCCGGAAACGTCCGGGCAATTTCCCGGCAAGCAATTCTATCTCTTCACATAAAGCTTTTACATAGTCTTCAACAGGGGTGTATCGAGCGGCAATTTTCGTATGGCATCCGCAATACCAGCACATCTTTTTACAAAAAGGCACATGTAGATAAAGCGAAATCGGCTGATCTGGATTTAATTCACGCAGCCATTTTTCATAAACGGGCCCATCTATTGCCCCATTAAAATGCGGGGCCGTCGGATAGCTTGTGTATCTTGGAACAGACAGGTTCGCTCTGGCATTAACGCCCATATTCAAACCCTGCCCTCAGCAAGCGTCGCAAGTTCCTCCATATCCTTGATCACAATATCATGGGCTGTCGGGATCTCGATAACGGACTGCAATTTAAGTTTCGATAAGGTCCGGCTGACGGTTTCGATGGTCAACCCAAGATAATCAGCAATATCCCGCCTCCCCATGGGAAGTTTGATCCGCTTATTCCCCAGCGCTGTAAATGCTTTCTTGTCCGCCCTGTGGTTAAGAAAGCTGCATATTTTTTCGACTGGTGTTTTACGGCCCAACAAGACCGCATGATGGCGCATGGCCTCCATCTCCTGACGCGCCGCCGTTAGCAAAGCTGTCTGGAAAGCTGCACTTTCCGTGGTGAGACTATCAAGAGCGTAAACAGGAAACTGACAGACTACCGCGTCACAAACCGCTTCTGCGTCTGTTGTATAGGCCCCATCCAATTGATTCCCGATGAGATCACCGCACCCTTTAAAGCCTGTTATCTGGCGGCGCCCGTCATCCAACAAGTTCGAAAGCCTGATTTCACCGGATATAACGATAAAAACGTAATTTGCCGCATCTTCGGCCCGAAAAACGGTTTCATCGGCCAGCACCAACTTGCTTCTGCCAAATTTTCCAAATTTCTCTAGTTTTTCGTCCTGCAGCGCGGAGCAAACAGCCTGTTTGCGAGCAAGACAATTTTGACAGGTCGATACGGGGTTTTGACGTTTCTCTGCTCCTGGATTTTTGGGTGGGAAAAATGGCATAATATTGCTACGGGCAACTGCCTCTCCCATATCGGCGGGCTCAAGTTCGGTTTTTAAAACGTCCGGTGCCATCTCTTTTTCTCCCCATACCTTGCTACTAGATGAGATATTCTTTCGTCCTCACCATGAGTTTGTTCCTTTTTGGCAGGATAGCCATGCGGTCAGATGACGCAGGTATTGCCTCCTTATGAATGGGGCGTAATTTTCCGGAATTTATCCCAGATTTACGGGGGTTTAGACAAAAAAATCCCAACAGCGGCATATTGCCACAGTTGGGAAATTTGGATGT
>Ga0315338_1001241_pt1 | contig 34640 bp, 28 predicted proteins | sample ASW8metaG_FD_204518 | JGI IMG/M metagenome (GOLD analysis project Ga0315338, IMG submission 204518) | Ammonia-oxidizing marine archaeal communities from Monterey Bay, California, United States - ASW #8 | ecosystem: Environmental > Aquatic > Marine > Coastal | place: USA: California | collected... | reverse complement strand
ATGAAGTCGATCTGCGCGGAGATCCGATGGCGCTCCAGCGACTCAAGGAGGCCGCCGAGCGCGCGAAGCAGGAACTCTCCTCGGCGAACGAGACCGACATCAATCTCCCCTTCATCTGCGCCGACGCCGCAGGGCCGAAGCATCTCGTGCATACGATGACGCGCGAGGAACTCGAGATCCTGGTGGGCGACATGGTCTCCCGCTTGAACGAACCCTGTCGAATCGCCCTCGAAGACGCGGGTCTCTCCGCGTCGGAGGTCGACGAGGTCGTGTTGGTCGGCGGCATGACTCGCATGCCGCTGGTCCAGAAGAAGGTGGAGGAGATCTTCGGACAACTTCCGATGAAGGGCGTGAATCCTGACGAGGTCGTGTCCGCGGGCGCGGCAATCCAGGGCGGTGTCCTGACCGGCGAAGTCGACGAAGTCCTCCTCCTCGACGTGACCCCGCTGTCCCTCGGTGTCGAGACCCAGGGCGGCGTGGCGACGAAGATCCTCGACAAGAACACGACGATTCCCTGTACCAAGAGCCAGGTCTTCTCGACGACCGAGGATCACCAGGACGTCGTGCGGATCCATGTCTTGCAGGGCGAACGCGAGATGGCCGAGGACAACATGACCCTCGGCCGCTTCGAGCTCGTCGGGATTCCGCCGGCGCCCCGTGGTGTCCCGCAGATCGAGGTCACCTTCGTAATCGATACGGATGGCGTCGTCAGCGTATCCGCCAAGGACCTCGGCACGGGCAAGAGTCAGACCATCGAGGTCACGGCCTCGAGTGGTCTCAGCGAAGAAGAGGTCGATCGGCTCGTCGACGAGGCCGAGGGACATGCGGTTGCGGACAAGGCGCTGCGGTCGCTCATCGACATGCAGAACAAGGCCGACGGGTTGATGTACTCCGCTTCGAAGACCCTCGAGGAGTTCTCCGACGACGTCGATGCCTCGGACAAGACCGCGATCAGCGAGCAGATCGAGAAGACCCGGGCCCTCATGAGCGGCGAAGACCCCGACGGACTCGAGGCGGCCATCTCGGAACTTTCGCGGCTCAGCTACGGGCTGACCGAGAAGCTCTATGCGACCCTCGGCGCCGAGGAAGAGGGCGACGGCGAGGCTTCTTCCTCCGGAGATTGATCTCCCCCCCCCTTGACATTCATTCGCGTGTGACGACCGTTCGCCGATTGCCACCCGCAGGGACCGGCCAAGGGGACCAGTTTGAGCAAGCGCGACTATTACGACGTTCTCGGGGTCGACCGGGGCGCATCGGAACCCGACCTCAAGAAGGCGTATCGAAAGCTCGCCCTCGAATCCCATCCCGACCGGAATCCCGACGACCCGGCTGCTGAAGAGCGATTCAAGGAGATCTCCGAGGCCTACGCCGTGCTCTCGGACGCCGAGAAGCGCGGCCGCTACGACCGTTTCGGCCATGCGGGCGTCGGCGGACCGGGCGGAGGTCACCCGGGCGGCGACTTCGGCGATCTGGGCAATTTCGGGGACCTCTTCAACGATCTCTTCGGCGACATCTTCGGGGGCGGCGGTGGGCGCGCCGGCAGCCGCCGTGGGCGGGGTCAGCGTGGCGCCGATCTCAGGTACAACCTGAGCATCGAACTCGACGACGTCCTGAATGGATGCGAGCCGAGCATCAAGATTCCCAAGACGAAGCGCTGCGAGACCTGTTCGGGTTCGGGCGCGGCCGAGGGGTCGAAGCCGACGAGATGCGGTCGCTGCGAGGGCATCGGTCAGCTCGCCTTCCAGCAGGGCTTCTTCCGCGTCAACCGGCCCTGCGACAGCTGCGGCGGCGCCGGGGAGATCATCTCGAACCCGTGCACGAAATGCCGCGGCGCCGGCCGCGTCGAGGGCCAGCAGACGATCAATCTGAAGGTCCCGCCGGGCGTCGAGGACGGTTCGCGCCTGCGCGTGAGCGGCGAGGGCGAGGCGGGCATCGCCGGCGGCGAGCCCGGCGACCTCTACGTCGTGATGATGCTTCGTGAGCATCCGCTCTTCGAGCGCGACAGCACAGATCTGCATATCGAAGTTCCGGTGCCTTTCGTGCAGGCCGCGCTCGGCGCCGAGATCGAGGTCCCGACGCTGGACGGAAGAGTGCAGGTGCAGATTCCGGAGGGCACACAGTCCGGCCGCGTATTGCGGTTGCGGGGCAAGGGTCTTCCGCCCCTTCAGCCTCGACTCGATCCCGAACAGGTCAAGAAGATGCGCGGCGATCTCTACGTACGCGTCTTCGTCGAGGTTCCGACGAAGCTGAACGCCCGGCAGCGCGAGCTACTCGAGGAGTTTGCCGAGCAGTCGGGCCACGAGGTCTCGCCGACCACCAAGGGCTTCGTCGACAAGCTGCGCGACTTCTTCGAATGATCAGCTGCCCGGCGGCCTGCTAGCCTCCCGCGAATCGGACATTGGCCGATCGGGGGGATTCGAAATGAGAGCGATGGACGGCGGTCGTTCCGCCGGCGCAAGGGACCGCGGGATTCGAGAACGATCGACGAGCGGAAGGGTACGAGTCGTCGTTTCACTCGTAGCGCTCCTGGTCTTCCAAAGCGCTTGCGCGTTCACCGGCTTCTCAGGCCCGACCGTTCCCCCTGAGCAGCGCGCCGCCTACGACGCGGCGATGGGCAACCTTCCGGCGAATCCGGGCGCCGCGAGCGCCGGACTCGAGACCTTCATCCAGACCTACCCGCAGAGTCTGCTGGCGGACGACGCGACCGAGCAGCTCGCGCATCTGGCCTTTGCCGATGGTCGTCAGGACGAGGGCATGCGCCGGCTCGGCCAGATCCTCAGCCAATACCCCGATTCGGATCGCGCCGCGTCGGCCCGGCTGCGCCTCGCTCAGCTCGAGTTCGGCCGCGACCGGCGGGCGGCGGCGCGCCTGCTGCTCGAGCCCCTCGACATCGAAGACCTGAACAGCGCAGAGCAGCGCGCCGCCCTGCGCCTGCGCGTCGCCCTCGCGCGTACACCGGTCGAACGCATGGTCCACCTCGCGCGACTTCGCGCCAAGCTCGTCGAAGAGGCAAACGAACGCGGCCAGGATTCGGTCACCCGAAGTCGACTGGAAACGCGGCTGTCGTCGGTCGACCGGGACATCGCGTCGCTCGTCTCGTCGGCGGCAACCGCCGAACTCGAAGAGATGATTCGCGAGCTGCGTCGCCGCCCCCCGTCGTCGGCGATCGCGCTCGAGTTGACGCGCCGCGCGCTCGACGCCGGCCAGCTCGATCTCGCCTCGGATCGAATCGACCGCGCGGACTCGCTCGTGCGCGGCGACCTCGAAGAGGGCCAGTTGCGATTGCTGAACGAGCGACTGTTGTTGCTGCTCGAGACGGCAGCCGCGGACAGCGCGCTCCCGCCGCTGCGTGAACTGGCGGAGCGAGCCCGGCCTCGGACCGACGGCGCGCGCGGCACGATCGGCGTGGTGCTTCCGCTCTCCGGTCGCTTCGCGGCGTTCGGTGAAGAGAGCCTTCGCGGCATCCTGCTCGCGGCCGACCTCTTCGCGCAGCCGGGCGAGTCGTCGTCCGCGGACTATCCCGACGACGGCCTCGACGAGCAAGACGGAATGCGCCGCGCACCCGAGCGGGAGATTCGTCTCGTCGTTCGCGATTCCGAGGGCGATCCCGTGAAGGCGGCGGAAGCGATCCGCGAACTGGCGTCCAACGACTCGATCGTCGCGACGATCGGTCCGATCTTCAGCGCCGAGTCGCTCGGCGCGGCCGACGCGGCCGAAGACGAAGACCTTCCCCTCGTGACGCTCTCGACGAAGGAAGAGGTCGCCGCCGGGCGAACCCAGGTCTTTCGGACGCGCACGACGCCCGGAGACGAGGTCGGCGTGCTCGTCGCGCACGCCTTCGACGAACTCGAGGCGAAACGCTTCGGTGTGCTCTATCCCGAGACGCGCTACGGCCGCGGGATGCGCAAGCTGTATTGGGATGCCGTCGTCGCGCGGGGCGGGAAGATGGTGGCGGCGTCGAGCTACGACAGCGACGCGACCGATTTCTCGACCGCCATTCGCGACATGATCGGCTACCGATTCCTCACCTCGGCGGAGCGGGCTGCGCTCGACGAACGGAGCGAAGTCCTGCGCGCGGCGCGATTCCTGGAGCCGGAAGACGCGGCATTGGTTCGCGAGGCCGCCTATTCGCTCCTTGGACCCGAGGTTCAGCCGCTTCCGCCGATCGTGGACTTCGACGTCCTCTTCATTCCCGACGCGGCCGAGAAGATCGCTCTGATCGCGCCGGGGTTGGCCTTCCACGAGATCCAGGGCGTCCGGCTCCTGGGGTCGGGTGACTGGCTCGATGACGACTTGCTGCGGATCGGCGGACGTCACGTCTCGGGTTCCGTCATCAGTACAGCGTTCCATGTCGACAGCGACGTGCCCATCGTCACGGAATTCGTCGAGGCCTATCGGAACACCTTCGATGACGATCCGGATGCATATGCGGCACAAGCATTCGACGCCACCAACCTGATCCTCGTGCAGCTCGCTTCGGGACGTTCGGACCGACTCGGCGTTCGTGAAGGACTGCTCGACACGAGGGCGTATCCCGGTGCGTCCGGCGTGTTGACCATGCGGCCGGACGGAAACGCGCGGCGTCGTCCGTTCTTGTTGAGTGTTTCGGGACGGCGCTTCAAGTCACTGGATTGAGACGTTTCGGGTCGCGTGGGCGAGCCATCGATGTTCGTGCAGACGGGACACCATCAGTCGTCGAAATGAAACGTCTTCGACCGCAGAGTTGCGTCGATTAGCTGCCTGTCTTCGATCGAAATGCGTGTGTCTTGCCGGTTCGACTCGTCTTCGATTCTAGGCGGCAAGAGCCGCCAGATTCCTCAAGTCGACCCCTTGCCAACCGTTAAGTTTGGCATGGATTTCAGGCCCCCGGCTGATCAGCTCCCGGACGAATTTCCGGTTCTGGCGTTACGCGAGTTCGTCGTCTTTCCGTACATGGTCCTTCCGCTCATCGTTTCGCGAGAGCGTTCGATCGCAGCGGTCGAGGATGCCATCGCACGTGACCGACTCGTGTTGCTCGTCGCGCAGCGTGACTCGGGGACGGCCGATCCCGATCCCGACGATCTGCATCGCGTCGGCACGGTGGCCATGGTCATGCGGAGCATGCGCCTGGCTGACGGCCGCCTGAAGGTTCTGGTTCAGGGACTTCGCAAGGCTGGCATCGATTCTGTGATCGAACATCCCGAGAGCACCTGGGTTCGCGCGACGCCGCTCGAAGCCGACGACGAGGGAGCGGACGACTGGACCGTCGAGGGCGAGGCACTGGTTCGCTCGGTTCGTGCGCGCGTCGAGGAGCTGCTGCCGCTCAAGAATCTTCCGCCCGAGGTCCTTTCGATCACGGCGAACGTCCAGAGCCCCGGCCGACTGGCCGACCTCGTCGCCTCGAATCTCCGACTTCGCCTCGAAGAGGCGCAGGAGGTCCTCGAGATTCGCGATTCCCTCGCACGACTCCGCCGCGTCGATGCGCTGTTGAAGCGCGAGCTCGACGCCTCGACGGCGCAGGCCGAGCTGCAGAGTCCGATGCCGGACGAGGTGAACAACGATCATCGTGAAGCGTTCCTTCGCGAGCAGCTTCGCGCGATCCAGAACGAGCTCGGCGAGGTCGATCCCCGCGCCGAGGAGTTCGACGAGTATCGAATGAAGGTCGACGAAGCGACGCTTCCCGAGGACACCCTCGAGGAAGCGCTGCGCCAGCTGCGTCGCCTCGAACGCATGCATCCCGACGGCCCCGAGGCCCAGGTCGTGCGCAACTATCTCGACTGGATCGTCGAGCTGCCCTGGAGTCGGACCTCTCCCGATCAGCTGGACCTGGTGCGAGCGCGTTCGATCCTCGACAAGGACCACGCGCATCTCTCGATCGTGAAGAATCGCATCCTCGAGTTTCTCGGGGTTCGCAAGCTGCGCGAGGATTCGCGGGGTCCGATCCTTTGCTTTGCCGGTCCGCCCGGCGTCGGCAAGACTTCGCTCGGTCGTTCGATCGCGCGCGCGATGGGTCGCGAGTTCGTTCGTGTCTCCCTCGGTGGCGTGCGCGACGAAGCCGAGATCCGCGGACATCGGCGAACGTATGTCGGCGCGCTGCCCGGTCGGATCATCCAGGGCCTGAAGCAGGCCGGCACGAACAACCCGGTCATGATGCTCGACGAGCTGGACAAGCTCGGCTCGGACTTCCGGGGCGATCCGTCGGCTGCCTTGCTCGAGGTTCTCGACCCCGAACAGAACTGTCAGTTCAGCGACCACTTCCTGAACACGCCCTTCGACCTCTCGAAGGTTCTCTTCATCGCGACGGCGAACATGCTCGACCCGATTCCCAGTCCGCTCCGGGATCGCATGGAGGTGATCCGACTCGCCGGGTACACACCCGAGGAGAAGGCCGAGATCACCACGAGCTTCCTGATCCCCCGCCAGGTAGAAGAGCACGGCATGGGCGAGGACCAGATCAGCTGGTCGCGCGGCGCCATCACGACCCTCTGCAGCGACTACACCTACGAAGCCGGGGTGCGAAACCTCGAGCGCCAGGTCGCGGCGGTCTGTCGCAAGGTTGCGCGTCGCAAGGCCGAGGGCGACGACTCGAAGGTCGCCATCAACACGAAGAGCCTCGACAAGCTGCTCGGGCCTCCGCCCTACCGCAGCGAGGTGATCTCGAAGGAATCCGAAGTCGGGCTCGTGAACGGCCTCGCCTGGACCGAAGCCGGCGGCGACGTGCTCTCCCTCGAAGCGAATCTCTCGCATGGCCGGGGTCTCGTTCTGACGGGACAGCTCGGGGATGTCATGAAGGAGAGCGGGCATACGGCGCTCTCCTACGTTCGCTCGATCCTGTCGGAGATCGGGTTGTCGGAGCGCGAGTTCGCGCGACAACAGGTCCATGTCCATGTCCCGGCCGGTGCGATTCCGAAGGATGGGCCGTCGGCCGGTGTCGCGATCGCGACGGCGATCGCTTCGCTCGCTTCGGGGATCGCGATTCGCGGGGACGTCGCGATGACCGGCGAGGTCACGCTCCGTGGTCGCGTGCTGCCCGTCGGTGGCGTTCGTGAGAAGGCCCTCGCCGCGCTGCGCAGCGGGATCACGACGATCGTCATTCCCGAGAGCAACATGTCGGATCTGCGCGAGATTCCGAAAGAACTGAAGAAGCGCATCACATTCGTTCCGGTGAGTCATATGCGCGAAGTCCTCGAGACCGTCTTCGTCGAGCCGCTCGAGTGGAAGCCCAGGAAGCCCAAGAAGAAGAAGAGGGCACCGAACTCCGCGGGTCCGCCCGCTCCGGCACACGCCGCCAAGCGCGACTGACCGACCCGCTCTAGGATCCGGACATGTCGGGTCGCGAGCGCACGTTGGCCGATCTCGGAGAATCCGCCCTGATCCGGCGCATCGCGAAGCGTGCCGGTCACCCCTCCGACCGCATCTGGCCCCTCGGCATCGGTGACGACGCCGCGATCCTACGCACCCGAAGCGACGAAGAGCTGGTGTTGTCGACCGATTGCCAGGTCGAGGACGTGCACTTCCGATTCGATCGGGAAGGGCCACGGACGATCGGCCGCCGCGCGCTCGCGGTGAACCTCTCCGATCTCGCGGCGATGGGGGCCGCGCCTGTCGGTGCGCTGCTGAGCCTCTGTGCGCCACCGGACATGAAGGTCTCCGTCTTCGACGGACTCGTGGCGGGTTTCGTCGATGAGGCCGACGCGTTCGAGTGTCCGCTCGTGGGCGGGAATCTGTCGAGTTCGGAGAAATGCAGTCTGACTGTGACGGTCGTCGGTCGCTGTGCGCGTGGCGGCGCGCTGAAGCGGAGGGGGCTCGGCGTGGGCGACCTTCTCTATGTGACCGGGTCGCTCGGCGCCGCGGCGCTCGCGCGCCTGCGAGCGGATCGCGACGGCGGCCGGCTGCGAAGGGTTCCCGAGCCGCGGGTCGGGGCGGGTCTCGCCCTCGCGAGAATGCGCGGGGTTCGCGCTTGTATCGACGTCTCCGACGGGATTGCATCCGATCTGGCGCATCTGCTCGAGGGCACGTCCCTCGGCGCTGAGATCGATCTCTCGGCGCTTCCCGTGCCGCGAGGCTTCGAGCGTGCTTGTCGCCAGCTGGGTCTCGAGCCGGCCGAGGTCGCCACCGGCGGCGGCGAGGACTACGAGTTGCTCTTCGCGCTTCGCCCCCGGAGCGTGGGCGCGAGCGCGGATCTGGACCCGCGGAAGCTCGCCAGGCGCCTCGGCGTGCCGGTCAGCCGGGTCGGGCGGGTCGTCGACCGGTCCGGAATCAGGGGAATCCCTGCGATCGGGACGAAACATCACTTCTAGACTGTCTCGTGGCCGTCAAGCCGAGCCTCGGTGGGGCCGATATGGCGGGAGTGAGAGTATCTCTGACGGCCAGATTCGTGATCGGCTCGCTCGTCGTCGCCGCGTCGACTTCGCTGCTTCCCGACCTTGCCCGTGGCTTCGGCCTCGAGTTTTCGCCCTGGGGCAGTTTCTTCGTTGCGCTCGGTGTGGGCGGCGGGATCGGCTTCTCCCTGTCGCGCATGCTCGGCATGAAGTTCGACGAGCTTCGGACCGCGACCGAGCGCATCCGCGAGGGCGACCTTCGCGTCGAGCTCGGGGCGCGTCAGAGGTCGGGCTTCACCGACGAAGTGGACGAACTCACCAACGGTCTCGCCGGCATGCTCGAACGACTTCGCCAGCTCGTTTCGCGGGTACAGAAATCCGCGAGCTCGGTCTCGGGTTCTTCGACCGGACTCGAATCCGCCCTCGATAGTCTGAAGCGCAGCAGCGCAGGCATCTCGAGCACGGCGTCCCAGGTGGCCGACGGTGTCGACCAGGAGCAGGAACTCCTCATCCAGGCCTCACAGCGAATGACCGACGTCTCTCGCGAGATCGATTTGAACGCGGGCCGTGCCCGCGAGGCTTTCGGGTTCGCTGCCGAGGCGAATCAAAAGGCGGGCACCGGCGTCGACGTCGCGCGTCTCGCCATCGAGAAGATGAAGGCGGTCTTCGAACGGGCCGAGAGCACGAGCGACAAGGTCTTCGAACTCGAAGCGAAGACGCGGCACGTGCATCAGATCACCGAGATCATCACCAGCGTCGCGCATCGCACGAATCTCCTGTCGCTGAACGCTTCGATCGAGGCGGCGCGGGCCGGTGAGGCGGGGCGCGGTTTCTCCGTCGTCGCCGACGAGATCCGCAAGCTTTCCGAGAGCGCAGGTCGCAGTGCCGACGAGATCAGCCAGTTGATGCACGAGATCCAGGGCGATACGGCGATGGTGGCGGACGAGATGCGCCAGTCGAGTGTCGTGATCGAAGAGGGCCGCGAGGACGTCAATACGATCGCCGGTGCGCTCGCGCAGATCAGCATGGCCGTCTCCGAATCCGCGACGCGATCCGAGGAGATCTTCCATGGCGCCGACAGCCATTCGCTGAACGCGGAGAGCATGGTGGCCGCGATCGAGGAGATTGCGAAGGTCGCGAGTGGCAACGGTCGCAGCGTCGTCGACTTGAACGAGACGATGCAGGGACAACAGCGGACCCTCGACGAGATCTTCGTTTCGGCCGGGGCCGTCAGCCGCCTGGCCAGCGAGCTCGAAGCCTCGCTCACGTTCTTCCGGACCGGCGCCGATCTCGAAGCCGAACTCGAAGCCGAAACGTTCGAGGACCAGAGCGAAGACGAGATGGCGTCCGAGGACGAGTCGGTCGACGTCGAGGAGCGGGCATGAGCGGCGTGCTCTCGTCGACCGACGACCAGAACCGTTTGCTGACGTTCGTCTTCGAAGACGTGCATTATGCGCTGCCCATCGCGTGGGTCGTGGAAGTGTCCGAGAAAGACCGCGTCGCCAGCGTGCCTTCGATGGCCCTGCCGGTCGGCGGCGTGATGAACTGGCATGGCGAAGCGCTGCCGTTGGTCGCGACGGAACTCCTGCTCGGACGCGATCGCGACGAGGCGGGCGCGACGCCCTTCGGTGCTGCGACGACCGTGGGCTATGCGCAGGAGCAGGTTCTGGTCGTGTCGAAGCGGCCTGGGAGTTCGGGATGCCTGGGTGTTCCGGTGGACGGAGTGGTTGGATTGATCGACGGGGGTGGCGGTCGTGATCGCCACGTGGGCGAGAGCCTCGTCGTCGAGAGGCGGCCGGTGGACGGTCGCATTGTTCACGTTCTCGACCCCGCGACCTTGGTGGCGCGGGGCGGAGAAGTGATTGAGGGCGCCACGCTGTAGGCGGCGTCCGATTCGGGGGATTCGAAATGGCACGGGTACTGATTGCAGATGATGCGTCCTTCATGCGGCAGATGATTCGAGAGATCATCGAGCCGGAGGGACACGAGGTCGTCGGTGAGGCGACGAACGGAATCGAGGCGGTGGATCTCTACAACGAGCTCTCGCCGGAGCTCGTCACGATGGACATCGTGATGCCGAAGCGCTCGGGAATCGACGCTGTGAAGTCGATCCTCGAGCAGCATCCGACAGCGTGCATCGTGATGTGCAGCGCGCTCGGTCAAGAGACGCTGGTGATGGAAGCGCTCCAGGCGGGTGCCAAGGACTTCATCGTGAAGCCCTTCAAGCCGGACAGCGTGATCGCGACGATCACCAAGATGCTCGAGAAGGCCGACTGAACGTGGCGCTCGACATGGCAAAATACCGACTGATCTTCCTCGAGGAGTCCACGGACCACCTCGGCGAGATCAGCCGTGCACTCCTCGATCTCGAGAAAGAGATGGCGAGCGCCGAGGCGATCGACACGCTGTTCCGTATGGCGCATTCGATCAAGTCGATGGCGGCCTCGCTCGGCTACGACGCCGTCGCCGATCTCGCCCATCGTCTCGAGGATCGGATGGAGGGCGTCCGCACGGCGGGTCGCGTGCGAAGCCAGGAAGAGCTCGCGCTGCTCTTCCGAAGTCTCGAGGCGCTCGAAGGCATGGTCGAGGCCGTGAATCGAGAAGAGGAGCCGTCACTCGCCGACGACCAGCTCCTGGCCCAGCTCGCCGAGCAGGGCGAGGATGGCGCAGACCCCGGAGCCGAGTCTCCTGACCCGGTGGGGGGAGAACCAAAAAAAGTCCGCCTCTAGAGCCCACGGCGAAGCCGGTGGGCGCTGCGCCGGAAGCGGAATCGACCGCCCCGGTGGAGGGCACCGCTGCGCCGAAGGCCGAGGCGAGCACTCCTGCCGAGGACGCGGCCGCACCCGCTGCCCTCGCTCTCAGTCCGACAGTTCGCGTGAAGACGGAGACCCTCGACCGCTTCCTCTCGGCCGTGGGCGAAGTGATCCTCAGCTCCAGTCAGCTACGGACCGGTGTCGCGCGTTATGCGCAGGACCCCGAGGTCTCGGATGGCTTCGACCGCGTCGATCGCCGGGTCGCGGAGCTGCAGCGCCGCGTGCTCGAACTCCGCACGGCACCCCTCGTTCGCGTCACCGACAACCTCCCGCGCACCGCCCGGCAGGTCGCCGAGAAGCTCGGCAAGCGCGTCGAGGTCGAGATCGTCGGAGCCGAGCTCGAACTCGACCGCTCGATCCTCGATCGCCTCGGCGAGCCGCTCCTGCACCTCGTCCGAAACGCCGTCGACCATGGTCTCGAATCGCCTGAAGAGCGAATCGCCGCGGGCAAGCCGGAGTTCGGGCGGCTACGCATCGAAGCGCGGCGTCAGAAGGACTCGATCGTGATCGAGGTCCGGGACGATGGCCGCGGAATCGATCTGGCTTCCGTCTGTCGACGCGCCGTCGACGCGGGTCTGCTCCACGCCGATCTCGCCGCAGACCTCCCGCTCGAAGAAGTCGCGGCCTTCATCTTCCATCCGGGCCTCTCGACCAAGGAGGCGATCTCCGAGGTATCGGGACGGGGCGTCGGCATGGACGCGGTGAAGGCGACCATCGAGAGCCTCGGGGGCGGCGTCGAACTGCGAACCGAAGCCGGGCGAGGCACGTCGACGACGTTCTATGTCCCGATCACGGCGGCGGTCCAGAGCGTACTTCTCGTCCGGATCGCGGAGGAGCGCCTCGCGCTTCCCATCTCGAAGGTCGAGCGGATCCTCGAGGTCTCGAGCGAGATGATCGAGGAGGCGGCCGGAGACAGTTTTGCTCTGATCGACGACGAACCGATCCCGGTGTTTCGTCTCGGACGCGAGCTGCGCATCGAACCCCGCGAGCCGGATCCGAGCTCGGTCCCGCTCGTGATCACGGAGGTCCGCGGCGAGCGCATCGCGCTGCTCGTCGACCGCTTCGAAGGTCAACAGGAAATCTACGTGAAGCCCGTCCCCGAGCTTCTCGCCTCGGTCAGGATCCTCTCGGGCCTGACGGTTCTCGAAGACGGCTCGCCCGTCTTCCTCATCGATCTCAATCATCTGGTGTAACCCATGCATCCCGCACGCAAAGCCGAAATCGACCGACTCGCAGACCTGGCACACCTGGGCGCTGAACAGGCGGCGGAGTCCTTCGCCCATCTGGTCGGTCGAAGCGTCTCGACCGCGCCGCCGGTCGTGATCGATGGCGGAACGGTCGTCAGCGCCGAGCAGCCGGATACCAGCGACACCGACTGGTCGACGGGCGTGTTCTTCGAATTCGAAGGCTGCCTCGAGGCCGTCGTCGGCATCCTCTTTCCGGGTTCGGCGAGCGAGACCCTCGTTCGGCGGATCGTGGGCATCGAATCCGGCGAGATCGATCCGACCATGATCGAGTCGGCGCTGATGGAGGTGGGCAACATCCTGGCCTCGCACGTCGCGTCCGGGATCGCTGATCGCTTGCGATCGCGCCTGCTGCCGTCGATCCCGTCGCTGGCCATGGTTGATGCCGAGCAGGCACTCGAGTCCCTGATCGAAGGCGTGGCCGGTCCCGAGGCGTTGCGGATCGAATCCGCATTCTCCGACGATGTCGGAGAACTCGGCGGTCGGCTGATCCTGGTTCCGACCCAGGTGGCGCATTGGGCGCCGATTCGACCCACCTCGGAAACGGGCGGCGTCTGATACGCTCCCGGGGAATCCTCCCTGGAGCGGTGAATTGAATTCGGACAGTCTGCGTGAGCTACTCGAGGCCGTGAGCGCCGGTCGACTGGATGTCGAGGATGCTGCCGACCGGTTGGCGACGCTTCCCTTCGTCGAGACCGTGACCTCCCGCATCGATACCCATCGCGCTCTGCGCCAGGGGATCCCCGAGGTCGTCTACGGCGGAGAGAAGACCGCTGACCAGATCGTCGACGCCGCGCGCGCGCTGCGCGACGTGGGTCAGGACGTGCTGGTGACGCGCGTGGACGCCGAAAAATGGGCCGACGTGCAGTCCAGACTGGCGGATGCCGATTACGACGCCGCCGCACGCACGATCTGGATCGGGCCCGAGGAGCCTGCGATCCAGGGCAAGGGGACCGTGCTCGTGATTTCGGCGGGCACGGCGGATCTGCCGGTCGCGGCGGAAGCACAGCAGGTCGCGCGCCGATTCGGAAACAAGGTCGAGTTGTTGCAGGACGTCGGCGTCGCCGGGTTGCATCGCCTGCTCGGGTCGATGGAGCTGATTCGGGACGCGCGCGTCCTGATCGTCGTGGCGGGCATGGAGGGCGCGCTGCCCTCGGTCGTTGGCGGGCTGGTCGACAAGCCGGTGATCGCCGTGCCGACGAGCGTCGGATACGGCGCGTCCCTCGGCGGGATCGCGGCGCTGCTCGGCATGCTGACGAGCTGTGCGTCGAACGTGACGACGGTGAACATCGACAACGGATTCGGAGCGGCTCACGTCGCGACGCTGATCAACCGGCTCTGAGACCCGGATTCGTGCCCAAGGTTCCCAAGAAGAAGAGTTCACGCCGTTCGACGACGAGCAAGACCCGTCGCGCGCGCCCCCCGTCCGGCCCGAGTGGCCGGGTCCTGCATCTGGATGCCTTCTCCGGTGCGGCCGGCAACATGTTCATGGCGGCTCTGCTCGATCTCGGCCTTTCGCGAAAAGCCCTACTCGAGGGTCTCGAGCCGCTGGGCCTCGATTTCAAACTGGTCGTGAAGAAGGTCAAGCGCTCCGGGTTCGCCGCGCGCTATGTCGATATTCGTGTTCCCGTCTCGGCAAAGGAGCGCAGGGCCGAGAAGCGCGCGCACGAAGCCCATGGACACGATCACGACCATGAAGACGCTCACGCTCACGCTCACGCTCACGACCACGGCGATGCCGGCGGTCACGCCCATCATCACGGGAAGCACGAGCACGCGCACGGTCGTCGCTATGCGGAGATCCGCGACCTGATCGAGGACGCGAAACTCGCGCCCGGCGTGAAGGCGCGTTCGCTGGCGATCTTCGATGCGCTCGGGCGCGCCGAAGCGAAGGTGCATGGCGCCGATCTGGAGGAAGTGCATTTTCACGAAGTCGGGGCGGTCGATGCGATCGTCGATGTCGTCGGTGCGGCGGTGGGTCTCGACGCGCTCGGAATCGAGCGCGTGACCTGTTCGCCGATCGCGATCGGACGCGGCACGATCGACTCGGATCATGGACTGCTTCCGCTGCCCGCCCCCGCGACGCTGCAGTTGCTCGAGGGGTTGCCGACGGTGCCGGCCGATGTCGAGTGGGAGACCTTGACGCCGACGGGTGCGGCGATTCTGCGGACGGTGGTCGACGACTTCGGCGCGCTGCCCGCGATGACGATCGATCGCATCGGCTACGGCGCGGGCAACGATCGGAAGGGACCGCTGCCGAACGTGCTTCGGGCGATCCTCGGCGCGGGGCAGGCCTTCAGCGGGGATCGCGTCGTCTGCATCGAGACGAACCTCGACGACCTCGTGCCGGAACATTTCGACTACCTGATGGAGCGGCTCTTCGAGGCGGGCGCGCTCGATGTCTCCCTACAGCATCTGCAAATGAAGAAGAACCGGCCGGGCTTCCTGGTGCGCGTGCTGGCGCGTCCCGTCGATCGCGATGTGCTCGCGCGGATCGTGTTCGCCGAATCGACGGCGATCGGCGTGCGGACGTCGGAATGGGATCGCCTGGTCCTCGATCGCACGACGATGCGTTTGAAGACGGAGCTCGGCCCCGTTCGAGTGAAGGTGATTCGCGGTCCGGACGGGCGGGTCGACTACTCGCCGGAATACGACGACTGCAAGCGCGTGGCGAAGAAGAACGGTCTCGCGCTGCGCGACGTCGTCGCAAGCATGACGACACGAGCGCGCGAGGAGGCCGGCGAGTGAGCACAGCGGAGTCGACCGTGGCCGATCCCTCGGCCTTCGATCTCAGCCCGGAGACCGCCGAAGCCGGCGCCCCCGACGCCCCGGACGCGAATGCCGCAGGGAAGGGCGCGGCCGCGCTGTGTCTGCACGGGCTGACGGGGACACCCTATGAAGTGCGGCCGGTCGCGGAAGCACTTCGTGCGAGGGGTGTCCGATCGCGAGCGCCCTGGATGGCGGGTCATGAAGGCGGCGTCGAAGCGCTCACGCGGACCAAGCACGAAGAGTGGGTCGAGCTGGCCCGGGCGGAGCTGCGCGCGCTTCGGGCGGAGCACGACCGCGTGTTCCTGGTCGGCATGTCGATGGGCGGTCTCGTCAGCCTGCGATTGGCGCAGACCGAGAAGGTGGACGCCATGGTCGTCGTCGGGGCACCGCTCGTCCTCGCGCCGCCGATTCCGCAGCTGCTGCCGCTCTTTCGTCTCTTCGTATCCGCGCGGCCCAAGAAGCCCGGCTCCTCGGACATCCAGGAGCCCGCCGCGCGCGCGCGGCATCCCGGTGTCGAGGCGATGCCGATGGCTTCGGTGGCGGAGTTGATCGCGCTCCAGTCGAAAGTGATCGCGGATCTCGGGAAGGTGGAGGCGCCGATCCTCGTGGCCCATGGTCGACTCGATCGCACGGCGCGCCCGCGCGATGCCGCTCGCATCCATGCCGAGGTCGGATCGAGCGACAAGGAGCTCTTCTACCTGGATCGTTCCGGACATGTGGCGACCGTCGACTACGACGGCCCGGCGCTCGCACGCGCGGCGGCGGATTTCCTGCTGCGACGCTAGTCGAGACGCCTCTAGGCGGATGGCCCGAGCGCCCTCAGCGCGCGGAGTCGAGCCAGGCGAGGTATTCGATCAGCGACGCTTCGTCTTCGCTCGAGATCTCGTGGAAGCGCAAGCCGAGCCCTCGCCCATGGCTGCCGTGGACTTCGCTTCGATAGAGGACCTCGCCGCCGAAGCGCAGCGCTCGCCCGAGCTCGGGCAGCTTGATCTCGACGTGCATCGCGCTGTGCGGATCGACGTCGTGGTCCGTCGCGACGAAGATCCCGCCGCGCCCCACCTGCGTGGCGAGGCAGGGGGTCGTCGAACCTTCGAGACGTGCGGCGAGGCGCTGGGGATATCGCGTGAAGCGGCGGTCTCCCGGCTTCTCGACGACGGAGCGCAGTCGTGAGACGAAGCGCTCCTTGTCTGGCGGAATGATCAGGTAGCCCGCCGCACCGACAGCCCGGGCCGCTTCGCGCCGCGCCGCATGCGCCGCTTCATCGAGCAGCACGACGGGGATGCGTTCGATTCCGGGCAGTGCGCGGATGGCCTGAACGAAGGTGGCGCCGTCGCTGCGTCCGAGCCCGTACTGCGAGATCACGAGATCGGGGGTCATCGCCGCCAACCGGACGAGCGCTTCGGTCTCGCTGCGTGCCGTCGCCGCGCGGTAGCCGCTTCGCTTCAGCGCCTCGCGGAGCTTCGCGTCTTCGATGACCTTCGAGCCGACGAGTAGGACCTTGGGCTGATGTCGAGCGGTGCTGTGCTGCGCGATCCTCGGTGCGTCCGCCGTCGAGACCTCGCCGATCTCGAGGCCGCGATCTCTCGTGGCCGACTCGTGGACGCGCGCATCGTGTCGAAGCTCCTCGATGCGGGCGCCGATCAGGCAATCGAGTTCGGCGCCGGAGTCGAAGCTTCCGCTGACTTCGAGTGTCCGCTCCGAGACGGATTCGAGGGGGATGCCGCTGAGGGGGCCGGCGCTCGGCAGGATCGCCTCGCCGATTCGATGCATCAGGACGCGCGCATCCGGGGACTCGCCGGGCAGGGGGAAGGCGAGGACGGATCCGCCCTCGATCGATCCGACGTCGACATGGAGCTCCTTCAGTAGGCGGCCGGTCTCGCGCAGCTCCCGAGTACGGATCCGCCAGGCGTCGCGAATCGTATTCTCGATCGCGGCCGCATCGGCGCAGCGCCGGATGTCGAGCAGCGGCAGGCCGAAGAAGGGTCGCGGACGCAGGCATTTGATCTGGTTGGCGCCGACGGTGGAGAAGACGATGCGACGGATCGCGAGGGGGCCGCGGACCGATTCGAAGGGCGCAGGACCCAGGGGCAGGGATACGAGCAGGCAGCGTCCGCCTGGCAGGGGTCGGGACGACAGCGACATGCGCTGGAAGCGCGCAGATTGCCGCTGCTGAAGCCGATCCAGCCGTGGCTCAGGCGTGGCCATGCTCCAGTCCTCCCGCGCCGCCTGGGTCCATCAGGGGGTTCTTCGTCTTGGCAGCCGGCTGTCTTGAACTGTGCCGGGGTTTCGAGCCCCTCTGGGGAATCGAGGAGAGCGAGCGCGATTCCGTCCGGTCCAGGCGCGAAACACCGGTCTAAAGGCCATAGGGAATGTGGTCGATACACCCCAGTACGTCGATGTGAGATGTGTCACATCTACGCGGAGAACCCGATGCGCGCCTTCCTGATCGCCTTCATCTGCCTGTCGACCCTGGCCATGGCCCAGAACGTCGTCGTCGCGACGCCGGTCGTCTCGGGGATGCCCGATGCTCACGCCACGACAGTGGCAGCGTCCCATTCGGGAGGCAGGGAAGGGACCGACGCGTCGGGCCTGACGATGAGCGCGGGGTCGGAAGAGGCGGCACGACGCTTCGTGGATAGGGGCGTTTCCCATGGCCCGGCCGCATCACGCGCCACCACCATGCTCCTGTTCGTCCTCGGACTGTCGGGCCTCTGTGCCGTCGGCGGCCGGCGGCACGACCGCAGTCAGCGCCAGCCCATCTAGCCACTGCCCGTTCAGGCCGGGGCCCCTTGCTCGAAGCCCGGCTTTCAAGCAGAATGCTTGAATCGCCCGTCCAGATCGACAGGTGCATCCTGGATCTTCCGGAAGCGTCGGTCGAATCGCATCGAGGCGAGTTCTTGAAACCAGACTCATCCACCCAGCAACGCATCCTCGATGCGGCGGAAGCGCTCTTTTCGCGTCAGGGAATCGCTGCGACCTCGCTTCGCTCGATCACGAAACGCGCGGACGTGAATGCCGCCGCCATCCACTATCACTTCGGCTCGAAGCCCGCTCTGGTCTCAGCGATCCTTCGCGAACGCGTCGAGCCTCTCTCGAATGCCCGCCTCGAACATCTCGAACGCCTCGAACGGAAGTATCGAAACGGCGAGATTCCGGCCGATCGCATCGTCGACGCCTACGTCGCCCCCTTGCTCACCGGCGATCGGGAGCTGCGTCTCGGGCTCGCGCGGCTCGGCGGATTTCTGACCTGGCTGCGGATCGAGGGTGATCGCGACGCACAGCGCCTCGCACGTCATGTCGTCGACGTGAACGAACGCTTTGCCGTCGCACTCTGCCGGGGCCGGGTGCTCGATCTCGAGGAGGCACGGGACCGAATGAACTACGCCACAGGTTCCATCGTGCAGTTCCTGCGACAGGAAGACGACGGCGAAGCGGTGGGCCTGCGCCCGAAGGAAATCGAATCATTGCGTTTCAGGCTCTCTCATCTAACTCGCTTCCTGGCTGCGGCCTTCGCAGCGCCGGCCACATCGGATCTGTCGGGCGCGCACATCGAACAAGCGACCGCGACCAAAGTCTCCGACATCGCCCTGGCGGCAGGAGGGAGGCGCCGATGACCTCGGATCCGGTTTCGATCGAGAAGGACGAGTCGGGGGGCAAGTCCCCGGAGCCGCAGGGTCGGCTGCAGGCGCTTCGACCCGAGCGGTCTCTGTCACGCCCACACTTGCGTTGGATCCTGCCGATCGTGGCGCTGGCGCTCGGTATGGGCATCTATTGGCTCTTCATTGCGACCCGGCACATGCCCGAGAAGCAAGAACCCGTCGTCCCGTCTCCGCTGGTCCGCGTGATGCAGGTCGAGCCCCGGGATCTTCGTTTCAAGGTCGCGTCTCGCGGCGTCGTGACGCCGCGGACCGAGAGCGACCTGGTGGCGGAGGTGCGTGGGCGCGTGCTCTCGGTTTCTTCGCAGCTCGTCGTCGGCGGCTTCTTCGACGAAGGCGACGAACTCCTTCGCCTCGATGATCGAGAGCATCGCATCGCTCGCGATCGCGCCCGAGCGGCCGTCTCGCTGCGAGAGAGCGAGGCCAAGCTTGCGGCTGCAGACGCTGCGCGGCGTCGCCAACTCCGATCCCGCGGCGCGGCGAGCGCGGCCGACCTCGAGCAGTTCGAGAGTCGCGAGCTCGTGGCGAAGGCGGCGCTCGACGAGGCGCGAGCGGTGCTCTCCCAGGCCGATCTCGATCTCGAGCGGACGATCGTGCGCGCGCCCTTCGTCGGGCGGGTTCGCGAGCGTCACGTCGACATCGGCCAGTTCGTTTCGCCAGGGACCAAGATTGGTCGGATCTTCGCCGTCGACTACGCGGAGGTCCGGCTGCCGATCCAGATCGACGAGCTCGCCTATCTCGAGGCTGAGTTCGCCGGCCTCGGTCGACGTGTGAGTGTCGAGCTGGAAGAGGGCGGGTCGGCGGTGCTGCTGACGGGTCGACTCGGTGGACGTGACCTCGACTGGGACGCTCGCCTGGTTCGCGCGGAAGCGGCGATCGACGAACAGACGCGAATGCTCAACGTCGTGGCGCGAGTCGATGATCCCTATCTGCTCGCCGTCGGAGTCGAGGAAGACGCGGGGACGCTCGGGGTCGGCTCGTCGCAGGCTTCGGCAGGTTTCGCGGCGCTCGGTTCCGTCGAGACGCCGACGAGCGTCGCGGCGATGGTGCCGCTGCCGGCAGGTCTCTTCGTCTCCGCGGAGATCGAGGGCCGCAGCGTCAGTGATGTGTTCGTCATTCCGGTCATGGCGCTGCGCGACGGCGATCGGGTCTTCATCTTCGACGACGAAGATCGCTTGCGCGTGCGACCCGTCTCCGTGCTGCGTCGGGATCGCAGTGAGATCGTGATCGACGGGGGACTCGAAGCGGGTGATCGCGTCGTCGTGTCGCCGCTGCGCATCTATTCGGAGGGCATGTCCCTGCGCGCGCTCGAGGCGGACGCGTCATGAACGGGGCGATCGCCTGGTTCGCGAGGAACCACGTCGCCGCCAACCTGCTGATGGGTGCGATCTTGATCGGGGGCGTGATGACCGCGCCGACGATCAAGCAGACGATCATGCCCGACTTCGACTTCGACTACATCTCGGTCACGATCGTGTACCCCGGCGCGTCTCCCGAGGAGATCGAGAAATCCGTCACGATCCGTGTCGAGGAGGCACTCGAAGGCGTCGAAGGGATCGAGGAGATCACGTCCTCCGCCAACGAGGGCGCCACGAACCTGATCATCGAGCTCGCCTCCGGCAGCGACATGTCGAAGTCGCTGAACGAGATCGAGAGTCGCATCGACGGGATCGTCACTTTCCCCGAAGAGATCGAGGAACCCCTCGTCGCGGAACTCCAGCTGCGCCGCGGCGTGATGGACATCGCGATTCACGGCGATCTCGACGAGAAGAGTCTGAAGGCGCTCGGTGAGCGGACTCGCAGCGAGATCGCCCGACTGCCCGGTGTCTCGCAGGTCGATCTCGCGGCGACGCGCCCCTACGAAATTTCGATCGAGGTCTCGGAGGCCGCGCTGCAGAGCTACGAGTTGCGCTTCGACGATGTCGTCGCGGCCGTTCGACGCAGCTCGGTCGACATGCCCGGTGGTGTCGTGCGCACCGACGGGGGCGAGATCCTGCTACGTACGGACAACCAGGCCTATCGCCGCGCCGAGTTCGCGTCGATTCCGCTCGTTACGCGCGATGACGGTACGCGAGTCACGGTCGGTCAGGTCGCGAACGTCGTCGACGGCTTCGAGGAGAACGTGAAGACGACGACCTTCAACGGGGAGCCCGCCGTCTTCGTTCAGGTCTACAGGGTGGGCGACCAGCAGGCGCTCGACGTTGCGGCGAAGGTCCATGCGTATCTCGAACACGCGCGATCTCGGCTGCCCGCCGGCGCGATGATGACCGTCTGGGGAGACGACTCGAAGTATCTCGGCCAGCGCATCGACATGATGCTCGAGAACGCGCAGATGGGCTTCTTCCTCGTGCTGTTGCTGCTCGCGGTGTTCCTCAAGTTCAGGATCGCTCTCTGGGTCGCGGTCGGTCTGCCCGTGTCGGTCGCGGGCGCCTTGATGGCGATGCCGTTCGTCGGGATCGACATCAACGTCCTTACGGTCTTCGCCTTCATCATGGCGCTCGGCATCCTGGTCGACGACGCGATCGTGACCGGCGAGAACATCTTCACGCATCAGATCCAGACGCCGGACGATCCGGAGGGCGCGGCGATTCGCGGGACGCAGGAGGTCGCGACGCCCGTCATCTTCGGCGTTCTGACGACGATCGCCGCGTTCGCCCCCTTTGCCCTGATCGACGGCGACGCGAAGTTCCTAGCGGTGCCGATGGGGGGCGTCATGTGCGTCGCTCTGATCTTCTCGATCATCGAGTCGAAGCTGGTCCTGCCCTCGCATCTCGCTCGCGGCTCGGGTGTCGGACAGCCGCCGCGCTTTCGCTTCTCGAAAGCCTGGGCGGCGTTCCAGGAGTGGATCAACGACGGTCTCGAGTCCTTCCTCGAGCATCGCTATCGACCCGCCGTGCGTCTCGCGATCGAATGGCGCTACCTGACGATCGCGATCTCGATGGCGATCTTCCTGATGGCGCTCGGCATGGTGGCGGGAGGTCGCGTGAAGTCGGTGATGATGCCGACCTCTGAGGCGGACACGGTCTACGCGCGGGTCACGATGCCCCTCGGCACACCCGTGCACGAGACCGAGGATGCGGTCCTACGGCTGGATGCAGCGCTCGGCGAGCTGCGACGCCAGCTCGATGAGGAGTTGCCCGCCGGTCGTCCGCCGATGCTCTCCCACGTGCTGACCATGATCGGGGCGCATCGCGGAAGCAGCCCGACCGATCGACCCGGCGAGATCGGCCAACCCCACCTCGGCCAGATCAGCGTCGAACTCAGCCCCTCCGAAGAGCGCAAGGTCAAGGCGAGCGAGATCGCCGAGCGATGGCGAGAACTCACCGGATCGATTCCCGGCGCCGAGGAACTCGTGTTCATCGGCAAGCACATGCATTTCGGAGATCCGATCGCGGTCGAACTGCGCGGCGAAGATACGGATCAGCTGAAGACCGCGGCCAGTGCGCTCGCCGAGGCCATGGCCCGCTATCCGGGCGTCATCGACATCCGTGATTCCCATCGCGACGGCAAGCAGGAGCTGCACATCGAAGTGTTGCCCGAAGCCGAAGCGCTCGGCCTCTCCGTCGAAGACGTCGGTCGCCAGGTTCGCCAGGCCTTCTACGGCGCCGAGGCACAGCGCATCCAGCGCGGCCGCGACGAGGTCAAGGTCATGGTCCGCTACCCCGCCGAGGAACGTCGATCCTTGCGCGACGTCGAGAATCTACGGATCCGGCTGCCCGACGGAACGGCCGTTCCCTTTCCCTCGGTCGCCGACGCGCAGATCGAACGCGGTGCGGCGTCCCTCACGCGGATCGACCGCGAGCGGCGCGTCCTGGTGACCGCGGATCTGGAAGAGGGCGCCGCGAACGCGGTCGAGATCGCCGAGATCATTCGCGCGGACATCATGCCCGGGATCCTCGCGAGACATCCCGACATCGATTGGGGATTCCAGGGCGAACAGCGCGAGCGGATGCAGGCGATGGGCAGTCTGAAGACGGCGGCGATCGTCGCTCTGCTCTCGATCTTCATCCTGATCGCCGTGCCCCTTCGATCTTATCTCCAGTCGATCGTGATCATGCTGACGATTCCCTTCGGATACGTCGGCGCGGTCTTCGGCCATTGGATCTGCAATTTCGAGATGAGCTTCCTGTCGATGATCGGCGCGATGGCCTGCGCCGGCGTGGTCGTGAACGACAGCCTCGTGCTCGTGACGTTCATGAATCGTCTCCGCGACGCGGGACACAGCATGCACGAGGCAGCGGTCCTGGCGGGGGGGCGACGCTTCCGACCGATCATGCTGACTTCGCTGACGACGTTCGTGGGTCTCGTCCCGATCATGCTCGAAGGGTCGATGCAGGCACAGTTCGTGATCCCGATGGCGATCTCGCTCGGCTTCGGCGTGCTCGTGGCGACGGGCTTCACGCTCCTGATGATCCCTGCCGCGATGTTGATCGTGGAGGACGTGAAGGCGCTATGGCAGCGCGGCCTTCGATGGTTCGTCGGACTCGCCGGCGAACCCGAAACCTCCTGAGCGCATCGGGGTCGACCGCGAGCGGTCGCAACGGGTTGGAGCGGACGACGTGCAGGGAGATTCATCGGCGGGGAAAGCGCGCGTCGTCGCGCGGAACGTCGTGGCGAACGCGGCACTCGTCGACGAACTCGACATCGAAGTGGACGACAATCCTTGCGAGGAGAGCTTCGTACTCGTCGAAGAATCCGGTCGATTCGAACTGCGCCCGCCCGGCGAGGGACAGGTGGCGGGCATCCGCTCGACGTTCCCCCCGGACCTCGGCCAGCAGCGCGCGGGTCGACCTCCTCTCGTGCGCGCCTTCGGCAAACAGATCGATCGCATCTTCGATTTGACGGCGGGGCTCGGTGCCGATGCCTATCGCCTCGCCGAGGCGGGTCATCGCGTCGTCGCCTACGAACGTCATCCGGCGGTCTACGCCGTGCTCGCGACGGGATGGGCAGAAGCGTGTTCGGCCGGTCGCGTCCCGAGCGAAGTCGCGGCGCGCCTCGAGTTCCAGCATGCCGATGGTGCTCGGGCGATCGATCGCATCACGGGGCCGAACGTCGGGGTCTACCTCGACCCGATGTATCCACAGCTCCGGCGCAAGGCGGCGCTGCCCAAGCGTGAGTTGCAGGTGCTGCGTCGGCTGCAACCGGAGCTGGACGATATGGGTCCGCTCCTCGCCGAAGCGCGGAAGAGGGCGGCTCGGGTGGTCGTGAAGCGCTCTCACCGCGCGCCGCCGATCGCAGACGACCCGAGCTTCGAGATCGCTTCGAAGCTCGTGCGCTTCGACGTGTATGTGAATCCCGAACGAATGCAGGGTGAACTCGCTGATGCGCCGGTCGATGGAGAGGCCGAGTGATGAGCGTTCCCTGGATCTGGGTGGAGGAACTCGTCGAGAGCGGGCCGGTCACATCGACGGCCGAGGAGACGCAACATCTCGCGGCGCGACGCGTTCGCGTGGGCGATGCCGTGGTCGTGTTCGACGGAAGCGGGCACCGCGCGGACGCGCAGATCGAATCGCTGGGTCGAAGCTCGACGATCCTCGACGTCGGCGAGATCGTCGAAGAGCCCCCGCCGCGCGCGGCGCTCACGATCGCCAGCGCCATTCCGAAGGGCGATCGCCTCTCGACGATGTTGCAGATGCTCACCCAGCTCGGCGTCGCGGCATGGCAGCCGTTGCTGCTCGACGACTCGGTCGTTCGAAAGCTCGATCCGAAGGCTTCGCGTCTGCTTCGCATCCTGACCGAGAGCTGCAAGGTTGCGCGGCGCGCGCGGCGCATGCAGGTCCTCGCGCCCTGCGCACTCGAGGACGCCCTGGCCAGGTGTCCCGCCGATGCGGTCGCGTCCTTCGGCGATCGGGAAGGCGAGCGATTGGGCGGGAGCGAAGCCGGACGCACGCCGAGCCCCGAAATGCTCTTCATCGGACCCGAGGCCGGCTTCAGCGAGGCAGAGCGTCGGGTGCTCGAGCGGGCGGGCGCGATGCCTCGATCCTTCGCGCCCCACAATCTGCGGATCGAGACCGCCGCGATCGCCGGAGCGGCGGCCTATCATCAGGCTTTCGCCGACGAAGGAGATCTCGATGACGACGGATGAGCTGCTCGAGAGGATCCTGCGCGCTCCCGTCTACGACGTCGCGATCGAGACGCCGCTCGACCGCGCGGAGCTCCTCTCGACTGCGCTGCGCAATCGGATCTGGATCAAACGCGAGGACCTGCAGCCAGTCTTCTCCTTCAAGGTTCGCGGCGCATACAACAAGATTTCGCAGCTCGGCGAGGCCGAACGCAAGGCCGGCGTCGTCGCGGCCTCCGCCGGGAATCATGCCCAGGGCGTGGCGCTCGCCGCGACGCGCCTCGGCGTCGACTCGCGAATCGTGATGCCGCGGACGACCCCGCGGATCAAGGTCGACGCGGTCGGGCGCTTCGGGGGCGAGGCGATCCTCCACGGGGACACCTACGACGAGGCGGCGGCACGCGCCGTGCGTATCCGCGACGAAGAGGGACGCGTCTTCGTCCCGCCCTATGACGACCTGGACGTGATCGCGGGGCAGGGCACCGTGGCGATGGAGATCCTGCGACAGCATCCCGGGACGCTCGACGCGATCTTCGTTCCGGTCGGCGGCGGCGGGCTGATCGCGGGCATTGCGGCCTACGTGAAGCATGTCTCTCCGACGACGCGCGTCATCGGCGTCGAGCCCGAAGACGCCGCCTGTCTGGCCGCCGCCCTTCGCACGGGCGAGCGGGTCGACATCGGGCCGGTCGGTCTATTTGCCGACGGCGTCGCAGTCAGGAAGGTCGGGAAGCATCCCTTCGAGATCGTGCGCGGCATCGTCGACGAGGTCGTGACGGTCGGTATCGACGAGATCTGTGCGGGGATCCGCGACATCTTCGACGACACGCGGTCGATCGCGGAGCCCGCCGGCGCGCTCGCGACCGCGGGGATGAAGCGCTGGGTCGAGCTGCACGACGTGCGGGACGCGAGTCTCGTGGCGATCGATAGCGGCGCGAACATGAACTTCGATCGGCTGCGCCACGTCGCCGAGCGCGCCGAGATCGGTGAGCATCGCGAGGCGCTGCTCGCGGTGACGATCCCCGAGCGTCCGGGCGCTTTTCGCCAGCTCTGCCACGCCCTCGGTGAACATCCTGTGACCGAGTTCAACTATCGCTACGGCGCATCCGACGAGGCGCATGTCTTCGTCGGCGTCGGCCTGTCGGGTCATCAGGCCGAGCGCGAGGGTGTCATGGACGGACTCCGCCAGGCGGGCTTCGACGTCGTCGACATGACGGGCAACGAGATGGCGAAGCTGCATGTGCGCTTCATGGTCGGCGGGCGGGCGTCGATGCCCGACGAGCGTCTCTTCCGTTTCGAGTTCCCGGAGCGTCCCGGGGCGCTCACGCGCTTTCTGGACGAGGCCGGCGGACGCTGGAACATCACGCTCTTCCACTACCGGAACCATGGCGCGGCCTACGGTCGCGTTCTGGTCGGCCTCGAAGTTCCGGCGGACGACGCAGGCGACTTCACGCGCTTCCTCGACGAACTCGGCTATGCGTACATCGAGGAGACGGCGAATCCCGCGGCCGAACTCTTCTTCGGTTAGGCCCGCGAGCCGGAGTCCTCAGGACGATTCATCGAGAAGCGATCGGATCTTCCGGAAGTCCTGCTGGATGTTCCATGCGAAGAAGGGGCGGGCGACCCGGCTGAGACGCGCGGAACGTTCGAAATGGAAGAAGCGGGTCCGTGTCTCGCCGAGGGGGTGAGCGGCCATGCCGATCTGGCCTCGCGTCGAACTCATCAGGCACCAGCCGGACTTCAACACGACGTCGAAGCGCATCGGAATGCCCATCGGGCTGCGGGTGTCGACCTTCAGCCGCTCCCCCTCCCTGTCGACGATGCGCAATCGGCCGACGGCGTTCTCGAATTGGGGCACGTTCGTCTCGAGGTCCTCGATGAAGGACCAGAGTGTGTCGAAGGGCACGTCGAAGACGGTCTCGTCACTTGCGGCATGGGGCAAGGCCGCGACGAGGGCGCGCATGCGCGCGATCGGGTCGAGCTCGGCCGTCGGCCAGTTGAACTGCACCGCTTCGATCGGGTCGTCGGGATTCATGTGGGCCATCGCTTTCGAAACGCCTCGCGGGCGCGATTCAGGCGGGACTTGATCGTGCCCCGGGCGACGTCGAGGACTTCGGCGGCTTCCGCCTCGGAGAGCCCTTCGAGGTCGCGCAGGACGAGGATCGCGCGCTGGTCGGGTGAGAGGTCCGAGAGCACGCGGGTCACGTCGTGACGCAGGGTCGGGTCGAGGCCCTGTGCGTCGCGGATCCGATCCGGGTCTTCGAGGGGTGAGTCGCGTCGCCGGCGCGTCGCGTGGCGGATCGCCTCGCGCGTCGCGATGCGCCGCACCCAGGACCGGAACGCCTTGGGATCCCGCAGTCCCGGCAGGTCCCGCATCACCTGGATCAGCGTTTCCTGCGCCGCGTCCGGCCCCGCATCGAGCGCGATCGAGCCACACAGGGTCGAGACCCAGGGCATCGCGGCGTCGAGGACGTCGTTGAGGGCGAGCAGGTCACCCTGCTGGGCGGCCAGGAGTCGATCGGAATTCATCGCTGGGAAGGGGGGGATCCAGTCGCCGAAAGGTTCCCGTCGGCGTCGACGAGTTCGTCTTCTTCCCGCAGGCGGATCCGGCCGAAATGAGCCGGATATTTCCCTTGCCGTCCCTCGTAGAACTTGCGGACCGAGTCCATGTCTCGCCCGAGATCACCCGACGGGAAGAAGGCCGGTCCGAACCCGCCCGTCTTCTTCGTGTAGTCGAGGTAGCTCATGATGATCGGGACGTTGGCGGTGCGGGCGATGTGATAGAAGCCGGACTTCCAATAGTCGACATGGGCGCGCGTGCCTTCCGCGGGGACGACGAGGCCGAGCACGGGCCGATCGTCGAAGGCCCGGGCCATCGAGACGACCAGGTTCTCCCGCTTGTGGCGTTGGACCGGAATGCCACCGAGGGCGCGCATGACCGGGCCGAAGGGCCCGCGAAAGAGGCTCGCCTTGCCCATCCAGGACACCTGGAGTTCGTAGTAGGCCGCGAAGACGATCAGGTAGATGAAATCCCAGTTCGTCGTATGCGGGGCCGCGATCAGGACGAAACGCGACACGTCGGGTCGGTCGCCGTCCGGCGTCCAGCCCGTCATCCAGAGGAAGATGCTGGACAGGAATCGTCGCACCGGCCTTCGTTGCATCGCAGGAGCTTAGCGGGCCGGATCGGGGGCGCTCGGGAATCGGATGAGGCGATCGAGGAATCGCCTCGCGAAGGGTTTCGGGGCGCGCAAGACCTGCCGTTCGAACTCGAGGTCGGCCTCGTCGAGGGGTCTGGGCCGGGCGAGATGGCCGTCTTGTTCGATGCGCCGGATGATCGAGTAGAAATCCTCGTGCGACAGATTCGCGCGCAGACAGGTCTTCTGACGCTGCATTCCGTTCGCGTCGCCGGCCTGCATCGCGGCGAGGGTCGACGGCCAGTCGCTGTTTCGGTCGAGCAGCCAGCCACCGCCGTAGAAGAGCGGTTGATCACGGAAGTCGAGGAGCGCGGTCGGCCGACCATGGAACATCGCTTCGAGAAGGACGCTGCTCGGCGTGCCGATCACGCAGCGCGAGCGCTCGAGCGCGTCGGCAAACGTCCCCTTCGTCTCGAAGCAGGCATTCGGTGCGCTCTCTCGAACGGAAGCCCGAAGCCCGTCGTCGAAGAGTCGCACGCAGACGCGGTGACCCGCGGCCGCGAGCGCGGCGGCGCCCATGCGCAAGATCGAATCGAGCGCGCGCCTCTCGTCGTCGCCGAACCACGCGGTCTTCGCGGTCGTCAGGAGAAAGTCGAAGTCGGGCTCGGCTGCCGATGCCCGCGCGCCTAGCGGCGTCAGGATGCGCCGATTGGCGTAGCTCGTGAACTCGACGCCGCGCCCCGCATTCCGGGCGGCGAGCCAGTCTCGTTGTGCATCGCCGATGGTTGCGGCCGCGTCGTGCACGATTGGTTCATAGAGTCCGGTCGCCGCCTCCCGGAGCGCGGCGAGGCTCGGGTTCGAGTACACGTTCGACCATTCGAGCGGGCCGTCGACGAGGAGCAGCGTGGGGATGCCCGCGCGACGGGCCGCGAAGATCCAGCGGTTGGTGTCGGCGCGCGTGTAGTTCTTCGAGATGACGAGATGCGCTCTGCGAAGGATCGCTGCGACGCGTCTGTTTCGCCCGGCCTTCACGAAGTGGAAGCATTCGGCGAGTTCCGCGGGTACCGGTCCGACGAGTGCTTCGAAGGATCGCTGCGACGAGAGGACGAGGACGTCCGCGCGCGAATCCTCGCGGTGCGATGCCGATTTCATCGGCCGGTCTCCCCGAGCGTCTGCGCGATCTTCTGCTCGAGATCGAGAAAAGCAGCCTCCGGGCAGAGGTGGCTTTCTGCATAGGCTCGACCGCGGCGCCCGACCTCATGACGCGTCGCTCGATCGGAGAGCCAGTGGATCAAGGTCTTGGACCACGTCATCGGATCGTCGGCGATGCGGAGGCCATCGGGTGCCGCGCCTTCGAGGCCTTCGGCGCCAATGGATGTCGTCAGGAGGGGGCGAGCCCAGGCGAGGGCTTCGACGTTCTTGATCTTGAGCCCGCTGCCGGCTCGAATCGGGTTGACCGCGATGTCGATGTGCTGCCAGAAGTCCCCGGCCGAATCGACGGGGCCGACCTCGATGATGTCTTCGTCTGGCGACGTCCATTCTCGACAGACTTGTCCGCCGACGGAGAGCGTAGGCGGACGGTCGAAATGGGCGCGGACCGTGGGCCAGACCTGCGTTACGAACCAGTCGAGCGCATGTCGATTGGCTTCGCCCGGGCCGCCGAGAAACCCGACACTCGGGGACAGGGGGCGGAGGGGTTGCCGCGGGGAGTTCGCGGGGAGCTTCGAATGGAGCCCCGAGTCCGTGCATTCCAAGGGAAATGGATCCTTCGGCATCGGGACGCCGTGCCGTACGACGAGGACTTCCTTTTCCGGCACGAGTTTGCGGAATCCGTCGGCCTCGACTGGTTGGATCGCGAGGACCGTGTCGTACCCGCCGAGCAGGCGGGCTTCCTCTTCCTCGTCGAGCGTTCGCTCGAGGGGGATGCCTTCGCGACGGAAACGTTCGGCGCGCTGATGCATCAGGTCGTGGGTGTCGATCCAGTAGCTCGGCTTCGGGTGGATGTCGGGTCCCGGAAGGACGAGATCGGTCAGGCGCAGGAATTCGACGAGGACGATCGGCGGTGTCCAGCGTTCGATCGCGGATTGAACGAAGGCTCGCCGAAGCGGCCGCGTCTGGCTCGGCCAGATCGACCGGGCATTCCACGGGCGAGTGAGGATCCCGAGTCGAGGCGCATCCCGCCGAAACTTCTCGATCGCGGACTGCTCCCGACGGGCTTCGCTTCCGACGGAGCCGACGTGGCCGACATGTGCGGCGATTACAAAGACCCCTCGCTGTTCGAGATACAGAAGCAGGTTCGCGATGCGCTGCTCCGATCCGGTCGAGCGGCGCCAGAAGCGGCGATCGGTCACGACGAGGGCGTCGCATCGCAGGTCTTGGTGGCGCAGCGCGCGCGCGTACCCTCCACGCTCCTGGACCAGGCTCATCAAACCTCGCCTCCAGGTCGCTTCGAGTCGCTCGCCGGACGCGGGACCGGAAGCGCGTGAACGCGGCTCGGCATGGCGCGTCGATTCGCGGCCCATCGATAGAACTCGGCGAGATGGTCGAGGTTCGATTCGAGGTCGAGATGGCGCTCGACCCATTGGCGTCCGTTTAGGACGAGCTCCTCGCGCAGCGCCGGTTTCTCGAGAAGGGCGGCGAGATGCCCGGCGAGTGCGGTGGCGGATCGGTCGGACTGCAGGTACTCGATGCCCGGACGTCCCAGGTGAGTCGATTGTCCGAGAAAGGGTGTGAGCAGGACCGGTCGCCGACAGGCCATCGCCTCGATGACGCTATTCGGCATGCCCTCCCTCGCCGAAGCGAGCACGACGATGTCGGCGGCCGCATAGACCTCGTTCATGTCGTCGCGCACGCCGGCGAGATGGACCCGATCGGGCCGGGGAGAGTTCGCGATCGCATCGCGGAGGCGTTGGCCGAAGGCTTCGAGGTTGGGATTGTTCTGGTCGTGGCGCGGGCCGACGAGCAGGAGTTCTGTCTCGGGGTGCTGATCGAGGAGCTGCTTCCAGGCTTCGACGAGGAGGTCGCTGCCTTTGCGCGGACAGATCGCGCCGACACCGAGGACGACGGGGCCCGATCCACGGATGCCCAGATGCTTGCGCGCCTTCGACCGCACGCCTTCGTCCTCGAAGCTTCGATACCTCGCGAAGTCGACGCCGTTCGGGACGACTTCGATCGGCGACCGAACCGCCCAATCACGCAGCGTCGATCGGATCGCTTCGCTATTCGTGAGGACCGCGTCGAAGCCATCGTAGTACGCGCGTCGAAAACGTCTTTCGGCGAAGCGCCCCGCGGACGAACTCCGACGCACGGGGCGCGCGATCTGGATCGCGTGGACGATCGGGATGCGGAGCCTGCGAAGTCGCCAGAGCCAGTAGAGCGATTCGACGCGTTCGAAGGAATGCAGCTGGACCACATCCGGTCGAGTCGCTGGGTCCTCGCAGAGCGCCAGCAGCGCGCGGAAATACGTCGACGTCCGGTGGACGCCCGTGTCGGACGGAAGCTGCACTCGATGGACCGGGATCCCGTCTACGGAGTCGATCGGGAGCATCGAGCCGATCGGTCCCTCCGCCGCCCGAGGCTCGTCGCCGGGTAGAGAATGAAAATCGTCCTTGCTGCGAGGTGTGCCGGTCAGAACGCGCGCGTGGACGTCGCGCTTTCGAAGTCCGGCCTGCGAGCGCAGGATGCGGAGCGGTCCGCCGCCGAAGGTCGGATAGAAGATCGGCAGCGCGAGACACAGCTTCAGCATGCTTCGAGCGACTCCCGGAGAGGAACTCCGCTCGCCCGAGCATAGTCCGTGTCGTCGCGCCTAGAAGAGGATGGCGTCCAGCGAGATCGAGCCGGGTCCGATCAGCAGGAACATGCCGCAGACGATCGCGAGATTGGTCGTGTACTCGGCGCCGGGCGGGTCGTTCGTGATGAGGTAGCCCGCGCCGCGATGGCCGACGATGCCCGCGACGAGCATCGTGAAGATCAACACCACGCAGGCCGGGCGGGTCATGAGACCGACGGTCAGACAGATCCCCCCGGCGAGTTCCGAGAGCATCGCGAGTCGCGCCTGGAGCGCAGGCATCGGCACGCCGAGTTCCCCGAGCCAGCCGGCGAAGCCGTCCATCGTGCCCGACCCGACGATTCCGAGCTTGCCGAGGGCGTGCACCACGAAGCACAGGCCGATCGCCGTGCGGCCCAGCAAGAGGGCAAGGTCCATGAGGAGCGGATTCGATCCGACGAGGAGGGCGCCGAGGTCCAGTTCCATGTGCTTGGGGTTTCCTTTCCAGGCTCGCGAGTCCGGGGTCGAGAAGGGGCTCGCTCGCTGAAGTCGACCGGGTTTAGCACAGCCGCCCAGGGTCTTCGGAAGGTTCGATTCGCCGCTCCGATGTCACTCCGGGCGATTGAGCCGTCGGCCGATTGCCTCCATACTCCCCCTTCCAGTCTGGCAAGAGTGTCGAGAGAGGTCCTGATGAGCGCGTCTTCCGAGCCGGTCTTCGAAAGAGTCGAGGCCAGCGCCGATTTTCCCGCGATGGAGCGCGACATCCTCGCGCTCTGGGAGCGGCACGACGCCTTCCACGAGAGTGATCGCCGCCGACAGGACAGCCCGGCCTTCGTCTTCTACGACGGACCTCCCTTCGCGACGGGCACACCCCACTACGGACATCTGCTGGCCGGAACGATCAAGGACATCGTGCCGCGCTTCTGGAGCATGCGCGGACATCGCGTCGAGCGCCGCTTCGGCTGGGACTGCCACGGTCTTCCGATCGAGGCCCTCGCGCAGGAAGCGCTCGGACTCTCGGGCACGGGCGAGATCCTCGAGCGCGGCGTCGACGTGTTCAACGAGCAGTGTCGCGGCATGGTCCAGACCTACGTCGCCGAGTGGCGGAAGACAGTGCTCCGCATGGGCCGCTGGATCGACTTCGACAATGACTACAAGACGATGGACGTCGACTACATGGAGTCGGTGTGGTGGGTCTTCAAGCAGCTCTGGGACAAGCAGCGCGTCTACAAGAGCTTTCGGATCATGCCCTACTCGTGCAAGCTCGCGACGCCGCTCTCGAACTTCGAAGCCAACAAGAACTACAAGGACGTGCAGGATCCGGCGATCACGGTCCGACTGCGGGTGACCGAGGGCGCCGAAGCCGTGTCGCCCGAGCTCGGCGAGGGCAGGGCGCTCTACCTCACGGCCTGGACGACCACGCCCTGGACGCTTCCGGAGAACCTCGCCCTCTGCGTCGGTTCGAAGATCGACTATGTCGTCGTCGAAGAGCTCAAGAGCGGGGATCAGCTGGTCTTCGCTGAAGCGAGACTCTCTGCCTACGACGCACCCCTCGCGAAGGCCCTAGCCGATTCGGCGGCGGACGCGGGCGGTCAGCTCTCCGGGGATCGCTATCGCTTCGTACGCCGGCTCGTGGGGTCCGACCTCGTGGGTCTTCGCTACGAGCCGCTCTTCCCCTACTTCGCCGATCAGCCGAACAGCTTTGTCGTCCTAGACGATGATTTCGTGACGACCGATGACGGAACGGGCATCGTGCATCTGGCTCCCGCCTACGGCGAGGACGACTTCCGGATCTGCCGCGCCGTCGGCATCGACCTGGTCGATCCGCTCGACGCCGAAGCGCGCTTCCTCGAGCCGGTCAGCGACTACCTCGGTCTCTTCTGCAAGGACGCGGACAAGCCGATCATCAAGCGGCTGAAGGACGAGGCGAGGCTCCTCCAGCAGGATACGCTCGTGCATAGCTATCCGTTCTGCGAGCGTACGGACACGCCGCTCATCTACCGCGCGATCGAAGCCTGGTACGTGAAGGTCGAAGACATGCGGGACGATCTCGTCGCGGCCAACGAAGAGATCGGATGGGTCCCGGAGTACGTCGGCTCGAATCGCTTCGGGAATTGGCTCAAGGAAGCCAACGACTGGAACATCAGTCGCAACCGATTCTGGGGCTCGTGCATTCCCGTCTGGGTGAACGTCGATGACCCGGAAGACACGATCTGTGTCGGTTCGCGCGCGGAGCTCGAGTCACTCTCGGGCGTCGCGGTCGATGATCTGCACAAGCACATCGTCGACGAGGTCGTGATCGAGCGGGACGGCAAGACGTACAAGCGAACGCCCGAGGTCCTCGACTGCTGGTTCGAGTCGGGCTCGATGCCCTACGCGCAGCAGCATTATCCCTTCGAGCGCGAAGACGAACTCGAATCCTTCTTCCCGGCGCATTTCATTGCGGAAGGTCTCGACCAGACCCGCGGCTGGTTCTACACGACGCTCGTCCTGGGCATGAGCATCTTCGGGCGCAGCCCCTATCGCAATGTGATCGTGAACGGGATGATCCTGGCGGCCGACGGCAAGAAGATGTCGAAGAGCCTGAAGAACTATCCCGACCCGAACGAGATGCTCGACGCATTCGGCGCGGATGCGCTTCGCGCGTATCTGATCGACTCGCCGGTCGTGCGCGCCGAGGAGCTGCGCTTCGAAGAGGCGGGCCTGAAGGAGATCGTTCGTACGGTCGTGCTGCCGTATTGGAACGTGCTGTCGTTCTTCACGACCTACGCGGATCTCGACGGATACGACCCGCGGAGCTGGGAGGCGGCGCCTGTCGCCGAACGTTCGGACATCGATCGCTGGATCCTGTCGGTCCTCGCGAGCCTGATCCGGGACGTGAACGTCGAGATGGAGGCCTA
>Ga0315338_1001240_pt1 | contig 34640 bp, 46 predicted proteins | sample ASW8metaG_FD_204518 | JGI IMG/M metagenome (GOLD analysis project Ga0315338, IMG submission 204518) | Ammonia-oxidizing marine archaeal communities from Monterey Bay, California, United States - ASW #8 | ecosystem: Environmental > Aquatic > Marine > Coastal | place: USA: California | collected... | reverse complement strand
CCCCCACGGCGCGCGCCTCATGAGCGGTTTTGGTAAAGGGGTGGGGTGACGTAAGTGCCCGTATTCATTGGCTTTTCTTCCTCGGGCTTCATCCGGTGCTCATCGGCGTAACGTGTTGATATCATTAGCTTTTGTCCTTCCACACCGTGGGCGGCTCGGCGGCGGCCTCAGCGTGCGCCCTTGTCCAGTCTTTCCTTAATGATTCCGGTAGCTTATCCCAGACGCCGGACAGTCGCCGGTGCATCTCGACCACGGCCTCCATCTTGCGGGCGTCCGGCCACTGTTGGCGGTAGCTGTGCCACCACCACAGGCCGAGAAGGTACGCATGACACGTGTCAGCCTCGCGGTGACTTAGGGACTCGCGGCCCTCGACGATATCAATAAGCCGCTCCACATGCATGTCGAGCACGCACGCTGTATCGCTTATGGTGCTGCCAAGCTTGGCAATCATGCGCACCAAGTCAGCCACAGGGCGACCGCTGCGAACAACGCCCATTGTGTCAAGGGCCTCGCGCAGCGCTGAGCGCGGCCGCTTGGTGCGGTCGTTCATGGCAGGCACCGCAGGAACTCAAGGACAGCAACGCACCAACAGCACGGGTCCTTGATGCGGTGGTTACGGTAGCACATACGCCAGCCGGGACAGTTATATGCGGCATCCTTTTCCAGCTGTTGGAGCTGTCTATCTTGCTTGCTGTTAAGCATCACCGCGTCCGCCATTGCCCGACCTTTCATTCCATAGGCGCCTAGCATACTCCGCGAGCAATAACGCGTCCGCGTTGGCGTGTGTAATCTTGACCGCTGGGAACATGCGTTGCGCGGCGGCCTTGGTTATGTTCTTGTCACCACCTGTGCGGCACCGCATAACCGTCATCCACTTGACCGGCGACACCTCTTCAAAGCTGATGCGGTTTGCTGTGAGCATGCCGCGACAAAAGCCGTAGGATTGCCCGAACTTAAAGGTTGAGGCCACACCTTGACGAGGCATGGCTGACACGCGCTCAAGGGCTGCAAAGTGCCCCGCGCTGCCATTACCAACGCCGCACGTCTTAAGCACCCACGTCCAGATGTCTTGCTCTGTTTCCTTGAGCTTAACGCAGCCAACAAAGCGCCCGGCCTCGTCGATGGCAGCGATTGCCCCGCTCTTTCCTGGATCGACCCCTAAAAACAGCATCACACGTCCCATTCCCAATCGCGGCCCGTTTCACCTTGGCGGCCCTGTGGCTCCCTTGGTGGCGCGCTGTACGATTGTTCCCACGTGGCGCTTTCAAAGCGCGCGTATTCCTGCACAAACCGGCTGTCAGCGGTGCCGACCGGCCCGTTTCTTTGCTTGGCTATAATCAATTCGGCTTCCTCGTTGCTAATGCTGTCGTCCCACATTGCCGGCCGATGCACAAATATAACAGCGTCGGCGTCTTGCTCTATGCTTCCAGACTCACGCAAGTCTGACAGCTGTGGTGTGCGGTTGGTCCTGTGCTCTATTGCCCTGTTCAGTTGTGACAAAGCCAGCACCGGCACGTCAAGGTCTAAAGCCAACCGCTTCAGGCTGCGGCTAACGTGCGCCACCTCTTGTTCCCTATATTGGCCGCCTGGAACGTTTATCAGCTGCATGTAATCAACCACCACAAACCCGAGCCCGTGCTGTCTTTGTGCTCGCGCCCGTAGCCCTATTTCCTCGACTGTGATGGTTGCCGTGCAGTCAAACCACAGCGGCAAAGCTCCAAGTTCACCGGCCCGCGTGTGCAAGTCCTCCCAATCGGCGGGCGTTAGCTGTGCCGGGTTCCTAAACCGCGTCAGCGGCACCTTGCCAGCGTTTGACATCGCGCGATACCAAAGCTGAACAAGCGACATTTCCAAGCTAAAAAACAGCGTCCCACGGCCGCCGCTCGCGGCATTAACGGCAAAGCTCATCGCGGCCGCCGTCTTGCCCGCGCCTGGACGTGCAGCAAGCACAATCAATTCCCCGCCGTGGAAGCCGCTGGTGATGGCGTCGAGCTGCTTGATTCCAGTCTGTACCGTTGGCACAGCCCCATCCTCTAACCGGCTCGCCAGCTCTTCAACCGCGTACTGCACAGCCTGTGGCACATCATAGCCGGTCGGCTTCCCATTGCTTTCAGGCTCGCCAGCCACCAACCCGGCCGTCGCATCTCGCAGCGTTTGGACCTGCTCGTCCATATTGTTGTGCGGCTGTTCTGCGAGGTGCTGCAAATGCGCCGCCCCCACCTCAAACCGGCGACGCTCCGCGTCTGTTTTTATCTGGTAACAGTATGCGCGCACAACCGCCAAGGCCGCCGGCACAACGTCAAGCAGCGCAGCGATGTATGTCACACCGCCCACGCTCGTCAGCTGCTTGCGTGCCTCTAACGCTGCCAACACCTGCGGCAACGTTATCACGCCCGACTTTTCATAAGCCTCGCACAGCGCAGCGAAAATCCGACAATTCGCAATGCTGTAAAAATGTTCGACCCTAAGCTTTGCCAGGACGTTTTCCGCGTAGTCCTCGCGCACCAAGCACGACCCAAGCACGGCCCGTTCCATGCGGGCAAGGCCCTCGCCCTGTGAGCCGGCGTATTCAATGCCAGCCCCCTTTCCCTTTGTCTTCATTGTTTGTTTGCTCCCTCGCCTTTTGCGTCCTTGTTCTTAAATATTCCCGTATCTCGTTCCGTAGCTCATCAGGTGCAATCTCGTCATCGCAAATTCGCCGTAGCTTTGCCGCTATGCGTTGCCGCTTGTGCGGCACATCCCAGTTCCGACCCTCGAAAAACGCCTTGGCCTCATCAAGCAGCTTTGCACGCACCTTGGCAAGCCTGTTTCGCTCGGCAAAGGTATCAGACAAATCCCTATTCTTTAGGGGTGTCGCGCGCACCGCGCGCGCTCTATGCTTTCCCCCCACTGTTAGTTCTTTTCTAGGTGTAGGCACCACTGTACGTACTGTTCTAGATGTAGATGCTACTGTATGTTCTTTTTCTACGCGGGTGCGCGAGATGAGCGCTTTTGTCATGGTCACAGTCACCACGCCATTTTCCAACACAATCGCCCCACAATCGGTCAAAGCCCTCACACCTTGCGCTACCCTATCAGCCGACAGCTTCGCGCAAACCTGCACCATTTGCGGCCGGAATACGGCCGTGCTTTTGCTCCGCGTCTGGTCACAGATTGCCAGGTACACCCGCATCATGTCCGACAGGCGGCCATCCGTGGCCCACGCTATCGGCACCTTTGCCCAACCGGCCATTAAAACGGTATCTCATCTTCGTCGATGTGCACCTCGGCCGGGGCTGTTGTTTCAGCTGGCCGCGGGTTGTCCAGGGCCGCAAGCAACGCGCAGGCGGTGCGCTGGAACCACTTGTAGTCCTCGTCATCCATAATGCGGACGAGGTTGAAGTATGCCCTTTGACCGTCATCTGTCTCATATGGGCGGGATGGTGTGGCCACCCAATCAGACCCGTCGGGCTTCCGGTGATACTTGCAGTCGCGTATCTCCAAGCTAAACCCGCTGTCAGACGCCGAGACTGTGACGTTGCAAAAGCCGCGCAGCGTTGGCGACTTGTCGTTTGTGTATGGATTAAACCTTGATATTTCTAGCGTTATCCCTTGCATCTTGCTCCTTTAACAGCCTGGCACGTTGCAGGCCCTTTTTAATCGCCGCAAAAGCCGGCGCGCTGTATTAAGTACCTTTTCCGCATAGCGGAAACTTCTAGGTCCGGGTCGGTTGCCGCCGTTATAGTGGGCGAGCGTCCAATAATCTAATCGCTTGCGGTGCTTGCGAGCTGCGCGTTCGCGCCACCGTGTAAAGGCTCGGCCGCCGACATAGGTGTGGTCGCACACTTGCCCACCGCACCACCAACGCGGCAAGATTTGCAGCACGCCGACGGCCCCGCTGCGCGATACAGCTTTGGGGTTAAAGCGGCTTTCGTGCCACGCCACAGACGCAAGCATGGCCGGGTCGATGTTCCACTCGTGCGCCACCTCGACAACGCGCTCGCAGTGCACAAGCCGGTCAGCCTTAAAGGGCCGCATCTCGCGCAGCGCCTCGCAAATGTCGGCGGGCGTACAAAGCGCCGCAGCCAATAGGACAAAAATATGCATCGTTTCTTCTCCGTTTAAACGTGCCCGGCCCGGCGATAACACCGAACCGGGCACTGGCCTTGGCCGCCGAGGAAGCAATCAAGACAGCCAAGTTTCTTTATTCTCGTCGCTTATATGCTGGCAAGTGCTCGCCAAGCAACTTGTTCCGAAGTTCCGCGTGCGTGCTTTGCGGCTCAGCCGGTGAACCAAAGCTGTTTTTCAGCCAGGCGTCAAGCGTTATAAGTTGCGCCTGCGTTGGCTTGCTGGCGTCCGCATCCACCTGTTCGCATGCGTGCTTCCACAGGCTCGCGGCATCCGCCTTGGTTTCCGCCTCAGCCATAAAGAGCTTCTTCACTTTCCCCACCGTTAGCTTCTGCGGCTTGGGCGTTGGGGCCGGCGCTTGCTTGGCCGTTGGGGTCGTGGCTGGCCTGTGGTTGACATTGTGCCTTTCAACGTCCGCGCTGTCGCCCGCCTCAAGCAAAAACGTCGTCAGTAGCGCGTATTTCTTGGCGTAGCTAATGGCTTTCCCCGGTCCTTTGTCTTGGCCGTCGATCCCATAACCAAAGGAGCACACGTCCACAAAGTCGTCCGGCTTGTCAACGTTGACAAAGCGGAACACGGCCTCAAGCTCTGTCCGGTTTCCGTTCTGATTAACCACCGTAGATACCAGCGTTGTGACGATGCCCTCTTTCACCATTGCGGCCCGTATGCCGCGCACAACGGCGTCGTGACTTAGGTATTCATATTGGTTGTTCACTTTCTTGTCTTCCTTGGCAATGACGGCAACCTCGGCCATCACCCGATTAATCTTTTGATACACGTTCATCTCATCTCTCCTTCGGAAAATAAATATTTAGGCGGCGCGCGCCTTGCTTGTGCGTGGTGTACTTCTTGGCCAGGTAATCCAGCCGGTCAACCGCCCCCTTCTCTTCGGCCAGCTCAAGCGCAACGGACGCCCAATCTGTGACCGGCTTTGCCTTTGGCCTTTTGTATGAGACGTATCCGCTGTCGTCGGTTGTTAGCTTGTCAACCTCAGAAAGGTGTCCCCTAAGCAAGGCTTGGATGTCCTTGTATTCGGCTTGATGTGGTGCCATCTTGGCGCGTAGCTCCGCGGCCCTGGCGATCAGCTCAACAACATCGTCGCCCGCCTCTTCAACAACACCGGTGTCGTCCGGGTAAAAGAGTTTGATAGATTTAGAATAAGCCTCGCAAGCTTGGGGCGGTGGCTCGATGCCTGTGACGACATGATCAGCCCAAAAGGCGCGGGCTGTGTCAAGGATGCGGTCCTCAAGCTCGCGGTCGCGGTACAGCGTTTTCACGCGGTAATCGTTGCCACCAATAAGGCACGCAATGTCCCACCGCTCAATCTCGGTGACCATCATATACCACCGGCACTGTATTTCGTGTTCCTTTGGGAGCACAGGGGTTCCGCCTTCGCCCCACCGCGGCGCGCTGTGTATGCCGACATTCTTAATCTCCAAACCCCACGGGTCCGCGACCGGCTCGATGTCACATAATGCGCTCGACACATGCTCGTCATAACAGATCCCGTCCGGGCTGGCGTGTATAAAGCTGAAGTCCTTGTGCCGTATTGGCGGCGGCACGTGCACGTCGCAGGCGTTGTCACTTTCGTACTTCAAACGGATGGAGTCCTCCAATCTGAGGCCCCACTCCACAAAGTGATTGTCCACCACAGGGACAACCTTTTGGCTTTTCTCCATCCATACATCCAGCGCGGACTTGTATTGGTGCAAGCCCAATATCCCGGCGATGTCGGTGCCTCCAAGGCTGCTCGTCCTGTCTAGGTTTTCAATAGATCTCATTCCCGTTCCCCTTTAAAATGCAGTCGTTTGGTTTTTTGTTTGGGCGCATGCGCTCGAATCGCGGGTGCCGAAGCGCACCGCTTTGGAACAGCTGGTTTCCCGACGCCTCGAACACCTGGCCTGGCTCAGCCTCCAAGCCCGGCGGAACGTTTGTGTACACACGGACGCATTCGCTAAGCTCGCCGTCTTTTAACAGGCCGCCAACAAGCGTCAACCGCCCCTGCTTGCGCGGCACCACGCCCATCAGGATATAATCCTGCGTCACGGTTTTCTTAACCCGCGCCCAACTGTCGCCAAAATAATCGATGGAACATTTAAAGACAAGCCCTTCATGGTTGCCAGCCATAACAGGCCAGTCCCAAAGGCGGCGGGCATCGGCGCGGGGGAACGTTATGCTTTGCCGCATCCACGCCCCGCCGAGCGGCGGCACCACATCCGACACAATGCGCCCCAAGCATACCTTTCGAGACTTTAGCGGGCGGCTTGATAGGTCGCTGTGATACGCATAGAGACAATCAAAGACGATAAAGGTGTTGTGCGTATTGCTTGAGCAGCTGCGCGGGGTGCCGACCATAAGCTCGCCAACGATTATCGCCTTGCCCATACCGGGCTTCCAGCCCTTAATTTTGCGCTCGCAATGCAGCAAGCCGCGGCGGTTGTATAGCTTGGCGCCGCCTTTGGCGTCCACATAACACACGCACCACATCCCGTCGTGCTTAATCTCCACCAAGTCAAAGCGCGCCGGCACCTGTTCAACGCTGTAAAAGGTTTGATACTTAGGACGCATCGGTGTCCTCCTTTGGGTTAATGTCATCCCACGGCATCGCGTGCAGCCTGCGCGTCGTGTCTGTGTTGCGTCGCCGTACTTCCATGCGCAGGTGGGCGCCCTTGGTGTTTCCGGCCCTACTGTCGCCAGACACGCGGGCGCTGACAAAGCAATGAATCTTTTTTCCGCCTTGAAAAATAGTGATCCTCAATAGGGTGGAGCCGCCCCACCTATGCATCGCGGCATCAACATCGGGGTCATCCAAGTTTAGGTTTATATGTGGCGTGTCGTTAGCCCACGCGTCAAGCGGGATTTTCAGGTTTGCATCGTTGAATCCAGACTCGCAAGCCCGGCAACAGTTGCAGTCACATTGCTTCCACTCTTTAGGCGCTTCCATCGGTAATCTCCTTTATCAAAACGCGCTTCCACGGCTGCGGGCGTTCCCAACCGGCGGGCAAGGGCTCGATGCATACAGAGCGGTGCGCGCGCTCGCCTGTTAGCATTTTGCATTCTGGGCACGGGCCATAGATGTCGCCGTAGTGGTTTGTCCCTGTGGTGTATTCAACGCCGCAATCCCAAAGCGTGCACCGGTACCGCTTTTGGCTATACTTGCCGGTCGTGTTGGTGTGGGCGAGATCCTTCCCTGTTTCGTCAACCTTGAACCGGCGGGTGGCGCCTATGTCAGGATCGTCGCCCTCGTTTATCTGGTATTGGTGGGACACCGCGTCGCTCGGGTGCCAGGTTGGCGTCTCATACGCCTTCATCGCGTCAATCGTTTCAAGCGATAGGTCTATTCTTGGCGCGTGGTCGTTGGTGCAAGCGCCGAATTCAGAGCTGCACAAGCCGAGCGCAAGACGCGCAGCCGATTCGGTTGGCGCATCCACCACGACATCAACGCTGTGCGTCGCGATAAAGTGAATGGTGTGTTTATATTTTGGCATTTTTTCCCCCTTTAAATTCCTGCAACCGGTACAAGGCGTCGATGTCGCTGCGGCCAGGGCTGTCCATTATGAAACGCATCTCGCCGGGCTCCACCGCCCGCCAAAGCCAGTCCACCCACGGGCCGCAGGTGTTGGCCGCCTTTTGCAGCTGCTTCGCTTGCGCCTCTATCTCAAGCGCTCGCCTTTGTGTTATCTCCACCGGTGCGGCTACTTGGGCCGCAGCGTGGAACCTTTTAAATTCATCAACCGACATCGTCAACCGCCATTGTCTCAAGCGCAAACATCACGCCTTGGTCAAACCCGTGTCCGAAAATCGCCTCATATACGGGCTTCTTCATGTATGGCAAACGCCACATCATGCGCTCACATTGCAGGCACGACGAGGCAACCCACCCGCCAAAGGTCAGCGTCTGTTCATGCCCACACGCAACGCACCGCGCTTCGCATATAAACATGCCGTTCCGGTTTGGGCTGCGGCGTTTGTTTTTGATAACACAGACGCATTCGTCCGGCCTCATTTCGCACAATACGGCGTCGATACTTCTATTCATTTTGCTTCCTCTATTTCTGCTAGATTATTCTGCTTGGCGCCTGTCGCTTCGCAGCATACCCGCCTTTCGTAAAAGGCGCTCCACTTCGTCAGGCGGGATGTGTAACCGGCCGCGCGGGGTAAACCGCACAGCCGCCACCGTCCCATCCGTAACCCAACGCCAAAGCGTTTGTCGTGATACGCCTATGGCTTTCGCAACGGCTGGGATTGATTGATGTAGTTGTGGCATCGTGTCACCTATTGGTTATGATTTACAATGTACGCGTCCCGCTTCATCTTGCTGGCGTACACGCCCACGCATCCGCGCCGATAGAGGCGCATCAAGTTAAGCGCGTCTTCCTCGTCGGCCGCGTACGCCACAAGCATCACGCGCCGGCCACGGTGCACCGCGTGCATCTCCCATTGGTCGCCACGCTCGCCGCCGTCGCCCTGGCCAGCTGGCACAGGCCGGAAACAAACCTTGCAACACAGCGCCCCTTCAAAATACTTGCTGTATGCGCCGCAGCAATCCGTCACACGCGCGCCGCTACCGTTTTGATCATAGCGCGCCTTGAACTTGTAGGATCTATCTTCATCAAACATCTGGTTCCCCTTTGTTGGTGGTGCAAACGCGCCAATGGCACGTGTCCAGCCGGCAAAATTCTATCACCCACTGCGCGGTATCAAGCGTGTCTATTAGCCCGTGGGTGCGCTGTCCTGATGGGTGGTGCCGGACCGCCCACACGTTTCCGCGTGTGCCGCCTGTGGCGTACACCTCAAACTCCGGCCCGTGTTTCTCGTTGAGCCCTTTCACGGTTAGCCTCTTTTGTGAACTCATACCAAGCCCCCGGACCGAAGTACAGCCACCATAAACTCGTCCAACCGGCGCGACTGCGCGGCCTGCGCGGCGGGCGAGTTGCGGTCCCGTGTGCGCGTGCGCACCGTATAAAAACACGCGGTGCAGTGGCGCATCTTTACGGGCTCGCCGCCTTCAAGCGGGTGCCCAACGCCGCGGTGCATGCAAGTGCGGCACCGCGGGCATTTTGTTTTCGTTTTGCTTTTGGATTCGGTTAGCTTAAAGCCAGCCCACTTCGCTATCTCGCCTTTATACGACATCTTGTCCCCCGTTGGCGGCCCGCTGGCCAGCGGGCACAGCTGCGACATGGTACAACAATTCAATCGTTTCGCGGCCATAGCGCGTGACATATGTCTGGCTCAACACGGCCACGCGATAAGGGCCGCGCATAACCTGTTTCAGGCCCGCAATAAACCCATCGGCTTGGTCGTGGTTTTCGAAGTATGCCTGGCGCGTTGCGCCATCGTGTAGGTTTGTAACGCTTTCAACCATTGGTTTGCTTCCTCGGGTGGGTGGTGGTTTGTGTTTCGCACGAGCCGCCGCACTTGCCGCACGGGCTCGGCGCTGCTTGCGTGTGTCCGCATTCAAAGCAGGTGGCATCTTCTGTTTTCCCTTGGCGTTCTTTTGCTTTAATCCTGCGCTCTAACTCTCCCATTGAAAGCTTGTCAGCCTCGTCCACGCAGGGGTGGTTGTGCTCGAAATCTAGAGCGGTGAAGGTTTTGTTGCACGTGGTGCATCGGTGTAGTGTCATGGGTTGTGCTCCTTTTGCGTATTTAAACTTTCTCGCCAATAAGGTTTTCAATAAGCCGCCTTAGCCGGCGGTCTTCTTTGCTAAGGCGCACGGGCGTTGCAGGTTCCACGCGGTCGCAGTTCATGCAATGGCGTGACCGCTCGCGGTCAATCATTCTAATGTAGACAATGCCCTTGGAATGCTCGTCGGAACAATGCCCGCAACGTGCAGGCGAGCGCCTAATGATAGGGCCAACCTCAATCGCGTTTTTTATATGTGTTGTCATCGTTTGCTTCCTCATTTCCTCATCTTGATGATACCACTTTGTTGCGTTTGTTGCAAGTGTCGCGCGGTTAGATTTGGAAATGCGCCTGTGCCGCCGCGTATTCGTCCCGGTTAAACACCAACCGCGGGCGGCCTGCGCGGCGGAAGCAAACAAGTTGCTCGCCCTTAAGCACCATCGAAATAGCCTTTTCCTCTGTAAAGCTCTTTCCGCCCTTGCGGAATCGGTGGGCGCTCGCGGTCGCCCGCACCACGGTAAAGCCCGCATATTCCACAGCGTCATTGATCCGGTATGAAAACCAGTCCGAAAGGTCAGCGTGGTTGCGGCAATATCCCGAAAGGTCGGAAAGAACATCCGCCAACGGGCCGTCCGGGGCAAGCGATAGTTTAGTAGCGCGGTTTGTCATTGTTTGCTTCCTCTTTAATATACTTCGATGATACCACTTTGTTGCGTTTGTTGCAAGCGTCGCGCGGGTGATTCTTTGGGTTAAACCTACACAGCCTACACCGGGCGCGCGCGGTGCGTTGGTCAGCGCTGGAAAGAGGCTGGTTTGTAACGTGTGCAACACAGTATTTCGCAGCTGTTGCGCGCGGTGCCGGTTACAAGGGTTTCAAAAAAGCCGCGGGCGTGTCGGTGCGCCCGCGGCAAAGGGAAGGGCGGCCTGTGGAGGGATGCCTTTCGCAATACTACATCGAAGTCGCCCATATGACAAGCCCTGCACCGCCTGCAAGCCCAAGCCCAAACCAAAAGGCCGGGGCCTTATACCACGGTTTGTCGTTAAGACCTGCGGCCTCCCTTGCGATTTGCTCCATGTCAGCGATGGTCGAGCGGTGCACGTTCTGCAAATCAATCAGCGTTTTGTCGCAGCTGACGAGCAAGGCGCGAGCTGTGTCGCGGCCTGTGGTTGCGGCGGGTAGGTCCACGTCAACGCATTCTATCGCATGCACTGTCCAAAGCCGGGGCCATAGAATGCCGGTACAAGGCGCGGGCGCGTTAGCTTCTGCGGGGTGCGCTTGCGTGCACTCTTGGGCTTCTGCGGCGGGGCCGCACGTGAAAGCGCTCCATATACAGGCCAGGCTAATCGCCGGGATCAAAAGACGCGTTGACCGCTTGAGATAATCCCCCAAGGTTAGCCGCCTTTGACCGTATGTCCGCACGTTTTTTCGCATAAAAAACCGTCCTTTTTTCAGACTCTATCGCAAGTTCTCGGCCGCGCTCTGTGTGGCCTGCCACTATTGCAGCCGCGGCCCTGCCGTTCATCGCCTTTGCTTTGCGCAGCTTGGCGTCTACGCGGATGCGCGCTTGCGCTATAGACAGTCGCCGCCAAAGCCACCAAGCAACAGCGGCCAAGGCTGCGAGGGCGCCTATCAGCCAGCCAAGCACGGGAACCTTTCTGAGCGTTTTCATTTCGGCTTGATGTCGGCCGCGGCCTTGGCAAGCTTAGCTTTAATCAGCTTGACAACAACGCTTGAAAGCGCACCGCCTGCGCAACCAACAAGCACAGCAACGGGCGTGCCCGCCCCGAAGTTGTCGGCAAGCAGGAAGCCGCACCCGCCACCAACAGCGACAGCAAGTCCCCGGACGAGCGTCAAATAATACCAAGGCTTAGACTGTCCCTTGAGTTTGAGGCGTGCCTTGATGAACTCTTTAAAAACCTCGACAAAACCCCAAGCACAGACGGCCGTGATTGCGACGAGCAATCCGTATGCCTGGACGTTTACGCCGTGGTCGGCGATTGGCTTGGCAGCCGGGGTTTCCTTGCTGGTCTGCGTCACCACCTTGATGGTCTGGCTCAAGTCGGGGTTTATTTCTTTAGTTCTGGTTTTGGTTATCGTCACTTGGTTTGGCACTTTTCCCCCTTCAGCTGTGCGATTGTGCTCAGCCGGGTCGTTCGTTCTCTTATGTTATTTATTTCAGACCATATCTCTTTTCTGGCGTTGCCGGTGCTGGCTAGGTCGACCTTGAGTTCCTGCAAGCCCTTTTCCATTGCGGCCATTTGTAGCCGCATCCCGGAAATCTCGCCTTGGATTGCCTGGAACTTGATGCCAAGTTTTATCAGGGCGGGCACGGTAACGGCTAAGACGGACCCAACTGTGACCGCGACTTGTATAATCTGTTCGCTTCCCATTAACCGGCCCACCTGGCGCGCGTGCCCCGGATGTCGTAGTGGACAAACCGGTTGGCGTAGTAGCCCACGCCGCCTTCTAGAATCTCGCCGGCGTCTATAAGCTCTAAAACCTTTTCGTGTACAGCTTCCGGGTCTACGCCCTCAACGGTTATGTCGGCCGCCTTGGCTTCTAGGTGCTGCGACTTTTTTGAGCCGCCGCATCGTTCGTTGTACGCCGGTGTTCTATATCCCGAGACAATTCGCACAGGCGCACCAAGCGCAGCCCGGATTCTTTCGAGGCAAAGGATTAAGGCTTGCGCGTCAGGTAGGCAAGTATCCGGCACGGGTGCGCCGTCCTTGCAGGTGAATTCATCCAGGGAAAAATTCGCGGTGATTTTCATTTATAGAGCCCCGGAACCTGTGGCTAGAACTTGTTCACGACATAGAATTTGCCGTCGGTTATATTGGAAACCCAACGGCAAACAACCATCACGCCGCCGCGCTGGCTGTTTATAACGTAGGTCCCGTTTTCGGTGTTCTCCATGTAATCACCCGACGCGACTGCGAGCGTGATATTATTCGTGGACGCGTTGTCGATGTCCTTGATGTACCAAACCTGTCCGTCCATCTCCGCGGTTGCCACGGGAAACGTCAGTGTCTTCGCGTTGTTGCTTGTGTCGTCCGCAAAGATCATGCTGTCAGTTGTTAGAATGCTATAAGAGTTTATCGCGCTGCCACCGCCGACGCCGCCGTGCACTGCGCGGTTCGCGCTGTATCGGTGCTGTCCGATTTGTCCTGCGCTGGTGATGCCAAGGGCGGTCGATGCACCCATCGTGGTCCCGTTGCCGATCTCAAGCGTGTCCGTCCCGTCGTCGATGCCGACACGATAATCCTGCGCATCGCCGTCGAATTTAATCATGCGGTCGGTGCCGCTTCCGGCCTCGACGGTCAAGTCACCTTTGACGTGCAGGGTGGTAGCCGGTGCGCCGGTCCCAATGCCCACGCCTGTCGAATCCATATACACCGAATCAGCCGGCGCCCCTTGTTCAATAACAAACGGGCTTTCGACGGCCGGGCTGGCTGAGTCATAAATGATAAACCGATGCGCGGCGTCTGCGTTGGCGGCGTCATACATCACCTGCCAATAATTCGTCGTCCCGTCGCCGAGCACCAAGGCCGCGTCGTTGCCGGACCCGTTGTTGACGTAGACTGCGGTCGTGGTGACTGTCCCAGCGACCGTGACATTTTGTGCCTCGCTGATTGTCACCGCAGCCTGTAATCCTGAATCGTTGTTCGTTGAGATGACCAGCTGGCCTTTCTCATCGTCGGATGTCCCAACGTGGCTGACCTCAATCTGTCCAAGCGCGTTGTCACCGTGGTCTTCAAAGAGAATCTTGGACTCGCAACCGGCCGCGGTATTTTCGGCGGTCGAGTTTTTCAAGGTGACATAGGGCGCGGTGTCCGTGATCTGTAGCGGCGTGCCAGGCGCGGCGTCTCCGATGCCGACCTTTGTGTTGGTGGCGCCTTCCCAAGGATCCCCGAAAACGGCGTAGGTTGTCTTGGCAGTCCCCTGACCAATAAGCGAAAGAGTCGACACCGCGTTTGCTCCGGCGGAAGCCACGCCAAAGTGAAGGCCGCCCTCAAAGTCGCTGTCTGTCACCGACTCTGATTTGCAAACGATGAAAGCCATCTCGGCATCGTCACCAGCTGCGTCTTTTCCTACGAACTTGAAAAGCCCAATCTGGTCGGCCACCGCCGGAGAAGCTGTGTTTTTGTAAAAACGCATCGTGCCGGTCAGCCCGTCAGCATTCGCATTCTCAATCAGCACGACCGGCTCCGCGCTTGTGGCGCTCTTCACGTGCAACGCCTGCGTCGGGGCGTCAAAGCCAATGCCGACATTCCCGCCGGATTCTTGGAGCAATAGATTCTTGCTGGCCACCGTGTCGACGTGAAGGTCGTTCTGGTTTGCCTTTACGACAAAGTCATTCCCGCCGTCGCTGTAAACGCTCAGCGTGGACGCGGCGGCGTACGACATATGGAGGAAGGGGTTTCCTGCGTTGTATACAGCCGCGGAGTGATAGAGCCGTACGGTATCTGTTTCGCCGCCGGATCCTACGACTTCAAGCGTTGCGTCAGGCGTTGTCGTGCCAATGCCGACATCCCCGCCGGACTCTTGTAAAAGTAAATCCTTGCCCGCGATTGTGTCAACGTGAAGGTCTTGGTTGTTTGCCTTTACGACAAAGTCATCCGCGCCGTCGCTGTACACGTCGAGCGTGGACGTGCCACCGTATGACAAATGAAGAAACGGGTTTCCCGCTCCATAGATCGCGGCGGAGTGGTAGAAGATTGCTGTCTCCGTTTCGCCGCCGATGCCAACAACGTGAAGCCGCGCCGTCGGTGTGTCTGTTCCGACGCCTAGCTTGTCACCGATATCTTCGAGGACAACGGTCGTGCCTTGATCAAGAAACGTGACTTCAGTTAAATCGGCGCCGATGATGTGGTAGCCCATAGTGTCCCCTAGATCGCAAAGCGGTGCGCCGCGCTATAGTGTGAGCCAAGCACCACAAGCGCAGACCCCGACGTGTTAGAAAATTCGATTTTCAGATTTGCATGACGACCGGAGTCAGGCGTCAGGACAATCATATGTGTCGCGGCGTCTGTGCCGAGCACCTCTTGAACCTTCACCCATTGGCCCGATCTGGACTCGGGTGAAATGGTGTAAAGCGTTGCCGTCTCGCCGCCCGCAAGTCCACTGATTTGAACTTGGTGTTGAGCAAAGTCAACAACCTTCCAGCCAACCGTCGATGTATTAAGTGTCATCACGCCGGCCGGGGCTGTTGTACCATCTTGGGAAATCTCGACTGCGTTCATTGGGCTTTCTCCTTAATTCGTTCAAATGGTATCAGCGCACGGGGTGCCGCGTCACGGTCAAATGTTGCGATGGATGGGATCAATAAGAAGCCCGTACACTTTAACCGTCGAGGGAACAGCAATACGCAAAGTCCGCGCAACCTTTGTTGAATTGTTTGTGTTGTCCTCGATGCGTAGCTTGCGGTCTGTTTTTAAGGCCGTTTCCGAATCTCCATACCACAGGTCGGTCACGTGATATTCTGCATGCTCGGCGCCTGTATAGCTGGCCGTCAAGTCCTTGGGCTTTGTGCGGACGGACAGCTGCGTCCCGTTGGTGTCCTTGTCGTGTGTTATAACAACCTCGCCGGACTTTTTGTGCACGTTGGCGCCGCTTGTGCTGTCAACAACAAAGCCGCCATCGCCGGCCATCATGATCCCAACCGTGGCAAACTCAACGCCGGCGGGGCTGACATACTCGATGGTCGCTTCGGTGTTCGTGAGGTTGCACATTATCCACAACGGCGGGTTTCCCCACCTAAAGAACAAAGCCCACTGATGGATGTCGGCCTCGATTAAGTCTGTAATCACCGCCGGGCTACCGCTGGGAATGCTACGGTCCGTCAGCAAATCAAGCGCAGGATGTCGGGTGTTGTATGCGTTGCGGGCCATTATTGGTGCCTGAAAATCTGTATTGTGCGAAGGTTGGCACGGCTTCCGCCGGTGCGCTTTAGGTATAACCTAAACAAGCTGACCGACGGCGTAGCCGTGAACGTGGCCGATTGCCAGCCCGTGCCGCTGAGCGTTATAGATCCGTCCAGGCCGGCCACCTCTAACTTCATTGATGGGGTCGCACCACCAATGCCCTCAAGGTTCGCATATATTTTATAGACGCGCCCGCCTGCAACGTTATCGGGACAGCGTAAAATCCCCGTCGTGATTAACTCATATGTCGCGCCCGTCGTCGTGTACGCCGGGGTCCGGCTAACGTCCCCAAGGTGGCTCAATATACACACCGGTCTGTCTTTGGCTATCTGGGCCGGGCCGTTGACGAGCGTTTCCATATGCTCTGTGTCAATGGCGTTGCTCGCGGCATAAACCAGCGTGGACCCCGTGGTGCGGAAGCCGCTAGTTTTGACGCCCTTGGTGGACGCAGAACCCGAGCCGCCTATTTCTGCAAATATCCCGTGAACGGTGCAGGTGTCGGCGCCGTTGTTCACCTTTGCCTGTATAACTATTTCCCGCCCGTCAGCGCTTCCAGTGGGCGTCAAGGATACAAGCGTGAAAGGGTTGGCAAGCTCTGTGTCGTCTTGCGTGGTTTGCAGAACATTAGCAGACGCAGCCGTGGCGGTTGTGGTTTCCTTTACAGTGATGACGCCATAGCTTGCGGCGGACCCCTGCATGCTTGCGCGGACTGTGACGTTGATTGGGTTGTTGTCTAGGTTTTTCGGAAGCCATATCTTGAACAAATCTGTCGCGCTTGTAGCGCCGACGCTGGCGCTGAGGCCAAGGCCAACGGCAAGTGTCGAATCATAATAGCCGTACAGCCAGGCGTGATTCGCCTGGACGTTCGCGTATTGCTGGTCGGCGGTGATGCCGTGCATGAAGTTCGCTAAATCTGTCGAGGCCCACGACATCAATTCCACCTATAATCAGATTTAAAGAAAAAGAACCCGCGCTGGCCTGCGCTCGCGCTTGCGTACGTTGGAAACGTTGCGCGTGTGGTGTTGTTTGCAACCCACGCAGGGGCCGAGGACGCCAGCGTCAGCGCGTCACCGCTGATGCTGTTTATAACTATGTCAGAATATTCCGGCGTCCCTAGCTCTTCTCGCCCTGGATTGTATAGGCGAACCGTTTCCGTTGCTGCAAACCAAGCGCCTTCGCCTGTGTCAAGCGTCACGACGGCCCCGCTGTGCGCGGTGACGGTGGCTGTTGGGCAATACAGCGACGGGTGGATGCTGTTCCCATACAGCAAAAAGCGACACTTTTGCTCCAAGGTTTCAAGGTCCCGCTCAACACCCATACAGCGCGCAAAGGCTGAGGTCATACCGACGGTCCCGTCATCAAAGTCAAATGTCCCGCGGTGGTTGCCTAGCGCCAAAATACACGGGTCGCCCACCTGCACATCAACCCACGGGCCGAGTGTTAGGGTTATCGCATACTGTCCAGCGCCCAACACAATCGCCCGTTGCGCCGCATTGTATGCGTCTTGAGCGTCCATATGTGGGCACTTTATGTCCCAAGCGCGCACGCCCTCGCGGACAATCTCGGGAACAGATCGCACGGTCACGTCATAGGCCGCGTCGTTGGCCATAGACTTTGTCCCAACCATCACGACGTTCGGGGCTTCCACCACCTCCAAAGGGGACACGCCTTTAAGCAAAATGTCTGACGCGCTTATACTTACAACAGCCGGGTCACGAGCGCTCAGCGCGTACACTTCATGACGGACAGGCCGTAGCTGGATGACCCCGCTTGAATTGCGGCGCTGCGCAACGCACGTGCCTGACATTGTATACCAGCCGCCGAAAAGGCCCTCGAAAGATACGGTCCCGTCGTCAGCTGCGACAAGCTCGCGGTCCGCGTACATTGCAACCGACGTGCCGAAGTCGGCCTCGCTGATGTGGCCGTCGTCTATGGCGTAGCCCATACCAAGCCCAAGGGTGTCAAAGTCGCCGCGGGTGGCTGTGCCGCTGGATTCCAGCATAGTCAAAGCGCAGCTTTTTAGGTCGCCCTGCGTGCCGGCTACAACTTTAATCGTGACGCCGTACTTCGCAAGGTTTACCGGCGTCCCGCTGATTGCACGCTGCACAACTTTAATCGCTTTCGCGCCTGGATACGCTGCAACGTCCGCGCCGTTGGCAAACTTGAACAGCTCTTTTTCTCCGTCGGCTTCGGCTATGGCGTACCCGGTGGCGGGTAGCGTGTAATCTTGAAGCGTTGAGCTTTGGTCATTAACCACAAGCAACCAAGGGAACACGTCATAAGAGGCCCAATCCCAAGACGTTTCAAGCCTGAAATGATTCATTGGCGTCTCGGCACCACCGACGGTCGCTATGTCGGTCGAATATTTTGGGTATGCGTATTGGTTGGCGCGCAAAAAGTACGGCGCCGTTCCGCCTGTGACAGACGCCGTTGATTCAGATTTGAGCTGTGTCCCGGAGGCTTGGTCCGTCACGTCAAACAAGAAAAAAGCCTGGCTGGATGACGTGTACGACTTGGCGTTTTCTAGGTCGCTTGATAGTTGGCTAACCAAGCCGGCGGCTATATCGCCCGCCCAATGACCGACGCTTGCGTATGCGCGCGCGGTCGAGTTGCTAACGGTCACGGACTCGTCTGTGCCGTCGTCAAGTAGTATATGAAAATCGACTGCCATGCTTCCATCGCCTGGATCGTACAGCCCAAGGGTCACGCCCTGCCACGATTGGAAGTTGGGGTCGGCGGTGGGGCTTTCCACTATTTCGGTGAACGAGTGTCCAAGTTCGTTCCACATTATGCGCCAATCGCCGGTGAACCCGATTTTCTGTGTTAGCTTTCTGACCAGCGCTTGCGCGCTAAACTCGAAACCCACCTGGCCGGGAACAGGGCTTGCGTCAAGCGTGCCCTTCCATGCTTGCCTGCAATAATCGCCAGTCTTCCACGTGTCAAAAAGCGCGCGCCCCTCTTGGTTTACAACGCATTCCCAAAGCGTCGCCATGCGCCCGCGCCAGATATTCGGGCGGTCAGTCGCAAACCTTGAGGCCGTAAACCCGCCGGCGTCGTGGTCATACTTTGGTCCCCAAGCGCCCCGCGTAAAAGATGAGAACGTTGTCGTTGGCTCGCTGTGCGCCACGCCTGTCGCGTATATATATTCATTCCCAACATAGATGCCGGCCGGGTTTGGCCAGCCGCCGCCAACAGCTGTGACGGTGAAGCTTGTGGCGCCCGTGTCGATGTCGGCTGCGACAGGGCTTAGGAAGCTCGGCTTTTGGAAAAGGTTGTCTATAACGCCGGCGTCTTCTAATGGCGCGTACGCAAGCTTGAAGTCTAAAGACCGCGCTCGGCTCACGCCCTTTTTCCTGTCTATTTCTTCGCCTATTTTTTGACCGTCAATAATAAGGCCGGCAACCGTTGCGCCACCGTATCCGTCGATAAACCCCGGCGACGCCGCGTTTGATTCAGCGGTCACGCGGCGCACGTGCTTTTCCACAAACAAGAACGGGATGCCCTCGATTTCAAGGGCGTACACAACGTGACAGCCGCGCTTCAAGCACGTGTTAAAGCTTGTCGCCATTAGTCCGCCCCAACGATAAGAAGTTCAACCTCGGCCACATCGCGGGCCGGCCCAAGCCACCGCTGGGACTGCACCCCAACGACGTATCCGGTCAGGCTTCCGGTGTAGCCGGTGCCGCTGTCGGCGATGGCTGTGGCGTTGGCCATCTGAAGAGTCACCTTTCCCGTCGCACACCAACCCGCATCGAAAGAGTCCAGCGCGTCCTTGTGCATAGTCAGGCGCCACCTGTAAATCCTAGCGCCGCCCCACGAATATCCGTAACCGCGACGCCATCGGAATTGGTCGAACTGAACTTCCCTGGCCAGCTCGATTTCCTCATACTCCGCGCCCATCAACCAGATCGCGCCGCGTGGAACATAGAAGCTGTCCAGGCGCTCGTCCTCCGCGAAGGTGCGGGCGACATTTGTTTGGTGCGCCAAGCCGCACAAATCGCCACAACGGTCGAACTTATAATCGCCAGCGACATTCGCCACAAATGACGCAAGGCCGGTCGCCGTGTCGAACGTAAACGTCGACCCGTGGTCCGCGAATACGGCGTTATGGATTAGCTTTTGCCAGTCCACAAAATGCAGGTGGTTTTCGGCCGCCGTTATTTCGGCGCCGCCTGGCCGCGTAACAGTTCGCGCGCCTGGCACGCCGCTGTCAATCCAGGCGTATAGGAAACCGCCGGGCGGCGGTGCTGTGATTGTGCTTTGGCTCAAGCTGTGGCCTTAAGTGTTAAATCAATCGACCAATGTCCCATATCGCGCGTCGACGGGCTGACGCTTAAGCCTGTTATCACAAACCGGCCGCACATAAAATCAGAACACCACAAGTCGGCCGTCAATAGGCCGCCTTCTGGCAACAGGCTTGCTTCGGCGCTGCGCACGCTCGCCCACGTGTCGACGATGTTTGCGGCGTGGCCCGTGGCATCCCATATAGACGGAAGCCCAACCGACCCGTCAGACGAAACCCGAGCTGCGCGCCGTGTGTTAGGTTGCCCATCGAACGAAAGCGCCGACGGGTACACCCCGTTCGGGTGTGCTGTTCCCGTGTGGGTATATGCTGCGGAATACGTTGCCAGCCCTGTCCGCGTAGCTGTGAGCGATGTCCCGGCCAGGCTAAAAGAAAGGCTAGACTCCACCGTTATCGTCCCGTTCGCGTTGGGGTACGCGGCCCACGTGCCGCCCAACTGTTCCGTGCAGTCACGCACCAAGCGCAGCACAACAGAAGCCGCGCTTTCATAGCCGTCGCGCATAGACGCAGGCGTCACAGCAACGGAGGCGGCACCGACTGTGGCTGTTAGCGTGCCCGTCCAGCCGGCTTGCACCTTGGCGAATCCCGATATATGCGCGTCAGCCATTATACCGCCCCGCTTTGCATGCCCGTTTTTTCCACTGAGCCCGTCGCTTGATACACCGCCCGACCAACGTCTTGGGGCGTGCCAAGGACAATCCCGGACCCGAAGTTGACGGTGACGCTACCGCCTCCACCACCACCGCCGCCGCCGGGGCGAGCCACCGGTTTTTTCGCTGCACCACCGCCACCACCGGCACCGGCGGCTATGCCCGCGAACATGCCGCCCGCGATGGTGTGCGCAATGGCCGCGGGTGGGTTCCACCAATTCGCTGCGGCTTGCGCGAACTCCATAAGCGACATGATGGTCGCCTTTTCTTGCTCGCCATCCACGAAGGCCGCGGCGGCCGTGCCGACGCCCTTGATGGTCGCCGTTGCAACATCGCCCGCGGTTGATTCCGTGTTGCCCATAACTGTCGAGATTGCGACCATTTGCTTGGTAAGTTCAGCAAGGCCGGGGCTCATCGCTGACATATTTTGCGAAGCGCTGCTTAGGCCCTCGGCGAAAGACTCCATCGCGGACGCCTCCCTTTCTTGGTCCTCAACGCTGCGGCCAGCTTTAAGCGCTTCGATCTTTTTTTCGATTAGCTGAATCTCTTCCTTTGTTGCACCTATGCGCTCCTTCTGTATCTCAAGGTCTGCGATTTGCCGCTCAAGGGCTATCCGGTGTTCGTCGGTGCGAGCGCCTGCAAGCCGTGTTTCCACGTCTGCAATCTGTAAATCAAGCGCGTGGGCTGCGCGTTTGTTTATGACCTCAGCCTTTGCGGCGCTATCCTTGCGGCTTGCCTCGTCATCGTCGAGCTGCTTCTTGGTCTCGGCGGTGGTGATTTCCGCCACCTGCGTCGCGTCAAGAAGAACTTGCTTTGCCTCTAAAACGCCATTCGCATCGCGCTGTCTGTCCACGCGCTCCTTCTGTAGCTCAAGCTGTTGAATCTGATGCTGGATGTACATTTTCTCAGCGCCCGAAAGGGCTTGTACCTTCAACAGCTGTAAGTCCAGAATTTCCAGATTCAGCTTTCGCTCGGCGCGGGTTGGCCCAATCGCTTTGGGTGGCTTGGTGCCACCGCCGGCCCCGCCGACCTCCATACCAAACCAAGAAGAGGCGGCGGCCTGCGCGTCGCGATCTTCCTTTATTTGCTTTAGGCGGTCCGCGTGATGCACCTGTCTGTCGCGCGCTTCTTTGCCGAGCTGCAAGACGATTCGGCGATGGTTCGCCTTGCTTAGCCTATTTTCGGACATATAGGTGTCCGTTTTCAAATAGCTTGTGTCGGCCGCGGCCCTTTGTATGCTCCTTTGAACTTTTATATTTAGCCCGTGGAACTCTTCTATATTGGCAATGCCCCGGCGGTGAAGCTCCCGCTCAAGCAACGCGCGGGTGCCTATTTGCTCGATGGTTATCTCGTGCGCGCCCGTTTCCTTTATTGCCCTTTCTGTCTCGGTGTCTTGCAGGTCGAACGCTTGAAGCATCGCGTTGGTGAAGTGGCCAATGCCGACAACAAGCTGCGCGAACCCCTCGATGGCTGTCACCAGCATAGGCGCCAAAGGTACAAGCGTTTCCTTAAGCGCCATCACAGCGTCATCAAGCTTGGCGCTCATTTGCGCCGCGACCTTGTATGACTCCGAAACTTCGCCGGTGTCTTCGTTCATTTTCTTAAGCGCAGCCCGGACAAAGGCGATTGTCTTTTGCTGGTCCGTCAACTTCATATTGACGTCGCCAAGGCTTTTCTTATACGCCTCGTTCGCGGCCCTTCCCTTTACAATAATTCCAAGATTGTCAAGCCACTTGCTGGAACTTCGAGCGAGGGCAACAATCATTGAATTCATTGCTTCGTCGGTTGTTTTGCCCATCTTGGCGGCTTTGGATGTGATGACATCTAACAGCTTGGGCGTCAGCTTTAGCTCGTCCTGTAACCCAAACGCACGAATCATACTTTCAGCGCGCACCAAAGCGTCCAGGCTGAAGGTGTGGCCGGTCAGCTTTTGCAGCTCCAACAACCGCTGACGCGTTGCGTCAATGTCGGGGCCGAGACTGTTAAGCTTAGCCTGAAACGCCGACGCGTCCTTTATGCCCTCGACCATAATGCCGCCGGCGAACACCGCGCCCAAGCCAACGACAGCGGCTTTCATTTTGCCAAACCCGCGGCGCGCACGCTTTGCGCTTTTGTGCATATCGGAGAAGGACCTCTTAAGCCGCTGGTTCGCTCTTTCCTGGCTTTTGCTTGTGACGCCGAGCCTTCTAAGCTCGTGCCGCAGCTTCTCCACCTGGCCTTCCAGCTGCGTCACTTTCTTGCCCGCATTGTTTCGGGCGTCAAGCTCCATTAAAAGATGCGGTGATGGCATAGCTTAACCCCTTGCGGCTTTGGTTCGAATGGCGCTTAGCTCGCCCTGTTCGCGGTCGGCGCGCGCCGCCTTTAACTCTAAAAGCAAGCTGACAACCCAAGACGCATATCCGTCAGGCCAGTTATTGAGCGGCCCCACCTGCGCTTCTCGCTCAAGCTGCATCACAAACAAAAGCCGGTCGTCTTCTATAAGTTGCCGCACGGGACAGGACTTGTAATCCTTCCCAAGGTAGCGGCCCGCCTTTGCTTTACATTTTGCGCGGTCGTCGTTGCAGCCTTTAACGTCTCCACCGGCACACGCCAGCCCATAAGAATCAGCCAGATGGTCCAGCCAGATAGCAGCCCTTATGCGCTGGCTTCGGTGGGGTCGTATGGCAACGTCGACGCCTCTATCAGATAGGCGCCTGTGGCAAGGATTGTCGGGTGCGGAAGCTCGTCTATAAGCGCGTCCACCTCTTGGGGCGTGCCCGCCGATTTCACTTTCCCGCCCTTTGTGACCGCGTCCGTGATTGAGCATATTCCGATTTCCGCGGCGCGGACTAGGCCCTCGGTTGTGGAGACAGCCGACGCGTTTATCACACGAATCATTTCGCGCGACTTTATGGGCCGCACCGTAAACACCGTCGCTCTGTCTTTTGTTAGCGTGGCGTCCCGCTTCAACAGCGCCCGGACGGGCTCCCTGTCTGCGTTGGCCAGCTTTACCGCTGAGTCCATAGAGAACACAAGGTCCTCGGTCTCTTCGGTTGAAATAAGTAGTAGCATTTATCATCCGTTTTTATCAAAGGAAGGCCACCCGAAAAACAGAATTGGCAGCGGCACCCGCGCCCGCGGACGCGTCGCTTGTCATAACGGCGCAGCCCAACGAAAGCGTGGAAGCCACGATACCTTCCGAATCTCCGATGGTCGATTGCTCGATGATTCTAGGCTCCGGAATGAGAATTGACAAGCTGCTTCCGGCGGTGCCGGCTAAATCAAGCTGAACAGCGCCGGGGTCTATGCTTGGGGATGATGTCGTTAGCGCGCCGTCTTGCGGGATTACGATGCTCGCGGTGACGGTGCGGTTTGTTGGGTAGTATTGAGCTGCGCCCTCGTTGCCGCTGTGGCTGCCAATGACGGCCATCTCGCTTTCTATTGTCACTTCAAACGATGCAGCGTCTACGGTTAAGTCGGCGCCGAGCACCAAGCGCGCGCCGTTTTCGCCGGACAGGGTGGACATCTGCGGAAGCGCATGCGCATATTGTCCAGGGCTGCCAATGCCGGTCACGTTGTCCCAGTCTAAAAACGTCATTGTGACGCTCAGCGTTGGTTGTTGGCGCGGGCCGGCTGTTATGGTCGCAGATGTAACAACACCGTCAGAAAGCCGGATGCCGGCGTTGGCGTCTGAGCCTTCCCACTGTACCGTCAACGGTGTTGCCGCCGCAGGGTGACCGGTGGTTAAGTAGCAGGTGTTCGACCCGTACGTTTGGCCCTCGTTTGTCGGTTGCGCGGACAGCTGGTTAAGCATCGTCGCCGTGTCGGGATCGCCGGTCAAATCAGTTGACGTGACCCACCCGGCCGTAAACCCGCCGGACACCGTGTGGAGCTGTGCGTTTCCAGCCCAATTCGCAAGCGCCCAACCGTCGTTGTATTTAATCACGGTCGTCGAATCTTGGCTCGTGTCGACAACTTCGTAACCGGCTTGGTTAGAGCCGCCGAGCGCGTGCTTCAGTAAAAGGGCGTCGACGTGCTCGGTCGGGTTTCCGACTGGCGTTGTGGCGGACCAACCGTGAAGCGGCATTGTCAACGAAATGGACGTTCCAACCTTGGCGCCCATCACGTGGGTCGCGTGGTGAAACGCGCCTCGAACGGTGTCGGTTGACACGGCCTCCCTTGTAAGCTCTGGATATGTGATTTCACATTCGACCACGTCGGCGGCCGCGAAGCTCGTTTGAGGTGTTCCCCAAGCGCCTTGTTCTTTGACGTATACGCGCCCTATTCGTGATTCTGAAAATGCCATTTGTGAAGTCTCCCTTAAACGCTTGAGTCTAATCTATAACTTATTTCCACACCAATCGTCGCGGTCACGCGGCCCTCAAATTCGCTAATGGGTCCGCCAACCAACGAAAGCGTGTTTATGTCTGCGTTCTGGCTTGGCAGGGGCTCAAGCGCTCGTGACATGCGCTCGACATCCTTGCAGATGCGGTCCTCGATTTGTGGGCTGTCTGCATACATCACAGTAACATCCCACGTGCCAAGGTAGTTGTCCGTCGGGAACAGCTGGTTTGCCTTAAGCGGCACGCTTGCAACGGCAACCACAAACAAGCGGTCGCGGCCGGCCCGGATTTCCCGTGTGCCGACCTCAAGGTGCGTGAACACGTCGCTGGCACTTGCCTTGTCGTCGACTGTCGCGCCCTCGACGGCGGCGACAATCTTGGCCCTGACCTCAGACGCGCGCACCTCTAACGCTCCCTAAGCTGACGCGGCTGGTACAGCCCACGCCCTGAACCGCCCCTGCTTGCGGGAATTGCAAAGGTGCTCTTCACCTCGCCCGCTCCCACCGTGCCGCTGTCGTCGCTGTCAATCCACTGCATCGCGCGCAGCGAGTCATGGATTGACCGCTCAAGCGCGCGTTCTTGGTCGTTGATATAATCAGACGGGTCGAAGCCAGGCGGGAAAAGTCCTTCCCTGGCACATTCAAGCCGCAAAGAGTGTATCCCGCAATCAACCTGAAAGTGTGACGGGTCCCCAACTAAATGAGGATAAGCGCCCGCGCCTTGTATGCGTGACCGAACCCGGTCGGATGCGCGCTTGGCGATTTCCTCATAATGGCCGGCGGTGAATTGTGCAGCGACGCCGGGATATTGTTTGGTCAGATATCGCGCAGCTTGCGCGCTTGTGACCGCCGGGTAGAACTGCGTCCGGACCACGTGGTAGATTTGTTGGTGAATGGTCACCACGCCGTCGGCATCTGTAACGGACCAAAGCGCCTTGTAATTCAAATCGCGTGTCGCTGTGGTTGCAGCGCTCAAGCTAAAAGTCATTTCGTATGGGTATATCGTGTCGCTTGTGGCAAGCGTGCCAGGCAAGGCGCTTTCCAGCGTCACAGATGTCCCGTCGATCTCTGATATCAGGGCCGGTCCTTGCCACCCGTCAGACGCAACAATCCAAACCCGCAAGCCCTGCGCAAGGTTGGCCGCGCTTGCGACCGTGAACTGCGTCTGGTTTGAGAGGACGGCGACTGTGGTGGACCAACCGCCAATCGTGGCGGACCCAGACTGCGCGGCGGCGGTGGAGCCCGGCTTCCGAAACTCAACAGTCGCGGAAGCCGGGCGCGCACCCAAGCCGATAGGGACTAGCGTTAAACTAGCCGCTTGATCTTCAAGTAGTTCCTCGGCCACATTAAGCCACCGACGCCCCGATAAATCCGTCGGGCTGAGGCCCGTTCGCAGTAGCTACGGCGAAATCGACAGTCATGAGAAGTTCACGTGTGTCGAGATCCATTTCAGATAGACTGAAGGCCGGCGCGCTACGCTCCCAGAACTTGATTGGGCTCGATGCGGTGTCAGCCGTCATCAGGACCCAGTCATTGGCATCCGTCATATATGGGTCGACGACAACCTCAACGTTAAACAGGGATACCGCGTTGACCTGCATCCCGTCGTCGCCTCCGCCGTTAAAGCCGGAGTGGACGATTTCAATAGCAGTCTGCTCCAATTCAGGCGGGACGCACAACAGCAACGCCCCGTCCGCGAAAGAAGTGTACTGAGATTGGTAGTTTTTGAATTGTCGAAGCTGCTTGATTGCAACCATCAAATTCGCACGGCTGAGCGCCACAGCCAGGCGATTGTCGCGCGTGCCACCTGCGGCCAGCGTATGCGTATTGTCAGAAAGCGCCTTCCCGTCGGCGGTGGCAAAGCCAGCCGCGTCGGAGGCAAAGCCCGCAAGTTGAGTGAACGCAAGCTTGCGATATTTCTCGGCAACCGCCTGTCCTAGCTTCTGCGCGGCCAGGCTGGAAATCTCGGGAATATCCTTCAAATCGTATTTTCCAATCTGGACCTGAATTGCGTAGCCCTGATAGGTCATTGTCGTTGCGCCGGTGCTGTCGATTGCGGCGCTGTTGGAGCTGTCAAGACCAACCGACCCGTTCCAAGTTGGAATGTCGCCGACGCCTGTGAGCGCAGCGATTTTCAGGCTGTATGTGTCTGTATTGCGAAAGTCGACGACCTTTCTCCACTTGTCAGGGACAGAAGAAAGGCCCTCCATAAAGCGTTCGACTGTCGTCTGCTTAGCGGTGGAAAGTGCCATTTTAGATTCTCCAAGAATAAGTTAATGTATGGCCCATACTAACAGCGGTGCCGGGGGCTGTATCAGTCACGCCTAAGCGGTGATGTCGCGCTTTTTAACTGTGACATTGGTGTTTCCACCGATGCGCTCTATGCTGGCCAGGGTTGACCCGAACTCGTTGTTTATAGTTGCGGCCCTGGCAAGTTGCGCTTGCTGCTTTCTCTCGCGGCGCGCGAGGTAAACCTCCGGCGGCGCGCAAAGATACCAGACGCGTTCCCCTTGGTCCTCAACACCAATCAAGCGCGTCCCGCTTGGCGCTTCCTGATAGCCCTGTCGCATCATGCTTTTCCCGGTTTGCACGTGAAAGCTAATGGTCTTGTCGAACATCACAAAATGCCAGTCCTCGAATCCGGTGGGTTTAACCCACGACCCGACACCAAGCTCTTCGCTCAAGTCAACGCTTTCAATATATTTTGTCCAGTTCGCGACGGAGCGGGCGCGAAGCTCTGTCGCTGAAAGGTTGCTGTCTGTTTTCTTTGACTTGCTCATTTGTTTGTTCCCATTGCTTTCAGGATGTTAGCGGCCAAGCTCGCGCCGAACGTGCCGTGGTTGCTTGCCTTGTAGCCCTTGGCGATTTCCTCGACATTGACGGTTGTGTGGGGATCTCGATTGTCAAAATACACGGACGATTTTTCGCGCCATGCGTCGAGGGATGCCCGGCCTTCCGCGGTCGTTGGGTCCACCTGCGGCGCCAACATAAGCAGGTCCGCGTCAGCCATGCCGTCGCGTGCGCCAATCTCGCGCAAGTATAAAAGGCGTTCCCGGCTTATTTGCTTATCAGCCAGGGCGCGCAGCCTGTCACGCTCGTCCTTCATTTCGGTTATAACCCTGTCAAGGTCTTTGCTCTTCGGTGCCTCCACCTTGGGCGCCGGCTCGGGCGCTACTCTTGGAGCTACATCCTGACCGGGCGCCGAAGGGGACACAACGGCTTCAGCCTTTGGGCTTGGAGCGGGCGCCGGCGCGTCGGGCGCCGTGTGCGTTTCTGGCAGGCTTACAGTCGTCCACGGCTGCACCGGTGCAGGCTTGGCGTCGGTTGGCGGCGTTGAGTCGTCCAGCTGCAATTCTGCGTTCGGTTGCTGCACCTCGCCCGCGCTCATCGCCTGGACTCGTATTTACTGTTCGCGCGCTGGTCTGCACAACAAGTATATTCGTCGCCAGACTTGCCAACAACGAAAAACCCGTATTCACCAACAAGCTCGGCCGCCTTGGCCTTGTCGCACCGGACGGTCCTAACAACCGCGCCCATATCGCGTGACGGGTTCGGCGGCACCGCAGTGTCTTTTTTCTTAACCGGGGCCTTCTTGGCCGAAGCCTTTTTGGCCGGGGCCTTCTTGGTTGTTTTCTTTTTTTCAGCCATTTCCTGTGCCTCCACTTATTTTTTCGAAAACTTGTGTAGCGCGCGTTCACCACGCTTGATGCCACGCTGCAACTTTCCAACCTGTCTCGTCAACTTAAAATCTACGTCGGACTCCCTTATAAGGGCGCCGAGCGCGTTGCTGTACATTTTAGACCACTCTTTCATGACTTTTGCAATCTCTTCGTCTGACACCCACAACAAGCCGTATGCCTCGTTCTGTGCTTGGTAGTATGCTTTGTCCGCGTTGCGCTTTTTGCGCAACACGTTTGAAACTTTGCTTTTGCCTGTAAAGCGGTCGCCCTGTGGCAAGCTTGTCGTCATGGATGAGCCGTAGAAGGCGGCGCGAAGCGAGTAGTGCGACCGCACGCGGATTCGCAGGCTTCGCCACATCTCGCCGGTGTCTACAAAGTTCTTGTGTTCTGTGCCTGCGACGTGCCGCTTATATTCGCGGCCTGACTTGTATCCCAACCATTCTTCGGTCCCAACCATGCGGCGCGCGATGACACCGGCGCTGGCCTGCGCGTTGCGTGGTGACACCCAAAACACAAAGCCTTTCTTTTGCGCATCCTTATACTTGCTGAACTTCTGGTTACCCGCGTGCATTTGCTTGGTTATGACGCGGATCTTTATCTGTGCCAAAAGCCACTGCATCAGCCGGATGTAAGGTAGCGCGCGCTTCATCGCTTTCTTGTCCCATTCGGGCCGGTTGTTAAGCGCCTTCGGCGTCCACTTGATGCGGGTGTGTAGGTCAATCATTCCGCTAATCGCATTTCAGTCGCAGGCGACCGGCCCTGCTCCACACGCCTGTCAGGGTCGGCCACGTCGCGGACGCGCACCCATTGGCGCACATTGATGTCAACCTTGCGCATCGCCTCCGTCTCGTTCACCCCGTGGCGCCGTGCATACTCCGCGGCCGGCGATGTTAGGCCACTGTCTAAAGCCATTCGCGTCGCTTGCTCGCGATGTAGCGGGTCCACGGGTGGGTCTGGGATGTGATACCTAACCCGCACGTCGGCTTCATTGTAAACCTCGCGGCCGTTTCCGCGCAGCTCGTTAATCCAAAGCCGCATCAAATCCCATAGGTCCTGTTCTGCTTTTTCGAACATAGTAACAAACCGGCCGCGCTCCATTTCACGTTCGTGCATGTCCATGCGCTTCGCGACGCTTGAGATTGCGCCGCTGGTTTTAAGGAAAATGTCAGGATTGACGCCCACAAAAGCAAGCACCGACCGCAGGTATTGGTCAGCCGCGTTCTGATAAGCCTCAAGCGGTGGGTTCCCGTGCTCAAACGTGAACGACATATCCGGGTCAGGTAGACCGACGACGCATTCTGGACCGAGCTTCAATTCCGTGGCGGCCGCTGAGCCCACGCCTTTCAGCGTTGGTTGGCCGTAGCCTTGGAGACTTGCGATGTGCTGGATGTCCGTAAACGTCAAATCAAGCGCCATCTGGGCATGAAGCAAATCGTTAGGCACAGGCGCAAACCAGTCACCCGGAAGCGGCGTAGACCCACGCAAGGCCACGACGGGAATCCTGCCAAGCGGGTTCACCCGGCTTTCGCTCCAAACGCCCTTCCCTTTTATGGACTTGGGGCCGTCCTCCCAATACGCTTCGTCGGCTGTAATTTTTGCGACGGCGTGGCTTCTGAAGCCTGTCGACGGGTCGCTCCCAACGGGCATCGAAATCCAGGCGGCTTCCAAGTCCCGAACGTCGGTGGAGAAGGGGTCAGCGCTTTTGAATTCTTGGTCTTGGGGCGGCACGTTAATCAGGCGCACCCCGCCGAAGTTCGTAGGGAACACCCACACCGTCGCATTATTCAGGACAGTCAGCTGCTCGTGCGCCATTTGCATCGCGGCGTCTACGCCGGCGCCTTTGTATATTTTGCGAATCCGGTTTTTCACCTCTTCGTTTACACCCGCCGCGATAAAGTCCCGCGTCGGCGGTTGCTGGTAAAGGGTCGCCAGGCTGCGCGCAAGGCGCTGGATAAACGGCACCACGCGAAGCACGCGCTGGTCCCACGTGTCCGGGTATAAGGTTTGCAACGCCTCGACGGTCGGGTCGTGGCTGCGCGACAGGTACTTATACAAAGCCTCTGTCTTGTTTACCCAATCGGTTTTATCGCCGGCGGTAACGGTTAGATTTTTGAAACGGGTCAGCATATTGGTTTTTCCCCAAGGTAAAGGCGCCGCTATCTTGTGCCGCGAAGACGGATTGGCTGGCGTACCTCCAAGAGTCTATCGCATGATCTGTGATGTTGTCTTTGTAAATCTCGTCGCTGATCAATCCCTCGCGGGTTGTTTTCCAGCGGTAGCCCATAATCGCACGCGCCACGCCTCGCGGGTTTTCTGAGGACCACAGCTTGTCAGCTATCAGCAATCGAGGCGGGCCATCAAGCGGGTCAAGCAAAGTTCGCATAACCTCTATCCCGCCTAGAATGGCTTGCTGTTCTCGGGTGCGCATTCGGTGCACATACGCCCGCGGAAACTGTGCAGTCATCCACGAAAGCATTCGCGGCACCGCGCGGTCGCCGGAGATGTGTTCCGGGTCCTTGCCAAGCTCGCGGCACATCTTGAGCACGGTGTCCTTCTGTATTTCCTCCGGACATTCGTTAGGTACCCATTCGTCAAAAATAACGGCTGTCCCGTCGGGCAACACCTGCGCGAATCCATAATACGGATTAGAGTAGCCGAAGTCACACGCCAGCACATACGGCAACATCGCATCATAAGTCCACGGCATGGAATGCCGCTCCCTATTAACCTCGGGAAAAACAACGTTTGACGGCTGCAATATTTTGCCTTCAACCTCTTGCTGATACGACCGCGTGCTGTGGCCGGCGCGCAGGCTGCGCAGAAACTCGTCAGGTAGATGTGGGTTCTCCATAGATGTCGCGCGGCCGGCCCACCAATCACCCCGGTCAGCTGTGCGCCGTCTTTGCGTAAACATCAGCGGCACCCCGCGCAGGCCCTTCGGCGTGGTGGTGACGTTCACCTCTAAAAGGTTTGCTTTGGGGTCTCGAACGCGGTCATTAAGCGTTTGAAAAACGTAGTCCGGCCGCATGCTAACTTCGCTTTCGTCTATGTTGACCGCGCACAGCGTAAAGCCGCGCAGGTTATCCACGCGGTCAAAGGAGCGCAGCGCAAGAAAGCCACCGCCGACGAGATCGGCTTTCGCCTGGCTTTTGGAATATCGCAGCTGTAACGGGCAACCCATACGGGCAAGCCCGTCCACGATGCGCAGCCATTCCGGCAAGATTATATTCTGCACGCTGTCGAAGGTTGGGCTGACGAACGCCGCCGAGCATCCCGGATTCATAATAAGACAAAGCGCCATCTCCACAACGGACGCAAGCGTTTTCCCCGCGCCGACGCCGCTGACCAGAAGCCGGTGTCGCGCGTCCGCTAAATGAAACCGCATCTGATGCGGAAGTGGGCTGTATCCTGTGGCGGCGCTCACAAGCTGCAACGCGCGCCACTTGTCACGCCGGGCGCCAACATCGTCGCGAAAACTAGCCCAACTGACAGAGCGCGGCAAACCGGGCGCCGCTTTGTTTATGGTCTGGTCGTAGCGCGTCGCGCGTGATGGGCTTGCCTTGCTCATTCTATCAAGTCGTCGCCGTCGTCAGGATCGGGGGCAATGGCAAGCGCCATGCCTTCCGGCAACGTGAAAAGCTGATGCTCCGTCCCCATCCCGGACGGATCTATCATACTAATCTTCGTCAGGTGTCGCAGCGTTGATAAAACCTGTCGCATGTTTGCGTCCGGCCCCTTTGCTATCTCGTTTTCTAAAAACAAGCACGTCAAGTGAAGCACGTCCTTGACCGACGCGCTACGATTGTCGCGTATGCGCTGCAACATAGACACGAACTCATCGCCCCACCGGCTTTCCCGAGCTGCCACCTTTACAGCCTTTTCAGCCTCAGTCTTCGCGACCTGCGCTTGCGCCTCAATCAAGTCAGCTCGCGCTTGCTCTATGCGCGCCCGCTGCGCGTCTAGGTTTTTCTTCTGTGGCGCAAAGCTGCGCACGCCCATAAGGTTCAGGATGATTTGGTCGGCGGTGTTGCCCACGCTGTCATCGCGCTGTGCTCGGCCCTTGAGCCTATCCAAAGCCGCGCAGATTTCGGCCTCGATGGCGGCCTCGTCGTTCATATACGTTGCGGCGTACCCACCAAGTTCCCGAAAATATTTTGCAGCGGTGCGGTCCCCAACGCCGTATTTCTCGCAGATGACGCGATAAACCTGTGCAACCGGAATGCCCTTACGCAACAACCCCGCGACAAACCGAAGCCGCTCGTTTTTATCGGCGGTTCGCTTGGTGGCTATTTTTTTTCCCTTGTTGCTAGGTGGTGTCAAGGTCGGCATCCGCTCCCACTGTTATATCAACCGCATCAAAATTCTTGCCAATGGCTGTGATGTCGCCCTTGTAAAAGACCAAAACGTTTTGGTGCATCTTGCCCACCTTGCGGCCTGCGTCAAAAATACGACCGGCCCGCAATGGAAGGCTTCCGGCGCTATTAACTAAAATCATTTCATTGTAGTAGTGCAACCCCGCATCAATAAAAGCCTGCACCGTATCGCCAACGAAGTTCCGATACGCGCCACCTTTGCCGCGCACCTCGCCAACCACAAAGCATGCAAACCGGTCATCTTTAAGAAGGCCGCAGGTGTTGGCGATTATCTCCCGATACGCTGCCAGGAACCCACCGTAGTCCATGTTCGATATGTCCCGCGGATCGTCGCTGTACACCTCAAGGTCAGCATAAGGGGGACAGCTGAAAACCAAGTCGGCCGCGGTGCCCTTTGCCAGCGTTTGGATTTCCTTGCTGTCGCCGGTCACCCACTGCGGCAAGCGCCAGTCGCCACCAACCGCGGGCGCCGCCTGCAAGCCGGCCGCATATGTCGGCAATGGCTCAGGCTTAATGTCGTTTATCTCCGGCACGTCAATCGCGTCGTGCTTAACTATTTTCGTTTTCTTGGCGTCGGCACCAAGGGCGGCGCGCAGCTCGGGACAAGCCTCGACGTCCATGACTAGATGAACGCGATTTGCCGCGCCTTTGTTGGCCGCTTTGTGCGGCTTGCGCGTGTCCAGATACCACGCCTCGCCGACGCCCATATGCGCTTCAATCCTTGCGCCTTCGGTTTGCCACATAGCAAAGCGCACCGACTGAGATGTTATAATCGGAACGTGTATGCGCAACAAATGCCCGTCCGCTGTTCCGGCGAGTTTATCAGTTATGTCCGCATGCCTTCCAAGCTCGCCGCCTTTGCCGTCAAGCCGCATAAAGCGCACCCGGTGTTTCTTGCCCGGTATCGCATCAAGCAACTTCTCAACAGCTGGCACCCGTGCGCGCAGGGGCGTGTCTTGTATTTCCCATTTCAGCTTGTCCGGGTTGGCCTTCTTCCAAGCCTTTGACATCTCGTCGGGCTTCTCAATAAATTCAACCCGGCCGCCGTACCCGCGCAAGGCTACCGCCCACCACGAATGCCGCTTGTTGTAGCTGGAATAGTGCTCAGCCCAATCCAAGCCGGCCGCGTTAATCTCGTCGATTAAAGGCTGCACATCGAGCGTCCCAACTTTAAGCGGGCAAAGCGTTTTCAAGTCGGCGTCCGTGACACGCCCTCCCTTGATACCGTTTACGCCAAAGACCGCAATCTGTTCGCTCGATGCGCGCACCTTTAAAGCAACACGGACCGCTTCCGGGAATGCCGTGCGAACAATCCCAATCCCGCGGCCGTGTTCGTTCCAAACTTCCACAACGGCACGCCGCTTGTCAACCAAGGCGCGCAGGGCCGCCGCAACTAGGCCGTCAAATCCAGGGGCCGCAGCAATGCGGCGCACAGACACGTCGCCCTTTTTTGTCTTTGCCCTGGCTGCACCTGTAAAGTCTGAAACCGTGCTACCGCTTTTCAGGCGCTTCGCCATAAGCGCACCAACGGGCACGCCCTTATCGCGCAGGACGTAAAGCTCGCCAGCCGTCCAAGCGTCCGCGATATCGCGCTCATTAACACCGCCGAAGGCGCCGTGTACCATGCCCACGTCAAAGTCTTTAAACAGGCTTGAAACCTG
>Ga0315338_1001237_pt1 | contig 34688 bp, 31 predicted proteins | sample ASW8metaG_FD_204518 | JGI IMG/M metagenome (GOLD analysis project Ga0315338, IMG submission 204518) | Ammonia-oxidizing marine archaeal communities from Monterey Bay, California, United States - ASW #8 | ecosystem: Environmental > Aquatic > Marine > Coastal | place: USA: California | collected... | reverse complement strand
TGGCAGATTTCGCCTCCTCTACAAACCCTTCGGGCGTGTCGTCTATGGCCGCTGGCGGCGTTACGCCCTCTTGAAAACCCGCCGGGGTTTCCTGCGAAGTCGTGCCTGGCCAGCACTCATAGACGACGCGCAGAATGGAGAAAATTAATGGGTTCTGACCCTAGCTGTATGTGCTAATTTGACGACAACGAAACCTGAATTATTAACTGTCGCCGAAATGTATCAGGCGGATAACCTGACCATCAAAAGCGGGATATCTGGTCTTGTCCTGATGGAGGCAGCGGGCAGGGGTATCGCGACGCACATACAGGACAACTGGCCCGCCGGTCGGTGCCTCGTTCTTTGTGGGCCGGGTAATAATGGCGGTGATGGTTATGTGGTTGCGCGATATCTGTCAGAAGCAGGATGGCAAGTAGATCTCTTCTCGGTAACAGACCCAAACGTATTGAAAGGTGATGCAGCCTCGATGAGAGATCGCTGGAAGGGTGGCGTTCAGGAAATCGAAAGCCCTGATTTTAAAAACCATGATCTGGTGGTTGATGCCATTTTTGGCGCTGGATTTTCGCGGGAACTTCCTGCCGATATCAGCAAATTATTGTCCTCAATCGCTGAAGCAAAAATTCCTGTAGTTGCCGTAGATATACCGTCAGGGGTTAACGGCGATACCGGCGGTGTTGATCCCGGTGCGATACCGGCAGCGACGACGGTAAGTTTTTTCCTTGCCAAACCCGGTCATTTTCTGTATCCGGGGCGAGGCTATTGCGGGCATCTGGAAATCGTTGATATCGGTATAGATGAAAAGACATTGGAAGCAATAAGTCCTCAGGCCCAACAAAACGATCCATGCCTCTGGGTTTCATATTTGCGTCGTGCAGACCCGCTTGATCAAAAATATAGCCGTGGGCATACGGCCATTGTTGGCGGCGGAATTTCTTCCACCGGCGCGGCGCGGCTGGCCGCACGAGCAAGCTTGCGGGCCGGGGCCGGGGCGACGACGATTATTTCACCGCCTGGCGCTCTTACGACATATGCTGCAGCGTTAGAAGCTGTCATGGTGGCATCTGTTGCCGATGAAGAAACTTTTAGGGACTGGATATCTAAGAAGCGTATCGGAACACTTCTTGTTGGTCCTGGCAATGGTCTTGGTGATCGGACACGGACATTGGCAATGGCGTCATTGCAGAGCAACGCGACGGTTGTATTGGATGCCGACGCCTTGACCGTGTTTAAAAATGATCCGGAAACGCTTTTTGCGACTATCAAATCCAAGACGGAGGGAGCCTGTATATTGACCCCTCATGAAGCCGAGTTCAGTAGACTATTTGGCCTGAGCGGGTCGAAATTGGAGCGGGCGAGGGCAGCAGCAATACTATCAGGCGCGATCATCCTGCTGAAAGGCGCAGATACAGTCATCGCGGCGCCGGATGGCCAAGCCATTATAAATCATAATGCGCCGCCTTATCTGGCAACTGCGGGATCAGGTGATGTGCTCGGCGGAATTATATGTGGGCTCCTCTCCAGCGGCATGCCTGCATTCCTTGCTGCTGCTGCGGCAGCCTGGATCCATGGAGACGCAGGAAATTCCCTCGGACCTGGCATGATTGCCGAAGATATTGAAGCTGAAATACCAGCAATTTTGGCGGGTTTCAGCTGATCATTCTTTATTGCATAAAATGCAATCTATTTTTCAACGCTTTTTTTACAAATTCCCTATACCAATGGATAAATTCAGGAAATTGAATATATTTATGGATGAAAAATGTTCTTTAAAAAAGAAAGCCTGTCGGACACCATTGCAACTGGCGATGTCTTTTACCGACACATGATGCTGAGCCTGCAAGAGCAAGCGAAAGTCCTCCGCGTTGAAAACGATGAGCAGGGCATCCCCCACGTACATTATGAGAAAACCGTCTTGCGCACTGGGTATAAGGAACCGGCGGGTCCACGGGTTTTGGCATTAGCAATTTTTGAGCGGGAATTTCACCTCGCACATTGAGTTTCGCTGGTATTTTTCCGCCCAGTTACAGGGGTTGAAATACATGCTGGGCCCTTGGCTTTGCATATAAGAATAAACCAATTTAATTCGTCAATCCGCTGAATAAAAAACCGCACCCATTCTCTCTCCCATTTTTCTTCATTTTATTGGTAATTCTCCTAGGCATAATGAGAAGTCATATGCTATAGACAGCCGCTCCATGTCATATGGACTGCCGATTTGGGTAGGTTCTTGACTGGGACATGGTGTTTGCGGGTGTGGCGGAATTGGTAGACGCGCTGGTTTTAGGTACCAGTTTCTTACGAAGTGGGGGTTCGAGTCCCTTCACCCGCACCATATATAATAAACGGCCCACCGGGCCACGGCTTTTCAGCAGTATTATCTGTCTGAGGGTCGTTCTGATGACTATAACATTGACGGACCAAGGTTCATGCAAATTACTCAGACGAATACGGACGGATTGAAGCGGGATTTCACAGTTGTTGTCGACGCCTCGGAAATTGAAACGCGGGTGACGGCACGCTTGACATCCGTTGGTGCGGAAATCAAACTTCCCGGATTTCGCCCTGGCAAAGTGCCCATGGGCATTCTGAAGCAACGCTTTGGTAAATCCGTTATGGGTGAAGTGCTGGAACAGACGGTCAATGAGACAAGTCAGCAGGCACTGGACGAAAATGACTTGCGCCCGGCGCAGCAGCCGAAAATCGAAATCACCAAGTTCGATGAAGGTTCCGACCTTGAATTTACGCTTGAAGTCGAGATTATGCCGGATTTTGAACCCATGGATTTTTCCAAACTAAAACTGGAGAAGCTGACAGCCGATGTTGAAGACGACAAGGTTGATGAGGCGCTGACGCAGATTTCCGGTCAGCAGAAGAATTTTGAGAAAATCTCTGGAACACGTAAATCCAAAAACGGTGATGCGCTGTTGATGGATTTCCTCGGAAAAGTCGACGGCGTTGCCTTTGACGGCGGCGCAGCGGAGGGTCACCAGCTTGAACTCGGCTCCAACAGCTTTATTCCGGGTTTTGAAGAGCAACTGGTCGGCACCAAGGCCGGTGATGAACTGGACGTAAAAGTGACGTTCCCGGAAAATTATGGTTCCAGCGAACTTGCGGGTAAAGATGCGGTTTTCGAAGTGAAGGTCCATGAAATCCGCGAAGCTGCAGATGTTAAGATCAATGATGAATTTGCCGAAAAACTCGGTCTTGAAAACCTTGATGCCCTGAAAGAGGCGGTTCGGGGTCGGATTTCCGATGAGTATTCACAGCTATCCCGCCAGACATTAAAGCGGAGTATGCTGGATGCCCTGGCTGCGGAGCACAGTTTTGAAGTGCCTCCCGGAATGTTACAGGGTGAATTCGACAGCATCTGGGATGCATTCCAGAAAGAGCTGGAGCAAAATGATCAGAAACTGGAAGATCAGGATCAATCTGAAGAAGAGCTACGTGCAGAATATATGCAGATCGCAGAGCGTCGCGTTCGCCTCGGCTTGCTTTTGGCGGAAGTTGGTCGTGTGAATAACGTTGAAGTATCGCAGGATGAAGTGAACCAGGCCATTATGACGCAAGCCCGCTCCTATCCCGGTCAGGAACAGGAAATTTTCAAGATGTTCCAGGAACGTCCGGAAATGCAGGCGCAGCTCCGCGCTCCGATTTTTGAAGACAAAGTTGTGGACTTCATTGCCGAGCTTGCAACCGTCACTGAGAAAAAAGTTTCTGTTGATGACCTGATGAAGGACCCGGACGAAGAGCCTGCAGCGAAACCGAAGAAAAAAGCTGCGGCGAAAAAAGCAGACGCAAAAAAGGCACCTGCGAAAAAGGCCGCTCCTAAAAAAGCTGCGGCGAAGAAGCCGGCAGCAAAGAAAAAAGCTGACGACTGATAATCGGGTTTGAAGTTGCCATTGGCGCGCATATATGCTGAATAACAAAGAATGCTTTGAATGAGGAAAACCAACAATGGCTGACGTCGCCGACATCTATATGAATAACCTGGTTCCAATGGTGGTGGAGCAGACGGCCCGTGGTGAACGGTCCTATGACATTTTCTCCCGCTTGCTGAAAGAACGCATTATCTTTATCACTGGACAGGTCCAGGACGGGATGGCCGGTTTGATTACGGCACAGTTGTTGTTTCTGGAAGCTGAAAACCCCAACAAACCAATTTCCATATATATCAATTCTCCAGGTGGAGTTGTGACTGCTGGCTTGGCGATTTACGATACAATGCAATATGTGAAGCCGGATATTGCGACAGTTTGTATTGGGCAGGCTGCTTCCATGGGGTCATTCCTGTTGGCAGCTGGTTCTGCGGGACATCGTTATGCTCTGCCCAACGCCCGGATTATGATTCATCAGCCTTCCGGTGGAGCGCAGGGGCAAGCGACGGATATCGAAATTCAGGCCCGCGAAATCCTTAATGTTCGCGCGCGATTGAACAAGCTCTATGTGAAACATACCGGACAGACACTTAAAACTGTTGAAAGCTCCATGGAGCGGGACAATTTCATGACGGCGGAAGAAGCCAAGAAATTTGGCATCGTTGATCATGTCGTGGATAAGCGTCCGCATGAGTTGGAGCCCGATGAAAAAGATCCTGCATAAAGACGGATTTTTCGCTCTTTTTTCCTAATAGACCCTTCATTTGCGTCATGTTAACGAAAAGTTGAGTCAATTTTACCTATTATGTTGCCTGAGGGCACATAAATAAGAGTAGGGCGCTCTTTCCCGCTTGTGGGCAAACATTCTTGTTGTCGCCTGTGGCACCGACGGCTAAGATATGAAGTCGAATGGATTATTGGAGTATCTATGACTAAACTGAGTGGCGGAGATTCGAAAAATACCCTGTATTGCTCCTTCTGCGGCAAGAGCCAGCACGAAGTGAGGAAACTTATTGCAGGACCCACCGTCTTCATCTGTGATGAATGCGTTGAACTCTGCATGGATATTATTCGCGAAGAGCATAAAAGTACCCTTGTGAAGACAAATGACGGTGTTCCGACGCCGGTGGAAATATGCGATGTCCTGGATGACTATGTCATTGGGCAGTACCATGCGAAACGGGTGCTGGCCGTTGCCGTGCATAACCATTACAAGCGCCTTCACCACAGTGCAAAATCTGATGATGTCGAACTTGCGAAATCCAATATTCTGTTAGTCGGACCGACGGGTTGCGGTAAAACGCTTCTGGCACAAACTCTGGCACGTATTCTCGATGTTCCATTTACCATGGCCGACGCCACCACATTGACCGAGGCGGGTTACGTTGGCGAGGATGTTGAAAATATTATTCTGAAGCTGTTGCAGTCTGCTGATTACAATGTCGAGCGAGCGCAGCGTGGCATCGTCTATATCGACGAAGTCGACAAGATCAGCCGTAAATCCGATAACCCGTCCATCACGCGTGATGTGTCAGGTGAGGGTGTACAGCAGGCCCTGCTCAAAATTATGGAGGGTACCGTTGCCTCTGTTCCGCCGCAGGGCGGGCGCAAGCATCCGCAACAGGAATTCCTGCAGGTGGATACGACGAATATCCTGTTTATCTGTGGCGGCGCCTTTGCCGGCCTCGATAAAATCATCGCTTCGCGCGGTAAGGATACTTCCATTGGGTTTGGCGCGGATGTGCAAGCCGAAGAAGATCGGAAAATCGGTGAACTGCTGAAAAATGTAGAGCCGGAAGATCTATTGAAATTTGGCCTTATCCCTGAATTTGTCGGGCGTCTTCCCGTTGTCGCGACACTTGAAGATTTGGACGAAGCCGCGCTTGTGGAAATTCTTACCTCGCCGAAGAATGCGCTTGTGAAGCAATATCAGCGCTTGTTCGATATGGAAGATGTGAATTTAACTTTCTCTGAGGAAGCCTTGTCGGCAATTGCCAAGAAAGCAATTATCAGAAAGACGGGCGCGCGCGGACTTCGGTCCATTATGGAAGGGATTCTTCTCGATTCCATGTACGACTTGCCAGCCCTTGAAGGGGTGGAAGAAATAGTCATTAATGGCGAGGTGGTTGACGGCGGTGCCCAGCCTCTCCATATCTATTCTGATCGTCAAGACGCGACGAGCAGCGCATAATTTAGATTAGCGGGAGAGTTTCTCTCCCGCCAGTATTTCCAGTCAGGGCTGGCAAGACCATGTTGGGGTTGTCCCTAACAGGCCGTCGCCCGAAAAGGCACAAAGATGATAGACACACCGCAAACTCAGATTTTCCCCGTTCTTCCTCTTCGCGATATTGTGGTTTTCCCACATATGATCGTTCCGCTTTTCGTTGGCCGCGACAAATCCGTCCGGGCGCTCGAAGATGTGATGAAGGATGATAAGCAGATTCTGTTAGTCGCACAGAAGAATGCCAGCCAGGATGATCCAGGTGAGGAAGATATCCATCGTGTAGGTACAATTGCCTCTGTTCTGCAATTGCTGAAACTGCCGGACGGGACGGTGAAAGTCCTGGTGGAAGGCGGTGATCGCGCAAAAATAGATGAATTCGTTGATAATCCTGATTTTTTCCAGGCAAAAGCCGAAATAATTGAAGAGAAGGATACGGATACGCCGGAACTGGAAGCGTTGGCGCGATCGGTGATTTCCCAATTCGAACAATATGTGAAGCTCAATCGGAAAATTCCGCCAGAAGTCTTGGTTTCGTTAAATCAAATTGATGAGCCGTCTAAGCTTGCTGATACAATGGCGTCGCATATGGCGCTTAAAATCTCTGAGAAGCAGGAACTGCTTGAAATCGAGACAGCCTCGGACCGGTTGGAGCGTGTTTATGCGCTGATGGAAGACGAAATCGGTGTGTTGCAGGTTGAGAAGAAAATCCGCAGCCGCGTGAAGCGCCAGATGGAGAAAACCCAGCGCGAATATTATCTGAATGAGCAAATGAAGGCCATTCAGAAGGAACTGGGCGAAGGCGAAGATGGCAAGGATGAGCTGGGTGAACTTGAGGAGAAAATCTCCAAGACCAAGTTGACCAAGGAAGCGCTCGAAAAATGTAATCAGGAAATGAAGAAGCTTCGGAACATGAGCCCCATGTCTGCCGAGGCGACAGTTGTTCGCAATTATCTGGACTGGATTTTAAGCCTGCCCTGGGGCAAGCGCACTCGGATCAAAAAGGATTTGAATAACGCCGAGAAAATCCTTAATGACGATCATTATGGCCTCGAAAAGGTTAAGGAACGCATTCTGGAATATCTCGCTGTTCAGCAGCGGATGAAGAAAATTCGGGGCTCGATCCTGTGTCTTGTTGGACCTCCTGGTGTTGGTAAAACCTCGCTTGGTAAATCTGTGGCCCGCGCGACAAACCGGAATTTCGTCCGTGTTGCCTTAGGCGGCGTGCGTGATGAAGCGGAAATCCGTGGTCATCGCCGGACCTATATCGGCTCTATGCCGGGTAAAGTCGTGCAATCCATGAAGAAGGCGAAGTCCATCAATCCGCTGTTCCTGTTTGACGAGATTGATAAGCTCGGCAATGACTTTCGCGGTGATCCGTCTTCGGCACTGCTTGAGGTATTGGACCCTGAGCAAAATACGACTTTTGCCGATCATTATCTGGAAGTAGAATATGACCTTTCTGAAGTGATGTTTATCTGTACAGCTAACTCGCTGAATATTCAGGGGCCGCTTCGCGATCGTATGGAAATCATTCATCTCTCTGGGTATACGGAAGATGAAAAAGTCGAGATAGCCAAACGTCATCTTGTCGAAAAACAGATGAAGGCACATGGCCTTAAAGACGAAGAATGGTCGATCACGGATGATGCTATTCGGGATCTAATCCGCTATTACTGCCGCGAAGCTGGAGTTCGTAATCTGGAACGTGAGCTCGCTAAACTTTGCCGTAAATCGGTAAAGGAAATTATCACCGAAGGTATCAAGAACATTGCCATCACACCGGATAACCTTAAGGATTATTCTGGTGTCCGTCGTCACCGCTACGGCGAAGTCGAGGATGAAGATCAGATTGGTCTGGTAACCGGTTTGGCATGGACAGAAGTTGGTGGTGAGTTGCTTACCATTGAAGCCGTGAAACTTTACGGCAAGGGCCGGATGAAAATCACCGGCAAGCTCGGCGATGTTATGCAGGAATCAGTACAGGCCGCAAAAAGCTTTGTTCAATCCCGTTGCCTTGAATTAGGGGTAAGCCCGGCGCTTTTCGACAAACATGATATCCATGTCCATGTGCCCGAAGGCGCGACGCCGAAAGACGGGCCGTCGGCAGGTGTGGCTATGGTGACGTCAATTATCTCCGTACTCACAGAGAATCCCGTTCGTAAAGATGTTGCGATGACAGGTGAAGTTACCTTGCGTGGACGGGTTTTACCCATCGGTGGGTTGAAAGAGAAATTACTCGCGGCACTGCGGGGTGGAATTAAGACGGTTCTCATTCCGAAAGAGAATGAAAAGGACCTCGCGGAAATTCCTGAAAACGTCAAAGAAGGCCTTGAAATCATTCCGGTTTCAGAGGTTTCGGAAGTGCTGGAACGGGCATTGACCAAGCCATTGGTACCACTTGACTGGAGCGAAGAGCGGCTTGCAAAAGAGCTATCCGGCGCATCTTCCTCACAAAAAATAGAAGATGGCGTGACAACTCATTAAAATTTAAGGAAATATGGCTGTATCCCGCAGAAAAGTTGGGGATATCTTCATTTTTCCCTTTGACCCAGGCGGGTTCACATTCTAGTATTCGGGCGTCTTAACGAATTCTTTGACAAGATATATGCAAGTCTAAATTGAAGGGGGCTTATAGTGAATAAGAACGATCTCGTTGCCGCAGTTGCTGATATTTCAGGTCTGGGGAAAGCCGAAGCCGGTAAAAGTGTTGATGCAGTTCTGGATGCAGTATCCAGCGCATTGAGTGGTGGCGATGAAGTTCGCCTTGTTGGTTTTGGTACCTTTAGCGTTGCGGACCGCAAAGCTTCTGAAGGCCGTAACCCACGGACTGGCGAAAAGATCCAGATTCCTGCTTCCAAGCAGCCTAAATTCAAGGCTGGTAAAGCATTGAAAGACTCCGTAAACAAATAATAACTTACGTTTTCGGAAGTATTCGCAAGCCAGATTCATTATTTTGAATCTGGCTTCGCTTTTGTCTTCCCTTTGCCGGTGTAGATTGATATACACTGGCCTCATTGATTAAGGGTGATTAGCTCAGCTGGTTAGAGCATCTCGTTTACACCGAGAGGGTCGGGAGTTCGAATCTCTCATCACCCACCATTACAGACAAAAATGGGCCGGCATTGCTGGCCTTTTTTTTGGGGTAAAGCTCAACTGCGGGCTTACCGCTGCTGTCACGCCTTGTAAATTGAAACGCCACCATCCACCAGATGCGCCGACCCTGTGACGAAAGCTGAGGCGTCAGAGGCGAGATAAAGAGCGGATTGTGCAATCTCGTCAGGTGAAGCCTGTCTTTTCAGCGCATGTAGTTCTTCCACATAAGACTGGATTTCCGGCGAGGTTATAAAGGATTGGCCCATCGGTGTATCTGTCCCACCCGGAAGCAGGGCATTTACACGCAATCCCAGGGAACCGTACTCCGCTGCCAACGTTTGTGTAAGACCGATTAGTCCGGACTTACTGGCGGCATAGGCGGCCATTCCCGGCATGCCCACACCATAACCGACGAATGTTGATGTAAAAATAAGCGAGCTGCTAAGCCCTTTTAGAAGTTCAGGGATTTGATATTTCGCGCCAAGAAATGCACTGGTCAGATTCGTTCTGATTGTATTGTTCCAATCCTCAACTGTCAGATCGGAAATGGCTCCTAACTGCCCTAAAGTACCCGCATTGTTGAACGCAATATCCAACTGGCCATATTCGCTTATTGCCGCCCGGACAAGAGACTTTGCATAATCTTCATCTTGAATATCTCCGGCAATGGCAATTGCTTTTCCTCCTTTATCAGAAATTTCTTGGGCCAGCTTGTTTAGCTCATTTTGACGTCGTGCACCGATGATTAAGCGAGCTCCTTTCTCTGCGAAGAGCAGTGCGGAAGAGCGGCCAATGCCGGAGCTTGCACCTGTTATCAGGGCGACCTTGTTTTCAAGTTGCATGTTTATTTTCCTATTATGATTTGTAACTGGAACGATTAATGAAGGTTGCAGGCTTTCAATTCGCTCCGTTTTCCTACATCAAATTTTTTAAAAGTGCTGAAAGCGCTTTTTCGTCCATGTTACGGCTCCAATTTCTTTGATTATATTGAGATTTCGAAAAGGCAGTCTGTGCCTCAAATAGTGACTGAATGATTCTCAGATATGAGACCAACAATGCCTTTGGTAGAATTCCGGAAATTCAATGTAAGCAAGGAAAATTTCCCTGTCTTCCTGCCGACTTATCTATATATCGAAATCCTGATTTAAATTTTCTTTTATAATTCCGTTTATGTCGCTTGACAGGGGACCGGAGGTCCAATAGAAAACGGCCTCACAGCGGGGGTGTAGCTCAGTTGGTTAGAGCGCCGGCCTGTCACGCCGGAGGCCGCGGGTTCGAGTCCCGTCACTCCCGCCATTTTCCCGCATAACTTACTGCTATTTAGAACGGTTTTAACCGCGCCCGGCGCTATGTTTCTCCTGAAATACATCTTAGAGGAAATAAGGCGGAATTTTGTTGCTAAATAGGTTTTCTTCCTTATAACCCAACCCTATAATGCGCGTTATATGACGTAGGAGGGAATGCCGCTTATCTGGTCCGGGGTCCCGGGGCATGAGTGGCAGTGAGGGGTGACATGGAAGCCTTACTTATAGAGTATCTGCCCATTTTGATTTTTTTGGGATTAGCTGTTGGATTGTCTGCGGTTATCGTGATTGCGTCCATGATTATTGCGGCCCAGCATCCTGATGCAGAAAAACTCTCTCCTTATGAATGCGGGTTCGAGCCTTTCGACGATGCTCGAAACCAGTTCGACGTTCGCTTTTATCTCGTCGCTATTCTGTTCATTATCTTCGATCTGGAAGTTGCATTCCTGTTTCCCTGGTCGATTTCCCTTGGCGATGTCGGGGTCTACGGGTTTTGGTCGATGATGGTCTTCCTCGGCATCCTGACAATTGGTTTCGTTTATGAATGGAAGAAGGGGGCTCTGGAATGGGAGTAAATCCTGACATGTCCAGTGATACTGCTGTCGTGGCCCGTGATCAAGACGATTTCTTCCGCGATATCGGGGAAGAATTGGATGACAAAGGTTTTGTGGTTACGCAAGTCGATAAGCTCGCCAATTGGGCCCGAACAGGCTCTCTCTGGCCGATGACTTTCGGTCTGGCTTGCTGTGCCGTTGAGATGATGCATGCTTGGCAACCACGCTACGACATGGAGCGGATGGGTATTGTGCCGCGCGGCTCCCCTCGTCAATCTGATGTGATGATCGTTGCAGGAACCCTGACCAACAAAATGGCGCCGGCCCTTCGTAAAGTCTATGATCAGATGGCAGAGCCTCGTTATGTGATTTCCATGGGCTCCTGCGCCAATGGCGGCGGTTATTATCATTATTCCTATTCTGTGGTGCGTGGGTGTGATCGGATTGTCCCGGTTGATATCTATGTGCCGGGATGCCCACCAACGGCCGAAGCGTTGATTTATGGGATTTTCCAGCTTCAGAAAAAAATTCATCGCACAGGAACCTTTTTGCGCTAAGGGAGAGGGTAGTCACGAACATGGATGAAGCGCTTAAAGAAGTTGGCGATCATATCGCCGCCGAGCTTTCCACCGCCGTCTTATCGACAACAGTTGCCTTCGGTGAACTAACTGTAGATGTGCGTGCTGAAACAGTGGATGAGGTGTTGGCGTTCCTGCGTAATGATGCCAGCTGCAAGTTTCAAGTTTTAATAGATGTCTGCGGTGTGGATTATCCGGGCCGGGCAAAACGATTCGATGTGGTTTATAATCTTCTCAGTCTCAAGCATAACCAGCGGGTTATCGTGAAAGCACAAACCGACGCCCGCACACCGGTCCCATCGGTTGTGTCGCTATTCCCGGGGGCCAACTGGTTTGAGCGTGAAGCGTGGGATATGTACGGGATCATGTTTGCTGGGCACCCTGATTTGCGCCGGGTGCTGACGGACTACGGTTTTGAAGGCCATCCGCTTCGCAAAGACTTCCCGCTTACCGGTTATGTGGAACTGCGCTATAGCGAAGATGAAAAACGTGTCATGTATGAGCCGGTAAAGCTGACACAGGAATTCCGTAAATTTGACTTTGAAAGCCCTTGGGAAGGCACAGACTATGTCCTGCCCGGTGATGAAAAAGCAGAGGGGCAAGGCTGATGGCTGAAGTCCAGATCAAAAATTACACCCTGAACTTTGGCCCTCAGCACCCGGCGGCCCATGGTGTGCTGCGAATGGTGATGGAGCTTGACGGGGAAATCGTTGAACGCATTGATCCGCATATCGGCTTGTTGCATCGCGGGACGGAAAAGCTGATCGAGCATAAAACCTATATGCAGGCGATGCCATATTTTGACCGTCTTGATTATGTGGCGGCTATGAGTCAGGAACATGCTTTTGTCCTGGCCGCTGAAAAGCTGCTCGGCTGTGAAGTGCCGCTTCGGGCACAGTATATTCGGGTGCTTTTCTCGGAAATTTCCCGAATTCTCAACCATATTATGAATGTTTCTGCGCAGGCGATGGATGTGGGGGCGACAACGCCCATGCTCTGGGCTTTCGTTGAGCGTGAAACACTGATGGAGTTTTATGAACGTGCCAGCGGTGCCCGTATGCATGCAGCATATTTCCGGATTGGCGGTGTGCATCAGGATATTCCGGAAACACTTGAGAACGACATCCGTGCCTTTATTGAACATTTCCCGTCTGTCATGAATGATATGGAGGCACTGCTTACCGAAAACCGTATTTTTAAGCAGCGGAATGTGGATATCGGGATTGTAACCGAAGAAGAAGCCATGGGCTGGGGGTTCACCGGTGTCATGCTGCGATCCACGGGGATTGCCTGGGACCTTCGCAAAAGTCAGCCGTATGACGTCTATGAAAAAATGGATTTTGATATTCCGGTTGGGCTTAATGGTGATTGCTTTGATCGTTATTTGATGCGTATGGAAGAAATGCGGCAGTCCATGAAGATCATGGCGCAATGCCTGGATCAGATGCCAAAGGGGCCTGTGCTCTCGACGGATCCGAAAATTGCACCGCCACGCCGGGGGGAAATGAAAACCTCCATGGAAGCGCTGATCAATCACTTTAAGCATTACACCGAAGGCGTGCGAGTACCGGCCGGAGAGACTTATACAGCGGTTGAAGCGCCCAAGGGTGAGTTTGGGGTGTATCTGGTGTCCGACGGATCAAGCAAGCCGTACCGCTGCAAGATCAGGGCGCCGGGATTTGCCCATCTCCAAGGCATGGATTTCCTGACTAAGGGACATATGCTGGCCGACGCATCGGCGATTTTAGGTAGTTTGGATATTGTTTTTGGCGAGGTGGATCGGTGAGTCAGGTCATTGAAACAGGCAAGGCATTTGAATTCACGCCTGAGAATATCGAAAAGGCGAAAATGTATATCGCCCGCTATCCCGAGGGCCGCCAACAAAGTGCCGTGATGCCGCTATTGGATATCGCTCAGCGTCAAAACGAAAACTGGCTACCGAAGGAAGCTCTCGAATATGTCGGGAATTTCCTGAATGTCCCCTACATGCGGGTTCTGGAAGTAGCAACTTTTTATACAATGTATAATTTGAAGCCCGTCGGAAAACATTTCCTGCAGCTTTGCCGGACAACGCCTTGCTGGCTGCGCGGCAGTGATGACCTGGAGGCGGTTTGCAAGAAGAAGCTCGGCATTTCAAATGGTGAAACCACAGAGGACGGCCAGTTCAGCCTTCTGGAAGTGGAATGCCTGGGGGCGTGTGTTAATGCACCGGTGGTGCAGATCAATGACGATTTTTATGAAGACCTGAATGCGGAAAACTTCGAAGCGGTGCTTGATAAACTGGCTGCTGGCGAAACTCCGCCCAAGGGACCACAGATCGATCGCACTAATTCTGCCCCGGAAGGCGGCGTGACGACACTTCTTGAAAAAGCAGGGGGCGCTTGATGCTAAAAGATCAGGACAGGATTTTTACCAATCTTTACGGCATCCACGACTGGAAACTGGCCGGAGCTAAAAGCCGAGGTATTTGGGATAACACTAAGGCCCTGATTGACATGGGGCAGGATGGTATCATTGACGGCATGAAAGAAAGCGGCCTGCGCGGTCGCGGCGGGGCGGGTTTTCCAACCGGCCTTAAATGGTCCTTCATGCCTAAAGAATCAGATGGTCGTCCGAGTTATCTTGTGGTGAATGCTGATGAATCAGAGCCTGGAACCTGCAAGGATCGCGAAATCATGCGTTTCGATCCGCACCGGTTACTGGAAGGTTGTCTTGTGGCCGGATACGCCATGCGCGCTGTGGCTGCCTATATCTATATTCGCGGCGAATTTGTTCAGGAAGCCATCAATCTGGAAGTTGCCATCAAGGAAGCCTATGACGATGGTCTGATCGGCAAGAACGCGTCCGGAACTGGCTATGATTTCGACATTTACCTGCATCGTGGTGCAGGGGCCTATATTTGCGGCGAAGAAACCGCGCTGATTGAAAGCCTTGAAGGTAACAAAGGCCAGCCGCGTCTGAAGCCTCCATTTCCTGCTAATGTCGGTGTCTGGGGTTGCCCATCGACTGTCAATAATGTGGAAAGTATTGCGGTCGCGCCGGAAATTCTTCGGCGCGGAGAAGGCTGGTTCTCCGGCCTTGGACGTCCGAATAATACCGGCACCAAACTTTTCTGTATTTCTGGGCATGTGAACACACCGTGCAATGTGGAAGAGGAAATGGGTATTCCCTTGCGCGAACTCATCGAGAAACATGCGGGTGGCGTGCGCGGTGGATGGGATAATCTGCTGGCAGTCATTCCGGGTGGGTCTTCTGTGCCGATGCTGCCCAAAGACATTTGCGATGACATGCTGATGGATTTCGACAGTCTTCGGGATGCGCAAAGCGGTCTTGGGACGGCGGCGGTGATCGTTATGGATAAATCCACCGATGTTATCCGTGCCATCGAGCGGCTTTCACATTTCTATAAGCATGAAAGCTGCGGTCAATGTACACCTTGCCGTGAAGGCACGGGCTGGATGTGGCGGGTGATGCAGCGTCTGGTGTCGGGGGATGCCGAAGTCGAAGAAATCGATATGCTGATCAATGTATCAAAACGAATTGAAGGCCATACCATCTGCGCCCTTGGGGACGCGGCGGCTTGGCCTATACAGGGGCTGGTACGGCATTTCCGTCCTGTCATTGAAGAACGTATAAAGTCAAGGAAAGCCAGCAAGGCAGCCTGAGGGCGGGCTTGCAGGGGGAGCTTAAAGTATGGCGACATTAACAGTAGATGGCGTAGAGGTCACAGTCGATCCGGGGACAACCGTCCTGCAGGCCTGTGAAGAAGCGGGAGCAGAAATCCCGCGCTTTTGCTATCACGAACGACTGTCGATTGCCGGAAACTGCCGGATGTGCCTGGTGGAGATGGAAAAGGCGCCGAAGCTGATTGCGTCCTGCGCCATGCCTGCCGCCGACGGCATGGTCATCCATACCAATAGCCAAAAGGTCAAAGAAGGGCGCGAAGGTGCCATGGAATTTTTGCTGATCAATCATCCGCTTGACTGCCCCATCTGTGATCAGGGTGGTGAATGTGATTTGCAGGATCAGTCCATGGCTTATGGCTCTGGCTCCAGCCGATATGATGAACTGAAACGCGCGGTCGCCGAAAAGAATATGGGGCCGCTGATCAAAACCACGATGACCCGCTGCATTCATTGTACTCGTTGTGTACGTTTTGCGACGGAAGTTGCTGGTGTGGATGATTTGGGCGCCCTTAATCGCGGCGAAAATATGGAAATTGCCACTTATCTGGAGCAAGCACTCGATAGTGAATTGTCGGGTAATATCATTGATCTTTGCCCTGTTGGTGCCCTGACATCGAAACCTTATGCCTTCACTGCCCGCCCATGGGAACTTTCAAAAACCGAGAGCATTGATGCGCTCGATGCTGTAGGCGCAAATATTCGCATCGACAGCCGTGGTGATGAGGTTATGCGGATCCTGCCACGGCTCAATGAAGATATAAATGAAGAATGGCTCTCTGACCGCTCTCGTTTTTCCTATGACGGCCTGAAGGCGCAGCGGCTTGATACGCCTTATGTCCGTAAAGACGGTAAGCTGCAGCCCGTGGGCTGGAATGAGGCCTTTGATGCTATCGCTGCCAAACTCGAAGGTGTTGAAGGAACAAAAGTCGGCGCTATTACCGGTGATATCGTTTGTGCGGAAAGCCTGAAGGCGCTGAAAGATCTGATGGACGCTTTGGGATCTCCTAATATTGATTGCCGTCAGGACGGCGCAGCGCTAACTGCGGGTGTCCGAAGCAGCTATCTTTTTAACAGCACCATTGCCGGGATTGACGACGCTGATGCGCTGTTGATTGTTGGCAGTAATCCAAGGCATGAAGCGGCACTTATCAATGCTCGTATCCGTAAACGCTGGAAAATTGGCGGGTTCCCCATCGCGCTGATCGGCGAAGAAACCAATTTGGGCTATGAGCATGAATACCTGGGGGCTGGCCCAGCAACTCTGAAAGAGGTCGCGGAGGGCAAGCATTCTTTCGCCGATGTTCTGAAAAATGCCAAGCAGCCGATGATTGTTGTGGGTCAGGGCGCCCTGACGCGAGCAGATGGGGCTGCGGTTCTGGCACTTGCCAAGAAAATTGCCGATAATTTTGGTGTGGTTGTTGATGGCTGGAACGGATTTAATATTCTTCACACGGCTGCATCTCGGGTTGCCGGTCTTGATCTTGGTTTGGTGCCGGGTGAGGGTGGCCAGAGCACAATGGATATGCTGACGGGCAACCTTGATGTTCTGTTCCTGCTGGGCGCCGATGAAATCGATACGTCAAAACTTGGCGATAGCTTTGTGGTTTATCAGGGTAGCCATGGGGATGTGGGGGCGCAGGCCGCCGATGTGATTCTGCCCGGCGCTGCTTATACGGAAAAAGAAGCGATTTGGGTCAACACCGAAGGACGACCACAATTGGGCCGCCGGGCCATCTTCCCGCCGGGTGAGGCGCGGGAAGACTGGACGATCCTGCGGGCGCTATCAGAAAAACTTGGAAAAACGCTTCCCTATAACAGCTTGCACGAACTTCGTGAGAAAATGATTGAAGCTGCCCCGCATCTCGCCGATGTGGATGTTGTGACCCCTGCAGCTTGGGGTAATTTTGGCGCTGACGGATCAGTTGAAGATGCGGTGTTCGTTAATCCGATATCGGATTACTATCTGACCAACCCGATTTCGCGCTCCAGCAAGATCATGGCGGATTGCAGTAGTACTTTTTCTCATACTAAATCTGAGGGAACGGGCACAAATGGTTGAGTTCTGGGACATATATGCGCTCCCGACAATAACTATCGTCGGTTATATCTTGGCGATTGTGCTGCCGCTTCTGGTGGCGGTCGCCTATCTTACTTTATATGAACGTAAAGTCATGGCGTTGATGCAACTCCGCAAGGGGCCCAATGTCGTCGGTCCCTTCGGGCTTCTTCAGCCGCTGGCTGACGGCGCCAAGCTATTTTTCAAGGAAACTGTTGTTCCCTCTGGTGCGAATAAGGTTTTATTCCTGTTGGCGCCTATGGTGACCTTTATCCTGAGTTTGATCGCCTGGGCGGTCATTCCCTTTGATGAAGGCATGGTGCTGGCCAATATTAATGTCGGTGGTCTTTACCTGTTTGCCATTTCTTCTTTGGGTGTTTACGGGATTATCATCGCGGGTTGGGCGTCCAATTCACGCTATCCGTTCCTGGGCGCGTTGCGCTCGGCAGCGCAAATGGTGTCTTACGAAGTCTCCATCGGATTTGTGATTGTCACCGTGTTGCTTTGCGCCGGGACGCTGAACCTCTCCGGGATCGTGCTTTCACAGAAGGGTGACCTGGGCATGTTCAGCTGGTGGTTTGTGCCACTGTTTCCTATGTTCATCATCTTCTTTATCTCTATATTGGCGGAAACCAATCGGCATCCGTTTGACTTGCCGGAGGCTGAAGCAGAGCTGGTCGCGGGCTATCAGACAGAATATTCGTCCATGGCCTTCGCGCTCTTCTTCCTGGGTGAATATGCCAACATGATTCTGATGAGTGCCATCTGCACTATTCTGTTTCTGGGGGGCTGGTTGCCACCGGCAGACTGGGCCATCTTCACCTGGATCCCCGGTGTGGTCTGGTTTGGCATCAAGATCGCGATTTTGCTGTTTGTGTTTATCTGGGTGCGGGCGACATTGCCGCGCTATCGCTATGACCAGCTGATGCGGCTGGGATGGAAAGTATTTTTGCCCTTCTCACTGTTGTGGGTCGTGCTTACCGCTGGCGTCCTTGTCTATTTCGACAAGATACCGGCGTAAAGGAAAGAGGCAGTCTCACGATGGGATATATTGACAAACAGGCACGCAGCCTCCTGCTCACGGAAATTGTCACCGGACTGGCGACAACCTTCCGTTACATGTTCAAAACCAAGGCGACTATCAACTACCCCTACGAAAAAGGTCCGTTGAGCCCGCGGTTCCGGGGCGAGCATGTGTTGCGTCGCTATCCCAATGGAGAAGAGCGCTGTATAGCCTGCAAGCTTTGTGAAGCGGCCTGTCCGGCCCTTGCCATTACCATTGAGGCTGAGCCGCGCGGTGATGACAACAGCCGCCGCACCACCCGTTATGACATCGATATGACGAAATGCATCTATTGCGGATTTTGTCAGGAAGCCTGTCCGGTGGATGCCATTGTTCAGGGACCGAATTTCGAATTTGCCACCGAAACACGCGAGGAGCTTTTCTACGATAAGGAAAAACTACTCGATAACGGCGATCGCTGGGAGCAGGAAATTGCCCAGAACCTTGTCGCCGATGCGCCGTACAGATAGCTCAGGAATATGACTGTGATACCGATGATAAAAAATGAACCAACAGACGCGAAGGAGGGGCGGAGATGATTGTATCAACATTGGCTTTCTATCTTTTCGCCGCCATGACTGTGGCCTCGGCCTTTATGGTGATTTCTGCGAAAAACCCGGTCCATGCGGTTCTCTATCTGATTTTGGCGTTCTTTAACTCGGCGGCGTTGTTCGTACTGCTCGGCGCGGAGTTCCTGGCGATGATCCTTATCGTCGTCTATGTAGGTGCTGTGGCGGTTCTGTTCCTGTTTGTCGTGATGATGCTGGATATTAATTTTGCCGAGTTGAGGCAGGGCTTCTTGCAGTATTTGCCAATTGGTGGCCTTGTCGGGATTATTCTTCTGATTGAACTGATACTGGTGGTGAGCGGATGGGTGTTGTCGCCTGATGCCTTGCAGGTGGCGGCGCAGTCAGCACCGGTGATTGCCGGGGAAACCAATACCGAGCAATTGGGACAGGTGATCTATACCAAATACGCCTATCTGTTTCAGATTGCAGGCATGATCCTGCTGGTGGCTATGATCGGCGCTATTGTCTTGACCCATCGTCAGCGGCCCGGTGTCAAGAAACAGGTTATCGCAGATCAGGTTTATCGTAAACCGGAGGACGCCATGGCCATTCGTAAAGTTGAACCAGGGCAGGGAGTGTAAAGGGATCATATGGAAATCGGTCTTGCACATTACCTGACGGTCTCGGCAATTTTGCTGACCCTTGGTATCTTTGGCATTTTCCTGAATCGGAAGAATGTCATCGTTATTCTGATGTCGGTGGAATTGATGCTGCTCGCAGTGAATATCAATCTCGTTGCCTTTTCTTCGTTCCTTGGGGATTTGGTGGGGCAGGTCTTTGCCTTGTTCGTGCTCACGGTTGCGGCTGGTGAGGCGGCCATCGGGCTTGCTATCCTTGTTGTCTACTTCCGAAATCGCGGGACTATCGCGGTTGAGGACATTCATCACATGAAGGGTTAAGCGCATATCATGATGTACGTCCTCATCGTCTTTTTGCCGCTACTCGCAGCCCTGATTGCCGGGCTGTTTGGCCGCAGGATTGGAGATCGAGGGAGCCAGTTGATTACATCCGGCGCCATCGTTATTGGTGCGGTTCTGTCCTGGATTTCCTTGTATCAGATAGCGTTTAATCAAACGACGGAAATGGTCACTCTCTTTACCTGGATCAATTCCGGTGACTTTGATGTCACCTGGGCACTCCGTATCGACAGTCTGACGGCTGTGATGTTGGTGGTTGTCAACACGGTATCGGCCGTGGTGCATGTCTATTCAATTGGTTATATGGCCCATGACCCCGACAAGCCACGTTTTATGGCCTATTTGTCGCTCTTTACCTTTGCCATGCTGATGCTGGTCACGTCGGATAACTTCGTGCAGCTATATTTCGGCTGGGAAGGTGTGGGTCTTGCCAGTTATCTACTTATCGGCTTCTGGTTTAAGAAACCGACGGCGAATGCTGCGGCGATTAAGGCCTTTGTCGTCAACCGGGTTGGTGATTTCGGCTTTGCCCTTGGCATCATGGCTATCTATCTCGTATTTGGCTCCGTCAGCTTCTCGGAAGTATTTGCGGCGGCACCGGATCAGGTTGGAAAATCCTTTGAATTTCTTGGCTACCAAGTCGATATTCTAACCACCATTTGTTTGCTCCTATTTGTGGGGGCCATGGGAAAATCGGCACAGATTGGTTTGCATACCTGGCTTCCTGACGCCATGGAAGGTCCGACACCTGTGTCCGCCTTGATCCATGCAGCGACCATGGTGACGGCAGGCGTGTTTATGGTAGCCCGTTGCTCTCCGATCTTTGAATATTCGCCCGATGCCTTGATGGTCGTGACCATTGTTGGTGCAACGACCTGCTTCTTTGCGGCCACCATTGGTTTGGTGCAGAATGATATCAAGCGAGTTATTGCCTATTCAACCTGTTCGCAGCTAGGATATATGTTCTTTGCCCTTGGCATTGGGGCTTATCCAGTAGCTATCTTTCATCTCTTCACCCATGCCTTCTTCAAAGCGCTGTTGTTCCTTGGTGCCGGTTCCGTTATTCATGCCGTTTCAGATGAGCAGGATATGCGCAATATGGGTGGGCTCTGGAAGCATATCAAATTTACCTACGCGTTAATGTGGATCGGATCGTTAGCCCTTGCGGGCATCCCCTTCTTCGCGGGCTTCTGGTCGAAAGATTTGATTATCGAAAGTGCCTTTGCAGCGGGAACCAATGTCGGTGAATATGCTTTCTGGGCCGGAACAGCCGCCGCCGCGTTGACGGCATTTTATTCCGGTCGACTGATCTTCATGACATTCCACGGCAAGCCACGGGCGAGCAAGGAAGTTATGGATCATGTCCATGAAAGCCCAAAAGTGATGTTACTTCCGCTTGTCGTGTTGGCCCTCGGCGCTATTTTTGGCGGTGCAATGGTCATCCCCATGACCTGGGAAGGCCATTACAAGGAGTTCTGGGGCGCTTCCATCCTCATTCTGGAAAACAACAATGTGATGATCGACGCCCACCATGTCCCGGCTTGGGTCAAGCTGTTGCCATTGGTCTTGGCAATAGGTGGTTTCGCGTTGACGGTTTACATGTATATCCGCCGCACTGATATCGCGCCGCAATTGGCAAAGACCCACTCTGCGCTCTATCAGTTCCTGCTCAATAAATGGTATTTCGACGAGCTCTATGACTTCCTGTTTGTCCGTCCGGCGAGCGCAATAGGCCGCTTCCTTTGGACGTTCGGCGACGGAAAAGTCATCGATGGTCTGGGCCCGGATGGGGTTTCTGGACGGGTTATGGCGCTTGCGCGGCGGGCTTCGCAGCTGCAAAGCGGATATGTCTATCATTATGCTTTCGCCATGTTGTTGGGTGTCGCCGGGTTTGTTTCCTATTTCTTCTTCGCGGGTGGACAGTAAGTCATGCTTGATTGGCCTATTTTATCAACGGTGACATTCCTGCCTCTGGTCGGAGTGCTTCTGATTTTGCTGACCAGCGGCAAGGAAGAAAGCTCAGCCCGCAACGCCCGTTGGGTGGCGCTTTGGACAACCTTGTTCACCTTTATCGTCTCCCTGTTCATCTGGCTGAACTTCGATACAGCGACGGCGTCTTTTCAGTTTGTGGAAAAAGAGCCTTGGCTCGGCGGTGGCATCAACTATCATATGGGCGTGGATGGTATCTCGATGCTGTTCATTATCCTCACCACCTTCCTGATGCCGCTCTGTATTCTGGCGAGTTGGGAAGCCATCGGAACGCGTGTCCGCGAATATATGATCGCCTTCCTGATTATGGAAACACTGATGATCGGTGTCTTCTGCGCACTCGATATGGTGCTGTTCTACCTTTTCTTCGAAGCCGGCCTAATTCCCATGTTCCTGATCATCGGCGTGTGGGGCGGGGCCCAGCGTGTCTATGCCAGCTTCAAATTCTTCCTCTATACACTGGTTGGTTCGGTGCTGATGCTGGCCGCGATGATCGTCATGTACTATGTGGCGGGTACGACAGATATACCGACATTGATCGCCTTTGATTTCGATATGGACCTGCAATACTGGCTGTGGCTGGCCTTCTTTGCGTCTTTTGCCGTCAAAGTTCCCATGTGGCCGGTTCATACCTGGCTGCCCGATGCCCATGTGCAGGCACCGACAGCAGGTTCGGTTATCCTAGCCGGTGTTCTGTTGAAAATGGGTGGCTACGGTTTCCTCCGGTTCTCAATCCCTATGTTCCCGGTCGGCTCCGAATTTTTTACACCATTGGTTTTTGGCCTCAGCGTGATTGCCATCATTTATACGTCGCTGGTGGCCCTTGTGCAGAAGGATATGAAGAAGCTGATTGCCTATTCATCCGTGGCGCATATGGGCTTTATCACCATCGGGATTTTCACCTTCACGTCGCAAGGCCTTGAAGGCGGTATCCTACAAATGATCAGCCACGGCATTGTCTCTGGCGCACTCTTCCTTTGTGTCGGCGTGGTGTATGACCGAATTCATACCCGTGAGATAGCCCGTTATGGTGGACTTGTTCATCGGATGCCGCGTTACGCGGTGATCTTCATGGTCTTTACCATGGCAACCATTGGTCTTCCGGGCACCAGCGGGTTCGTGGGCGAATTTCTGATCCTGGTCGGGGCCTATCAGGTCAGCACTTATGTTGCCTTCTTTGCCACGATAGGCGTGATCCTCGGGGCGGCTTATAGCCTCTGGCTTTATCGCCGGGTCGTGTTTGGTGAGCTGGTCAAGGACGACCTTAAGAACATTATGGATGTCGGCAAGCGGGAAATGCTTATTTTCGCGCCGCTCATCGCTGTAGCGCTCTGGATCGGGATTTATCCGGAGCCGTTCCTGGATGTCATGCGGGCGTCTGTCACTAATCTGATGGAACAGCATGAACTCGCCATGGAAGCCACCAAAACTATTGTCAACGCGGCCAAGTAGGTAGGGTAGAAAAATGGATATGCCTGACTTTTCAATTGCCCTTCCGGAAATCTTTCTGGCCTGTGCCGCTATGGCGCTGCTGATGATAGGTGCCTTCCGCGGCAATAAATCCACCAGCTTGGTTTCCTGGCTGTCGGTATTGTCGCTGATCATTGCCGGATTGTTGATCCAGTACGAGGCGCGGGAAACTTTCGTGAGCTTCAGTGGTTTGTATCGTGATGATGCCTTTGGCGTCTTTATGAAAATTCTGTGCCTTGGGGCGTCGGCGCTCGCGATTATTATGTCCATGGAATTCAATCGCCGTGAAAAACTTGCCCGCTTTGAATTCCCGATCCTGATTGTCATCGCTACATTGGGCATGATGGTGATGATATCTGCCAACGACCTGATGAGCCTGTATCTCGGTATTGAATTGATGAGCCTGTCGCTATACGTAACTGCAGCTTTCCGTCGCGACAGCACTCGCTCAACCGAAGCCGGTCTTAAATATTTTGTTCTGGGCGCGCTTGCCTCTGGCATGCTGCTTTATGGCTGTTCACTGATTTACGGCTTCACGGGCACCACGAATTTTGACGTTCTCTCAGAAATCTTCACCACGGGCGAGGCGTCCCCTGGTATTGGCCTGATCATCGGTCTTGTCTTTCTGATTGCCGGATTGGCGTTCAAGGTTTCGGCCGTTCCTTTTCATATGTGGACACCGGATGTCTATGAAGGGGTCCCAACGCCGGTCACCGCCTTCTTTGCTGCTGCACCAAAAGTTGCTGGTATCGCTTTATTCCTTCGGGTGTTTATCGAGCCTTTTGGGGCGTTAGTGGACCAATGGCAGCAGATTATCGTCTTTATATCTATTGCATCGATGATCCTGGGTGCCTTCGCCGCGATCACACAGAAAAACATCAAACGCCTGATGGCTTATTCCTCCATCGGCCATATCGGTTATGCGTTGGTGGGGCTGGCGGCCGGAACTGAAGAAGGCGTTTTCGGTGTCCTGATTTATATGAGCATCTATGTGGTCATGAATATCGGAGCCTTTGCCTGTATCTTGTCCATGCGTCAGCGTGATGGCATGGTCGAGGATATTTCGGAGCTTGCAGGCCTCAGCAAGACTCAGCCCTGGATGGCGTTTCTTTTGATGATTTTTATGTTTAGCCTGGCGGGTATTCCGCCACTCGCCGGCTTCTTTGGAAAATTCTATATCTTCGTAGCCGCAATCAACGCGGGCCTGATCCCGCTGGCTGTCATTGGCCTTGTGACATCGGTCGTTGGTGCCTTCTACTATATTCGCATCGTCAAGATTATGTATTTCGATGATGCCGGTGAAGGCTTTATGCCAGCTGGCCGGACTATGTCCATCATCATGACAGTGTCAGGCGCTTTCGTGATGTTCTTTGTCCTGTTTCCGAGCCCGCTATTGGACAGCGCAAAAGCCGCGGCAGCTGTGCTGTTTTCGTGAGTGCTTCTGGCGGCGGAGGAATCGACCTTCCGCCGTTTTTTACCCTACATGCTTTTGAGACCATCGGCAGCACCAATGTCGAGGCTCGGCGACTTGCCGACGCTGGAAAGCCTGAGGGGCAGGTTATCTGGTCTAAAAAACAGGAAGAAGGTGTCGGGCGGCGCGGGCGCAGCTGGTCGAGCCCGGAGGGAAACCTCTACTGTTCTTTACTCCTCAGACCTGAATGTGATCCGTTATCAGGCGCAGGCTTGTCCTTTCTTATTGCAGTGTCCCTACATAAAGCAATTTCTGGCGTTTTGCCTTCCGCTGCGGATATCAAGGTCAAATGGCCAAACGATATTCTCATTAACGGAAAGAAATGTGTCGGCATTCTTCTTGAGAGTAAAACAGGCGACAATGGATTGCTGGATTATGTCGTAGTCGGAACCGGCATTAATATCGCTAGCTATCCAAAGGCCACAGATGGCTTGTCGGCAACATCTATAGAAGCGGCGGGTGGTGCCGTAAAAATCGAGCAGCTTCTGTCCCGATACGCCCATTCCTTCCTGGAAAGCTATATGCTCTGGAAAACGGAAGGATTTTCGCCAATTCGTCAGGAGTGGCTATCACGGGCCGCCGGGCTTGGTCAGAAAATTACCGTAAGGCTATCTGAGACAGTCTGGGAAGGAACATTCTCGGGTCTGGATGAAGCCGGGGCGCTGATTCTGACATTGGATAACGGACAAACAAAACTGATTACAGCCGGAGAAGTGTTTATAGTCCCGTGAAGAAGGACAATGGAGGCAACCATGCTATTAACCGTTGATGTTGGAAATACGAATATCACCTGTGCCGCATTTCAGGACCGGGATCTTGTCAATGAATGGCGCATTTCTACATCGGGATCTCGGACCGCTGAAGAATATGGCGTATGGCTCAGCCAGGCAATGTCACTTGATGGTTTGAAACTGGGTGATATCGAACATGTCATCGTGGCAACCGTTGTGCCTGAGGCAACGTTTAATATCAAAGGGTTCTGTCGTCGATATTTCGGTGTCTCTCCAATGGTAATTGGGGAAGAAGGCGTAGACCTCGGTATGAAGGCGCTTATTGATAATCCCGCCGAAGCAGGCGCTGACAGACTTGTAGATGCAGTGGGCGCCCATGCCAAATACGGCGGCCCACTGATTGTCATCGACTTTGGCACGGGAACTACTCTGGATGTGGTAGATGAGGATGGAAATTATACCGGTGGCATCATCGCACCCGGTGTTAATCTCAGCCTTGATGCGTTACATAGTGCGGCGGCGAAGCTACCGCCCATAGCCGTTTCGCGGCCGGAACGTGTAATTGGTAAAAACACCATTGAATGTATGCAGGCCGGGATTTATTGGGGCTACATCGCCATGGTCGAAGGTCTGGTGGATCGCATACGTAAAGAATATGGCTCGGATTTGAAGACCGTTGCCACCGGTGGGTTGGCAAATTTGTTTTTCCGGGGCACGGATATAATCGATCATGTTGACCTTGAATTGACACTGACAGGCCTTGTGGAAATTTTTTATAATAATATTGAAAGTAGTTGATGTCTGATTTTGAAAGCCAGTTGAAGAACTCCCTGGTGTTTTTGCCCTTGGGGGGGAGTGGCGAAATTGGCATGAATCTCAATTTATATTGCTGTAATGGCAAATGGCTGATGATTGATTGCGGTATTTCCTTTGCGGATGATCGCGCCCCAGGGATTGATGTTATCGTCCCGGACGCCTCCTGGATTGCGGAGCGGCGTAAAGACTTGCTCGCGATTATCGTGACCCATGCCCATGAAGATCATGTAGGCGCTGTGGCTCGACTTTGGCCTGATTTTGAATGCCCGGTTTATACAAGCCCGTTTACAGCGGAAATTCTTTCTCTCAAACTAGCCGAGGAAGGCTTGGATGAGGATGTCGAGGTGAATATTGTTGCGCCCGGGAGCTCGATTTCCATTGGTGAGTTTCATATTGATTTTGTCGATCTCACCCATTCCATCCCGGAAATGCAGGCGCTAATGATTACGACGCCCTATGGCCGGGTGCTGCATAGCGGCGACTGGAAGCTGGATCCTGACCCTGTTGTTGGGCCTGCAAGTAATCTTGCGAAGATGCAGGCAGTCTCCGAAGATGGCGTTCTCGCTATGATTTGCGATTCCACCAATGTCTTTAAGGAAGGGGTATCTGGGTCTGAGTTGGACGTTCAGAACAGTCTGGATAAGTTGCTGGGTGCTATTCCCACGGGCCGGGTTGCTGTGACGACTTTTGCCTCGAATATCGCGCGACTCATGACCATTGCCACGGTGGCGGAGCGGCATGACAGACATGTGGTGCTTGTTGGCAGGTCGCTGCACAGAATGACAGGGGCGGCTAAAAAATCCGGGTACCTCAACACCTTGCCGCCTTTTCTTGATGAGAAAGATGCCGATCATATCCCGCGCGATAAAATATTGCTGCTCTGTACCGGGAGCCAAGGAGAACCTAGAGGAGCGATGGCGAGGATTGCGCGGAACGAGCATAATAATGTGAGCTTGAGTGCGGGCGATACCGTTATTTTCTCATCGAAAGTTATTCCGGGCAATGAGAAAACGCTCTATGCATTGCATAATCAGCTTACGGAATCCAAGGTTAATGTCATCACGGAAGCCGATGAATTTGTTCATGTTTCCGGGCATCCGGCGCGGGCAGAGCTAACCGACATGTATGGTATTGTCAAGCCGGAGATCGCGGTTCCGGTCCATGGTGAGGCTCGTCATATTCGTTCGCATTGCGAACTGGCGCTCTCGTTGGGCGTTGGCCAAGCCATCGAGATCACTAATGGGAATGTTCTGAAGCTGGCGCCGGGAAGCCCGGAGATAATCGCAACAGTACCCTCTGGAAGGCTCGCCGTTGATGCCGGGGGACTGACGTCATTGGATGGAGAGTTCCTCAGGACCCGTCGTCGTTTGGTCTATAATGGGGCAGTAAATGGTGTGGTCATCGTCAATGAAAAAGGACAGATAACGGAAGATCCGGTAATTCGCCTGCGCGGTGTCGTTGATGAGGAATTGTTTCCCGACTTGCAAAAAGATATTATCAAGGAAATTGCTGTCAAACATTCAAAGCTGACGAAACACGAAAAACTGTCCGATGATGATGTGGAAGAGGCGGCGGCACAAGGGGTGCGAAAGGTTTTCAGACGTCTTGCCGGGCGCCGCCCGATTGCAGATATTCATGTGATTAGAATTGAAGAAGAATAGGAAAACAATAATGATTGGTCGATTAAATCATGTTGCCATTGCCGTCCCGGATCTGGAAGCGGCAGCCGCTACGTATAGAGATGTCCTGGGGGCAAAGGTAAGTCCGCCGCAGGATGAACCCGATAACGGGGTAACGGTTGTTTTTGTTGAGCTTGAGAATACGAAGATCGAGCTTCTCTATCCATTGGGCGAAAATTCCCCCATCGATGGTTTTTTAAAGAAGAATGCCTCCGGTGGCATGCACCATGTTTGTTATGAAGTGGAGGACATCATCGCCGCGCGCGACCACTTGGTATCGACAGGTGCTCGTATTCTCGGAGACGGGGAGCCGAAAATAGGGGCTCATAAAAAACCGGTTTTATTCTTGCACCCCAAAGACTTCAACGGAACCCTTGTGGAACTGGAACAGGTTTAGGAGGCCTCTCATGTCCATTGTCGGTGGCATTGTCATATTCGTGATTACCTGGATTGTGGTGATGTTTACGGTTCTGCCCTGGGGGGTGAGGACACAGGAAGAAGCGGAAGGGGATATCGAGCCGGGCACCGTTGAAAGTGCCCCGGTGCGTCCCCGCATCTGGTTTAAGTTCGCCATTACGACGGTCATTACAACGCTGATTTTTATCATTGTCTGGACAATCGTCTGGTTGGAAATCATTGATATTCGGGCTTTCTTTCAGCAATAGGGATAGGATGCAAATAGTGAAAATGCTCCGGTGGTATATTCTGACCTTGGTATTCCTTCTCGTGCCCTTCGCGGCAGCGACGGAAGAATTCAAGATGGAAGTTTCCAAAACTAACTGCCAACGCATCGTAAAATATGTTGCCGATCAGGATGTCACCTATAAGCCAGGGGTAGACGCACAGGGACGCCCTGTTGTCCCGGCAGATCTCAATCAGAATCAGATAAAAATTCCGGATACTGTGTTTATTGATTTATCCCTACCTTTTAAGGATTTACTTAAAAATTATAATCCAAAACTTAAAAATGCAGAAGTCTATGTAGGCCTTATCGAATATAATATTTCATCAGGGCGCATGCTGTATAATGGGCAGGCGCTTTCTGACCCGGCGCTCAATGCAATTGCCCGGGAATGTGATAAAAGATATTCATCTCGTTGATAGGGGGTGACCCTAGCCCTTGCAATCTTTCCAAATCCCTTTAAAAGTCTGGCAAATGGCATTGTTCATAATTAAATGGCGTGCGTAACCCTGACTTAACTAATTCGAGGCTCTGATGCGTCTATCCCGTTTCTTTTTACCTACCCTGAAGGAAGACCCGAAGGAAGCGCAGATCGTCTCACATCGGTTGATGCTTCGGGCGGGTATGATCCAGCAGTCTTCGGCAGGGATCTACAGCTGGTTGCCTATGGGCTTTCGGGTTCTCAAAAATATCGAACGTATTGTCCGTGAAGAACAGGATAAAGCGGGTGCGCTTGAAATCCTGATGCCGACGATACAGCCTGCGGATCTTTGGCGTGAATCCGGTCGTTATGATGATTACGGCAGAGAAATGCTGCGGATTACCGACCGCCATGACCGCGACATGCTCTATGGACCGACTAATGAAGAGCAGGTGACGGATATCTTCCGTTCCCACGTAAAAAGCTACAAGAACCTGCCGCTCAACCTTTACCATATCCAGTGGAAATTCCGCGATGAAGTCCGCCCGCGCTTTGGCATTATGCGTGGCCGCGAATTTCTGATGAAGGATGCCTATTCCTTTGATCTGGACTATGACGGTGCCAGGACCGCCTATAACAATATGTTCGTGGCTTATTTGAAGACCTTCGCCCGCCTTGGCCTGAAGGCCATTCCGCTTCGGGCGGATACCGGGCCTATCGGCGGCGACCTTTCCCATGAATTTGTTATTCTTGCCGACACCGGCGAGAGTGAGGTTTTCTATCACAAGGACCTTCTTAATCTTGCGACACCGGAAAAAGCCCACTATTCCGCCGAAGAGCTCCAGGAGATTGTTGATATCTGGACGAAGTATTATGCTGCGGCCGATGATATGCATGATCCGGATGCTTGCGATATCGCCGAAGACGATCTGGTGAGCCGCCGCGGGATTGAAGTTGGCCATATCTTCCATTTCGGCACAAAATATTCTGACGCCTTGGGTGCCTCGGTGGCGGGACCAGATGGCAAGGACACGATTGTATCCATGGGCTCTTATGGTATTGGCGTCTCCCGTCTTGTGGGCGGTATTATCGAAGCCAGCCATGACGAGAATGGTATTATCTGGCCCGAAGAAGTTGCTCCATTTAAAGTCGGTCTGATCAATCTTAAAAGTGGGGATGATGCTTGCGATACGGCCTGTGATGACTTCTATGGCAAGCTCACTATTGCCGGAATAGACGTTCTTTATGATGATACGTCGGGCCGCGCCGGGGAGAAATTCGCCAAGATGGATCTGATTGGACTGCCCTGGCAGGCAACTATCGGGCCACGCGGAGTTAAATCGGGCATGGTGGAAGTGAAGAACCGCGCCAGCGGCGAGAAATTTGAGCTCGATTTTGACGCGGCTCTTACTAAGCTGGTGGGCTAACCCTGGTGTTTTCCCGATTTGAATGGACCATGGCACTTCGTTATCTGCGGGCCCGCCGTCAGGAGGGCTTTATCTCCGTCATTGCCCTTTTCTCCTTTTTGGGCATTGGTCTCGGGGTTGCAACCCTGATCATTGTGATGTCAGTGATGAACGGTTTTCGGGCTGAATTGCTGGATCGCATCCTCGGCCTTAATGGTCATTATGAAGTCCGTGCACCAGCTGAATTGCCCATCACAGACTATGCAGGGGTTGTCGCCAATCTGGAAAATATCACCGATGTTGTCCGGGTAACGCCAATCGTTGAGGGTCAGGTGATGGCCTCTGCCAAGCAGGCGAGTGGTGCTTTGGTTCGGGGGCTGGCGCCAGAGCAGCTCGAGGCTCTCACGGTCTTATCTGAAAATATCATTGATGGTTCTCTTGAGGGGATTGATCAGAATAATTCTTTGATTCTGGGATACCGGCTGGCCCGAACCCTTGGTGTCGATGCGGGGGATAAGCTCCGGCTGATTTCCTCTCAGGGCACCGCAACTGCATTTGGGACCATGCCACGGGTGAAGACCTTCACTGTTGCCGGGCTATTTGATACCGGCATGTACGAATATGACAGCGGCTACATTTATATGTCCTTGAAAGCGGCACAGACATATTTCCGTATGGGGGATGGTGTGTCGGCGCTAGAGATTTTCGCGACAGATCCTGATCGCGCGCTCGATATCCGCCGTGATGTGATCAATGCCGTTAATATCAAGGCGTATATCTATGACTGGCAGCAGTCGCGGGCCAGCTTTTTCAATGCGCTGCAGGTGGAACGCAATGTGATGTTCTTGATCCTGACGCTGATTATCCTCGTGGCCGCCTTCAATATTATCTCCAGCCTGATTATGCTGGTGAAGGACAAGGGCCGGGATGTGGCGATTTTGCGGACCATGGGCGCGACGCGTGGTATGATTATGCGGGTGTTCTTTATCGCAGGCGCCAGCATAGGGGTGGTTGGAACCGCCTTCGGTTTCGTTCTTGGCCTCGCGTTCTGCGCTTATATTGACCGGATAAAGGGCGTGTTGGAAGGAATTACAGGCACGGAACTCTTCTCTGCGGAAATTTATTTCCTTTCCAATCTGCCGGCCAAGGTAGATCCTGCGGAAGTGACGACAGTGGTCATTATGACCTTGGCCCTCTCTTTACTTGCGACCATTTATCCCTCCTGGCGGGCGGCTCGCCTCGATCCGGTGGAGGCGTTGCGTTATGAGTGAGGCCATCCTCAATCTTGAAAATGTCGGACGGATTTTTAATCAGGGGCCAGAAGAATTACTGGTCCTCGATTCTGTCGGGCTCGAAATCAAGCCTGGTGAGATCGTCGCTCTGCTCGGTCAGTCGGGGTCAGGGAAATCCACCTTGTTGCAAATTTCCGGGCTGTTGGAGCCACCGACGTCTGGCACCGTAAGTATTACCGGTGTGGATTGCAGCAAGGCCAACGACGCCAAACGTACGCAAATCCGTCGCGATAAAATCGGCTTTGTTTATCAGTTCCATCATCTGCTCCCGGAATTCTCCGCATTAGAAAATGTCATGATGCCCAATCTGATTGCCGGAGTTGCGAAATCTACAGCAAAAGCCAAGGCAACAGACCTGCTGACCCGTATGGGGCTTCAGGAGAGGCTTATCCATCGACCTGCTAAACTTTCTGGCGGTGAGCAACAACGCGTTGCCATTGCCCGTGCACTGGCCAATGATCCTGTGTTGCTATTGGCTGACGAGCCCACGGGTAACCTGGATGAGGAAACGGCCGAGCTGGTCTTCAAACAATTCCTTGATCTGGTCCGCGATCGGAATGTAGCCGCCCTTGTTGCGACCCATAATACTGATCTTGCCAGACGTATGGATCGTACCGTTCGTGTCCATGGTCATCACTTAATCGAAAAACCATAAATTTTCTTTTTGCGAGATTGACACTGAACTGGTCCCCCGGCTCAGCATAAATATGCTCGTAATCATAAGCAAGAAAACGACTCCCTTTGCGCTTAATCGAATATTAAGAATTTTAGTAATATTATTATAAAAATTAGTAGTATTAATATAGATGTTGGAGAGTAACATGTTGAGTGGTTTCACGAATAAGTTCGCTAACTTGAATGTTGGCATGAAGATAGGTCTTGGGTCTGGTGTCATACTTTTGTTCTTGCTGGCAGTCAGTATTGAATCAACTCTTGGACTTTCCAGCGCAAGTAGCAGCTTTGGTGACTACCGCCAACTAGCTCGTCAAACCAATCAGATGGGACGTATTCAAGCCAACCTCCTGACGGCTCGACTTGGTGTTAAGGATTATATCCTCAAAGGAACGAAAGAAGCCTCTGACAAGGTTACAACCCGCATTGCCACTCTGCAAAGCCTCATCAAGGAGGCTGAGACCCTGTTTACCGATAAGGTCAGCCTAGACAAGGTCTTTTCGGCTGAGCAGGAAATGAAAAAATATCAGGAAGCGTTTAATCAGGTAATAAACTTCCGGACGATACGTAATGTAGATGTTGATAAGATGAACAATCTTGGACCAAAATCCGAGAAATCACTTACTAGTATCATGGAAACTGCATACGCGGACGGTGATGGAAAAGCGAGCCATCTCGCCGGCGTAACGTTGCGGCATCTATTGCTGGCACGGCTTTATTCCAACCGCTTTCTTGTCGATAACAAGCAGGCCTCGGCAGATCGGGCAAATCAGGAACTGGGCGATTTCAAGAAATTGGCTGAACAGATGCGCAGTGAGCTTCAAAACCCCGAGCGTCAAAAACTGGCTCAAGAGGTCTTTGAGTATTCGGGTGCCTATCAGGCAGCCTTTAAGGATGTTGTTAAGGTTATCTTCGATCGTAACCAGGTAATTTCCGGAACGCTTGATCGCATTGGGCCGCTTGTTGCCGATGATATGGAAGCAATCAAGCTTGAAAACAAGAGGGCGCAAGACGAACTTGGTCCAAAAGCGACATCCGCGATGTCTCAGACCATGTGGACTGCGATCGCAGTTTCCTCTGCCGCTATCATACTGGGCGTTTTACTGGCTTGGTTCCTTGGGCGTATTATTTCCCGGCCAATTGTCACCATGACGACTGCAATGCAGGAATTGGCTGATGGTAATCTGGATGTTGAAATTCCTGCCCAGGGCCGTCACGATGAAATTGGCAACATGGCCGCTGCATCGCAGGTGTTCAAGGAAAATGCGATTGAAGGCAAGCGTCTGGAAGCGGAAGCAGCAGAGGCTCGCCAACAAGCCGAAGAGGAAAAAGAGCGTTCTCAGAAAGCTGAAATGGAAAGAGAAGAAAAGGAACGTCAGGCGGAAGTCAGCCGTAAAGAGGAAGCCGAAAGAGAACGCAAGGCGATGATGGTCAAACTCGCCGACGAGTTTGAGGACAGTGTCGGTGGCTTTGTTTCCAGCATCGCTGACTCGGCTACGACACTAAGCGCTACAGCCACGCAGCTGGTCGGCACGGCAGATAGCTCCCAGGAATTGTCGGCAGAAGTCGCCGATGGCTCTCGGGAAGCATCCAGCAATGTTCAGACCGTGGCTGCTTCGGCGGAGGAGCTGACGTCTTCAATCAGTGAAATCAGCCGGCAGGTACATCAGGCAAGCCAGATATCGAGTGATGCCGTCACGGAAGCTGAAAATAGTAACCGGTCTGTTTCCGACCTCGCTGAAACCTCCAAGAAAATCAGCGAAGTTATCAATATCATTAATGATATTGCGGCACAGACAAACCTGCTCGCGCTTAATGCAACGATTGAAGCAGCACGGGCAGGGGATGCAGGCAAGGGATTTGCCGTCGTCGCCTCAGAGGTCAAGAGTCTGGCAAATCAGACAGCCAAGGCAACAGAGGAGATCGCCGGGCAAATCAGCGAGATGCAGGGGGCGAGTGACGAAGCTGTCTCGGCCATTGGTAAAATTGGAGAGGTCATTGGATCCATCCAGGAAGCAACGGTCAATATTTCGTCTGCTATCGAGGAGCAAAGTGCTGCAACCAATGAAATTTCCCGCAATGTGCAAGAGGCTTCATCGCGAACCGATGAAGTGACGGGTAAAATCGAGCAGGTTACGGT